>Ga0157370_10004824_pt1 | contig 15333 bp, 16 predicted proteins | sample C35metaG_FD_113463 | JGI IMG/M metagenome (GOLD analysis project Ga0157370, IMG submission 113463) | Corn rhizosphere microbial communities from Kellogg Biological Station, Michigan, USA - C3-5 metaG | ecosystem: Host-associated > Plants > Roots > Rhizosphere > Soil | place: USA: Michigan...
CCCAAGTGCGATCTCGACGATTGGGACACCATGGTCGACACCAACATCAAGGGCCTGATGTACAGCACTCGTTTGCTGTTACCGCGCCTGATTGCTCATGGTCGTGGTGCCGGCATCGTTAACCTCGGCTCCATCGCCGGCAATTATCCGTACCCGGGCAGCCACGTGTATGGCGCGAGCAAGGCGTTCGTCAAACAGTTCTCCCTGAACCTGCGCTGCGACCTGCAAGGCACCGGCGTGCGCGTCAGCAACATCGAGCCGGGTCTGTGTGAGAGTGAGTTCTCGCTGGTGCGTTTTGCCGGTGACCAGGAGCGTTACAACGCGACGTACGCCGGTGCCGAGCCGATCCAGCCGCAAGACATCGCCGAGACCATTTTCTGGGTGCTCAACGCGCCGGCGCACATCAACATCAACAGCCTGGAACTGATGCCAGTGAGCCAGACCTGGAGCGGGTTTGCGATTGAGCGGAACGCGAAGGTTTAAGACCGCGTAACGGCCAATCGCGGGCAAGCCCGGCGCCTACAGGTAATGTGTTGGATCGCCAATTGGCGAGCGCTACAAGCCCTGTGGGAGCCGGGCTTGCCCGCGATAGCTATCGGTCAGTCAGCGCAGATAGTCGGCCAACCCGCGATAGCAGGTTGCCAAGTGATAAGGCGTGGTCGACGGCATGTCTTTGCGGCTGACTTCGCCCAGCTCATCCCGACACTCATACCAGCCGCCCGCATGCAGAAAGCGCTGTTGCAGCGCTTGTAGCTGGCGTTGCACCGCCGCTTCGGCGTTCGGGCGCAACGTCAGCGCCCTCAAGTATTCCGCCTGAGCCCAGATGCGTTGGGTGGCATCTTTGGCGTTGCCCTCCAGATCAAGCATCGCCTGTGCTGCACCGGTCTGCGCATCGACGCCTTGTTGTTCGGTGAATGCGAACGCACGGTCCAGCGATGCATGAAGTGGCGAACCGCGCAGCAGCGACGAAGATTCGAGCAAAAAATACCACTCGAACTGATGCCCGGGTTCGAACCAGTTATCCACAGCTCCCAGCGGTTTCTCCATCAACACGCTGTGTTGCGGGTCAATGAAGCGCTTGTGCATGGCTGTGCATAACGCGACGAGTGCACGTTGCACCGCGATGTCTTCGCGTACCGACAGGGTCGCGAGGAAGGCTTCGGCCAGGTGCATCAGAGGGTTTTGCAGCGGCCCGGAGTCGAGCGAAGACCAGTCGCGATCGAGGCTGGCGTCGTACAGACCGTCGCCTGTGGCGAAGCGCTGACCGATCACTTCCAGTGCCGCGTTGAGCGCGGATTCCACCAGCGGTTCGCGCGACTTGTCCCAGTAATGGGCGCAGGCGAACAGAATGAACGCGTGGGTATACAGGTCTTTGCGCTGATCCAGCGGCGTGCCGTGCGGGTCGATGCTGTAGAACCAGCCACCGTGTTCGGCGTCGTGGAAGTGCTGTTGCAAGGAGCGGAACAGCTTGGCGCAGCGCTCCTGCGCGCCTGGCACCTGGCCGATCAGGCTGGAAAACAGATACAACTGCCGTGCGCAGGCCATGGCCCGATAGCGTTGAGGCGGCAGCGGTTGATGCTCGGCGTCCAGTGCTTCATAGGGCAACGCCATGTCGGCATTCCAGCCGGGGCCTTGCCAGAGCGGCACGATCACGTCCTGGAAGTGCTGTTGCACCGAGGCGAACAGGGCGGTCAATTCAGGCAGGGAGGCGGAGCGGGAAACAGGTGGCATTGGCTGGCGTCGTCACGGCAGGGTCGATTGCGCGACATGTTAGCAGGCCTGAGAGATGCGGTGTCTGTCAGGCCGCCATCGCGAGCAAGCTCGGCTCCTACAAGAGCACGCATTCCACTGTAGGAGCCGAGCTTGCTCGCGATGAGGCCTTCACCGGCGATAAAAAAATCAGCCCGCCAACAACCACACGCCAGTCGCCGCCGAAGCCGCGCCCGCCAATCGAACCAATGGCGCAGCCGCTTGCGGCAGCAAGCGAACGACCGCATACCCGGTCGCATGCAACGCCGCCGTTGCCGCCACAAAACCTGCCGCATAGGCCCAAGGGCTCGACATGTCCGGCAACTCCAACCCATGCGCCACACCGTGGAATAGCGCAAACAGCGCCGTCGCCCCCACCGCTACGCTCAATGGCGGACGAACGGCCAACGCCACCGCCAGCCCCAGCGCCAGCACCGACGCGGCAATCGCGCCTTCCAGCGCCGGCAGGTTCAGCCCTTCAAAGCCCAGCAGGCCGCCGATCAGCATAGTACCGACGAAGGTGCCGGGCAGCGCCCAGCGCGCCGCACCTTTTTGCTGAGCGGCCCACAAGCCGACCGCAACCATTGCCAGCAAGTGGTCGAGGCCGCCAATCGGGTGGCTGATGCCGGCGATCAAGCCGTTGTCACCATGACCCGGATGGGCGAAGGCGATGGCCGGGGTCAACAGCAGGGCCATGGCGCCCAGAATGCGTTTCAGTGTCATGGATAAGCTTCCTTGTTGATAAGTCGTGATCAGGCGGCTGTCAGCAGGCCCTGGCGTTCGATAAAGGCGATGATCTCTTCAAGGCCCAGTCCGGTTTTCTGGTTGCTGAACACAAACGGTTTGCCGTTGCGCATGCGTTTTGTGTCGCTGTCCATCATCTCCAGCGAGGCACCCACCAGCGGCGCGAGGTCGACCTTGTTGATTATCAGCAGATCGGATTTGCAGATCCCCGGCCCGCCCTTGCGCGGGAGTTTGTCGCCGGCCGACACGTCGATCACGTAGATGGTCAGGTCGGACAATTCCGGGCTGAACGTTGCCGACAGGTTGTCGCCACCGGACTCCACCAGAATCAGGTCCAGCCCCGGAAAGCGGCGGTTGAGTTGATCCACGGCTTCGAGGTTGATCGAGGCGTCTTCGCGGATCGCCGTGTGCGGGCAGCCGCCGGTTTCCACGCCGATGATTCGCTCGGGTGCCAGGGCTTCGTTGCGCACCAGAAAATCGGCGTCTTCGCGGGTGTAGATGTCGTTGGTGACGACCGCCAGGTTGTAGCGCTCGCGCAGGGCCAGGCACAGGGCCAGGGTCAGGGCGGTTTTGCCGGAACCGACCGGGCCGCCGATACCGACACGTAGAGGTTGTGTGTTCATGTGATTCTCCAAGCTAAAAGGCCCTAGGAACGGAACAGACGGCTGTACTGGCGCTCATGGGCCATGCACGCCAGGGACAGGCCAAAAGCGGCGCTGCCATAGTGTTCGGGGTTGATTCGGGTGGCGTCCTGCTGGGCTTGTTGCAGCAGCGGCAGCAATTCACTGGTCAGGCTTTGGGCGGCTTGCTGGCCCAGCGGCAGGGTTTTCATCAGTACGGCCAATTGGTTTTCCAGCCAGCTCCAGAGCCACGCGGCCAGCGCATCCTGGGGACAGATTCCCCAGGCCCGTGCCGCCAGCGCCCAACCGAGGGCCAGATGCGGTTCGGGGCGTTGGTCGAGGAAGGCGCGAGCCGGCGCGTCCAGCTCCGGTAAACCGTTGAGCAGTTGCTGCAAGGAATAGCCCATCTGTCGGCTCTCTTGATGCAGCTCGCGGGTTTCCCGACTGGCACGGTGTTGTTCACAGCGTCGGAGCAATTCGGGCCAGTTCTCTTCGGCCGCCGCCGTGCAATGGGCAAGCAGCAGCGGCGCCTCGAACCGTGCCAGGTTGAGCAGCAATTGATCACTGATCCAGCGTCGTGCGCCGTCCGCATTGCTTACGCGACCGTTTTCCACCGCCATTTCCAGACCCTGGGAATAGCTGTAGCCGCCAATCGGCAGCTGCGGGCTGGCCAGGCGCAGCAGCGCCCAGGCCGGGTTCATAAGCGGACGCCGAACTGGTGCAGTTTCGGCGGATAGTTGAAATCTTCGTCACCGTGCCGGGAGTGGTGGTGGCCTCCGCCATAGGCGCCGTGTTCCGGCTGGAAAGGTGCTTCGAGGCTTTCGACCTTGGCATCCAGCTGTTCGAGCATGGCTTTGAGCACGTAATCGTCGAGCAGGCGCAGCCAGCCATCACCGACCTGCAGGGCGACATGGCGATTGCCGAGGTGATAGGCGGCGCGAGTCAGCTCGAAGGCATTGGCGCAGGTAACGTGCAGCAATTGTTCGGGGCGGGCGCAGACACGCACGATGCGCCCGTCTTCGGCTTGCAGGCATTCGCCGTCATACAGGGGCGGCTGTCCGCGCTCCAAAAACAACCCGACGTCTTCACCTTCGGCACTGAAACAGCGCAAACGGCTTTTGCTCCGGGCTTCGAAGGTCAGGTGCAATTCGGCGGCCCAGACGGGTTGAGGGTCGATTCTGCGATGAATCACCAGCATCGGAAGGCTTCCAGCAATGGACATTGCTGAGGCTAGAGCAAGGGGCTTGCCAATCGGGCAATACGTAGGAAATACCTGTCGGAGTGCAGGGGGTGGTGTGCAAAGTTGGTTGAAGTTGGTGCGAGGAGGGGTGTGGTGCACCAATTTGCGGCGCACAAAAAAAGATCGCCATTGAGGCGATCAATTCAGGCGGTCATTCGGTGCTGCCGAGTCCTTGCCAATGCTTCAAACCGATAAAGATAAAGCGCAGTTGCTGAGTGATTTTCGCTTGAGGTGTCAAATGTTCAGGCAGCGCCTCGGCCGGCGGATCAATGATCTCGGGCAAGGTCGCAAACACACTTTTGACGATCAGATCAGCCATGACGCTCAGGCCGCCAATGTCGAGGTGTTGCAGCTTGGGCATCAAGGACAGGTCGGCTGCCAGGTCCGAGCTGATGTCTTCGCGCAAACGTGCGATGGCCTGGCGTACCGGCAGTGATCCGCCGTACTGCTCGCGGGCCAGAAACAGGAATTGCGAGCGATTGGCGCTGACCACGTCGAGAAAGATCCGTACCGACGCATCAATAATGCCGCCCATGACGAATTCGTTATGGCGCACCAGGCGAATGGTTTCACGGAAGGTCTGACCGACTTCGCTCACCAGCACCAGCCCCAGTTCGTCCATATCGGCGAAATGCCGGTAGAAACCGGTGGGCACGATGCCGGCGGTTCTCGCTACTTCGCGCAGGCTGAGACTGCCGAATCCTCGGCCGCATTCCATCAGGTGGCGTGCAGCGTCCATCAGGGCGTTGCGGGTCTGTTGTTTCTGTTCGGCGCGGGGCAGCATCGCAAGGGTGTTTTCTGGACAAGACAGCGGCGCACTCTAGCAAATCGGCTTCGCTGGCGTCGAACGACTATCGGGGGATCAAGCGGGGAAACATGGCTTCTCTATAAGTCAAAAGCCCAATCCGGGGATTGGGCTTTTTTTCAGGGCCGCCATGGGCTTAGCTCACAGCGCTGTTGCGTTCGATCACACGGTCACCACCGCCTTCAGCCAGGGTTTGGCCTTGTGGGGTGCGGTCGGAACCGCCTTCAGCCAGGGTCTGGCCTTGTGGGGTACGGTCGGAGCCACCTTCAGCCAGGGTTTGGCCTTGTGGAGTACGGTCCGAACCATCTTGGGTGATCAAGCCTTTTTCTTTCAGGCGATCGTTACCGCCTTCGGCAAGTGTCTGGCCTTGTGGGGTGCGGCTGGAACCATCGGCGGCAACGGTTTGGCTGAACACCGATTGGTTGTCTTTGACTTGCGGAGTGGCCTGATCCGCGGCTGGCAAAGCGAAAGCGGTGCTGGCTAGCATCGAGAGGGTCAGGCTAAGCAGTAATTGGCGTTTCATGATGGGTTGCTCCTTGGGGGGGCGATAAAGTGGGTACGAGGGCAATGCTACTCTCGATAAATCGATATGAAAGTTCATAACCGCAATGGTAATAATCAACAGAATTGATTGTTCTGCTGAGAGCCTCTAAACCGGGCGTTTTCGGCGAGTGTTTTTGCACCGAGGTGGGTATTTCCGACTCACTCGCGCCGCACAAAAGTGCGGGTGGGGTAACGCCGTTTAGAGCGCGCAGGTTGATCGCGCCCGATTATTTGAACGTTAATTGGCTTTTCGGTTAAACCTGCGCACCTTTTCCCAGTCCTAGATTTCATGGCAGGCCGGTTCTGGCCTAACGTTTCACACGTGCGTCGCGGTCAGGACGCTCAGTCGTTTCAAGGAGCCCTGTGCAATGACGCGCCCCCCTAAAATTGTTGCCTGGATCTTTGCCAGCCTGGTTGTTCTGCTGGCGATACTCGTACTGGTCATCGTGTTCTTCGATTGGAACCGGATCAAACCCGCGATAAACAACAAAGTCACCGAAGAACTGCACCGAGCATTCGCCATCAATGGCAACCTCGCGGTGGTCTGGCAGCGCGAGCTCGACGAGGCTGGCTGGCGGGCCTGGGTGCCGTGGCCGCATGTGGTCGCCGAAGACTTGAGCCTGGGCAACCCGGACTGGTTGAAGCAGCCGCAGATGGTCACCCTCAAACGCGTAGAGCTACGTATTTCACCGCTCGCCTTGCTGGCGCAGCGGGTGGTGATCCCGCGAATCGACCTGACCGAGCCGAACGCCAACCTGCAGCGCCTGGCCGATGGTCGCGCCAACTGGACGTTCAAATTCGACCCCAAGGACCCGAACGCCGAACCTTCGAACTGGGGGGTGGACATCGGCGCGATCGGCTTCGACAAAGGCCATGTCACCCTCGACGATCAGAGCTTGAAGACTCAACTGGATGTGCTGATCGACCCGCTGGGCAAACCCGTTCCGTTCAGTGACATCGTCGGTGACAAAGCGGCGAAAACCGCACAGGAAAAGGGGGCCGCGCCACAGGACTACGCCTTCGCGCTCAAGGTCAAAGGCCAGTACCACGCGCAGAAACTCGAAGGCTCCGGCAAGATCGGTGGGTTGCTGGCCCTGCAGGATGCGGCCAAGCCGTTTCCCCTGCAGGCCCAGGTGAAAATTGCCGATACCAGCGTCGAGTTGGCCGGCACGTTGACCGATCCCCTGAACCTCGGCGCGCTGGATCTGCGACTGAAATTGGCTGGCACCAGCCTGGGCAATTTGTATCCGCTGACCGGCGTGACGCTGCCGGATACACCGCCTTACGCCACCGACGGGCACTTGATCGCCAGGCTGCATGAGCCCAGCGGCGCAGTGTTCCGCTATGAAGAATTCAACGGCAAGATCGGTGAGAGCGACATCCATGGCAGCCTGGCTTATGTCGCCAGCCAGCCTCGGCCGAAACTCAGCGGTTCATTGCTCTCCAATCAATTGCTGTTTGCCGACCTTGCACCGTTGATTGGCGCCGACTCCAACGCCAAACAAAAGGAGCGCGGTGGCGACAGTAAACAGCCGCCGGACAAAGTGCTGCCGGTCGAAGAGTTCAAGACCGAGCGCTGGCGTGACATGGACGCCGATGTCGAATTCACCGGCAAGCGCATCGTCCACAGCGAAAAACTGCCGTTCAACGACCTGTATACGCACCTGGTCCTGACCGACGGGGAGCTGCGACTTGAGCCCCTGCGTTTTGGCGTGGCCGGGGGCAACCTGGAGGCGCAGATTCGCTTGAATGGCCGGACCGAACCGTTGGAAGGCCAAGCGAAACTCACGGCCCGCAAGTTCAAACTCAAGCAACTGTTCCCGACGTTCGAGCCGATGAAAACCAGTTTCGGCGAGCTCAATGGCGATGCCGACATTTCGGGGCGCGGCAACTCGGTGGCCAAGCTGTTGGGCAGTGCCAACGGCAATCTGAAAATGCTCATCAATGACGGGGCGATCAGCCGCGAGTTGATGGAATTGGCCGGGCTGAACGTCGGTAACTATGTGGTCGGCAAAATCTTTGGCGACAAGGAAGTGAAGATCAATTGCGCGGCGGCCGACTTCGATATCAAGACCGGGTTGGCGACCACGCGGCTGTTCGTCTTCGATACCGAGAACGCAATCATCTATATCGATGGCACCGCGAACATGGCCACGGAACAACTGGACCTGACCATCACGCCGGAGTCGAAGGGGTGGCGCCTGATTTCGTTGCGCTCGCCACTGTATGTGCGGGGCCCGTTCATCAAGCCGGATGCCGGGGTGAAAGCGGTGCCGCTGATGCTGCGCGGGGCGGGAATGGTCGCCCTGGGCGTGATCGCCGCTCCGGCGGCGGGGTTGCTGGCGTTGGTGGCACCCAGTGGTGACGCGCCAAACCAGTGTGCGCCGTTGCTGGAACAGATGAAGGCGGGGAAAGCGCCGGTGACCGTCAAACCCACCAAGTGAATTGCGGCGTCTGTAAAGACGTCATCGCGGGCAAGCCATGCTCCCACAGGGATTTGAGTCGATCACAGCAGTCGATTTCACCGCACAACCTGTGGGAGCCGGGCTTGCCCGCGATGGCGGTATGTCGGGCGCTACAGGTCCTTCAGTATGCCCGCATGCCCGGACAACAACGCTTCCTCACGCAACCATGCAAAAAATGCCCGTACCGGCGGATGACGCTCGCGACCCGGCACACACAGTGCGCTATACCCGGCCCCGTCGACTTGAATGTCGCCCTTGTAGGGCACCAGCAAACCGCTGGCCACGCTTTCTGACACCAGAATATTGCTCGCGAGCACCAGCCCTTGCCCGGCAATCGCCGCTTGCAGGGCGTAATGCTCTTCGTCGTATTCACGCACCGCAGGTTGTTCCTTCAGCCAGGTTTCGCCGGACTTGGCGCACCAGGCCTCCCAGCCATGGGCATACAACTTGGAATTGTGCCAACGCACGCTGATCAGCGCGGGTGTCCGCTGGGCCGCCAGCGCCACTTGCTCGGGTGAGCCATACACGCCGAAGGACTCATCAAACAGGCACAAGCCATACAGGTTGGGGTAGTCGTCGAGGCTGTAGCGCAGGACCAGATCGACACTGGCGTCCTGATGCAAATCGATGACTTCGCAATGGGTGTCCAGGCGCAGGCTGATGCCGGGGTGGCGCGCGTAAAAGCGTCCGAGGCGCGGCACCAGCCACAACGCGGCGAAGGCGGCGGTGGTGGAGAGGGTCAGGTGTGTGCCGCTGTGTTGCGGGCGCAAGGTGTCGACGCTTTGCGCCACGTCCAGAAAAGCACCGTGCAGGCTGTGGAACAACCGCTCACCGCCGTCGGTCAGGCGCACTTGCCGTGGCAGGCGTTCAAACAGCGGCACGCCGAGCCAGGTTTCCAGCGAGCGAATTTGATGGGACACCGCCGTCGGCGTCACCGAGAGTTCTTGCGCAGCCGCCTTGAAGCTCAGCAAGCGGGAGGCGGATTCGAAGGCGCGCAGGGCGGTCAACGGCAGCGAAGCAAACATTGAGAACTCCATGGATGAAATGGATTCATCCCGACTGATTTCTGCTCATTTGAAGCGGTTGGCTGGGAGCATCAAGCTGCAAGCCACAAGCCGTTTGAGTGTAATCCCAAGGAGATTCAGATGAGTAAAATTCTTGCCGTTCACGCCAGCCCCCGTGGCGATCGTTCTCACTCCCGGCGTTTGGCCGAAGTGTTTCTTGCAGCCTGGCAGGCGCACCATCCGCAGGCCCGGTTGACCCGGCGTGAAGTCGGGCGGGCGCTGATTCCGCCGGTCAATGAAGCCTTTGTGGCCGCCGCGTTTTACCCCGAACCCCAGGCACGACCGCTGTCGATGCAGGCCGACCTGGCGTTCAGCGATGAACTGGTCGGCGAATTGCTCGGGCACGACCTGCTGGTGATTTCCACGCCGATGCACAACTTCAGCGTACCCAGTGGCCTCAAGGCCTGGATCGATCAAATTGTGCGGCTCGGGTTGACGTTCAATCACACGCTGGACAATGGCGTGGCCCAATACGAACCGCTGGTTCAAGGCAAAAAAGCCTTGATCGTCACCAGTCGCGGCGGCTTCGGGTTCGGCCCGGGCGGTGAGCTGGAAGCCATGAACCATGCCGATCCGTTGTTGCGCACGGCGCTGGGATTCATCGGTATTACCGACATCACCGTGGTCGCCGCCGAGGGCGAAGAGTCCGAGGCGCGTACGTTCCAGGTCTCTGCCGCCGAGGCCGAGCAGCGTTTGCTGGCGCTGGCCAGGGAGTTTTAGATGGCCTGGCTGTTTCTGCTGATCGCCGCCGGGTTCGAAGTCACCTTCGCGATGGGCATGAAGTACGCCGAAGGTTTCACCCGGCCCTGGCCGTCGCTGATCACAGTCGTGGCGGCAGTGGGCGGGATTTACTTCCTGACCCTGGCCATGCGCGAGTTGCCGGTGAGCATCGCGTATCCGATCTGGACCGCCATCGGTTCACTGGGCACGGTGTTTCTCGGGTTTGCGCTGCTGGGCGAAAGCCTGACGGCGATCAAAGTGGTGTCGGTCGGGCTGATCGTGGCGGGCGTGGTGGGGTTGAAGTAGGGTGGATGTCATAAACTGGTCGTCGAGTTGTCATGTTCGGTGACGATGCTTGGCTGACGTCTTGCCTCGCGCCTTGCTTCATCTCCTCGACCACAAGGACGTTCGCCCATGTCGCAAGGTTCCGCTACGCGCTACCCGCTGGTGTTGGTCCCGGGAATGCTCGGGTTTATCCGACTTGTGCTCTATCCGTATTGGTACGGCATCGTCTCGGCCCTGCGCCAGGGTGGGGCGACCGTGTTTGCGGTGCAGGTCTCGCCGCTCAATTCCAATGAGGTGCGCGGCGAGCAACTGCTGGCGCGTATCGAACAAATCCTGCACGAGACCGGGGCCGCGAAGGTCAACCTGATCGGCCACAGCCAGGGTTCGCTCACCGCACGTTACGCTGCTGCCAAACGACCGGACCTGGTGGCGTCGGTGACCTCGGTGGCCGGGCCGAATCACGGTTCGGAACTGGCCGATTACCTGCACAAGCACTACCCGCACGACAGCGTAAAGGGCCGCCTGTTGAGCTGTCTGTTGCGGTTGATCAACGCCTTGATGTGCCTGCTCGACACCGGCTATCGCGGGCCGAAACTGCCGGTGGATATCCCTGCGTCCCATCACTCACTCACCTGCGAAGGCGTGGCGCTGTTCAATCAGCGTTATCCACAAGGCCTGCCTGAAACCTGGGGCGGGCATGGACCGGAGGAGGTCTACGGCGTGCGTTATTACTCGTGGTCCGGGACGTTACAGCCGGGCAAGACCGATCGTGGGCGCAATCTGTTTGACGGGACCAATCGCAGTTGCCGGCTATTTGCCCAAACGTTTGTGAACGAGGCCGGGTATTGCGACGGGATGGTCGGGCGGTACAGTTCGCACCTGGGCACGGTGATTGGCGATGAGTATCCGCTGGACCACTTCGACATCGTCAATCAATCGCTGGGATGGGTGGGCAAGGGCGCCGAGCCGATCCGGTTGTTTGTCGAGCATGCGGCACGGCTAAAAGCAGCCGGCGTGTAAGCCGCCCTCTGGCGAGGGAGCTTGCTCCCTCACCACAAAGGACTATGCGCGGCCCAAAACGGTGGTCCAACGCTCCGAAACAATCACCCCGCCCAGCGTCAACACCCCGCCCACCAAGTGATACAGCGCCAACTGTTCATGCAGCACCACCGCCGCAATCAGTGCGGTAATCAACGGCAAAAGATTGAAAAACAGCGTGGTCCGGCTCGGCCCCAGGCGCACCACCGCTTGCATCCACGCCAGCGGTGCAACCATCGAGGCCAGCAGGCAGGCATACAACACCAGCGGAATGTTCTGCAGCGTCGGGCCGATCTTCGGTGAGGCGAGGAACATCGGAAACAGCACCAGCACGGCGACCAACACCTGCAAATACAGCAACACCAATGGTGGCAGCCGCAACTGCCATTTTTTCAACAAGGTGCTGTAGATCGCGTAGGCCAACGTGGCGATCAGCATCATCGCATCGCCCAGGTTCACCCCATGCTCCAGCAGCGCGCCAAGGCTGCCGGACGAGACCACCACTGCCACCCCAGCAAACGACAGCACCGCACCGGCCAAGGCCCCCAGGGTCAGGCGCTGGCCGAGGCTGATTATCGCCATGGCCAAGGACATCAATGGCATCAGCGACAGAATGATGCCCATGTTGGTGGCCGAGGTCAGGGAGGCGGCGAAGTAGGCGAGGCTCTGATAGACCGCCATGCCCAGCACGCCGAGGACGAAAATCTTGCCCAGGTTCGGGCGGATCTGCGGCCAATGTGCGATCACCGGTTTGAGCATGAATGGCGTGAACAGGATGGCGGCCAGCAGCCAGCGGTAGAAACCGATCTCGGCGGGGAAGATCGCCCCGGCTGACATTTTGGTGATCACAGTGTTGCCAGCCCAAATGAAAATGGCCAGCAGGGGATAAGCGTATTGCATCAGGAAAAACCAGAACGTTAATGAAGCGCAATTATCCTCTGTCTGGATGCAAGCCTATACTTTGATCCAGACAACACACTGCGGATTCCGGACAGCATGAGCAGTAAACACATCGACCTGCTGGCATTCAGCGAACTGCCGGCCCCGGTCTATTTTCGCTACGCCGATTTCAACACCCATGAATACGCCTCGGCCCACCGTCATCCGTGGGGCACGCTGGAGTATTCGGCCAACGGTGTCTTGCACATGGAAATCGGCAGCAGCCGTTTCATGTCGCCGCCGCAATACGCGGTGTGGGTGCCGCCGCACACCGAGCACAGTTTCTACAGCAACCAGCCGATCAACTATCGTGCGGTCTGTCTCGCGCCGTCGCTGTGCCAGGATTTGCCTGCGCAGGCCTGCACCCTGGCCATCAGCGACATTCTTAAAGCCATCCTCAAGGACTTCGCCGCGCGCGATGTGAAGATCCCCGAGCAAGAGGCAGACAAGCGCCTGGCCCAAGTGCTGGTGCATCAACTGCAACAGGCGCCGGTGCAAGAGTGTTACTTGCCCTACGCCAGCAGCCCGGGCTTGCTTGGAATACTGGACGCCTTGCAAGCCGCGCCTGGGGATAACCGGCCACTGGCCCACTGGGCGGAACAAATCCATGTCAGCGAGCGCACGCTGGCGCGCCAGTGTGTCCGCGAGCTGGGGATGAGCTTTGGGGAGTGGCGGCAGCGCTTGCGGTTTCTGGCCGCGATCGAAGCGCTGGACAGTCACCGCAGCGTTCAGGACATCGCCTTCGACATGGGGTACAGCACCGGCTCGGCTTTTATCGCGATGTTTCAACGCCAGGCCGGGTGTACGCCGGAGCAATACCGGCGCAGTCACCTCGAGAGTCGGTGAAGGTGTAACAGGCATTGTCTACACTGCAAAACATGGCCGTGCCCATCGGTACGGCAACAAGGAGAAAACTCCATGACAATGTTGCGTGTCCCTTTTTTGATGATCGGTTTGCTGCTCTGCTCCCAAGGCTTCGCTGCCACTGCGCAGCAGGACAAAATGACCACCTGCAATGCCGACGCTACGGCCAAAAGCCTCAAGGGCGATGAACGCAATGCATTCATGAGCACCTGCCTGTCAGCTAAGCCGGCGACCGATGCGGTCGATGTGACCAAACCCAAGACCCCTCAGCAAGAGAAGATGACCCGTTGCAATGCTGACGCTACGACCAAAAGCCTCAAGGGCGATGAACGCAAAGCATTTATGAGCAATTGCCTGAAAGCTGAACCGGCCGCCCCGGCCGCCGAAGCCGCCAAACCGATGACCTCCCAGCAAGAGAAGATGAAAACCTGCAATGAAACAGCCACCACTCAGGCTATGAAGGGTGATGCGCGTAAAGTGTTTATGAGCAATTGCCTGAAGAAATAACAAGCAATGAACCGGGTAGGGGCTCAGCAAAAAAAATGGCCGGTGCCCCCACTAAGGTCGACCTACACAATCCCTAGTGCTGACATCGGAACGCTGGCAGACTGCCAATCCTTTTTACGTCGTTCGTTTTGAGGCTGTATGCCAACGTTTTCTCAACGCCACTTGCTGTTCACCAGTTGGATCATCATTTTTGGTGGTTTGCTGTTGGTGCTCCCTCTGCGACTGCTGCCGAGCCTGTTGGCCGGTTTGTTGGTGTTCGAGCTGGTCAACATGCTCACGCCACAATTGCAGCGTCTGATCGAAGGACGGCGTGCGCGCTGGTTGGCGGTCGCACTGTTGGGCACTTTGGTGGTCAGCGTGTTGACTCTGATTTTTGCCGGTGCTTTCAGTTTTCTGCTGCACGAAGCGGAAAACCCCGGGGCTTCCCTCGACAAGTTCATGGGCGTGGTTGATCGGGCGCGAGGGCAATTGCCGCCGTTCATCGACGCCTATTTGCCCGCCAGTGCCGCCGAGTTTCGTGTGGCGATCGGCGAGTGGGTGAGCAAACACCTGAGTGATCTGCAACTGGTGGGCAAGGACGCGGCGCATATGTTCGTGACGCTGCTGATCGGCATGGTGCTGGGGGCGATCATCGCCTTGCAACGCATCCCCGACCTGACCAAGCGCAAACCACTTGCCGCCGCACTGTTCGACCGGTTGCACCTGCTGGTCCAGGCCTTTCGCAACATCGTGTTCGCACAGATCAAGATTTCCCTGCTCAACACCTTCTTCACCGGGATATTCCTGGCGGTGGTGCTGCCGATGTTCGGGATCAAGTTGCCGCTGACCAAAACCCTGATCGTGCTGACCTTTCTGCTCGGCCTGTTGCCGGTGATCGGCAACCTGATGTCGAACACCCTGATCACGATTGTCGGTTTGTCACTGTCGATCTGGGTCGCCTTGGCAGCGCTGGGTTATCTGATTTTTATCCACAAGCTCGAATACTTCCTCAACGCGCGCATTGTCGGCGGGCAGATCAGTGCCAAGTCGTGGGAGTTGCTGCTGGCGATGCTGGTGTTCGAAGCCGCGTTCGGCCTGCCGGGGGTAGTGGCGGGGCCGATTTACTACGCGTATTTGAAGAGTGAGTTGAAGCAGATCGGGATGGTTTAACTACCACCCGATCATTCCCACGCTCTGCGTGGGAATGCATCCCGTGACGCTCCGCGTCACAGCTTCAACAGCGGACGCAGAGCGTCCATGGCGGCATTCCCACGCAGAGCGTGGGAACGATCATCGGGAGCTTGCTCCCTCGCCACAGGGTTTTCGGATCAGTCCATCATGCCGTAACGTTTGGACGCTTCAATCGCCAAACCGCTGCCAATGCTGCCGAAAATGTTCCCTTCGACATGCCGCGCATTGGGCAACATCGCCGAAACGCTGTTACGCAGCGCCGGAATCCCGCTCGAACCGCCGGTGAAGAACACCGTATCCACCTGATCGACTCGCACATCGGCGTCGTTGAGCATCTGGCTCACGCTGGTGCGCACGCGCTCCAGCAGTGCTTCGATGGCGGATTCAAACAGCGCGCGGCTCAATTCCACACTCAGCCCCGGCTCGATACGGTCCAGCGGCACGTGACGGCTGTCGGCGTGGGTCAGCTGGATCTTGGTTTCTTCCACTTCCATGGCCAGCCAGTGCCCGGCGCGCTGGTCGATCAGCTTGAACAGGCGATCGATGCCGCCGGTGTCTTCGATGTCGTAACGCATGCTGC
>Ga0157370_10004825_pt1 | contig 15333 bp, 12 predicted proteins | sample C35metaG_FD_113463 | JGI IMG/M metagenome (GOLD analysis project Ga0157370, IMG submission 113463) | Corn rhizosphere microbial communities from Kellogg Biological Station, Michigan, USA - C3-5 metaG | ecosystem: Host-associated > Plants > Roots > Rhizosphere > Soil | place: USA: Michigan...
AGCTCCACGCTAAGCTTTGAGCCACTGGCGAAAGTCAGTCCCTGTGCGAACGTCAGCGTTCCTAGAGGATTGCCCGGCGCAAGAACTGCACCCGTGTTCAGCGTGGTCGGGGCGCCAACGGTACCGGCTCCACTGAGTGTCGCACCAGACGCTACACTCACGCCGCCACTGCTGCTTCCGAGGGCGCCGTTGACGCGCAGCGTGCCCTGATCGACCTCGACACTGCCGCCGTAGCTAGGACTGCTGCCGCTGAGAATAGTCGTGCCCGTGCCCAGTTGGCGCAGGTGTCCCACGCCCTGGATTGGAAACGTGAGGGTGAAAGTGTCGGGTTGCTGGAAATCGAGGTAGCCCGTCGACTCGCCAATCGAGACAAGACCGCCGCCACTCAGGATGCCGCCTTTGACGATTAAACTGCCAGCCGTGCCGGCCGCATAGGAGTTGGCGATCGCGATGCTTCCGCCGACGCTGAGTGCGCCGCCGGGATCAAGCTCAAACACGCCATTATCGCCGTCTCCCAGCGCGAGGTTTACGCCGATGTTCCAACTCGCCACCGGACTGCCGCCCAGGCGAGCGCTGCCGCCATGCAGGGTGACGTAGTCGCCGCTCAGCGTCGCCCCGTTGCTCGCCACCACCTGGGTCGCCGCATTGGACATGTCAAAGATGCCAGCGCCGGTGTCAAGCGCCCCGTTGGCAACATTCAAGCTACCGCCGGTCATTTGGAAGTTCTGGCCGTTGGACGAGACCGACCCACCGCCGGCAACGTTCATCGTTCCACCGAACACATAAAAGGGGCCAGTGGTGAGTGCCGTGTTTGCGACGCCAAGGAAGCCGCTGTTGATTTGAAATGGCTGGCCACTCGTATTCCAGTTCATTTTGGCACTGGGGTAATCTGCCACGTCCGCGTCGAGCTTCATCATCCCGCCATCGAGCGTCACCCTCTGGCTGACGACAGTATTCGCACTGGAGGAGACGAAGGAACTCAGTATGCCCGCCGATACCGTGAGCTGGCCAGTGATGTTCCAGAAGCCGCTGAAGAGATTCAGATTTCCGCCATCGACATTGATAGTCTGGCTGGTGATGGTTTCGGAGCTGTCGTTCGGATAATCAATGTTTAATGTTCCGGCCTGCAGATTCAGGGTTTGGCCAGTGTTCTCATGGAGGCTGCCCTCGATTAACCAAGCATCGGCACCAGCCAGATTTATGGTGGCGCTGACTGTGGTGCTAATAGGGCCGTATGCAGGGGAGTTGTCGGACGTGCTTTGCCAGTTGCCGAACAAGTTGATGTCTTGGTAGCAAGTGGGATAGTAGGCACTGCAAAACCCGCCCACCCAATACATGTTTGGGGGGGTCTGTGCAACCGCGTTGCCAGTGAAGCCAAGAACTATTGGCGCGAGCAGCGCGAACGCTGCGAACCAGTGGGCCAGCGGGCGGAGACGACCGTATATAGGCATGTGGTGCATATCGCGTTTTCACCTGTGATCTCGGCCGGCACTATACCCATTTTTTATGTTCAATCCGCGTCGAGCTAAGCTTCGTAAATGACCGCAACTGGCCGGCCGGAAGTTCACAATGATCGCGCCCAGAATTCATGATCAATGCGCCGATACTCTTATTTGCCGCATAACCTCACTTTGGAAGCCAGCTAAGAACTGTGGGGGGGATTACCATGTGGGCAACCTGCGCCCGGTAGTAGATGCCGCCTACCACGTCACCTTCTTTGCTCCAGTCCAACCTGAACGCTTCGCCCACTTCAAAGGCCAACAGCACAAATCCCTTGATCGCTTTGCCCGCGCCCTGGCGCCACTCGCGGATGAAGTCGGTGTTCGACCCACGGCAGCCAGTCAAGACTTTCCGCTTCCAGGAAGCCGGACATCGTGCGCGATGCCGTTCGATGAGCAACGCAACTATTGCGCTATGGACACGTCTCAAACGAGGTGTTGAACACGATGTCGTTCTGCTGCACCTCGTAGGCGCCGATGTCGACCGCGGTGCCAGACTGGCGCGGGAACGGCAGCGGCGCAGTGTCGAACAGCATTCCGCGCTGGTCCTCGCCGAACGGCGCACCGGAGCCGGCGTCGATCGCGGGGCTGCGGCTGAGCAAGGCGTGGGTCTTGGTCAAGCCGCCGTTGTTGCGCAACGGCCCCAGCAGCGGGCAGACGCCGGTCTTGTTGCCATTCGCGGTGGGCAGCGTCAGCGCAGTTGTGTGCACCAGGTTATTGGTGACCGTCCTCAGCGTGCCGCGGCCGAGGGTGAGATCGAGTTGCGTCGGCGTGGCGCCGTAGCCGTTGTTGGCGATCAGCGTGCTGGCCATCGACAGGTACGCATACGTCACCGCAAGCCCCGGCGCGTACAGTGGGCTGCCGCCGCTGAAACTGGGCATTCCCGCGCTGTTGAGCGTGATCGTCGTATTTGTCAGCGACACGCTATTCGCATATGCCCAGACGCCGCCGATCGGCCCTTTCACGGCGGTGTTGCCCGACACGGTGCTGTTGTTGAAAGTCAGCACGCCTTGCTTGTTCAGCATGCCGATGCCGCCAACGTGCGCGTGCGCGGTGTTGTTGGAAATGGTCGAGCGCTGGATCAGCGCGCTGTTGCCGAGGTACACGCCGCCGAACCAACCCTGGTTGTCGACCACGCCGTCCGCTACGTTGCCGCTCACCGTGCTGTAGGCGATCGAACCGCCACCCTTGGCGAACACCGCGCCGCCCTGCGAGGTGGCGGCTGACCCTGAGGGGACTGCCTTGTTTTGCATCAGCTTGCAGGTATTCGCGAACAAGCGGCCCTTGGTGTACACGGCGCCGCCGAGCGCCTTGCCGCTGACCGTGCTCGCGACCGAGTTGTAGATGTTCACCCCGCTCAGATACAGCGTGCCGGCGGTGTAGATCGCTCCCCCGGCAGCGGTCCCGGCGCTGACGGTGTTGTAGGCGTGATTGAGCGCAAGGTTGTAGATGTGCAGCGCGCCGGTGCCGGTGTGTTGGAACATGCCGTGCAGGGCGTTGTTGCGGCCGTCGATGGTGAGGATCTGCGGAGGCAGCAGCCCTGGGCCCTGGATCGTCAGGTTGTTGACGGCAATCGGGATGACCTGCCCTTGCGTGAGCGTGATCGTGCTGTTGACGCACGTCGTCAGGAGCGTGGCGTCGACGGTGTCACCGTCGGCCGCCATCGCGATCGAATTGCGCAGGTTGCCGGTATCAGCGGCGCCGTTGTCGGTGCAGGACGTCACGAAAATGGTGTTCGCCGCCTCGGCCGGGTTCAACCCGAACAGCGCGATTATCGACAGCGCGATACGCGTGCGTCTTGTCATGACTTTCCCCTCAAAAGTTTGACAGCGACCAGCTTGCCTGCGCAGGGTACCACGCGCTGCGCCGCCGGCGACTTGTAATCCGCGCGATTCTACGACCGCATTACCCCACCGCAACGTACGCACCAACCGCGAATCCGTGTAACCGTCCGGCGACACCATCTTGAATGGAACCGCCGTAGGTGTCAGGTGTCCGCGCCCAGCGATGCGGGAGCTCGGGCACGATCGACCGACGCGGCAGCACCGGAACGGACAGATAAATTGGAAGATCCGGTGTTGCAGGCGACGCAGGTGCTGCCGGGCATGACCAGCGCGCGCGGCAACGCTAAAGCAGCGGCGTGGTCAAACTACACCGGCACGGCGGGCAAAGTCCTCCAGCGCATGCACGCACGATTGGACCACAGTCGATTGCATTCGTTTGGATGTCTGCGCCCCCAATAACGACTGGCAGCATTGTGGCGACGAATCCCTTGGTCACAACGTCCTGTCTTGGCCGAGAGTTGCCGGTGATCATTCCCGGAACTGTGATCAAAGCGGCCGGTACCCGCACATACTTCCTTGCCGATTTTTATTGGTTTGTCATCGCGTACACCATGTCTCCAACGAATCGCTTGAAAGATTCGTTCTCGACGAACTGCTTGTAGACTTGCGTGTCGTCCTTCAGTAGGTGCTGCATCACCTTGGCCAGTGCGTGGTCGTGCGCCATGCTGAATGATCACTGATCCTTGGCGAAGGCATGAGCGATTGGCAGGCGAATCATAAACGTCGTTCCCTTGCCGAGTTCGCTGGCGACCTCGATTGTGCCGCCGTGTCTTTGGATAATGCTGTAAGAAACCGATAAGCCCAAACCAGTGCCAATGCCAACTGGCTTCGTGGTGAAGAACGGCTCGAAAATGCGGTTAAGGTGCCTCGGATCGACACCCGTGCCGGTATCGGCGATGGAGATCCACACGTTGGCGTCCTCGCGCCCCGTGCGGATTGTGATGGTGCCACTGCGTTCGATAGCATGAGCGGCATTGACCAGTAGGTTCATGAACACTTGTTTGAGCTGGAATGGCAGGCACTGGATAAGGGGCAGGGCACCATATTCCTTAACCAAGTCGCCCTTGTATTTGAGTTCATGCCAAACCACATTGAGAGTGCTGTCGATGCATTCATGGATGTCAGCCTGCAACCACTCGCCTTCATCGACATGAGAGAAGTCCTTCAGGTCCTTGACGATCTTCTCCACGCGCATGACGCCTTCGACCGATTCGGCAAGCAGTTTGACAATGTCCTCGCGAACGTAGTCCAGCTCGATGCGGTGCTTTAGCACTTGCACGGCTGCCAGCTGCGGCGTATCGGGAAAAGCGTTTTCGAGCTGTTCGTAGGCTTGCAGGACGGAAAAGACATTCTGCACGTAGCCGGACAGGCTGGTCAGGTTGGAGCGCACATAGCCGATAGGATTGTTGATTTCATGCGCCACGCCGGCAGCAAGCTGCCCGACGGAAGCCATTTTTTCCGACTGCAGCAATTGACTTTGAGTACCGGCGAGTTTGCTGTTCAACGACTCCAGATCGCTGTTGCGCTGTTGTAGCGCCAGCTCCACCAATTGGCGCACTGAAATCTGTTCGCTCAATTCGCGCGTGCGTTCCGCGACGCGCTCCTCCAGACGGACATTGGACAAGCGCAAGGCTTTGGTAGCGCGACGGCGCTGAAGGCTGCTGGCGAGTTGATAAGAGACGAAGGACAGCAGTTCTGCGTCGCGCTGGTCATATCTGAGCTCGGACGTATAGCTCTGAACTGCGACTACGCCGAGCGCTCCGTCGCTGCCGATCAAGGGTGCACCAAGCCAGCAGTGCGCCGTTGAATTCAGGTAGTCTTCGCTGATCTCGCCTGCTTCGCACAAAGCACGGGCCATCTGATTGCCTACGACCAGTTGGGTTCGCCCGCTGCGCAGCGTGTATTCGGTTAGCCCGCGACTCAGCGAGCGTGCTGCCGGATGTGGCTCGCGTTGATTGACCCAATAGGCGAACTCAAGCATGTCACCATCGCCCGACAGCAACGCAATATAGAAGTTGTCGGCGTTGAGCAATGCCGAAACTGCGGAGTGCACACGCTGGAAGAAGCGATCGCTGCTTTCGTCGGTGCTGGCCAGCTCCGCGATCTGGTACAAGGTCGACTGCAGACGTTCGCTTCGATTACGCTCCGCTGTTTCGCGCCTATGTTGCAGGCTGCTTGCCAGCTGCGTGGCGACGAATCCGATCAGTTCAGCGTCGGCCGCGGTATAGGCGTTTTCATCTGTGTAACTTTGCATCGCAATCAAGCCAACGCACTGTTCACCGACCTTCAGGGGAACACCGAGCCACACTTTGGCCACGGGCCCGGCAATGGCGAGATCAATTTCGCCGGCCGCGGCGAGTTCCGCTATTCGGGTCCGAGTGATTATCTGTGTCTGACCGGTCCGGAGCACAAAATCGGTCACCCCGCGCGCGCTTGGGCGCGCAGACCATTCATTGTCCATTTGGTCCTGCGCAAACGGGAATGTGATAGTCAAACCGTCTTCCGACAGCAGCGCGATATAGAAATTCTCGGCGTCCAGCAACCCGGAAATGATACGATGGACCTGTGCAAAATAGCGATCAGCCTTTTCCTCGTTGCTGGTCAACTTCGCGATTTGATAGAGCGCAGACTGCAGCCGCTCCCCGCGCTGTCGTTCCACGACCTCAGCGGTCAGAACTTCGTTGGCCTTGGCCAGTTCGCGCGTGCGTTGTTCTACGCGACTCTCCAGTTCCTCACGTGCTTGCTTGCGTTCGAGCGCAGTCAGGATATGACTGCCCACAAACGACAGCAGCGCTTGGTCATGCAAGGTATAGCGTGGGCGCTCGATATAACTCTGCACAACCAGCGCACCGCATACGACGTTGCCATGAGTCATCGGCACGCCGAGCCAGTCCACACTGTCGGTGCCTATGAATCGCAAAGGGCCGGACACCTGGTCAATTAGTTGCTCATGGGTCCCCATCAGGGAAATTCGATCGCGAATGACGTACCAGGTTAGGCCCCGCTCAAAGTGAGCCATTGGGAAGCATTCATCCAGAGGCGGCTTGTCCGTATCGGCGACATCTGCGAAGTATATAAAGCGAATCGTGTCGGCAATCGGATCGTGCAGCGCAATGTAGAAGTTTTCGGCATACATCAAACTGCTGACGATCTTGTGCAGGCCGCTCAGCATATCGGGCATGTCCAGATCGGAACCCGCCATGTCAGCAATGGCGAATAGCGCGCGTTGCAATTTGTCGGATTGCTCCAGTCGCTCCAGCGACTCGCGCAGGCATGCCTTTTGCAGGGCATTGACCAGGTAGGGGCGCGCCAACGCGAAGAAAGCCTTGCATTGCGCGAGGCGCTCAGGAACGGCATCCACCTTGGCGTCGAATGCACATAGAAGTATCACGCGACCGGTTCCGCTGGTAGCGCATTGTGCAAACAAAGAGAGGTTTTCCTCACAACCGATTGCGCATTCTTTCGGATCCGCTGCAGCAGTCTGCAGCAACGCCGATTGCGCAGGCGAGAGTGTTCGCGGTGAAATCCGTAACCAGACGCCTGGCCAGTTCAACGCCCATAGGAGCGTTGCTTCTGCGCCGTGCAATTCACGTGATGCCTGTTCCTGGATCAGTGCGGCAAGAGAGGCGATTTCGCCGACGATCAAGGAAGCGTCTGCCATCTGGGCACTAAAATCATCTTGCATCATAGGCCTGGATCGTTTTGCTGGACCAAGCATGGCAACGTAAGGATAGCACCACAGTTCGGAGCTACAAGCGCGGCTGAACCTGCAGGTGAAATTCGGATCGCGCCACGCGAACCCGAGGTACTGCGCCAGGGTCTTGATCGACTGATCGTAGGTCGGCCACTCGGTCGCCTTGCGAACCACGTCCGAATACAGGTCGACCATGTTCCTCAGCTCGAACAATTCGTCGACGTGCGCGCGGCCGCACACCCGTGGATACCGCTCGGCGAGCTTCCGGTACGCTGCCTGAGGCTTTGATCTTGAACGCATCCGCCACGACGACGTGGTCCGTTCGGAATCGACGTACAAAGACGCCGACTAAGCTTGCGAAGGAAGTTGCAGCCAGTTCAAAAAATCACCGGCCATTGCCGGCGTCAATTCATGACCGCCCGGATACAACCTTGTCTCGGGCTGTATGCCGAGCGCTTTCAGCCAGGCATCGGCCCGTTCGGCCCATGAAACGGGCAGTTTGTCGTCCTGTCTGCCGTGTCCGATGAAGGCCTGCGATTGGGAGAAGCGTTCCCTGGATGCGATTGCCGGCTCGAGTTCCGGCAGGATCCGGCCCGAGAGCACGGCGAAGGCGTGCGCGCGTTCCGGCGCGGTCAGGGCGACACTCGCGCTCATGATCCCACCCTGGCTGAAGCCGGCAACCGTCGTGTGAATCGCGTCGACTCCATGACGTGCCTGCAACTGTTCGATGAAACGAATCAGCAGACGCCGGCTCTCGTCCGCCTCCAGCGCAACGATTTGCGGTCCGGATGCGCCAAATGCGACGCGAAACCAAGCGAATTGCTGTGGTCCAATGGCGAGCGGTCCTCGCGGCAGAACGACCAGCGTGTCCTGCGGCACGGCGGCTGCAAGACCACCGAGATTGGTTTCGTTGCCGCCGACCCCGTGCAGCAGGACAAGCAGCGTCCGCGGTGCGGTTGGTACCGGGTCGATCACGCGAAATTGCAGCGCGAGTGCGGGATCGCTGATAAGCGTGCCCAGGTTCTTCATGCCGCCTCCCGCAGTTGCCTGACATCAGGTGGCAGCCCGAAACCGAACGAGTCCATGCTTAGCACACGGTAGGTCATGCCGCCCTCGATCCACTGCAGCGGTTCAGACTCGCTGCTCGCGCCGAGCGCGACCAGCAACGGCAGGAAGTGCTCTTCGCTCGGATGGGCGCGATTGGCGTGCGGGGCACGACTGCGATAGTCGGCGAGCGCATTGAAGTCACGCCGCTGTACGGCGTCGCGCACCCATTCGACGAACTGTTGCGCGTACTCCGGATCAGGCGACGGACGGCGGAATTCGTAGAGGTTGTGAGTCAGGCTGCCGGAACCGACGATCAAGACGCCTTGCGCGCGCAACGGCGCGAGCGCAGCACCCAGGCGCAACGCACCGGCGGCATCGATGTCGAACGGAAGCGAAACCTGAAAAACCGGGACATTGGCCGCCGGAAACAAGTGTCGCAACGGTACCCATGCACCATGATCGAGTCCGCGCCGATTATCCGGACTCACTGAAAAACCCGCGGCACCGAGCAGCCGCGCCGCCTCGCGCGCCGGCTCGGGCGCGCCGGTAGCGGGATACTGCAGCGCATACAAGTCGGCCGGAAAGCCGCCAAAGTCATGAATGGTCGGCGGCGCCGTGGATGTGCCGACATCCACGGCGTGCGTTTGCCAGTGCGCAGACACGACAAGCACCGCTTTGACACTGCCGCTGAGCGACGCGCCGATCTGGGTCAGGCGCGGGCCGAGCAAACCCGGCTCCAGAGCAAACATTGGCGAGCCGTGGGAAATGAACAGGGTAGGTGCGGTCGTCACATCATTCTCCGGAGAAAACAAGCTCAAGCGCCTCTCCGACGCGACAGCCAACCGTCAATGCTGTAGGCGCCTGCGCCGTTGGCCGCCAGAAGCAGGAAGCCGCCGGTCATTGCGACGTTCTTCCAGAAATTGATCGCCTGGGCAGGGTCAGCGAAGTGGTTATGGAACATCGCCGCACTGACAAACGAGAAGGCGGCCATGGCCAGCGCAACCCAGCGCGAGAGGAACCCGCTCATGACGGCCAGGCCGCCACCGAGTTCGAGCGCGATGACCAGGGGCAGCAGGGCGCCCGGAATGCCGGCGGATTCCATGTACTGCTGCGTGCCGGCATACGCGGCAATCTTGCCCAGGCCGGAGATGATGAAAATCAGCGACAGGCCGATGCGGCCGAGCAGCGAAAACGTGTTGTTCATGTTCAACTCCAATATGCAGGAAAAGGACAAACAATTACGCCTTGCGGATCCACGTCGGCGCGATCGCGGTACCCAGGCCGGCGCCGTAGCCGAGGTAGATGTTGAGGCCGGCGAGCGGCTCGAGATAGCGGGCGTTCTTCAGCCCGCCGGCATCGACCGGTTGGAAGCCGATGCTCTCGATCAGCGCCTTCGCCGTTTGCCTGGCGCGCTCGTTGTCGCTGGCATAGAACACGGGCGCGACCTGGCCATCGGCGAATTGCGGACCGTCGACCAGTACGGTGGCGAATACCGTGTTGAATGCCTTGACGACCTCGGCACCGGGCACCGCCTTGGCGATCTCTTCCGCCGCCGAAGTGCTGTGGCCGATGGTCAGACCCATGTAGTCGGGCGTGAGCGGGTTGGTGATGTCGACCACGACCTTGCCATCCAGCGGGCCGAGTTCGCGCAGCGCGGGGATGGCATCGGCATAGCCGGTGGCGACGACGACGACCGTGGAATCGGCGAGCGCCTGCGCCGGAGCGGCAGCGACGACGCCCGGATTGGCCGCCGCGACTGCTGCGCGCTTGGCCTCGTTGCGCGACGTGATTCGCACGGCGTGGCCTGCGCGCGAAAATTGCTTGGCCAAAGCTGAGCCCATGTTGCCTGCGCCAAGGATCGTGATCTTCATGAGTGTCTCCTCGTTTTCGGTTTGGTCCCGCCGTGCGGGTTCGACGCACAATCTATTGACTATCACCTGGTAGATAAATATTGATCGTGTAAACTTATAGTCTCGTATTTCGAGACAATACGATGGACCGATTTCAGGAAATGAGCAGTTTCGTCGCCGTGGTCGAAAGCGGAAGTTTCGTCGCCGCTGCCGACGCGACGGGCTTGTCGAAGGCGGCGGTCTCGCGCCATGTCGCCGATCTCGAACTGCGCCTCGGTGCGCGCCTTTTGCATCGGACCACGCGGCGCCTTTCCCTAACCGATGACGGCCGCGTCTTCTACGCGCATGCGAAGGAGTTATTGGGCGCGCTCGACGAAGCGGAATCGGAGATCAGTGCTCGCCGCGGCGAGCCGAGCGGCACGTTGCGGATCAACGCGCCGCTTACATTCGGCATTCTCCATCTTGCCCCGCTGTGGGGACGTTTCATCGCCGCCAATCCGAAAGTTGCCCTCGATATCAGCCTTTCCGACCGCGTCGTGGACCTCGCCGAAGAGGGATACGACGTTGCCGTGCGCATAACGAACATGGCCAACTCGGCCCTGATCGGCCGCAAACTGGCTGATACCCGGATGATGCTTTGCGCTTCGCCAACATACCTCAAGCGTCGCGGCACGCCGCGGCAGCCCAGTGATCTGGCACAGCACCAGATAATTTCCTACAGCTACTGGTCGGGAGGTGACCAGTGGGAATTCGTCGGGCCTGACGGTGCGCGGTCCGTCCGCGTCAGCGCCTGCATTCACACCAACAACGGCGACACCTGTCGCGCGGCGGCTTTGGATCATCAGGGTGTGATTTTGCAGCCGGACTTTCTTGTGGGCAGGGACCTGCACAGTGGAGCCTTGGTGGAACTCATGCCGCAGTTTCGTGCTGCCGAAATCGGCATCCACGCGCTGTATCTGTCGCGCAAGCATCTCTCGATCAAAGTGCGACGGCTCGTCGACTTTCTCGCGGCAGCATTCAAGCAGCCGCCATGGAACAGAACCAAACCAGATGGAGCGCCGTTGAGAGCCCGGCGTTTGCCAGCGAAGATGCAAAAAAACGAAAGATAGGAACGTGTTCCGTCAAGGTTCCAACACCACGTTGATGGAACGGAAACGGATGCGCGCAAGTCGTTTCCTACCGGATCGCCGAGGTTCGCTCATGGCGCTGCTCCCGTGTCTGCGGTGAGAGCCAATCCCATCCGAGTGAGCGCGGCCTTGAACCGTGGATCGCCACGAACGGGATCAAACGCGGGCTGCCAGACATTGTCCTGACCGAACATGATGTCGTGTTCGATGCGCTGCAAGGCAGCAAGCGCATCGTCGTGCGCATCAAGCAGCATCAGCCATTTGATCCGCGCAGGCTCGGTCAAGCGCTGGTGCGGATCGTTGGTCGCAGCAAGCACGGCGCGCACGGCGTCGGCGCGTTTTGCCGGATCGGCGACGGCGTCCACCAGTTGCAGGTAGATGTTCGGACTCTCGCCCGTCAGTTTTGCGCCGGCCTCGAATCGGATTTTCGCGTCCGGGAAGTCTCGGCGCAGAACAGCCACGTCGGCAGCGAGATACTGGCCCAGTGCGTAATCGGGATGCCCTTCGATCATGCTCCGCGTCTGGGCGTCGGCGTCGCCAAACCTGTGCAATGCAGTAAGCACGTTGATGCGCGTAACGGCGATGATTCCCGACAGGGGATCGAGCTTCTGCGCGCGCTCGATCTCCGCCAGCGAAGCGGGCAAGCGTCCTTCCGCCAACAGGAACTGACCATACTGATCGGCCACTTCCGCATCCCCGGGCGCAAGCTTTACCGCACGCTGGAAGGCTGAGTCCGCCTCCGCCCATTTCCACTGTATCCGGTACAACATCCCCAGTGCCGCATGTGCTGCAGCCGTGTCCGGGTCGAGCGCCAGCGCCCGCCGTGCGGCTGCTTCGCCGGCCGGGAATGCCGTGTCCTGCGATTCCAGGAAATAGTGCGGCAGCAACATCTGCGTCTCCGCCAGCGCCGCCCATGCCTGTGCGTAATCCGGATCGAGCGCGACAGCCTGCTGGAAATCGGCGGCCGCATCTCGCAACTTCGGTCCGCGTGCGGCAATCAGGGGCAGGCCACGCAGGTACAACTCGTGCGCCGCAGTGTTGTTCGTGCCACCGGACACAAGCGGCTGCCCACCTCCGCCAGTCAGCTGCACGCGCAACTGGGTCGCGATTGACTTCGAGATGTCGTCCTCGACAGCAAACACATTGTCGAGCTTGCGGTCGTACTTCTGCGACCACAGCTGCAAACCGGACTGAGCATCGACCAACTGCACGTTGATACGCACCTGGTCGCCGGCCTTCTGCACGCCGCCTTCAAGGATGTTCGCAACGCCCAAGGTCAGCCCAGCCTTGCGCAGGTCCTGTTTGCCGCTTCTGAACTGGAACGCGGAGCTCCGCGCGGCGACCTTAAGGTTCGGGATTTTCGCAAGTGCATCGAGGATCTCTTCGGTAATGCCGTCGCTGAAATACGCATTGCCCTTGTCGTCGCTGAGGTTCTCGAACGGCAGCACGGCGATGGACTTGCCGGGCGTTTGCACGGCGACCGCAGCTGGTTCCCTGTGTGGCACGAACCGATCGGCAAGCAGTAGCACGACCGCGAGCGAAAGCACCGTAATGATCCAGCGATCGAGCTTCTTGCCGGTCTCGCGCGCAATCGACGCATCCTGAGACACCTCGCTCTCGAGCTGGATGCCCTGCGGTGTCCACTCGTAAAACCACGAGAACGCCATTGCGAACGGAAATCCGATCAGCGCCGCGACGATGATCCAACGTTGCGTGGCCGGCGGCAGGTCGAACACCGGGCCGACCTGGGTCACGATCTGCACCAGCAACCACGCGCTGGCTGCGTAGAACGTCGCCGCGCGCAGCACGTTGCGGCGCTTCAGCTCGGTGAACAGGCCGCGCATCATGCTTATTTCGACCCCGTGTTGCCGGTTTACCGGCGGAACGCAGTTTCAGCAAATCCTTCGGTTAGCGCAAGTTCGCTCTTCTCAACGTCTGCTTGGTGAATGCAAACCGCCGCAAACAATGGATGCTTGCCGCAGATCAAAGCCGTGGCGCGACGCAGGCCATAGGCTATGAATCCCGCCGACCGAAATCCGCCATGCCCGACGCCGCCTCGCGCTCTCTCGCCGCACGCCTGATGCCCTTGCTCGACCTCACCCGCCTCGGTGAAGACGACACGCCGGAGCAGATCGCGGCGCTGTGCGCGCGGGCACGCTGCGGCGTGCCGCCCGCCGCGGTGTGCGTGTATCCCGAGCATGCGACCACGGCGCGTCGCGCGCTCGCCGGCGCGGCGGTGAAGGTCGCCAGCGTGGTGAATTTCCCGGACGGCGCCAGCGACGCGACGCGGGTGGAGCGCGAAACCCGTCGCGCCATCGCCGCCGGCGCCGACGAAATCGACCTGGTCCTGCCGTGGGCGGCGTCGTGCCGCGGTGACGTCGCCGCGGCGCGTGCCGTGGTGGATGCGGCGCGGCGGGCCTGCGGAACGGCGCACGCACTCAAGCTCATCCTGGAAACCGGCGAACTAGGCACGCCCGCGCGGATACGTGCGGCGGCGGAACTGGGCATCGCGGCGGGCGTGGACTTCCTCAAGACCTCGACCGGCAAGGTGGCGGTCAACGCCACGCCGGAAGCGGCAGCAATCATGCTCGACGTCATCGCCGCCCACGGCGGACGTTGCGGCTTCAAGGCCGCCGGCGGCATCCGCCGCGCCGCCGATGCGGCCGTCTATCTGCAACTGGCACGCGCGCGCCTCGGCGAGGACTGGATCACGCCAGCGCATTTTCGCATCGGCGCCAGCGCGCTGTACGACGAACTGGCCGCGTCGCTCGCAGGTGCGGCATGAGCACGCCGCACATCGATGCCGAACCCGGCGCACTCGCCGACACCGTCCTGCTCCCCGGCGATCCGCTGCGCGCGCGCCACATCGCCCGCAACCTGCTCGACGCCGCGGTCGAGGTCACCGCGCGCCGCAACATGCTCGGCTACACCGGCAGCTACCGCGGCCGCCGCGTCTCGGTGATGGGCAGCGGCATGGGCATTCCGTCCTGCGCGATCTACGCGACCGAACTGGTACGCGTGTATGGCGTGCGCCGCATCATCCGCGTCGGCACCTGCGGCGGCGTCGGCGACGTCGCGTTGGGCGACGTGCTGCTGGCGCCGTCGGCGAGCACCGATTCGCACTTCAATCGCCTGGCCTTCGGCGGGATGGACCTTGCAGCCTGCGCCGACTTCGCGCTGTTGCGCGGCGCCGTGGAAACCGCCGCGCGGCTCGGCATCGCCGCGCGCGTGGCACCGGTGTTCAGCACCGACAGTTTCTACGCCGGGATGCCGGGGCTGGTGGAACTCCTGCGCCGCCACCGCATCAGCGGCGTCGAGATGGAAGCGGCGGGGCTGTACGGCCTGGCCCTGCGCGAGGGCGCACAGGCGCTGGCGATCCTTGCCGTCAGCGATCACCTCGAACACGACACGCACTTGCCGGCGGCCGAACGCGAGCACGGGCTCGACCGCATGACCGAACTGGCGCTGGAATGTGCCTGCGCCATCCCCGTTGGACGTTTTACACCATGTTTTTCCGGTGGATTCGAGTGGCCGTCGGAGCCGGATGCGACACGCCGGAAAAGGGCTATGCGTCGGCGTCGGCCAGGAACGCGTCGATCGCCGCGCGCGCGGCGGGCTCGTTCAAGGTTGGCGCGTGGCCGCGGCCGGGAACCGTCACGGCGCGCAGCGTGGGCAATCGCGCTTGCATTTTCGCGACGATCGCTTCGCTGAGCAGGTCGGAGCGTTCGCCACGCAACACCAGCGACGGCTTCGTGCCAAGGCTGTCGAACAGCGGCCACAGGTCGGGCGTGGCCGAACCGGTCTTCAGGCCGATCGCGATATCCGCATCGTAGTCGAACCGGATCGCGCCATCGACGTCGCGGATGCAGCTGGCGCGCGCGTAGTCCGCCCAGTCCGCCGGCGTGAAATCCGGATAGCAAACCCCGTAATTTTCCGCGATGCGCCGAGCCGCCTCGGCCCAGGTTGTCATCGGCGGCGCGGGCTTGCCGGTGTAGCTGGCGATGCGGGCGAGGCCGCGCGCATCGAGTTCGGGCCCGGCATCGTTGAGCACGGTGCGGGTGACGCGAGCGGGCGCGATGGCATTCATCAGCATCGCCATCAGCGCGCCGAGCGAGGTGCCGATGACGCCGACCGTGTCCACGCCCAGTGCATCGAGCAGGCGCCACACGTCGCCGACGTAGATGTCCGGCCGGTAGTTTTCAGGTTTCGGATCGCGCGCGGAGCGGCCGCGCCCGCGCATGTCGGGGCAGAGCACGCGATAACGTTGCGCAA
>Ga0157370_10004827_pt1 | contig 15326 bp, 12 predicted proteins | sample C35metaG_FD_113463 | JGI IMG/M metagenome (GOLD analysis project Ga0157370, IMG submission 113463) | Corn rhizosphere microbial communities from Kellogg Biological Station, Michigan, USA - C3-5 metaG | ecosystem: Host-associated > Plants > Roots > Rhizosphere > Soil | place: USA: Michigan...
GAATCAGGGGTCGGCAAATCAACCCTGTTGAATTTGATTGCCGGACTGGATACCCCGGACACGGGCGAAGTACTGATCGACGGAATCGGCATTTCGTTATTGGATGACGATGCGGCGACCCGGCTTCGACGCAAGGAATTCGGCTTCGTCTTTCAGGCATTTCATATCCTGCCGCATCTGACGCTGCGTCAGAATATCGCCCTGCCCTTGCTGCTGAACAACGTCTCTGGCGAACGTGTTGAAGAACGCACTGAGCAAGTGCTGGTCGCGGCCGGCTTGAACGGAAGGGGACAGCACTTCCCTCGCCAGCTATCCGGCGGCGAATTGCAACGCGTTGCCATTGCCCGAGCGCTGGTACATCGTCCCAAATTGATCCTGGCCGACGAGCCAACCGGCAACCTTGATCCCGATACCGCTCATGACATTCTCATGTTGATGCGTGCGGAAATCAAGGAGAATGGCGCGTCCGGCATTATTGTCACCCATTCTCATGCGGCCGCGACGACGGCGGATCGGGTGCTGTTGCTGACGAAAGATGGTCTCCACCCGATAAATACAGCGGACTCGACAGTTTCCGGTCAAGGTATATGACGAGCGGTATGCTGTCCCGCTGGCTGCTAGTGGGCGAATGGAAGGCACATCTGACGCAGGCCATCGTTGCCATTATTGCAATCGCACTCGGAGTGGGCCTCGGATTCTCAATTCATCTGATCAATACGGCTGCCTTTAACGAGTTTTCCGCCGTCGCCAAGAGCCTTTCCGGCCAGTCCGATCTGCAAGTGCGTGGTGCACAGGCCACGTTCGACGAATCGCTTTATCCGGCTCTGGCACAGCATAGCGGCGTCGAGCTTGCCAACCCGGTATTGGAACTTGATGTCGCCATCCCCGATAATGTGGAAACACGGGGAAACGCGACCTTGAAAGTTCTCGGGCTGGATATTTTTCGTGCTGCAGACATCGCGCCGGACTTGATTGGCATCCCGGCCGAAGACAGGCTATTCGATATTCTCGCGGACGACGCCATTTTCCTTTCCCCGGCGGCAATGGAATGGCTGAAGGTAAAGCGGGGCGATCTCCTGAAGTTTCGCGTGGGAACCCAAACCATCACGTTGCGCGTCGCTGGCGGCCTGGCGCGAACCCGCGCGGGACAACGTATTGGAGTCATGGACATCGGCGCGGCGCAGTGGCGCTTCCAACGGATAGGCCAATTGTCGCGCATCGAATTGAAATTGATGAAAGGGGTCAACCACGACAGGTTCAAGGTGGCGCTGGCACAGGAATTGGGTGCGCAATATGTTGTGACCGAAACTGCGGACCAGGAGGCACGTGTTGCCAATATGTCACGCGCTTATCGCGTCAATCTGAACATGCTTGCCTTGATGGCGCTATTTACCGGCACGTTTCTGGTATTCTCGACGCAGGCGTTGTCGGTCGTCCGGCGGCGTCACCAGTTTGCGCTGCTGCGGGTGCTCGGACTAACGCGCAGACAACTGCTGGAGCAGATTTTATTGGAAGGGGCTACCCTTGGTGCCATCGGTTCCCTGATAGGCCTTATCCTGGGCTATGCGGCAGCCGCCGCGGCGCTGAATATTCTCGGTGGAGATTTGGGAAGCGGGTTTTTTCCCGGGGTACAACCGAGTGTGCATTTCGACCCGTTTGCGGCTACGATCCTTTTTATTCTGGGATTGGGGGTTACATTGCTGGGCAGCGCCGCCCCCGCCTGGGAAGCAGCAAGCGCCGATCCCGCACCGGCACTCAAATCCGGAAGCGAAGACGTTGCGCTCTCGAAACTGGCTATGCCCTGGCCTGCCCTGGTTTGTTTAGGATTGGGGGGTCTGTTCACGCAATTGCCACCGATTTTCAATTTGCCAGTCTTCGGCTATCTCGCGGTGACACTATTACTCATCGGCGGCATTGCACTTATGCCGCGCCTTTCAGCATTGATTTTCTCCCCTGCATTTCTGATAGTAGCCAAAAGCACATCCAAAGCCGTGCCAATACTAGCGCTGGCACGGCTGGCCAATGCGCCTAACCAGGCTGCCATTGCTTTAGGCGGAGTGCTGGCAAGCTTTAGCCTGGTAGCTGCGATGGCGATCATGGTCACCAGTTTTCGGGTCTCGGTTGACGATTGGCTGACGCATATTTTGCCCGCTGATTTATACGTAAAAACGGCGACAAGCGGTGATACACGCGGTCTTACGCCGGATGAAATAAAAGCGCTTGCAGCAACCCCCGGCATCTCCCGTGCCGATTTTTTCCGCTCATCGCAACTAACGCTCGATCCGGGCCGTCCCAGCATTACGGTGATTGCCCGCCCCATTGACAGGGTCGATCCCGCCAATACCTTGCCCATGATGGGTGAAGCAATCATGCCCGCGCTGCTTCCGAAAGATGCGATACCCATCTGGGTATCGGAGGCGATGGTCGATCTATATGGCTATACGCCTGGCAAGCGAGTAACGTTGCCAATAGGAGTCTCCTCCCCCGATTTCGTTGTGGCCGGCGTGTGGCGCGACTATGGGCGGCAATTCGGCGCGATACAGATGCGGCTGGCAGATTATCAGGCACTGTCGGGCGATCAGATAGTAAACGATGCCGCGCTGTGGCTACACGCCGGAGTAACACTTGAACAAGCGATTGAGTCTTTGAGACGCCTGCCGTTTGGTAGCGCCCTGGAATTTTCAGAGCCCGGCCAGATTCGTGCGTTAAGCTTGAATATTTTTGATCGCAGCTTTGCGGTAACTTACTTATTGGAAACGGTCGCGATAATCATCGGGCTGCTCGGCGTGGCGGCGAGCTTCTCGGCCCAGACTTTGGCGCGCACCAAGGAGTTCGGCATATTGCGCCACATCGGCGTGACGCGTCGCCAGATTCTCGGTATGCTGGCAGCAGAAGGCGGCTTGTTGACTGCGCTGGGCATTGTGCTCGGCTTTATCCTCGGTTTGTGCATCAGCCTGATACTTGTCTTCATCGTCAATCCACAGTCATTCCATTGGACCATGGAGTTGAGTCTGCCGTGGAGAGAATTGATCACGGTCGCCTTGGCATTGCTGGTGTCGGCATCGTTGACTGCGTTAATGTCGGGGCGTCATGCCGTCTCGGGCAAGGCAATACGCGCGGTAAGGGAGGATTGGTAATGCTATTGTTTAAACTCAGCCCCGTCCATATCTATGGTTCTCGCGGATGCAGGTACCGATTCCTCTTCGCACGAATAATGTTTTTCTGGTTGAATTTCGTTGCAGCCAGCGCTTTTTCGGCACCCCCTCAGTTCTCTCCGGTACTTCCCGACGTAGCGCTTGCTTTTCCCCGGGACTTTGGCGCCCACCCAAACTTCCGTACCGAGTGGTGGTATGTAACCGGCTGGCTGGAGACTCCCACCAAAAAGCCGCTTGGCTTCCAGATCACTTTTTTTCGCTCCGCAACCGAACTCGATCCAGCCAATCCAAGCCGTTTTGCGCCCAAACAGCTTATCATTGCCCACGCAGCGCTGTCCGATCCGGCTGCTGGAAAACTATTGCATGACCAGAAGAGCGCCCGCGAGGGCTTCGGTCTCGCTTATGCCAAAGAGGGCAATACCGACGTAAAACTGGATGATTGGTATATGCTGCGCGGAGAAAATGGCCGCTATGAGACATTCATAAAAGCGCATGACTTTACGTTCCGCTTCTCGCTGATCCCCACACAAATACCGATGCGCCAGGGAGAAAAAGGGTTTTCGCGCAAGGGACCACGGCCGGAGCAAGCCAGCTATTACTATAGTGAACCGCAATTGCAAGTTGCGGGCACGGTGACTCACCATGGCAAACCAATAACGGTGAGTGGGACCGCTTGGCTCGACCACGAATGGTCTACCGAATATCTCGCCCCGGATGCCGACGGATGGGATTGGGTCGGCGCAAATCTCGATGATGGTTCTGCTCTGATGGCGTTCCAGATTCGTGGAAAAAACGGTAACAGGATTTGGGCGTATGCCGGATTGCGCGATGCATCCGGCAACATTACGCTATTCAAACCGGAGCAGGTGCGGTTTGATCCCCAGCGTACCTGGCGGTCGCCGCGCACCGATGCCACTTACCCCGTATCGATGCGGATTCGAACCGGATCAACCGAATGGCTGCTGACGCCATTGCAGGACGATCAGGAGCTTGACTCACGGCAATCGACCGGTGCGGTCTACTGGGAAGGCGCAGTCACGATCACCCGCGACGGCAAACCTGACGGCCGTGGTTATCTCGAAATGACTGGTTACGTAAAACCGCTCCGGCTTTAAGCGGATCGCTTGTGGCGTCCAGCCCTATTCGATCCTTTTTTTGGAATAATAAAATTCCATTCGGGAAACAAGTGATCCACTCTTATTTCCAGCCGGGTTAAAAACGGATGATGCGCGCGCGGAGCCTCGGCTGTCGAACACACCATTTTCTGGGCGGGTCACTATTGCTGCTATTGATGCTCAGCCGCGTAGCCTGTGCGGAAAAAAATGACGTATTCAAGGAAAGATGCAAAAAGCTGGCCGATGCAGCTACGGTAGTGGTCACGTTCGTGGACATTGCTACTTCCGAAAACAGCTCTCATACGGTGAAATCACTGAAATCGCTATCAGGCAAGACTGGCGACCTGCATCACAATGTGTATGGCTTGACGCAGGCCGAGCCGACATTCAGCTATGAAATCAGGTCGAAATGGCGGATCAGCCCTGCCGGAAAGACATGCATGGTGCCTGATGTTTCGGTAAAAATAGGATTCTCATCAATGCGGGTCTACCTTGCCAGGGAACTCCAGGATAGCTGTAGAAAAAATATCGTGCGCGATCATGAACTGGAACATGTGTCAGCCTGGAAGTCGCATTTTCGCATTGGTGCAAAATTACTGGAGGAACCATTGCGTCTGGCTTTTTCCCAACCACGCTATTACGCATCCAAAGCCCGGGCGCAAGCGGACTTGCAGCCTTGGGTGGAAGGGATTCTGAAGCCTCTTCATCAACGAATGATGAAGAGCGTCGTATCAGCGCACCGCGCGATTGATTCGCCGATATCTTACAATCATGTAAAAAACCGCCTGCGTAATTGCCCGCCCAGCGCCAATGGAACGTTATGAAGAAGGATGCGCTGCACCGTCCCCAAAGTTACTGGCTCCAAGCCCCATAACTCGTCAGGAAAAAAATCGATTAGCCCGATGAGTTCGAATGGCTTGGTCATATATTGCGGCTCTTTTTAATCAACTCATAAGCAGCCTGCACTTCCTGAGTTTGGGCGGTAGCCATGGAAATCATATCTTCCGGTACACCTTGGCCCATTAATTTATCGGGATGATACTGGCTCATCAGTTTTCGATAAGCCCGTTTAATTTCCTGGTCACTACTTTCTTTCGTCACACCCAATGCCTTGTAAGCATCATCCAGGGCGGTGGCCGAGGTTGTCTGGCCGCCGGCAAAGTGCGACTGGCCCAAAACCATATCCAGCAGTTGCTTGAACGCGGACTGATCGTAGCCCAGATGAAGAGCAAAGTCTTTTAACAAAGCTTCTTCAGCCGCATCCAGCCGTCCATCGGATATCGCCATGACGATCAGATAAATCAGCAACATCTGCTTCAGGCTATTCGTATGTCCGCAAACAGCCATGAATTCTCTCAGCTTGGGCTTTGCATCGAAATCCGGCGACGCGCCCTGCCTGAACAGGCTGATTGCCAGTTGCCGATGCTCCGGAGACATGCCCAGCTTTTGAATAAAATTCTCAACGTGAGCAATCTCGCCCTCGGAAATATGCCCATCCGCTTTAGCAAGCTTTCCCATCAGGATAAAAACGGTTTCGATAAAAACTGTCTGTCGATGGGCATAGGTAAATGGATTAACCGCTCCCGCACCATAGGCTCTGTAACGGTCGATGAAACTTCCAACGATATATCCGATAAATACGCCGAAAATACCCAGGAGGTAGTAACCTAATAAAGCTCCGATTATTTTAAACAAGAGAGTTCCTGAAATTAGTATGAAAATCGTGTAGTCATAAGGTTGGGCAATTATTACTGAAATCCGGATTCCTTGGGATAAAACGTCGATCAGATTCACCAAAAAGGCCGATCATTGCCGCGCATAGGCAAGGGGTTGCTGCCTCCGGCCCCCTGAAATTTAACAGGATAATGTGCAGATTCGTGTCCGATCAAAACATCATGCCCGTACAGAGATTTATTCGATACTTCGACAAAAAAGGAGATGCCGATGATTGAATTGCATTCAAGCCCTACGCCTAATGGCCAGAAAGTAATGATCATGCTTGAGGAAACCGGAGTCGAATGGAAGCATATCGACGTCAATATCGGGATCGGTGAGCAATTTAATCCGGAACATCTGAGGCTCAGTCCCAATAACAAGATACCCGCCATAGTGGATACGGAGGGGCCCGGAGGCGGCCCATACCCAATGATGGAATCCGGCGCTATTCTCTTTTATCTCGCGGAGAAAACGGGGAAGTTTCTGCCAAAAGATGCACGCAAACGCTATGACACGATGCAATGGCTTTTTTTCCAGGTAGCGCATGTCGGCCCCATGTTCGGGCAGGCCAACCACTTCAATGGCAAGTCGATGGATAATCCATATTCACGGGATCGCTACAACAACGAGTCGCTGCGTATTTACCGGGTGCTGGACAACCGGCTTGGCACGAGCCAATGGCTCGCTTGCGACGAATATACTATCGCCGACATCGCGACTTACCCATGGTGTAAAGGGCATAAGGATCGCGGCATCGACAAAACCGCCTTCCCCAATTTCATGCGCTGGTTCGAGTCGCTTGAGTCGCGGCCGGCTATTCAGCGCAGCAATGGCATGGCGGCAGAAATTCGCGCGCGCATGAATAAAGCAGCAGAAGGTCAGCCAGTTATCAACATTTACGATACCAAAGATAATGGTGAGCGGCTCACCCAGGCCACGTCAAAGCCGGATGCGCTAATGTGACAGGCAGGAATATTTGCGTTTATGTTTCTTGAAACATAAACGCCGGCCCAGAGCAGGGTAATGAGCGCTGCATTTTATAAAGTAAATGACATTTCTGCATTGCCTTTAGCCACCGGATATGCGTAATCAGCCCGTGGGCGCACCCGGCTGTGCACAGAGATTGCCAGGGCGCCGGGTATGACCCACATGTTATAGAGCATGCCGCGATATGCGCTTTGGCTCATGCTATATCAATGAATATCCGGCATGTTATCGATTGCCGATCTGCATATCAAGAACAATGGAGCAAGCCATGGGCGTAAAACCAGACCTCAAAGATTCCTTGCCGTATCGATCCTTGATCGATGCTGCAAACGGAAACACTGCGTAAGCCTGCCCTTCCATTTTGATGACAAAGGTCTCATATAGAGCGCCTCCATGGGTTAAACTTGATCAATTCTTCTTACACTGGCACATCCATCTATGGCTCAATACGTTCTTACCATGCATCGTGTGGGCAAAGTTGTCCCGCCGCGACGCACGATCCTCAAGGATATTTCCATCAGTTTTTTTCCCGGCGCAAAGATAGGGCTGCTGGGCCTGAACGGCTCGGGAAAATCCACGGTACTGAAAATCATGGCAGGGGTGGACAAGGATATTGAGGGTGAAGTTACGGCAATGCCTAATCTCAATATCGGCTATCTGCCCCAGGAACCGCAGCTCAACCCCGAGCAGACAGTGCGTGAAGCCGTACAGGAAGGGCTGGGTGAAGTGTTCAGCGCCCAGCAAAAGCTGGAAGAGGTCTATGCCGCTTATGCCGAACCTGATGCCGACTTCGACGCCCTCGCCTCCGAACAAAGCCGGCTGGAGGCCATTCTTGCCACCAGTGGCGGAGATGGCGGCCAGCAACTGGAAATTGCCGCCGATGCGCTGCGTCTGCCTGAATGGGACGCCATCATCAAAAACCTCTCCGGCGGCGAGAAACGTCGCGTGGCGCTATGCCAGCTTCTGCTTTCCAAACCCGACATGCTATTGCTGGACGAGCCGACCAACCATCTGGACGCCGAGTCGGTGGAATGGCTGGAACAGTTCCTTACGCGCTTCCCCGGTACCGTCGTTGCGGTCACGCATGACCGCTATTTTCTCGATAACGCCGCCGAGTGGATTCTGGAGCTCGACCGGGGCCATGGCATTCCATGGAAGGGTAACTACAGTTCGTGGCTGGAACAGAAGGAAGACCGCCTGAAACATGAAGAATCAACCGAATCCGCACGTCAGAAGGCACTGCACAAGGAACTTGAATGGGTGCGGCAGAACCCCAAGGGACGGCAGGCAAAATCCAAGGCACGTATCGCCCGCTTTGAAGAGCTTAACTCGCAGGAGTATCAGAAGCGCAATGAAACACAGGAGATTTTCATTCCCGTTGCCGACAGACTGGGTAATGAAGTCATCGAATTCAAAAATGTTTCCAAAGCTTATGGCGACCGCCTGCTGATCGATGATTTGAGCTTCAAGGTACCGCCTGGCGCGATCGTCGGCATCATCGGCCCCAACGGCGCGGGCAAATCCACGTTGTTCCGCATGATCACAAGAAAGGAGCAGCCGGGTTCAGGTGAGATAGCGATAGGTGCGACCGTAAAAATATCGCATGTGGATCAATCGCGCGAGGCGCTCAACAACAGCAAGACCGTGTTCGACACGATTTCGGACGGCAACGATATCCTCACTGTCGGCAAATACGAAACGCCTGCGCGGGCTTACCTTGGCCGATTCAACTTCAAAGGCGCGGACCAGCAGAAGATCGTGGGCAATTTGTCAGGCGGCGAACGCGGCAGGCTGCATCTGGCAAAAACGCTTATTTCCGGCGGCAACGTGCTGCTACTCGACGAACCCTCCAACGATCTTGATGTGGAAACCTTGCGCGCATTGGAAGATGCTTTGCTGGAATTCGCCGGTTGCGTGCTGGTTATCTCGCATGATCGCTGGTTCCTGGATCGCATCGCTACCCATATCCTTGCGTTTGAAGGCAATTCTCAGGTTACGTTTTTCGGCGGCAATTATCAGGAATACGAAGCAGATAAGCGGAAACGCCTGGGTGAAGAAGGGGCGAAGCCAAAAAGAATCAGGTATAAACCGATTACCCGATAGAATTTATCGGGTAATCATTTATAAAGATCTAATGTGCGGGTTTTGCTAGGCGGGTTTATATTCTTATGGTAACGATCTTGTATATAAACGTATAAATATCAGGCGTTCAGCACTCGATAAACTTCGGTTCGAGACACCTCAGCGCAGATTATTCGTCCCGCATGCAAACGCTGGGCGACGATCTGGCTTAAATCGCTAAAACCCGTTCACCACCATCGGCTAATAACGGCCTTCTAATAACGGCCTTCGCGCCTGGGGCCGGTACCATTATATCCTCTGTCGTTGTCATACTGATCATACCTTTCGGTACCGTCTGTGCTGAACCTGGAGTTGTCCGGCTTAGCAGTGGCTGGGCCCATGGTACTGCTTGGCTTCTGTTTCTCACGCGCCAACCCGAGTTCCTGCGATATAGTCTGATCATTTTTCTGATCGGGGCAGTCGGCCCGTACGGCAGCGGAATCGCCCGCAGCCACTGAATCCGGCATATCGCATTCCTTCGCCTGCACTATCCCCATGCTGGCCATGCCAAAAATAAATGCGCTAGTCAGCGCCCATGATCTTACGGTTAACAATGAAGATTTCATAGTCACTCTCCCTTTCAATTCAGCGACATTGCTGAGCCATACATGATACACGTTGTTGCAGAAAGATTTGTACGCTAGCACACTTAACCAGCTTAGCAAATTACCAAATGCTTCATCCAGCGACAGCTTGCCTCATCATTCTGATAACCAGACAACTGTATTCCTGCGCGCCGGACGGGATTAAATGGAGACGCTTCCCCGCGTCTTGTTTTCCCTGTTGAATCTGCATGTTCGCGTGCAGCACCTGCCGATCGTTCAGGCAGGTCGATAGTTTTTTGCCACTTCTCTCTTCTCGCCATACGGGTTAGCATCGGCTACCATGTAACCTTTCAGGAGTGTACCGTCATAAGCGTCGTTCATATAACGACGATGCCCTTTTGATGTAATTACATTATTAATAAAAAATGCGCTAATTACTCGTGATTCACTTAAAATAAAAATCATGAAAGTGGTTTATTCCATCTACTTGCTCGCTCTATTTTTTGCGGCATCTACTGAAGTACGTGCATTCTCGTCCGACCGGCTCCTCGCGAAGGCCGAAACGCGGCTTGCTGCCCAGCAAGAACAAGGTCAGCCGCGAGAGAGTGAGCGAATATCCCCCTCCGTCCAAATACAAGGTCAAAGCAACGCCTGTCCGAATTGTCCCAAGTTGATATCCATTCCAGACACCAGGTTTGCCATCGGTAAATTTGCTGTGACGTTTGACGAATGGGATGCCTGTGTAGCGGATGGCGGCTGTGGCGGATACCAGCCCCCGGATAATGGCTGGGGACGCGGCAAAAGACCCGTGATCAATGTGAATTGGAACGACGTACAAGGCTATATTCAATGGCTGTCGCGCAAGACTGGCAAAACCTATCGTCTACCCAGCGCGGATGAATGGGAAACCGCTGCCCGTGCCGGCACGACTACCGACTATTATTGGGGTAATGATGTCGGGCGTAATAACGCCAACTGCGATGGTTGCGGGAGCGAATGGGATAACAGAAAAACTGCACCGGTAGGCAGCTTCAAGCCGAATGCTTTCGGACTGTACGATATGATGGGAAATGTCTGGCAATGGACGGACACCTGTTGGCAAAGCAACTGTGCAAAACGCTTGTTTTGCGGTGGCTCGTGGAACCACCGGCCGCAGGATATGCGCGCTACAACGCGTAACTGGTTTGATACGACAAAGCGCATGCGTTATCTGGGCTTTCGTCTCGCCATGACAATCCCCTGAAATACAAATAAAGGTTTTTCTATGGCAACCCGATTGCGGCCATTAAATGCACCGCAAACATGTGCACTCTGCAAGCCAGCCGAATATCTGAGATGGGACGTCGCGGCAAACTGCCCTAATACCCGGCTTACCGCCATAGCCGTTATTATTACCATGGGGCCGCAGCGCAGACTGCCGAGCCCGTGGAATCGGCGCGACAGGTAACCCGAGCATATACACGGGAAGAGAATTGTGCGAATGTTTAATCTATCCGCCTGATTCTCGCGCCTAACAACGATAACTTTTCCTCGATGCACTCATAGCCGCGATCAAGATGATAGATCCGGTCAATGACGGTTTCCCCCTTGGCGATCAGCCCTGCCAGTACCAGGCTGGCGGAGGCGCGCAGATCGGTAGCCATGACGCTGGCGCCATCAAGGCGGGCCACGCCGCACACGACGGCAGTGTTGCCTTCAACCTTGATGTCGGCATTCATGCGTTTTAATTCCTGCACATGCATGAAACGATTCTCGAATATGGTTTCGGTAATGATAGCAGTCCCGGCGGCAACACTGTTCAATGCCATGAATTGGGCCTGCATGTCGGTAGGGAAAGCCGGATAAGGCGCGGTTCTCAGATTTACCGACTTCAATGGATTATTCATTTTAAGGTGTATCCAGCCTTCGCCTGATTCAATCGCTGCACCCGCTTCCATAAGCTTGTCGAGTACGGCATCGAGTGTGCCGGAGTGGGTTTCCCTGAGATGGATCTCACCGCCGCTGGCGGCGGCCGCTACCAGGAATGTGCCGGTTTCGATACGGTCAGCCATGACGCGATATACAGCGCCATGCAATTTCTCGACTCCGTCGATCGTAATAATATCGCTGCCGACACCGTGAATTCTTGCACCCATCGCAATTAGACAGTTAGCCAGATCCACCACTTCCGGTTCGCGTGCTGCATTTTCAAGCACAGTGGTTCCATTGGCCAGCGTTGCCGCCATCATCAGATTTTCGGTACCGGTAACGGTAACGATATCCATGACGATATGCGCACCATTGAGACGCTTTGATTTTGCATCGATGTAACCATGCTCGATATCAATTTCCGCACCCATCGCCTGCAGCCCTTTGATATGCTGATCCACCGGGCGCAGGCCAATGGCGCAGCCACCGGGCAATGACACTCTCGCCAAACCTGCACGCGCGAGCATCGGCCCCAGCACCAGGATTGCAGCCCGCATCGTTTTCACCATCTCGTAAGGTGCGACAAGATGCGAAAGTTGTGCGGCAGTCAATTCCGTTCTCTTGTTGCTCGCCTTGATGCTTATGCCCATTTGCCCGAGAAGACTAAGCATGGTGGTTATGTCATTGAGATGCGGAACATTCTCGATAGCCAGCGTTTCCTCGGTAAGCAGAGAAGCACATAAAATAGGCAGCGCGGCATTTTTTGCGCCAGAAATACGGACTTCTCCGGAAAGCGGCACGCCCCCCTGAATGATCAGTTTTTGCATGGGTTATAAATATTGTCTGTGAATATTCATGCTAATCTTCGATGGCAAGAGCTTTTCCATCAATCAGATTTTGCCGCCGGTTGAAATATGCCGGCGTTGCCTTCATCATATCGCAAAGAACGCCTTTATAATTCGCTATCTGCATGCCTCTGCCTTGAACTGGCGAGCAGGAACCCTCAATACATTCAAACATCTCAAGGAGATCCAGATGAAAAAACAGACGATCCAGACAGCCGACGCGCCGCAGGCGATCGGTACCTATTCCCAGGCAATACGTGTAACAGAAGGGGACACAGTCTATCTTTCCGGCCAGATCGGCCTGGATCCGTTTACCATGCAAATGGTTGTCGGTATAGAAGGCCAGATCCAGCAGGTATTTCTGAATCTGAAGGCGGTAGCCACGGCAAGTGGCGGTTCATTGGGCGACATCGTCAAACTGAATGTCTACCTGACCGATCTCGCCAATTTCGAAAGGGTAAACGAGATCATGGCAGGTTATTTTAGCTCACCGTATCCTGCTCGAGCCGCGATAGGGGTCGCGGCACTCCCACGCGGCGCATTAGTGGAAATGGATGCGGTAATGGTATTGCAGGAGTGAAGGGTAATACCAGCAATCTTACACCCGGTATTAACGTTTTTCCCGTCAGCCAGACAGTGCAGGAAAAACTCGACAGACTGGGCGTCGCCGACGAATTCGATCTTTTGCTGCATTTGCCGCTGCGTTACGAAGACGAAACGCATCTTTATCCCATCAATGATGCGCCCGGAAACAAGACGGTACAGATTGAAGGCGTCATCATCCACAACGAAGTCATGTACCGGCCACGGCGGCAACTGATATGCCAGGTAGAGGATGGCAGTGGCATTCTTTTCATGCGCTTCCTCAATTTTTATGGCAGCCAGGTAAAAGCATATGCCGTCGGGACACGCGTACGTCTGCTTGGGGAAGTGCGCCCCGGTTTCTTCGGTGCCGAAATGGTGCATCCAAAATGCCGCGTCATACGTGAAGAGACACCGCTGGCCGATGCACTGACGCCCGTTTACCCAACTACTACGGGGCTCTCTTCCGAAGCGCTGCGCAAGCTGATCCAGCAGACGCTGCGGCGGCTGACGGATGGCGACGATCAGCAGCGGTATCTGTCGGAGACTCTGCCTGACGAGATTCTGAAATATTATGGGTTGCAAAGTTTAAGGAACAGCATATTTTTTCTGCATCAACCGCCGCCGGATGCATCAGCCGTTCTACTGCAGGAACGCACTCATCCCGCCTGGCGACGGATCAAGTTCGATGAATTGCTTGCGCAACAACTTTCCATGCGCCTGCATTATCGGCAACGCCGCAGCGGAAGCGCGCCCGTTCTGTCAGAAAAAAAAAGCCTGACCACGGCACTTCTGGAATCGCTTCCTTTCGCGCTTACGAGCGAACAGAAGAAGGTTTTTTCCGAAATCAGCAGCGATCTCGCTGCGGGCCATCCGATGCAGCGGCTATTGCAGGGCGATGTGGGCAGCGGCAAAACCGTAGTCGCGGCATTGGCTGTGCTGCAGGCTATTGAAAATGATTACCAGGCGGCGTTGATGGTTCCAACCGAGGTCCTTGCCGAGCAGCATTATCAGAAACTTTCCACTTGGCTTAACCCGCTGCTTGACCCTCTGGATATCAGGATTGCGTGGTTATCCGGCAATCAAAGAAAAAAGCAACGGGAAACCATGCTTGCCGACATTGCCGAAGGGTGCGCCATGCTCGCCATTGGCACTCACGCACTATTCCAGGATCAGGTGGAATTCGACAGGCTGGGACTTGCCATCATTGACGAACAGCACCGCTTCGGTGTGCATCAGCGACTGGCATTGAGGATGAAAGGCGCTAAAACAGGCTTGGTGCCGCATCAGTTGATGATGAGTGCCACGCCGATTCCACGCACGCTTTCAATGACCTATTACGCCGATCTGGATGTATCGGTAATCAATGGACTGCCACCCGGCAGAACCCGGGTGGTGACCAAGCTGGTCGCGGATACCCGCCGGGATGAAGTGGTCGTCCGTATCCGGGAAGCTTGCCATGCAGGAAAACAAGCCTATTGGGTATGTCCGCTGATTGAAGAATCCGAGATTCTACAACTCAAGACAGCTCTCGAGACCTACGAAACGTTGAGGCTGACTTTTCCGGACTTGAAAATCGGCCTGGTACATGGGCGGCTCCCGCCCCAGGAGAAATCCCTGGTAATGGAGTCGTTCAAACACGGTGAAATCCAGTTACTGGTTGCCACGACGGTAATCGAAGTGGGTGTTGACGTGGCCAATGCCTCGCTGATGGTTATAGAGCATGCCGAACGCATGGGGTTGTCACAATTGCATCAGTTGCGAGGCCGTGTGGGACGCGGTACGGAAGCCAGCATATGCATACTGCTGTATCAGAAACCCCTGTCCACAGTGGCTCAGGAGCGGCTCAGAATCATCTTCGAAAATACTGATGGTTTTGAAATCGCGCGCCAGGATTTGCGGCTCCGTGGTCCCGGTGAATTCCTGGGTGCGCGTCAAAGCGGCACACCCATGCTGCGCTTCGCCAATCCGGAGCAGGATGAGGATTTGCTCCATGCAGCCCGCGACGTCGCCGACGAGCTGCTCCGCGACTACCCGCAAGCCGCAAACCAGCATCTTCAGCGTTGGCTGGGAGGAAAAAGCGAATATCTGAGAGTCTAGAAAACCCGGTATAGCAGCGACCCGTGAGTTGCAATCCGACGTAATGCACCCGATTATTAGTATTGGTATATGGCGAATTTAATCTATAAAAAATCTGAAGTGCAAAGACAATTCGAGAGGTATCAGACGCGGCGAAACGTTGCATGGTTATTCGTGTACAACCGCGAACAGCATAGCATGGGTGATAACCTCGCAATTCTCTCGAATTAATAAATGATCCTTCAAGCCAGAAATTTGACCCTGCAATATCCC
>Ga0157370_10004829_pt1 | contig 15324 bp, 18 predicted proteins | sample C35metaG_FD_113463 | JGI IMG/M metagenome (GOLD analysis project Ga0157370, IMG submission 113463) | Corn rhizosphere microbial communities from Kellogg Biological Station, Michigan, USA - C3-5 metaG | ecosystem: Host-associated > Plants > Roots > Rhizosphere > Soil | place: USA: Michigan...
AAATGGACGAAGATGTAGAGGTCGCCACTGCTTGCGCCGCGAACTCCGACCTCGCCTTCGCCGGCGACGCGGATGCGCGTGCCCTCATCCACTCCGGCAGGGATGCCGACCGACAAGGTCCGCCGGTTGAGCGCGCGGCCTTCGCCTGCGCAATGCGCGCATGGGTCGCTGATGATCTCGCCGCTGCCGCGGCAATGCGGGCAGACTCGCTCGACCACGAAGAAGCCCTGCTGCGCGCGGACCTTACCAATGCCGCCGCAGGTCTGGCAGGTGCTCGCGCACCGGTCGATGCTGGTGCACCCGCGACCGTCGCAATTGTGGCACCGAGTCATCGCCTGGACCGTGATCGTCTTCTCGACGCCGCTAAAGGCTTCCTCGAGGCTCAGCTCCAGGTCGTAGCGGAGGTCGGCGCCGCGTGCGGCGTTCTGCTGTGCGCGCGGGTCCATGAACTCGCCGAAGATGGTCGAGAAGATGTCGGAGAAGCCGTTGAAACCCGCGTCGGCGAACGGGTCGCCCGATCCACCATTTTGAAAAGCGGCGTGCCCGAAGCGGTCGTAAGCGGCGCGCTTTTGTGGATCCTTGAGCACGTCATAGGCCTGGTTGATTGCCTTGAATCGCGCCTCGGATTCCTTGCAACCGTTCTTGCGGTCCGGATGATGCTCTTTGGCGAGTCTGCGGTACGCCGCCTTGATTGCGGCGTCGTCGGCGCCGCGCTGGACGCCAAGCAGCTCATAATAGTCCTGCTCGCCCATCAATCTCCCCGCCACGCGCTACAGAGTTCGGCGCGGCACCCACTGAGGGAACCGCGCCGGATCATCAGCCCTTGTTCTCGCCTTCGTCGACTTCGGAGAACTCCGCGTCGACAACTTCTTCCTGCGTCTCTCCGGGATGCTCGGTCGGCCCCGACGTCCCCGCATCCGGTCCGGCCGCCGCCTCGGTTTCGGCCTGCTGCGCCTTGTACATCGCCTCACCAAGCTTCATCGCCGCCTGGGTCAGCGCAGCGGTCTTCTGCTGCATGTCGTCGACGTCGCCGCCCTCAACCGCAGTCTTGGCGTCTGCGATCGCCTTCTCGATTTCCGACTTCACGTCGGCCGAAACCTTGTCGCCATGCTCGGCGAGCTGCTTCTCGGTCGTGTGGATAAGGCTTTCGGCATTGTTTTTCGCCTCGGCCCCGGCACGCCGCTTCTTGTCCTCGTCGGCGAACTGCTCGGCCTCGCGGACCATCTTCTCGATGTCACTCTCGGAGAGACCGCCAGAGGCTTGGATCCGGATCTGCTGTTCTTTGCCCGTGCCCTTGTCCTTGGCCGACACGTTGACGATACCGTTGGCGTCGATGTCGAACGTGACCTCGATCTGCGGCACACCGCGCGGCGCCGGAGGGATTCCGACCAGGTCAAACTGGCCCAAGAGCTTGTTGTCCGCGGCCATCTCGCGCTCGCCCTGGAAGACGCGGATCGTCACCGCGTTCTGATTGTCCTCGGCGGTCGAGAAGACCTGGCTCTTTTTCGTCGGGATCGTGGTGTTTCGGTCGATCATCCGGGTGAACACGCCGCCGAGCGTCTCGATCCCGAGCGAAAGCGGCGTGACATCAAGCAGAAGCACGTCCTTGACGTCGCCCTGCAGGACGCCCGCCTGGATCGCCGCACCCATGGCGACAACCTCATCGGGGTTGACGCCCGTGTGCGGCTCCTTGCCGAAGAACTCCTTCACCACTTCCCGGACCCGCGGCATGCGAGTTTGGCCGCCGACCAGCACGACGTCGGCGATGTCCTTGGCCTCGACACCGGCGTCCTTCAGCGCCTTCTTCATCGGCTCCTTGGTGCGGTCGATCAGCGGATCGACGAGTTTCTCGAGCTCAGCGCGGGTTAGCGTCACGACGAGGTGGAGGGGAGTCGTCGTCCCGCCTTCCATCCGTGCAGTGATGAAGGGCTGATTGATTTCGGTCGACTGGGCCGAGGACAATTCGATCTTCGCCTTCTCGGCAGCCTCCTTGAGGCGCTGCAACGCCAAGCGGTCGCTGCGCAGGTCGATGCCTTCCTTCGCCTTGAACTGATCGGCGAGCCAATTGACGATCTTAGCGTCGAAATCCTCGCCGCCGAGGAAGGTATCGCCGTTGGTCGACTTCACCTCGAAGACGCCGTCGCCGATCTCGAGGATCGACACGTCGAAGGTGCCGCCGCCAAGGTCATAAACTGCGATCGTCTTGCCCTCTTCCTTCTCAAGCCCGTAGGCCAGAGCGGCAGCGGTCGGCTCGTTGATGATGCGCAGAACTTCAAGGCCGGAGATCTGCCCGGCGTCCTTGGTCGCCTGGCGCTGCGCATCGTTGAAGTAAGCAGGAACGGTGATCACCGCCTGGGTGACGGTCTCGCCGAGATAGGCCTCGGCGGTTTCCTTCATCTTCTGGAGGATGAAGGCCGAAATCTGCGACGGCGAATAGTCCTTGCCGCCCGCCTGGACCCAGGCATCGCCGTTCTGGCCCTTGACGATCTTATAGGGCACCAGCTCGGTGTCCTTCTTGGTAATCGGGTCGTCGTAGCGGCGGCCGATAAGGCGCTTCACCGCAAAAATTGTATTGTCCGGATTGGTAACCGCCTGGCGCTTCGCCGGCTGGCCGATCAAACGTTCGCCGTCCTTGGTGAAAGCAACGACCGAAGGCGTCGTGCGCGCACCTTCTGAATTCTCGATGACCTTCGGCTTGCCTCCTTCCATGACGGCGACGCAGCTGTTGGTCGTGCCCAAGTCGATTCCAATGACCTTGGCCATGTTCTTACATCCCTCTTTCTTCCAGCCCCTCCCGGTTGCCGCCCGGCAGCCGAAAATGCTCAATTCATCCCGGGATATAGGTGGCGGTTGAAGTGCGACAAGGGTGAGAGGGCGGTCCTCCGATACGCGACTTCGACAGGCTCAGTCGCTACTCAGGAGGAGTGGAGCTTAACTACACGATCATGCTGAATGGGTGTTGAGCAAAGTCGAAATGCCGAATTGAAGCACACTCACGGCATCGCCATACCGCCGTTGACGTGCAAGGTCTGGCCGGTGACGTAGCCCGCCTCTTTGCTGGCGAGATAGGCGCAGGCTGCGCCGACGTCCTCCCCCGTGCCCATTGCACCCATCGGAATTCGCGAGAGGATGCTCTCACGCTGCTGCTCATTGAGCGCATCAGTCATCGCTGAAGTCATGAACCCGGGAGCGATGGCGTTGACGGTGATCCCGCGACTAGCGAGCTCCTGGGCAACCGACTTGGTCATTCCGATTAGTGCCGCCTTTGAGGCGACGTAGTTCGCCTGTCCCGGATTTCCCGTCACTCCGACAACCGACGTGATCGAAATGATCCGGCCGAACCGCGCTCGCATCATTGGCTTGGCGGCCCCGCGCATCAGCCGGAACGCGGCTTCAAGATTGATGCGCATCACTTCCTCGAACTCGTCATCCTTCATCCGCATAATGAGATTGTCGCGCGTGACGCCTGCGTTGTTGACGAGGATATCGAGCTTGCCGCCGAGCGCATCGACCGCTTGCGGGACGAGCTGATCCACCGCCGCTCCATCAGCGAGATTGCAACCGATCGCTACATGATCGCCGCGGAGGCCCTCACGAAACCGCTCCAGCTTCTCCACATTGCTCCCGGACACCGCCAGCCGCGCTCCCTGCGCCGCCAGCGCTTTCGCGATGGCGCTGCCGAGCCCGCCCGAAGCACCGGTCACCAGTGCGGTCATGTCTCTGAGGTCGAACATCTATGCGATCTCCTTCGCCGCAGCTTCGATGTCCTCGATGGTCACCACGCTGATGACCTTCGCATCGGGGGCGATACGCTTGACCATCGAGCCCAGCACCTTCCCGCCGATCTCGACGAACTCGTGGACTCCGGCGTCGAACATGTTGGCCACGCTCTCGCGCCAGCGAACCATCCCGGTCACCTGTTCCACAAGCTGGTTGCGGATCGTATCGGGGTCGGTCGAAGCCTGAGCGGTGACATTGGCGTAAAGCGGCACTGCAGGCGGCTGGACCACGACATAGCTGAGCGCGTCGGCCATGGCCTCGGCTGCGGGCTGCATCAGCGGGCAGTGGAATGGAGCGGATACAGGCAGAAGCAGCGCACGCTTGGCGCCCAGATCTCTGGCGATCTGCACCGCGCGGTCAATGGCGCCTTTCGCGCCCGAAATGACAACCTGCGAAGGGTCGTTGTCATTGGCCACGGTGCAGATCTCCCCCTCTGCCGCCGCGTCGGCGATTGTTTGGGCGAGCGCGAGATCAGCGCCGAGCAGCGCGGCCATTGCCCCTTCCCCGACCGGCACCGCTTCCTGCATCGCCTGCCCACGCAACCGGAGCAGTTTGGCTGTGGTCGGAAGATTGAACGAGCCCGCCGCGCACAAGGCCGAATATTCGCCGAGACTGTGGCCCGCGACGAAGCTCGCAGCATCAATCAACCGAACGCCCATCGTGCGCAACACCGCTACCGAATGGGCCATGATCCCCGGCTGCGCATTCTCTGTGAGCTTGAGCTTCTCGTCGGGCCCGTCGCGCATCAGCCGGAACAGATTCTGGCCGAGCGCCTCGTCGACTTCGTCGAACACGTCCTTCGCGACCCTGCTCGCTTCGGCGAGGGAGGCGCCCATGCCGACAGCCTGACTGCCCTGTCCCGGAAAAATAAATGCGCGCATCGGCCCCTCTGGAAATGACGCCGCGCCGATTGGCCCGTGCGGCTCGGTGGGTCAAGCAGCCGTAGGAACTGCCCTTCGCTCCAATGTGTTGGCCGTGGGAGTTCTTCAGGAGATTTGCCATGATCCGCAAAATCGTCTTGGGCGCGCTTCTTGTTTCGAGCAGCGTCTCCGTCGCAGCGCCCGCGGCCGCTTTCCTAAAAACCGCGATCACCGGTAATTTCTCGGAGGTGTCGCTCGGCCGCATTATTCAGAACCGCGGCTCGACCGCCCAGGTACGGCGGTTCGGCTCAATGCTGGTCACCGACCACAATAAGGGCCTCGCGCAGGCTCAACAGATCGCGGCACGTCTGCGCCTCCGCATTCCAACGACACTCACGCCGGAAGCGCGCGCGGAGCAGGTGAAGCTGCGCCACCTCAGCGGCCTCGCCTTCGATCGTGAAGTGCGCCACTACATGATCCACGACCATCGAAAAGACATCGCCGAGTTCAAGGCGCAGGCGCGCAGCGGCGATCGGACGACGGCGGGCTATGCCGCAGCCACGGTGCCGGTGATGGAGAAGCATTTGTCGATGGCCGAGGCAATCCGCTTTTAGCCCAGGAGCATTGCGCCAGTCACACTGACCTGCGACATTCGCGGCGGTGAGGAGCGAGGAACCGACGCAAGCCCGGATGCTCGGGTCATGGATGACGCTTGCGCTCCTCGTCGGCAGCGTGATCGGTTCGGGCATCTTCTATCTCCCGATCGCGCTCGCGCCGCTCGGCGGCAGCGTCCCGATCGGTTGGTTGATCAGCGGCATCGGGATCATGGCGATGGCCTATTGCGCCTCGCGCATCGTCAGCCCCGACGGCGGCGGTATTCAGGCCTATGTCGAGCATGAGCTCGGAATCACCGCGGGCTTCATCGTCACCTGGGTGACCTGGTGGTCGAGCTGCATCGGCAACCCGGCGGTGGCGCTGGCAACCGCAGCGGCCCTGGCGAGCATCGTGCCCAGTCTTGCAGGTCACCTGGTCGTTCTGTCGTCGATCTTCCTAGCGCTCCTGACCGCCATAAACATGCGCGGAATCAGGAAAGCGGGCGAGCTCGCGGTCGTCACCGTGCTGATCAAGATCCTGCCGCTGATCGCCGTTGTCCTCATCGCCGCAATCCTAGGCTCGAGAAGTGCCCCGCTCCAGCCAATCGACAGACCCCCGGCGACATTGGGCAACATCGCGACCGCATCGGCGCTCTGCCTGTTCGCGCTCACTGGTTTCGAATTCGCGCTGTCGCCCGTCGGCAAGATCCGCAATCCCGAGCGCAACCTTTCGCGCGCACTGGTGGGCGGCCTCGCGATGGTAGCGATCATCTACCTGGCGACGACAACTTCGCTCAGCCTGATCATGCCGAATACAGCGATCGCAAAGTCGATCGCGCCTTTCCCCGAGGCAATCGGCCTATACTGGGGAGGAGCCGCCGCGATGCTCGCGGCGCTTGCGATGGCGATCAGCGCCTTCGGTACGCTCAACGCGTCGCTGCTCGGCTGCGGCGAGATGTTATACTCGCTGGCGCTGCGCGGCGACGTGCCAAGGATCTTCGCCCGCAACAACCGCTTCAACGCGCCGTGGATCGCTCAAGCGACCAGCGCCGCAATCGGCTTCCTCCTGCTCGGCCTCAATGAAGCGAAGGGAACGACGCAGCTCTTCACCTTCATCACGCTGCTCGCCGCCGACGCCGTCCTCTACCTCTATTCCGCTGCCGCAATCGCCGCGGCAGTTAAGGACAGAAAACCGACAACCGCCATCGCCTGCCTGATTGGCCTCGTTTTCGTGCTCTACGCTTTCTATGGCTCCGGAATGGAAGCCTTCCTGCTTTCTCTCGCGCTTCTCGCGTCAGGCTTTGCCATTATCTTCTTCAGGAAACGCGCGACCAGCCGGCCGCCGGAGCTTGTTCCAGCCGCGCCTCGGGAATGAGCCGGCGAAGCTTCCTCGCGAAGCTCCTCAGGCATACCTCGCTCGTTCCCAGCGGGCCGGGCCTGTAGCTCGCGCTCTGCATGCCGAGCTGGACGCGAGCGATCAGCTCGGTGTCCTCCGCGTTGACCCGCCGGTTGATCCGCCAGTTCAGCTGCCGCGCCGCGCGCATCTCGCGCCGCTCGTCGGGCACCGCGTAGCTAATCTCGCGGATCACCGTCTCCGTCGCTGAAACCGGCAGGAACTGCATGAAGTCCACCTGGTCGGGGTAGATGTCGAACGCGACGTTCGGAAACAGCTTGTAATAGAGCCACTTGCGCTGGTGTGTTTCCGGCAAATGTCCGACGCGCGGGAGCAGTCGCTGATACGCCTGCTCCGACGGATTGGCAGACTCCTTCTCGACGAGGTCGCCCTCCATTCGGTCGACGTGGCTCTGTGCCTCGATTCGATAGTTGCGGCCGAACAGGCGCGTCAGCCCGGGGTGCCCGACCGGAATGTGCAGATGGTCGGAATAATTATCCGCAATCGTCTTCCAGTTGAGCGGTCGAGGGCGGAGCGTGACCCGGCCGATCGCCCGCAGCTCCTCGAAGCGGTAGAACGCGACCTCGGCGTCGTAGGGCGCCATCATCTTCATGACGCTCGGCATCCCGCTCGTCCCGAGCGAAGTCGAGGGAGGCTCCAGCGTCACGAACAGGAACCCGCGCCAATTCTCCAACGCGACCGGGAAAAGGCCGTGATCCTCGGGTTTGAGGCCCGGATATTCGTTGCGGTGCGGCACCCCCACCAGCCGCCCGTCGCGGGCGTAGCTCCACGCATGGTAGGGGCAGCTCAGCACCTTGGCGCACCCGCCGGTACCGTCGACCAGCCGCGAGCCACGGTGCCGGCAGACGTTCGAAAAGGCGCGAACCTCGTCGTCGTCACCGCGGATCACGATGACGCTTTCACCCAGATAATCGAGACTCCGCCAATCACCCGCTCCGGCGATCTCGCTTTCGTGGCATACTACCTGCGGCGCGGCGCGAAGAAACGCGCGCTTTTCCGCCTCGAAGAACTCCGGATCGAAGTAGAGCCAGCCGGGCAGGCTCATGTCGTCGAGCGGATCAGCAGCGGTTTCGACCGAGCGAAGGTGTGTGGCCATGCCGCCTTCTATCGTCATTCCCGCGAAAGCGGGAATCGGGCCAACTTGAAAGAGGCCAAATGGCCTCCTTCCACTTCGTAAAAGTTGTAGAGCGGGATGGGTCGAGAGAAGGTGCTTCGGTTTGCGGTGTCCTCAGGCCCCTCCACCTAATTCGGGCACCCGCGGACCAGGCCATTCATCGCGTGGATCGTCACAGACCAATGTCATTCCGATACCCGCCGTTGTTCGGACCGGCAGCGAGCTCACGTCGAAGCCATCGAGGCAGAAGATATTGACACCGAAATAATCGGGTGCAGCGCGCTTGCGGTGAAAGACGTAGATGCCGCAACGACTGCAGAAGTGGTGCTTCGCTCGCCTGCTGTTCCATTCGTACAGCGCGAGCAGTTGATGACCTTGATCGATCCGCAGGGCTGCCTCTGGCACTTTCGCCATCACTGCATTGCGCTTGACGCAAAGCGAGCAGTCACAGGTGGTTAGCTCGACGATATCATGCGTAACTGTGAAGCGGATGCCGCCGCAGTGGCACGAACCGGTTTGGCCACTCACCATCCTGCAACTCCCTCGAGATAGAAGACACACGCGCCTTCAAGTTCGACGCGGTGCCCGAGCAGCCGGCACCACAGTTCGCCTCCACGAGCAGATGCCTGGAAGGCGTGCAGTTCGGTTTTTGCGAGACGTTCCGTCCAATATGGCGTCAGTGCACAGTGAGCGCTCCGGTGACGGGGTCTTCCGGAATACCTTTTGCAGGGGCGAAGTAGCGGCTTACGCAGTCATAATGCTCGTCGCCGAGCGCCGTGACGATCACGCCAGCACAGGGCATTTGCGCGATCATAGCTAAATCCGGCGCGAGGCGGCGCACCTCCGCCGCCGAGGCGAGCCGGGCAACAAAGTTGAACCCATCCCACAAAATCTCCTGCAGATCGATCCCGAGAGCTTGACTAAGACCTGCCGGCGGGGTGGCTGGGGAACAGGCGCGGACCGGAAAGTTCATGACGAATCCCCGCTCCGAGAGGTGGACTGTGAGCGGCCCGCTTGCCGAGTGGAAGATAACGGCGTCGCGACCCGGCTCGAGCCGCTCCAAAACCACCGCTGCGCTCGCCAACGTGGCGTGGCCGCAGAGCGGGACCTCGACGGTCGGTGTGAACCAGCGTATCCGGTAATCTCCGTCAACAGCAACGATAAAGGCGGTTTCGGAGAGATTGTTCTCGGCGGCCAGCGCTTGGAGCGCGGCCTCTTCCGGGTAGCCGTCGAGAACCATCACTGCAGCTGGGTTGCCCGAGAAGTGGCGAGACGTGAATGCGTCGATCTGAAAAAGCCGCGCCTGCATAATCTGGCGCTAACGGAAGACCGCGCGACGCTCCAGCCCGTTTGGTCAGATTAAGCGAGCCTTGGTCAAGAAGCGAACAATGAAATAGCTGCGGCCGCAGAAGCTTACGCCGTTGTTAGAACATCGAAAGGATTGTCCAGTGCAAACTCGTGGACTTGGCCAGAGCGCTCTAAAAGTGTCTGCGATCGGCCTTGGCTGCATGGGCATTAGCCAGAGTTACGGGACACGCCTGTCGAAGGAGGACGGCGTGAGGCTGATCCGCGACGCGGTCGAGCGTGGGGTAACCTTCTTCGACACCGCCGAAGTCTATGGCCCTTTCACCAACGAGGTGGTGGTCGGCGAAGCGCTGCGCCCGCTCCGCGACCGTGCGGTGATCGCGACCAAGTTCGGGTTCGACATCGATCCGGAAACGCGCGAGAATCATGGGGTCACCAGCAGGCCAGAGTGCATTCGGCACGCGGTGGATGAATCTCTCCGTCGCCTTGGGATCGACACCATCGACCTGCTCTACCAGCACCGCGTCGACCCGAATATTCCGATAGAGGATGTCGCAGGGACTGTCGGCGATCTCATCGGCGAAGGGAAAGTGAAGCATTTCGGCCTATCCGAGCCCGGGTTGCAGACGCTACGCCGCGCGCATGAGGTGCAACCCGTCACCGCAGTCCAGAGCGAATATTCACTCTGGTGGCGCGAGGTCGAAACCAACGGAATCCTGAAAGCCTGCGACGAGCTCGGAATCGGCTTCGTGCCTTATTCGCCGCTCGGGCGCGGGTTCCTCACCGGTGCGATCACCAACGCGACGCAACTCGGCAAGGGCGATTTCCGCAGGTCGAGTCCGCGCTTCTCGCCCGAAGCGATCGACACGAACCTCGCGTTCGTGGATCTGCTGAAAAGGGTAGCGGACGGCAAGAACGCGACTCCGGCGCAGATTGCTCTTGCATGGCTGCTGGCGCAACGCCCCTACATCGTCCCGATCCCCGGAACGACCAAGCTCCATCGGCTCGAGGAGAATATCGGCGCAGCGGACGTGCAGCTAACCGATGCCGACCTTCGCGAAATAAACGAAGGCGCCGCGGTAATTCAGCCGAAAGGCGACCGCTATGCGCCGGCGCAAATGTCGATGGTCGGCCGCGAGGCGCCGGAAAAAAGCTGATCCCTAGCGGTCAGTGCTTCTGCCTCAGTAATGCGGCGGGAACTGGGCGTTGATGATTGATCCCGTCGGGAGCTGGCACCGGCCCGCGCCGCCGCCGCCCATTCCGTAGCTCGGGCGCATGAGGCGGAAGTCGCACCGCATGAACCCGCCAGGACCTGAGAGATTGGCGAGGACCTGGCCGCTGTAGGTGGTGATCGTCTGCATCGAGGGTCCCCACGGGCCCCACCCGCCCCAGCCCCAGCCCCAGGCGTGGCCGCCCCAGCCGAAGCCCCAGCGCCAGCCGGGACCCCAGCCGTTCCACAACGGGTCGTAGTCGGCGACGCTTTCCGAGGTGATCTGGAAGAACGGACCCTGGAACACCTCACCGTTGCTGAGCTGGGCGACCATGTTGCCGTGGGTTCCGCCAGTTTCGGTCCAGGTGAAGGTCGCGTGGACGTTCTGGCCGACGACCTCGCCGGTTCCGACACCGGTCGTGGTGCAGCCTGCGACGGCGATCGCCAATAGCGACGCCGCTGCCGTTGTGATCGGTCTTGCAGTCATTTGTCGCTCCTTTCGCAGTCAAAACGGCGAAGTGGCCGTCGTGGCTCCCACGGTTGTTGAAATTCATCCGTTGGTGAGGAAAAGCCCGGGCGAAGTTCACGGTTCCGCTTGCCTTTTGGGGCACGTTCGGCCATAGGCGCCGCGCTGGCGCACGGCCCTGCCGCTGCGCCTGTAATTTTTACGACAGCCGGAGGGGCTTGCCACTGGGGCAGGTCAGCGATCGGCCAAAAGAGAGAATTCGAACATGCCGCTCTACGAGCATGTTTTCCTCGCGCGTCAGGATCTCGCCCAGGCCCAGGTCGACGCGCTCGCGGAGAACGCTACCAAGATCATCGAAGACAATAAGGGCAAGGTCGTGAAGACCGAGACCTGGGGTATGCGGTCCCTCGCTTATCGCATCGCCAAGAACCGCAAGGCGCATTACGTGATGCTCGACCTCGATGCGCCGGCGGCGGCGATTGCCGAGCTGGAGCGCCAGTCGAACATCAGCGAGGACATTATCCGTTACCTGACGATCCGCGTCGACGAGCTCGAGAAGGGTCCGTCGGCGATGATGCGCCGAGGCGACAAGGAGCGTTCGCGCTCGGATCGCGGCGATCGCGAGGATCGTCCCGGCTTCCGCGCCCGTGAAGAGGAGGTCGAATAATGGCCCGCGCATTCTTCCGCCGTCGCAAGTCGTGCCCTTTCTCGGGCAAGGATGCGCCGAAGATCGACTACAAGGACGTGCGCCTCCTGCAGGGCTTCGTCTCTGAGCGCGGCAAGATCGTGCCGTCGCGCATAACTGCCGTCTCCTCAAAGAAGCAACGCGAGCTGGCGCAGGCGATCAAGCGCGCGCGCCACATTGGTCTGCTTCCCTACATCGTGAAGTAAGGAGCGCTCATCATGGAAATAATTCTGCTTGAGCGCGTCGAGAAACTGGGTGCGATCGGCGACGTTGTCCGGGTGAAGGACGGCTACGCCCGCAACTATCTGCTGCCGCGCAAGAAGGCGCTCCGCGCCAACGAATCGAACCGCAAGCTGTTCGACGCGAACCGCGCGCGCATCGAGGAAGATAATGCCGCGCGACGCTCAGAGGCCGAGAAGGCGGCCAAGACCGTCGACGGGAAAAGCGTTCAGCTGATCCGGCAAGCGTCCAACACCGGCCAGCTTTACGGTTCGGTCAGCGCGCGCGACATTGCCGAAGCGCTGGAGGCGGAGGGCGCGAAGGTGGCCAAGAGCCAGGTAGTGCTCGACCGGCCGATCAAGGCCATCGGAGTGCACGAGGTAAAAATCGCGCTCCACGCCGAGGTGGCGGTCACGGTGAAGGTCAACGTCGCCCGCAGCCCCGAGGAAGCCGATCTTCAAGCCCAGGGCGTCGATGTCATGGCGCAGATGTTCGAGCGCGACACCGCTGCTTTCACCGAAGCCTATGATCCGAACGCCGAACCTGGCGCGACTGCCGAGACCGCTCCGGCTGAAGCGCCCGCGAGCGAGGGCGAAGCCCAGGAGAGCTGAGCCACCTCGAAGGTGATGGAAAAAGGCCGTCGGTCGAAGGACCGGCGGCCTTTTCGCATCTCGAGCGCGATTCGTCGCAGCCGTCACCCAGCAGTCGGAACGGGCGAGTCGAGCCCTTTGTTTACCGTTGTGAGTTGAGCGGGATCAAACGACGGAGATCATCATGGCTGATCCGGATACTGATCAAAAATCCAACACGGACGACGATAAGCAGGCCATCGTCGGAGAGCAGAGCCACCGGAGCGAATATGGCGACCAGGCCGGTCAGGAGGGGTCACCAGGGCCGCGAGGGCAGCTTCGGCGGCGAGAGCCGCGGCGGCAGAATGGCCGGCCAGCCGATCGGCGGCAATGACAGCAACACCGGTTCAGGAGCCACGCTGAGTTCCGGCTATACCCCGCCGCGCGACGACGAATTCGGCCGGGACACGACCAGCAACGCGGGAGCCTCGGTGGCAGGCAAGGACCAGACCTCGGACTCAAGCCCGGGCGTTTCGGGTGGAGAAGGCTTCATCGGCTCGAATGCGAGCGGGTCCGACAATGAGGTCGAGGACCGCGATAAGGACGGGGGTTCGAGCTAAAGCTCAGACGGGCTCTTTTGCCAATAGCGACTTCTCTCGCTCGATCCACGGGGCGAAACTCCGCCGCGCGAGAATCGAATCGACATAAGCGTAGACCCGAGCGTGCCGCTTGTGATCGCGCTGACATCCGAGATGCTCGAAGTTAGGGAACGGCGTCGCAATAGCGATGTCGGCGAGCGTGATACGGCCGCCGATGAGGAATTCGCCGGGTTCGGGCACTTCCGTCTCGAGATAATCGAGCAGCGCCGGTAGCTCCTCGCATTCGGCGGTCCTCGCCGCCTCTTCATCGCCTGGCTTGCCCTGGAAGCGCGGCAGGACAACTCTATTATAGAACATCTTCCCGCTGCAGGCGATCAGCGACGTGTCGGCGAACTCCTCGAACCAGATGGCTCGGCCGCGCATCCGCGGATCCGCCGGGATCAATGTCGGCTCCGGAAAGCGGGCCTCAAGATACTGGATGATCGCGCTCGAATCCGCGAGCGTGTACGCATCGTCGCGGAACGCCGGCATTTTGCGAAGCGGGCTGGCTTCGAGGAACTCGTCACTCGGCTGTCCGGGCGCCTTCCCGGTGGGCATCAGCTCGAGCTCGATCCCCTTCTCGCCAGCATAAGCGAGCACCTTGCGGACATAAGGCGATAGCGACGATCCGTAGAGAATCATTGGCGAAAGCCTCCGGCTGAGCGGCGAATCGCGGACAACGGCGCCGCGCTCGCCCCGTTGATCGCTTTAACTCACTAGGAGGCGATCAGATGCGCAGCAACAGCGGCAAGGACGAATCCCGAAACTACATGCGAGACCCGACCACGGGTCGGGGCGACCTCATGAGCAGCTTGGCCCAGCGTGATCTCCGCGGCATCCCCTCGCCCGGGCAGACGATTCGGAGCGGCCATCTCAGGCCATGATCACGTGAGGCGTGAGGCGCGAGCTGCGCCCACTCCCAGGCCGCACGGAGGTGTTCGCCGCCACCATATTGCGGAAGGGTGACCCTCGCGCGAACAGACAGCGAAGTCGCGATTCGGCGCCCCCGCAATTTTCGAGCGAGTTTCTGCCCAATCGATCGCTCCGATAGCAGCCGCGATTCACCAGACTGTCCATCGATCTTTCAGTTTCTCGGACTGGACTCTCACTTGCCCCAGCGGCGAAAGTGTAGGACAGAAGAAAACCATATTGGTTCGCACCATTCGCGAGGTGGTATTGTGATTACACGCATTCGTGAGGTGCGGCGGGCGCGCGGAATGACTCTCGACGATGTCGCGCGGGCGTGCGACCCGACTACGACTGCGCAAACGATCGGTCGGCTGGAGACCGGCATGCGGACAGTTTCGGTCGGCTGGCTCAACCGGATTGCCACTGCGCTCGGGGTCGAGGCTCAGGAGCTCGTGCACGGCGGGGAAGCAGGCGAACTCAAGCTCGTCGCGATCCTCCGGCGTGGCGGAGCGATGGCCCCTCGCAGGGAAGCAGTCATTATTCCACCGCGGCCAATGGATCGGCAAATCGCGCTGCTCGTCAGTGGAAGTGTCGGCGATTACCGCTCAGGCGACGAGATCTGGTGCGACACGCTCGCCCCGGACTCCTATGGCCGGGCGCTCAACCGCGACGTACTCGTGCCGCGCCCCGCCGGCCGTTTCCTGTTCGGCCGCCTGATCAACCGTGACGACGAGAAGCTGCACATTCTGCCGCTGGAGGCCGGCGGACGGCAGCAGGTCGTCGCCACCCCTCCGTGGCTCGGCCTCGCCGTGAAGCTGGTGCGGACTTTGTAGCTAGCGCTTGTCGCGTTCCGACCTGGTCACGTCGTCGACGCTCGCGTCGTAGCCGCTATTTGCGCTGAAGAAGGCCGCGGCGAACAAACCGCAACCGAGGAGCACCGAAAAGAACACGCCGAGCGTGGTTGCGATCACCGTGTTCGCATCGAGCGTGCTATAGAAATAGAGATAGGTCAGCGCTCCGCCGACCATCAGCACTGCGATGCCGCCAATCCACTTCAGGATCCGCTTGAATTCTGCGAGCGCCTGCTGTCGCTCAGAAGCCATGTCGATTGATCCCTTCCGCAAGAATGAGGTTGCCAGTGCCGTGCGCGAGATGCCCGGCTTGCGTCAACCGCATTGGCATGGCACCGGCGCCGCTTGGGCGGTTAGCTCAGCTGGTAGAGCATCTCGTTTACACCGAGAGGGTCGGCGGTTCGAGCCCGTCACCGCCCACCATGCACGAGGATAGCCAAGCTGGGAGCATGGCACCGCGGTGCATAGCGCAGCTTGTCCGCGATCGCGGACAAACACGGCCATCCGCCAAGTGCCCGGGTACCGCGGGGGGCATGAGCTTAAAGATACCTGCGCATGGCGGCCCGACTGTACGGCTCACCCCGCCCTGACGGCCATGCGTTGCGATCTAACACGACCCCCCGGATGAACAGCGGCGGAAAGTCAGATTACGGGCGTTTGCCGCAGCTCGCCAAAATAGCGCCTCAGCGCCTGACTTGTATCCGGCGCGAG
>Ga0157370_10004831_pt1 | contig 15322 bp, 16 predicted proteins | sample C35metaG_FD_113463 | JGI IMG/M metagenome (GOLD analysis project Ga0157370, IMG submission 113463) | Corn rhizosphere microbial communities from Kellogg Biological Station, Michigan, USA - C3-5 metaG | ecosystem: Host-associated > Plants > Roots > Rhizosphere > Soil | place: USA: Michigan...
ATTTTTAATAAAAGTGCGAGATTAAATGAATTCATTTTCGCATCAGAATTCCTCAAAGATGCAAAAGATATGCGTATGCTCGAAGAAAAAGGGATCATTGATAATGACAGGAACATGGAGGAGATTATGCGTGACGGCGGAGCAAATCTTGTCGTAGGTGACGAGGATAAAAATGAATGATTTTTTTCGCAATGGATTACACCGTTCCTGACTGCATCAAGGGGCAAGAATTTTCACTAATTTGAAAATTCGATACGAATTTCGGTTCAGAACTCTTAGTCTTGAAAGAACGTGATACTTTAGAATAGGGTAATGCATATTCCGAATGATTTGATTGCCGCCATTCAAATTAATAGTATTAACAAAATCTTCTCCTCACCAATTGATCAAATTGTTTTACCACCGGATCGCTGTCAAGCCACCCGATTTTCACTTTCAGTTCTCTTCTTATCCAAAATTCTGCTTCCGCAAAAATGGAAAAATTCTGAATCGTTTTGATGCTGCGTTCGTACATCGCCTCATCACCTCGGAATAATTCGTTGATAAAGAGAAACCTGTCATTTACACCAATTGCTTTTTTCAAATCCTTAATAGGTGCAGAAGTCAGTGTTTGTGATAGTTCTATTTTACTTTCTTTCAGACGATCGTTTAAAGACTCAGGATATTCAAATGGCAATTCATTTAAAGAAACCTTTTTCCCAACCGGATCCTGATGAGCAAGCGTAGGTACTTCTTCTATTGGATCATATGAATAAGCAGGACGGTTGTGAGAAGTTTTTTCATTTACTGATGCCGCATTTCTCTTTATTTGTTCCAGTTCCTCTTCAATTGCTTTCTCATCCACCTGCAGAATTTCTACCACTTTCTCTTCAGATGAATTTGCTTGTTCAATTGCAACAATGTTAAATGCCAACGGCATTACCACTGAAATTTTCTTACTCTCGAAACACGGTTTTTTTTCAATTTTATTAATAAGTTCTGTTTGTAAAATTTGTACCGTTTGCAGCATTTCTATTGCTGGAGAATTTTCATCAATTTGCTTTTGGAGTTTTTTCAGGAGTGTTGACACTCTTTCCATATATAAAATGTAAATAGGTTTAGAAAAAATGTTTGTTTTTGATTTAACGAAAAATCATTTTAACCTTGCAATTCTGTTCCAAAGATACTTTCTTAGGAAGGGCTAAGTTACAAATTGAAAATTAAAAGTAAATGCAAAAATGTTTATAGAACCCAATTTCAGAGGTGAAAGACGTGGCTGGATAGAAGTCATCTGCGGCAGCATGTTTAGCGGCAAAACGGAAGAGCTCATTCGCCGGTTAAAAAGAGTAGAGATCGCCCATTTGAAAGCAGAAATATTCAAACCCTCAATAGACACACGTTTTGATGAACAAAAAATCGTAAGTCATGATGAAAATAAAATTCAATCTACACCAATAGACAATTCTCAAACTATTCTTTTGCTCGCCCAGGATGTGGATGTAGTTGGAATTGATGAAGCACAATTTTTTGACAATGAAATAGCGAATGTTTGTGAGACCCTCGCTCTCAAAGGAATGCGCGTAATTGTTGCAGGGCTGGATATGGATTACCAGGGAAAACCTTTTGGACAAATGCCCAATTTGCTGGCAATTGCAGATTACATTACCAAACTTCATGCAATTTGTGTAGTATGTGGAAATATTGCCAATGTCAGTTATCGAAAAGTAAAAACAGGTGGACAAGTTTTGTTGGGCGAAAAAGACTTGTATGAACCCCGATGCAGAATTTGCGCTGCTTCGGATGGTTTGGTTAGTTAATCGGCAAATAACCTTTTTTTGAAAAATAAAAAGGAAGAAGATGCTTTTTGTTTTTTTTTACTGTAAATGAAAAACAGAAAAGATTAAATACTGCGAATACTATTTGCTTCTGATAAAAATTTATTTTTCCAATTCCGTGATGATCAATTTATAAACTTCCCTGCACGCTTCTTTTTTAATCCTTAATGGCGATCCTTTGAAAAGTTTTCTGCATCGTACTAACTTTCCTTTATAAAGAAGTGAGAAGAAGACAGTACCAACGGGCTTTTCAGGCGTTTCACTTCCTCCATCTGCATTGAGACCGGTAATGGCAACATAAATATCTGCATAGATTAATTGTTGGAGATTTATGGCCAATGCATCGGTTACTTCCTGCGATTCTGCTGTATGTTTTTTTATCAATAAAGGATCTACTTTTAATAAATTGGTTTTCACTTTTTCATTGTAGCAAACAATGCTGCCCATAAAAACATCTGAAGTGCCGGGTTTACAATTTAATTCATTAGACGCTAAACCACAGGTAACACTTTCTGCAAAAGAAACAGTCAGCTGCTTTTCAATGAGCAATTTTACCAGTTTTCTTACAAGTGATTTCATATTGTATCAGAATTATTGTGACAATACTTATACAATTGTTATGCCTCACCGGATTTACATTATTAGAAAAATTTCAGGTAAGATTATTGCTGCGCAAAAAATAAATTATTTTAATGAGAAGCAAAGCAAGTTTCAAAAGCCATCCGTTACATCCCATATTAGTAAGTTTTCCAATTGCTTTTTTGATTGGAACATTTGTTTCGGACGTAATTGGAAAAATTTCCGGTATCAGCACTTTTTGGCAAACGGGTTATTACCTGGAGATAGCAGGAATTGTAATGGGACTGATTGCTGCAATTCCAGGATTGATTGATTATCTTTTTACAGTTCCTCCAAAAAGTTCTGCAAAGAAACGGGGGCTGAAACATGCGCTGTTAAATGTTTCGCATCTCATTTTATTTTTTATCGCATTCTTAATCCGCATTAATGAAAATCCTGATACCACTTTGATTTTAATTTTGGAAGCTGCAGGTGTTATCCTCATTTTTATTACCGGATGGTTGGGAGGCACATTAGTATACCGCAATCAAATTGGCGTAGATCCACGTTATGCAGAAGCGGGTAAATGGAAAGAAGAATATTTTAACGATACAAAAGAGAAAATAAAAGTGGCAACTAAAGACGAATTAAAACTGAACCAAATGAAGTTGTTGCATGTCGGAAGCAAAAGAATTGTGCTGGGAAAAACGGAAGAGGGTTACGTTGCTTTTGATGATCATTGCACGCATAAAGGTGGCTCACTTGCAGGTGGAGCTATGATCTGCGCTACTGTTCAATGCCCGTGGCATGGTTCACAGTTTGATGTAACTAATGGCCAGGTGAAAGCAGGGCCGGCAAAAGAAAATATCCATACATATCTCCTAACGGAATCAGATGGAAATGTTTATTTGCACTTGTAAAATGTTTGAAACAAAGAATCATTTGTGAAATTTTATACACAAGATTTATTTGAGATTTGCCAATCAAAAAGGTTCATCCGCTGTTGGTCCATAGCTCTGTGGTACAGGAATATTCAACAAACGAAGATAAACTCCAAGTTGTGCACGATGATGCGTTGTCTGTTTATAAGAAACACGAACAGCTTCAAATTTTGTCATTACTGCTATAATCTGTTCCCCCATCTGAATAGTCCAGGTTTGTAAAAGGTCGTCTTCATTTCTTATACTCAACAAAGCATCGCTGGCTTTTTTCAAAGAGGCTTCGAGGATATTCAATAGATCATTAGCAGTGTTTACTTCCTTCGGCACATAGGGAGTTTTCTGAAAATCAATACCATCTGTATTTACAGCCAAATCAATCCATGAAGGCAGCTCCGCAATGTGTGTAGAAAGCTGCTTTATGCTCATACTTTTTTCATGAGGTTTCCATTGAAAATCTTCTGGTTTTAACAATTTGAAAAATTTACGTGTTGTGTTTGCTTCCTGCTCAAGCTCTTTTAGTAAAAATGGAATGATGTGCATAAATGTTTATTTTAAATTTGATAAAAGTAACGAATGAAGCAAAATTTACACCACATTTTAAATTAGAAAATGCCTTTTACTCCTTTAATCCTTTTCTTTTTTCCAAAACCTTCTTTTCTTCTTCTCATTGTAAATTTCCTTTGCTTTATCCAGCAATCCGACAAATTCTGCTTCCAGAAAGTTATCAGGAGACAAAGAGGCAACTGCAATATTTTTAATTTCGTTCCATTCCATATCCACCGGAAAATATTTTGATTCCCTCAGTTTCAATCCAAACATAGCAACGGCTGTAGCAAACTGAAGGTCTTTATTTATAGAATCAAACCTTTGATAATCCGCGGGACATTGATAATTGACGATATGCTCCAAAGTATCATTTGGAAGCCGGTAATGAACAGTAAAACTGGCAATATTTCCTGCCACACTGGCATGGCCAGGCGGGTTTGTTTTGCTGTCTAAAGAATCTTTTGCAGCAGGAACAATTTCGAAAATTACTGTATTGCCCGAACCCGATCCGATTTCGCCACCTTCAAGTTCATAATTTTTTTCTGCTATAATACTTTTTTTATTATCATAGCCAATCAGACGGTATTGGCTAATGAAATCCGGATTGAATTTCGCCGTGATGTAAACGTTGCTGGCGATGGAATACAATGTTTGTGTGAATTCTGTAACCAATACTTTTTCTGCTTCTCTCGCATCATCTATATATGCGAAATTCCCATTTCCTTTTTTTGATAATACTTCAATTTTTGAATCTTTATAGTTGCCCATCCCGACACCAAGACAGGTAAGATATACACCTGATTGTTTTTCTTTTGAAATTAAATTTTCCAAATCAGTCTCGCTTTTTTGGCCAATGTTAAAATCTCCATCCGTTGCCAGAATGATTCGGTTGTTTCCATTTTTTATAAAAGTTGCCTCTGCTAACTTATAGGCCATTCTGATTGCAGCTTCCCCGGGTGTATCGCCTGAAGCGGTTAACTCTTCAATCGCTTTGGAAATTTTTTGTTTTTCTTTTCCGCTTGTTGGTTGCAGCCACACACTAACGATGCCACCATAAGTTACAATCGAAACCGTGTCCTGTGCTCTTAAATTTTTTACCAGTAACTGAAAGGCTTCTTTCAAAAGAGGAAGTCTGTTTGGCAAATCCATACTTCCGGATACATCAATCAAAAAAACAAGATTGGAAGAAGGAACATGATCCAGATTTAATTTCTTTCCTGATAAATTTAAAAATAATAACCGGTGATCTTTATTCCACGGACAATCGGAAACCTGGGCCTTTAGCCGGAAAACATCGCCCGCCTCCGGCTGTTTATAATTAAAATTAAAATAGTTGAGCATCTCATCTATTCTTACAGCATCCACCGGAACCTTTGTATTTTGATTGATAAACCTGCGGATATTACTATATGAAGCCTTGTCAATCCGCATGGAAAATTCTGTATTTGTTTTAACGCTTGTTTTGATAAAATCATTTTCTGCGAGATTGCTGTAACTTTCATCAAGATAATAGGAAACGGGTAAAATATTTCCAGTGGTCCCTCGGGTAATGGAAACCATTTTTTGTCTGAAAGTATGAGAAGAGGACAAAGATGTTTGTAAAATAATATGCTGGTATTCCTGTGTTTTAATTTTTATCGCCTGTGAAATATAACCATCCAGGCTAAATATTAATGAATCATATAAATTAGAAGTAGGAATACCAAAACCACCAGAAACGCCACTTGCATAAAGTGAATTTTTTTCAGGCATGTATATTTTTACATTCTGCAAAGGCTGATCTTTTTCATCCTTCACTTCGCCGCGTATATAATATTGAGCAGAAGTTTGTTGAATGAAAAACAGAGCAGCTAATATGATTAGAATTTTTTTCAAGAAAATATATTTGGAAAATTCTACTAACTCTCAAAAATTAAAATTATTCACAGCAATTTAAATCAATTGATAGATCTCTTTCAGATTTCTTCCAAGTCCGTCATAATCCAGTCCATATCCCAGCACAAATTTATCGGGGATGGTAAACCCAAGATAGTCTATTTTGATAGAATGTACTGTTGCAGCGGGTTTGTGAAGCAGGGAAGCCACTTTTAAAGATGCAGGATGATGATGTTCCAATTGTGGCAAAAACTGGGATAATGTTTTGCCGGTATCCACAATATCTTCAACAATAATCACATCGCGGTTATAAAGTTCTGCATCAAGGCCGATAGCGGTAATAACTTTGCCGGTAGATTTTACGCCTTTATAAGAAGCAAGTTTTATAAAACAAATTTCTGCCTGCACATTTATTTTTTTAAAAAGATCAGCGGCAAACATAAAAGCGCCATTCAGAATGGCAATAAACAAAGGTTTTTTGCCTTCATAATCTTTGTTAATTTCTGCAGCAACTCTTGTCACCTGTTCTTCTATTTGTTGGGAGGTAATGTAAGGGATAAATTCTTTGTCGTGTACTTTTAAAGAGGGCATAAATTATTTTGAAATGATGAGCTGTTGCCCGGTTTGTATATGATCATTTGCAAGATTATTCCATTTTTTCAAATCATTAACTGAAACGCCATATTTCTTCGAAATACCGTACAGGCTTTCTTTTGGAAGCACTTCATGGGTTGAAGGCTGAAGGTTTGAGGTTGAAGGTTGAAGGTTAGAGGATAATGGTTTAAGGTCACCCCTTTCCGGATTCTGCCTTGTGCCTTCAGCATTTACATTCCTGCTTGCAGTTATTTCCCGGATTACCGGCGGCTTTAAAAATATTTTTGTTCCTGTTACGATAAAATCATCCGGTGTAAATTGATTATAAGAGTAAAGGTTTTGCAAAATCACGCCATATTTTTGAGAAATATCATACATCGTTTCATTAGGCTCTGTGACGCAAAAATCCTGTTGCCCTTCTTTTTTCTTTTTCTCTAAAAAAATATATTGTCCTTTCTTTAAAATGCCATCTTCTGTAAGATCATTTATTGCTAATAATTTCTCAAGATTGATATGGTGTTGTGTCGCAATAGCCAGTAAAGACGTGCCTTTTGGAGCATACAAAGCTTTTGCTCCATTAATTGTAAGATTTGATGGCATTGCCAAATCAGAATCATCAGATGTATTGGCGGAAATATTTACAGGTTCATCTGCATATTTTGCCCCATCAAAATGCGGTACATCATTTATTGCTTCGAGTGTATATTGTTCCAGGTTATTATCCTCAATATTTTTTATTAAAATTTCCGGGTATTTTGGATTTGTTGCATAGCCTGCTTTTCGCAAGCCATAAGCCCATGCTTTATAATCTGCCGGATTTAACTGAAACAAAAAATCGTATCGGCTGTTGCCTCTTAAAAAATTAGAATGATCGCGATAAGAATCTTCGGCGCTTTTATACTTTCTAAAACATTCTCCCGGAGCATCGTCATCATGACTTACAGTTTCTGCTGTCCACGTGCTTTTACATTTTATTCCAAAATGATTGTTGGATGCTTTTAAAAGATCACTGTTTCCGCTTTGAGTTTCGAGTAATCCCTGGGCAAGTGTAATGGCTGCCGGCACACCCATCCTTTTCATTTCACTGATTGCAAGATCTTTATATTCCTGTATATACTGTTGTGCAGTCATATTTTGTGCGACGGTTCCAAAAAAACAACCGCAAAAAAGCAAAAAAATTATAATCCTCTTGTTCATTTAAACAGGAATTTTTATCGAAATATTTAAAACATCTACTTTTTAAGGATCATCATCAAACCATCTCTGACTGTGAGAATCACCTGTTGCACTCTTTCATCCTTTGCCACGTGTTCGTTAAATTTATTTATCGCAATTGCATTTTTACCGGAAATATTTTCTTCTAAAACATCTCCATGAAATAATACATTATCGGCAAGAATTATTCCGCCTTTTTTTAACCGTGGTAAAGTTAATTCGTAATAATTAATATAATTGATTTTATCGGCATCAATGAAAATCAAATCCCATTCTTCATCCAATTGAGGAATAATATCTAACGCATTTCCCCTGTGTAAAATTATCTGATGAGACTGTGAAGATTTTGCAAAATAATTTTGTGAAATCGTTGCATCTTCTTCCCGCAATTCTATGGTATGTAAAAAACCATTTTCCTGCAATCCTTTTGCGAGGCATAATGCGCTGTAACCTGTGAAGGTTCCTACTTCCAAAATATTTTTTGGTTTGATAATTTTACTGAATATTTCCAGCAGTTTACCTTGCAAAGGACCACTGAGCATGTTGGAATGCGCATGATGATTTAAAGTAAATTCTTCAATTTGCTGCAACAATTTATCTGTAGGTTCAGAAAAATAAATTGCATAATCATTTGCTTTTTCATTTATTATTTCAGACATAGGATAATTTTATTTCTTCTGATGTTTTTCTTTTAGACATAATCCACAATCCGATAAAGGTAAGAAGGCCATTTACAATAATCAACTCATCGGCAAACACATATCCATCTAATAAAATCTTCGAATATTTATCAATAAAAAAACACAATATCGGAGCCAGAATCACTATAACCGGCGTGGCTTTGTCCATCACCTGTCTTTTTTTGGCAAATAAAGAAAATGCAAATAAACCAATGAGCGGGCCATAGGTAAATGTAGCAACTTTAAAAATTGCCGTTACCACAGATGCATCATTTACTGCATTGAATAACAAAACAACAAAAAGGATAATTAATGAAAAACCAACATGCACATACGTTCTGATACGCTCCATTCTTTTTTCCGCCGTCGCTTTCTTTTTATCAAAATTTAAAAAATCGATACAAAAGGAAGTAGTGAGGGCCGTAAGTCCTGAATCAGTGGTGGCAAAGGTTGCGGCCGTTAAACCCAGCATAAAAACTACCGCCGGAACTCCTTTAAAATAATTCAATGCAATGTCAGGGAACAAATAATCTGTACGTGGCTGATGCGTTACCGAATCTAATGGAATCGGAATGCCTTCACGGTTTGCATAAATATAAAGCAACGCACCAACGCTTAAAAAAAATAAATTGATGAGCACGAAAATAAAAGTGAAGCTGAGCATGTTTTTTTGTGCGTCTTTGAGATTTTTACAACTCAGGTTTTTTTGCATCAAATCCTGGTCCAGGCCAAACATGCCAATCGTTACAAATATTCCACCGAGAAATTGTTTTGAAAAATGAAATTTGTTTGAAACAAAATTATCCGTAAAAAATATTTTAGAATAGCTGCTGTCTTTGATGGCATGAAACGCCTGCGGGATATTCATATCGAGGCTGCTGCAGATAAAATAAATAGAAAGAATAACAGAGGCTACGAGAAAAACAGTCTGAAGTGTATCAGTAATAATAATGGTTTTCAATCCGCCCCTGAAAGTATAGCCCCAGATAAGCAATAAACAAATCACAATGGTGAGCCAGAAAGGAACTCCCATTTCATCAAAAATAAATTTTTGCAAAACAATAGCAACCATGTATAGCCGGAATGCTGAACCGATAACGCGCGAAATTAAAAAGATTGCTGCTGCGGTTTTATGACTCACTTTTCCAAGTGTTCTTTCTATCACTTCATAAATAGAAATGAGGTGCATTTTATAATACAAGGGAAGTAAAATTCCGGCAACAATAAAATAACCGACTGCATTTCCCAATACAAACTGAAAGTAACGAAACTGAGAGCCCGCGAGGTTTCCCACTTCGCCGGGAACAGAAATAAAAGTAACGCCACTTAGTGCAGTACCAATCATTCCGAAGGCAACCAGGTACCACTTTGAGTTGCGGTTCGCAATAAAAAATGTGGCATTGGAAGTAGATTTTTTTGAAGTGAAATATGAGATTAAAATAAGCATTAAAAAATAGCCGATAATAAAAGAAAGCAATACAACAGGAGACATAGATTGGTTTTGGAAAGATTAAAAAAATGAATAAGGATTGTATGTTTTAATTTTGAAATTTTTCCAAGATAAATAAAAATATGTCAATTCAATCTTTAGCGGTTTTTTGCGGTTCAAAAAATGGAAATATTGCCTTGTTTTGTGAGCATGCAAAACAAGTCGGACATCTGCTGGCAGAAAAAAATATCAGTTTGATTTATGGTGGTGGAAATAAAGGAATCATGGGGGCTGTAGCCAATGCAGTTTTAGAAAAAGGAGGAAAGGTAATCGGAATTATGCCTCGTTTTTTAGCGATACCCGAACATCAGCATCACGGGATTACAGAAATGCTTGAAGTAGAAGATATGCACATCAGGAAAAGGATGATGTATGAAAAATGCGATGCTGCCTTAGTGCTTCCCGGCGGCTTTGGTACGATGGATGAGTTTTTTGAAATGCTTACCTGGAATCAATTAAACATTCACAATAAGAAAATTTTCGTATTGAACACATCCGGTTTTTATGATAATTTAATTTCTTTTTTATATAAAACAGAAGAGGAAGGTTTTTTATATTCGAACATGGCAGATTGTTTACAAATCATTTCTTCGCCCGATGAATTAGTGTTTGAATAGCCAGGAATTACCCCTGCCCGACTGCATTCTCAAGCAGGAATTCTTACATAAATGAAGAAATATCTTTTATCAGTAACGAAAGAAATAATGGCAATTCGAATTTTAATTATTGCACGGATTTGCATAAATTTTTAATGGATGATTCTTTACTTTACTTTTAGATAAAAAACTAAATATAAAATGAAACGAATTGTTTTTATTACAGGCGCTACCTCAGGGATCGGAAAAACCTGTGCAGAAAAATTTGCTGCGAATGGCGACGATCTTATTATCAATGGAAGAAGAAAGGAACGGCTGGAAGATTTGAAAAAGCAACTTGAAGAAACTTATAAAATTGAAGTTTTGTGTGCGGCATTTGATGTTCAAAAAAAAGAAGAAGTCTTTGAAACCATCAATCATTTTCCTGAAAAATGGAAATCCATAGACATCCTGATAAATAGTGCAGGTCTGGCTTTGGGCCTCGATCTTTTTGATGAAGCAAATATGAATGATTGGGAAACTATGATACAAACAAACATAAATGGATTACTCTATGTATGCAAAGCAATCATCCCATTTATGATAAAAAGAAACGCAGGGCATATTATCAATCTTGGCTCTACAGCCGGCGATGTTGTATATGAAAGTGGAAACGTTTATTGTGCAACAAAAAGCGCAGTGGAAGCAATCAGCGAAGCAATGCGAATTGATTTATTGCAGCATCGTATCAAAGTAACGAATGTAAAACCAGGAGCAGTAGAAACAGAATTTTCTCTGGTAAGATTTAAAGGAGATGAAGGAAAAGCAGAAAAAGTTTACGAAGGTTATGTGCCATTGAGTGCAGCTGATGTTGCAAATACCATTTTTTATTGTGCTTCTTTACCACCCAATGTTTGTATCAATGAATTGCAGATAACCTGTATTGCCCAGGCAAATGGAATTTATTCTTATAAAAAATAAAGTATGTGATCTTTTTACCTGTTTTTAAAATGATTAATTTGAACAATCAAAAACCCATTAAAAAACCCTTCAATCCTGAAGGGTTTTTTTATTAAAATTATTATTTTAAGATTTTGATGTAAGGTCTTTCTTTTCTTTCTTTATTTTTTTTGCATTGTCTTTCGTTTTTAAAGCATCAAAAGCAGCAGGAGTCAGCACTTCGCCTGTAAGTTTTACAAATTTAACATCATCTGCACCGGCAAATTTTACAGTAAGGGTTTTGTCTATATGACCCAATGCAGCTGCATTGTAAGTGGCTTTTATGGTTCCTGTTTTTCCCGGAGCAATAGGAGATTTGGTATAATCAGAAACCGTGCATCCGCATGAAGGAGTTGCCTGGTCTATAATCAGAGGCTCTGTGCCGATATTGGTAACGGTAATTGTTGCTGTGGGAGGTACGTTTTGTTTTACATTGCCAAAGTCATAAGTTTCTGTACTTAATTTCGCGATATCATCTGCTTTTTTTTGAGCAAATAATGAAGTAGAAGAAAGCAAGAGTGCGGCAAATAAGAATTTTTTCATGATGGGTCTAAATTTTATGGTTCGTTTTTTAAATTGTTTAAAGAAGTATTTTCTGGAGCAGATGTTACCGGAGTTTTCCACACATCGCCTTTGATAATGATTTGTTTTATTTGAGTACCATTATAAGTAATGGTAACAGGTTTATTAAAAGGGCCTTCATTTGCGGCATTATAACCGACTTTAATAATAGCCGTTGCACCAGGGGCAATGGTGTCTTTATTCCATTCCGGTGTCGTGCAACCGCAACTTGCCTGTACATTGTCCAGGGCAAATGGTTTATCGCCGGTATTAGTAAAATGAAAAATGTGGGTAACAGACTTCCCCTGAGGAATTTTTCCAAAATCAAATTCGGTCTCTTTTAAGGTAAGGTCTTCTTTCGGGACGCCCGAAGATAATTGCTCAGAATTTGTTGCAATAGTTTTATTCTTTTTGTTTACTTTAGTAACGTTTGTTTGAGCAAAAGAAGACAGCGCAAACGTGACACAACAAATAAGAGTAAATATTTTTTTCATTTTAGCTGTTTAAAATGGTTTCAAAGATACTAAAACGCACTAAATGGTTGCAAATTGTGAAAGGCTTTTCAGTTTTTTAACATTCATCACTCATAATTAATATTTTTGCCTCTATGGAGACCAATCAAATCAGTGAAGAAAACCTTTTAGAAAACCTTTCATTTGAAAAATTCAGAGAGGAGGTTTTAAAGGATTATAAGGTGGTTTGTGAAAGCCGGGAAACGAGTTTACTGAGCCGGAAAGAAGTTCTTACAGGCAAAGCAAAATTTGGCATTTTTGGGGATGGAAAAGAAGTGGCGCAGGTGGCAATGGCTAAATTTTTTATGCCAGGAGATTTTCGTGCAGGGTACTATCGCGACCAAACATTTATGTTTGCAAGCGGCCTGGCTACTGTAGAACAATTTTTCGCCCAACTTTATGCTGATCCTGATATCAGGAACGATCCTTTCAGCGCCGGACGACAAATGAATGCGCATTTTGCTACAAAATTTGTGGACGAAAATGGTAACTGGCTGGATCTGGCACATAAAAAAAATGTTTCTTCAGATATTGCACCTACTTCAGGTCAAATGCCGCGTGCATTAGGTCTTGCTTTTGCATCAAAAGTTTTCAGAGAAGTAGAAGCGTTACATGAATACGATAACCTGAGCGATAATGGTAATGAGATCTGTTTTTGTACCATAGGTGATTCTTCTACATCTGAAGGCCATTTTTGGGAAGCAATGAATGCCGCCGGAGTTTTGCAAATTCCGTTGGCTGTTTTTGTATGGGATGATGGTTATGGCATTTCTGTTCCAAAAAAATATCAGACTACGAAGTCTTCTATTTCAAAAGCTATGAGCGGATTGCAAAAAAAAGAAGATACTAATGGAATCAACATTTACAAACTGAAAGGATGGGATTATGCCGGTATGTGTGAAATATTGGATGGAGCTATTAAACACATCCGTGAAACCCATACTCCTGCTTTATTTCATGTAGAAGAACTGACACAGCCGCAGGGCCATTCCACTTCCGGAAGCCATGAACGTTATAAAAGTCCTGCCAGGCTTGCATGGGAAAAAGAATGGGATGGGAAAAAACAAATGCGTGAGTGGATCCTTGCCAATTCGCTTGCGGATGAAAATGAATTAAACGATATTGAGGATAATGCAAAACGCTTCATAAAGCAAGGCCGCCAGGATGCCTGGGATAAATATATTAACCCCATCAAACAACAGGTAAATAAAACAGTTACTCTTTTACAAAAAGTTTCTTCAAATAAAGAGGAGATTGAAAAACTTACTAAAGATCTGTCATCATTACGCGAGCCGGTGCGCAGGGATGTAATGAAAACATTAGCACACGCAATTAATATGTCTTCCCCAACAGATGATATACAGGAAGTAAAAGATTATTATGAAAAACTTATCCTGGAAAATAAAGAATTGTTTGACAGTGATCTTTATAATGAAGGACCAAAGTCAGCTTTGAAAGTTACTCCTGTTGCAGTGGAATATAATCACGAAACAGAAATGGTAAATGGTTTCGAAATATTAAACAGATATTTCGATGAACTGTTTGCTGTTAATAATAAAGTCATTGCTTTTGGTGAAGACCTTGGCCATATCGGCGATGTAAACCAGGGATTCAGCGGCCTGCAGGAAAAGTATGGCGAAGAAAGAATTTTTGATACCGGCATTCGTGAACTTACGATTATGGGCCAGGGCCTTGGCCTTGCTTTGCGTGGTTTGCGACCCATTGCGGAAATACAGTATCTTGATTACTTGCTTTTTGGTTTAGAGCCTTTGAGCGATGATGTTTGTACTACTCATTTCCGTACCAAAGGCCAGCAAAGTGTTCCGTTGATTGTGCGTACACGTGGCCACCGCCTTGAAGGAATCTGGCACAGCGGATCGCCGATGGGAATGATTATTAATTCACTTCGTGGCATGTATGTTTGTGTACCCAGAAATATGACCCAAGCGGTAGGAATGTACAATACTTTACTGGAAAGCAATGATCCGGCTTTGATGATAGAATGTTTAAATGGATATCGTCTTAAAGAAAGATTGCCTTCTAATTTAATCGAGTACAAGGTATCGTTAGGCATTCCTGAGATTGTAAAAGAAGGTACAGATATTACCATCGTCTCTTATGGTTCTACATTGCGCATTATTGAAGAAGCAACTGAGGTTCTGGACAAATTAAAAATCAGTTGCGAAGTGATTGATGTACAAACTTTACTGCCCTTCGACCTTCATCATTCTATTCTTGATTCTTTAAAGAAAACGAATCGCATTTTGTTTATTGATGAAGATGTGCCAGGTGGCGCTTCAGCTTATATGTTTAATAAAGTAATGGAAGAACAAGGTGGATACCGCTGGCTGGATGTTTCACCAAGAACGCTTACAGCAAAGGATCACAGACCTTCTTATGGAAGCGACGGAGATTATTTCAGTAAGCCAAATGCGGAAGATGTAATCAGAGTGGCGAAGGAAATGATGGCGGAATAAATTAAGAATTAAGAATTAGGAATTAGGAATTAAGATATTTAAAACACAAATCCTGATTATTTGTTCATTTACTATACATCTCCTTTAATAAAACAATCAGTTTATTATCAAAAAATATTTATATAAAAACAATGATTACGAATGAGGAAAGGCGTTTTATGGAACAATGGCGCGAACAGAAAAGCGGGCCGAAATGGAAATATTATTTATTGTTTTCGATAGCGTGGACGGTTGTTGCTTTTCTGGTCATTTTTTTTCTGGCAAAATTATTTACAAATCTTTGGGAAACCGGTGGCGCAGGCCTCGTTTATATTTTTATTGCCCTTGCTATAATTACCGGCTTTTCATCTACTCATTTTACGTACGTACATAATGAAAAACGGTATAAGAAAATTTTGAATAAAGAAAAAGGATTATTGAACTAGCGCTCATCGTATTCACGAGATAGATTGAAGCAGCCTTTCTTTTATTTTACAAAAAAGGCCA
>Ga0157370_10004832_pt1 | contig 15319 bp, 8 predicted proteins | sample C35metaG_FD_113463 | JGI IMG/M metagenome (GOLD analysis project Ga0157370, IMG submission 113463) | Corn rhizosphere microbial communities from Kellogg Biological Station, Michigan, USA - C3-5 metaG | ecosystem: Host-associated > Plants > Roots > Rhizosphere > Soil | place: USA: Michigan...
ATATATCGAAGAGCCGATTCCGTCGATCGAATTCGGCCGCATCGGCGCGCAGGCGGCGAAGCAAGTCATCTTGCAGCGGGTGCGTGACGCCGAGCGCGAGCAGATCCTGAACGATTTTCTCGAGCGCGGCGAAAAGATCATGACGGGCGCGGTCAAGCGCCTTGACAAGGGCAACTTCATCGTCGAATCGGGTCGCGTCGAAGCACTGTTGCGCCGCGACCAATTGATTCCGAAGGAAAACCTGCGTGTGGGCGACCGCGTGCGTGCTTACATCGCCAAGGTCGATCGCACGGCGCGCGGCCCCCAGATCGAACTGTCGCGCACCGCGCCCGAGTTCTTGATGAAGCTGTTCGAGATGGAAGTGCCCGAGATCGAACAGGGCCTGCTCGAGATCAAGGCGGCAGCGCGCGATCCGGGCGTGCGCGCCAAGATCGGCGTCGTGGCTTACGACAAGCGTATCGATCCGATCGGCACCTGCGTCGGCATCCGCGGTTCGCGCGTGCAGGCCGTGCGCAACGAGCTCGGTGGCGAGAACGTCGACATCGTGCTATGGTCGGAGGATCCCGCCCAGTTTGTCATCGGCGCGCTCGCGCCGGCTGCCGTCCAGTCGATCGTCGTCGATGAAGAAAAGCACGCGATGGACGTCGTCGTCGACGAAAGCGAACTGGCGGTCGCCATCGGCCGTAGCGGCCAAAACGTGCGTCTAGCCAGCGAGCTGACAGGCTGGCAGATCAACATCATGACGCCCGACGAGTCGGCGCAAAAGCAGAACCAGGAACGCGGCGTTCTGCGCGACCTGTTCATGGCACGGCTCGATGTCGACGAGGAAGTGGCCGACATCCTTATCGACGAAGGCTTCACGAGCCTCGAAGAGATCGCCTACGTGCCGCTCAACGAGATGCTCGAGATCGAAGCGTTCGACGAAGACACCGTCCACGAGTTGCGTAACCGCTCGCGCGATGCGTTGCTGACGATGGCGATCGCGAACGAGGAGAAGGTCGAGGGCGTTGCGCTCGATCTGAAGAGTCTCGACGGGATGGATGCCGATCTGCTCGCCAAGCTGGCGGAGCACCAGATCCAAACGCGCGACGACCTAGCCGAATTGGCCGTCGACGAATTGGTTGAAATGACTGGAATGGAAGAGGATGCCGCTAAGGCGTTGATCATGAAAGCACGTGAACATTGGTTTCAGTGAGTGATGACCATGGCGCACTAATTAGACCGCGATCTTGCGATCGCATGACCCGATGCTAACCGCAAGGAATCGGTCCTTGCATTAAGAGGAATGAATGGCGAGTAACAACGTAGCCCAATTTGCCGCGGAACTGAAAATGTCAGCCGGGGTGCTGCTCGAGCAGCTCCAGGCGGCAGGTGTCCAGAAAGCGAATGAAGACGATGCTTTGTCCGAGTCGGACAAAGCGCGTCTGCTCGATCACTTGCGCAAGTCGCACGGCTCGGCCGATACGGACAAGCGCAAGATCACGCTGACGCGGCGGCACACGTCGGAGATCAAGCAATCCGACGCGACGGGCAAGGCTCGCACCATTCAGGTCGAAGTGCGCAAGAAACGTGTGTTCGTGAAACGTGATGAGGCCGGTGAAACCGCCGCCGACGCTGGCCAAGGGGCCGCCGTTGTAGACGACGAAATCGAAAGCGCCGAACTGCAGCGTCGCGAGGAAGAAGCGCGCCGCGAGGCCGAGCTGCTCGAGAAGCAAGCGCAAGAATTGCGCGAGCGCCAGGAACGGCTCGAGCGCGAAGAAGCGGAGCGTCAAGCGCGCGAAAAAGCGGCCGAGGCCGAGCGTCTGCGCGCCGAGCAAGAGGCGTCGGAACACGATGCCCAAGCCGCGGCTCGAGAGCAAGCAGAGCGCACGGCCGGCGAGGCCGATCGAGCCGCCGCCGAACGTGCGGCGCAGCGCGAAGCAGCCAAAAAAGCTGAAGATGCGGCCCGCGAAGCCGCCGACAAGACGCGTGCCGAGCAAGAGGAAATTCGCAAGCGTCGCGATGCGGCCGAGGCCGAAGCACGCGCGATCCGCGAGATGATGAACACGCCCCGCAAGGCGCAGCAGGCAAAGCCGCCCGAGCCGGCGCCCGTTGTCAAGCCGGCGGAGCCCGCGAAGCCTGCCGAGGCGAAGGGTACGCTGCATAAACCCGTGCGCCCGCCCGGCGAGGCACCGCGTCCCGCTGCGCGCAAGCCGGCGGCCGGAGCAGCTGCACCGGCGACCACTCAGCCGTCCTCCACCCTCGGTCCGGACAAGAAGAAACAAGGCGGCAAGGGCACCTGGCAGGATGACGCCGCGAAGCGTCGTGGGATCAAGACGCGCGGCGATTCGAGCGGCGGCGTTGACCGCGGCTGGCGCGGCGGCCCCAAGGGGCGCGGCAAGCACCAGGACGCGGCCACGTCGTTCCAAGCGCCCACCGAGCCGATCGTGCGTGAAGTGCACGTGCCGGAAACCGTCACTGTGGCGGATCTCGCCCACAAAATGTCGGTCAAGGCCTCGGAAGTCATCAAGGTGATGATGAAGCTCGGCCAGATGGTGACGATCAACCAGATGCTCGACCAGGAAACGGCGATGATCATCGTCGAGGAACTGGGTCACCGCGCGGTTGCGGCGAAGCTGGACGATCCGGAAGCATTGCTCGTCGAAGGCGAAGCGACCGACGCGGAGCAACTGCCGCGTCCGCCTGTTGTCACGGTCATGGGTCACGTCGACCACGGCAAGACCTCGCTGCTCGACTACATCCGCCGCGCGAAAGTCGCGGCAGGCGAAGCGGGTGGCATTACGCAGCACATCGGCGCTTACCACGTCGAAACGCCGCGCGGGGTCATTACGTTCCTCGATACGCCGGGTCACGAAGCGTTTACGGCCATGCGTGCGCGCGGTGCGAAGGCAACCGACATCGTGATTCTCGTGGTGGCCGCCGACGACGGCGTGATGCCGCAGACGAAGGAAGCCATCGCCCACGCGAAAGCGGGCGGCGTGCCGATCGTCGTGGCGATCAACAAGATCGACAAACCCGATGCGAATCTCGACCGCGTCAAGCAGGAACTCGTTGCCGAGGGCGTCGTGCCGGAAGAGTACGGCGGCGATTCGCCCTTCGTGGCGGTTTCGGCGAAGACGGGTGCCGGCATCGACGACTTGCTCGAAAACGTCCTCCTGCAAGCGGAAGTGCTGGAATTGAAGGCGCCCGTGGCAGCACCGGCGAAGGGCCTCGTCATCGAAGCGAAGCTCGATAAGGGCAAGGGGCCGGTTGCAACGATCCTCGTCCAGTCGGGTACGCTCTCGCGCGGCGACGTCGTGCTCGCGGGCAGCGCCTATGGCCGCGTGCGTGCGATGCTCGACGAAACGGGCAAACCCACGAAGGATGCGGGCCCCTCGATTCCGGTCGAGATCCAAGGTCTATCCGAAGTGCCGGGTGCCGGCGAGGAAGTCATGGTGCTGCCCGACGAACGCAAAGCGCGCGAAATCGCGCTGTTCCGCCAAGGCAAATTCCGCGACGTCAAGCTTGCGAAGCAGCAGGCTGCCAAACTCGAAAGCATGCTCGAGCAGATGGGCGAGGGCGAGGTGCAATCGTTGCCGCTCATCGTCAAGGCCGACGTGCAAGGTTCGCAAGAAGCGCTGGTTCAATCGCTGCAAAAGCTCTCGACCGACGAAGTGCGTGTGCAGATCGTGCACGGTGCCGTCGGCGGCATCAGCGAATCGGATGTCAACCTGGCGACGGCCTCGAAGGCGGTCATCATCGGCTTCAATACGCGTGCGGACGCACAGGCGCGTAAGCTGGCCGAGGCAAACGGTATCGACATTCGCTACTACAACATCATCTACGACGCCGTAGATGAGGTGAAGGCGGCGATGTCGGGCATGCTCTCGCCCGAGAAGCGCGAGATCGTCACGGGCATGGTCGAAGTGCGCCAAGTTTTCAAGGTGCCGAAGATCGGCGCGGTGGCCGGCTGTATGGTGACGGATGGTGTCGTCAAGCGGTCGTCGTCGGTGCGCGTGCTGCGCAACAACGTTGTGATCTTCACCGGCGAGCTCGATTCGCTCAAGCGCTTCAAGGACGATGTCAAGGAAGTGAAGCAAGGCTTCGAATGCGGTATGTCGATCAAGAACTTCAACGATATCGTTGAAGGCGATCAGTTCGAAGTGTTCGAAGTCACGGAAGTCGCGCGCACGCTCTGATCGCACGCGCGCGGCTCGGGGCGGAGCAGGCGGCAAGCCTCTCCGCCCCGTTGTTTTTGTGGCGGTGCATCGGCGCAAGGGCGAGTACGACACTCGTTCGCGCGCGATGCTCGCCGGGCCGCAAGCTGGCGCGCCCTAACCGCTAGGCGGGTTCATCATGTCGAAGAAACGCAGCTCTCCCAATCGCAACGTCCAGATCGCCGATCAAATTCAACGCGATCTGTCCGAACTCATCATGCGCGAAGTCAAAGACCCGCGCATCGGGCTCGTCACGATCCAAAGCGTCGAGCTCACGCCTGATTACGCGCATGCGAAGGTCTACTTCACGACGCTGACGGGCGATCCACAGGCTACGCTGGTCGCACTCAATCACGCGGCTGGACATCTGCACAATTTGCTGTTCAAGCGCCTGCATATCCATACGGTGCCGACGCTGCATTTCCACTATGACAAAACGATCGAGCAGGCCGTCGAAATGTCGCGCTTGATCGACGAAGCCAACGCCACCCGCGCAAAAGACGATTGACGATCGGTCGATCGATCGACGAGCACGCTGCGCGACCCAAGCTGAACGTGACAGGGAAGACGAAGCTGTGCGCGCGGTTCCCTGTCGTGCGCTTTTGAACATGATTCGATGAAACAACCTCAACGTCCACGCATTGCGCGTCGTGCGCTCGACGGCGTCTTGCTGCTCGATAAAGGTCTCGGGCTCTCGAGTAACGATGCCCTTGTTCGGGCGAAGCGTCTCTTCCTGGCTCAGAAGGCGGGCCACACGGGCACGCTCGATCCGCTCGCATCGGGGCTCTTGCCGCTTTGCTTCGGCGAAGCGACGAAGTTCTCGCAGGATTTGCTCGAAGCGGACAAGACTTACGAGGCGACCATGCGCCTCGGTGTCCGAACGAGTACGGGCGACGCGGAAGGCGAAGTGTTGGACACGCGTCCCGTGCAAGCCGGGGTGCCCGAGATCGAAGCGGCGTTCGCCCGCTTTCGCGGGCCGATTTCGCAAGTGCCGCCGATGCATTCGGCGCTCAAGCGGGACGGGAAGCCGCTTTACGAATATGCGCGGGCAGGGCAGGTCGTCGAACGGGCGGCACGCGATGTCACGATTCATTCGCTCGAACTGCTCGGTGCGGTGCTGCCCGATGTGACGTTCCGCGTCACTTGCAGCAAAGGCACTTACGTCCGCACGCTGGCGGAAGATATCGGTGCGGCACTCGATTGCGGCGCTCACCTGGTCGCATTGCGCCGCACCGGCGTCGGGGCGTTGACGCTCGAGCACGCGGTGACGCTAGAGGCGCTGGAGGCGATGCCGGCAAGCGAGCGCGATGCATGTCTCGCGCCGGTGGATGCGCTTCTCTCGACGTTTGTCCCGCTCTATCTCTCGGCAGAAGCGGCGCGACGTTTCCAGCAAGGGCAGCGGCTGCCGCTTGCGGAACTGCCCACGCTCATCGGCGGATCCCCCGAGGGCGCCACGCGAGTCCGCGTTTATCGCGAGGAAGACGGCGCGCTACTGGGTGTCGCGCGCGCACAAAGCGGTGTCTTATCGCCGGAACGATTGGTCGTCGCGCCGCAGGCCTAACGCTGAGCGCGAGACGCCTGCGGCTTCAGTGCGCCGCCGATGCCGCGGCGCTTGAATCGCCGCCGCCGCTGCGCTCGGGCCGCGTAATCCAGATCAGCCCGATCAACGCGATGAAGATCACGGCGGAGATATAAAACAGGTCGTTCACGCCCAGTTGAGCGGCCTGTTGTGTCACCAGCCGATCGAACATGCCATAACGTTGCGAGGTGTCGAGGCCGAGCGAGCCAAGCTGCGTCATCGATTGGCCGAAAGTCGGATCGAAAGCATTCGCCCGCTCGGTCAACTGCGCGTGGTGAAAGCTCGTGCGATGATCCCACGCCGTGGTGAAAATCGACGTACCGATACCACCGCACATGATCCGCACGAAGTTCGATAGCCCCGATGCCGCCGCGATTCGATGGCCCGGCAGCCCCGAGAGTGTGATCGAGACCAGCGGAATGAAAAAACCGGCCATGGCGATGCCCTGCACGAGGGTCGGCATCGCGAGCGACCAGGTATCGACCCCGGTCGTATAACGCGAACGCATCCAGAAGCACAACGCGAAGACGACGAAGGCCGCGGTAGCGATCTTGCGCGGGTCCGTGCGGGGCAGGAATTTGCCGGTCACGGGCGAGAGCAAAATCGCGAAGAGGCCGACCGGCGCCATGACGAGCCCCGCATCGGTGGCCGTGTAGCCGATATCTGTCTGCAGCCACAGCGGAAGCAGCACGAGATTGCCGAAGTAGAGGCCGTAGCCGACCGACAGCGCGACGGTGCCGCCCGTGAAGTTGCGCTTCTTGAACAGCGACAAATCGACGACGGGGTGATCGGCCGTCAATTCCCAGACAACGAAGAACGCGAAGCCGATAAGCGCCGTGAGCGCAAGCGCGACGACCGTTGTCGACGAAAACCAGTCGAGGTCCTTGCCCTTGTCGAGCATCACTTGCAGCGAGCCGACCCAAATCACGAGCAGCGCGAGACCGACGCCATCGATCGGCGCTTTCTTGACGACGGAATCGCGCGTGCGGAAGATGGCCCACGTGGCAATTGCAGCCACGATGCCCACGGGAATGTTGACGTAGAAGATCCAGGGCCATGAAATGTTGTCGGAGATCCAGCCGCCGAGAATCGGCCCCGCGACCGGCGCGATCAACGTCGTCATGGACCACATCGAAAGCGCCAGCGGCGCCTTGGCGCGCGGATAGCTCGCGAGCAGCAGCGTTTGCGACAGCGGGATCATCGGGCCTGCCACGGCGCCTTGGATCACGCGCGAGAAAAGCAGGAACGGCAGCGTTGGCGAAAGCCCGCACATCCACGACGATAGGACGAACAGCACGATCGAAGCGAGGAATAGGCGCACCTGTCCCAACCGTTCCGTGAGCCAGCCGGTCAGCGGCACGGAGATCGCATTGGCCACGGCGAACGACGTAATGACCCACGTGCCCTGGTTCGACGAAACACCCAGATCGCCCGAAATGGTCGGGATCGATACGTTGGCGATCGAGGTGTCGAGCACGTTCATGAACACGGCAAGCGATACGGCGATCGTGCCGATCACGAGCTGCGCGCCGGTGAGCGGCGGATGGGGGGCTTGTGCCTGAGCCATTGGGCGGTGACCTCGGATCCGTTATTTGTTAGGGATGGCGTTCTGCGATGCGGCGTGCCAGCGCACGCCGCTTTACATCAACTTGGTACTGCCGTTCGCCATCTTTGCCGCATGGTGCACGGGTGCCTGCGGGGCTGGCGTGCGTTGCGCGACCGCGGCATCGGACCCGGCGTTCGCAGCGACGATGCGGGCGATTTCGGCATCGGCTTGCGCACCGTACTTCTCGAATACGTTCGTCTGATACACGGTGTTCTGCGCATTGCCGAGCTGGCTGCCATTCTCGTTCTTGATGTCGACGTCGGCTTGCATCGACAGGCCGATACGCAGCGGATGGGCGCGCAGTTCCTGCGGATCGAGCGCGATGCGCACCGGCAGGCGCTGCACGACCTTGATCCAGTTGCCCGTTGCGTTTTGCGCGGGCAACAGCGAGAAGGCCGAACCCGTGCCCGCCGAGAATCCGACCACCTTGCCGTGATAGACGACCGACGAGCCGTAGACGTCCGCGGTGAGCTCCACCGGCTGGCCGATCCGCATATGCTTGAGCTGCCCTTCCTTGAAGTTGGCATCCACCCAGACCGATTCGAGCGGCACGATCGCCATCAGCGGTGTGCCCGGCGCAACGCGTTGGCCTACTTGCACGGAACGCTTTGCGACATAGCCCGTCACGGGCGCCGGCAGCGTGTTGCGCGCGTGGTTCAGGTAGGCGTCGCGTACCTTCGCGGCGGCGGCGAGCACGTTCGGGTGCGTGGCGATCGTCGTGTTCGACGTCAGCGCGCGATTGGACGCGAGCTGCTCCCGCGCCGCGTCCAGCGCCGCCTCGGCGCCCTTGACGGTGTCGCGCGCATGCGCGATCTCTTCTTGCGAGACGGCGCCCGTTTGCGCCACGGTAAGCCGGCGGCGCAGGTCGTCTTGCGCGCGCGACAGATCCGCCTGGCGTTGCGCGATTTGAGCTTGATACTGATCGTTATTGACGAAGAGGCCTCGCACTTGACGCACGGTCTGAGCGAGGTTGGCTTCGGCCTGGTCCAGCGAAACACGCGCGTCCGCGCCGTCGAGCACGACGACGGGATCGCCGGCTTTGACCGTTTGCGTGTCGTCGGCGTTGACGGCGATGACCGTGCCCGTCACTTGCGGTGTGATCTGTACGACGTTGCCGTTGACGTAGGCATCGTCGGTGTCCTCGTGAAAGCGCGCGACGAGGAAGTAATACAAGCCGTACGCGATGGCCGCGATGAGAATCACGCCGACGAGCAGCGTCATCAAAAGCTTGCGTCTGCCGTTGTTGGTCTGCGACTGGACGCTCGCGGCGGTTTGTTGAGTGTCGCTCATGGAAATGCTCTCCGTTTCCCGAGCTTCGGTCGTTCGAAGCTCTGTCTTTGAATCTTGCGTTGTCATCGGTGCGCTAGGCTGTGCCGCGCCGCTCAGCCCGCCGACGGCGGTACGGCTGCGGCGCCCGTCGATGCCGGCACGGCGATGCCCGCTGTGTGCGAATCGAAACCGCCTCCGAGGGCGTGAATCAGCGCGAATTGCAGGTCGCGGCGCTTCATCTTCAGGTTCATCACGGTTTGCTCGGCGGCCAGGCGATTGCTGTCTGCCGTCAGCACCTGCAACTGCGGCGAAAGCCCGGCCTTGTAGCGGATGACGGCGAGGCGATAGGCCTCGGTCGACGCATCGAGGGCGCGCTGTGCATCGCTCATTTCTGTATCGATGGCGCGGATCGACGCCACTTGCGTCGCGACGTCGGACATTGCGTTGACCAGCGCTTGGTTGTAATTCGCCACGTCGAGTTCGAAATCGGCGTAACGGCCCTTGAGCTGAGCGCGCAATGCGCCTGCATCGAAGATCGGCAGATGGATTGCCGGGCCCGCCTGCACGGTTCGGCTTGCCGCGGTCAGAAACCGGCTCCATCCGAATGCGTCGAAGCCGATCGCCGCCGCCAGGTTGATGTCGGGGAAGAACTCGGCTTTCGCTTCCTTCACGTTCTGCAGCGCAGCTTCGATTTGCCAGCGGGCCGCGACGATGTCGGGGCGGCGCGAGACGAGATCGGCCGGTAGGTTCGACGGCAGTGTGATCGAGCCACCGGGTGCCAGCACGGGCTCGGCGATTTGAAGGCCGCGATCGGGACCCTTGCCCAGCAGCGCGCCCAACTGATAGCGGACGGACTTGATTTGCCCGTCCAGATCCGAGAGCGTTGCCTGACTGGTCGCGATATTGCCGAGCGCGGTTTGCTTTTCGACGTTCGTGTCGAGTCCTGCCGCGACACGTCCGTTCGTGATCGAGCCGACTTCTTGCCGGTTATGGATCTCGCGCGCCGCGATGTCGCGCAGCGCGTACAGTTGGGCCAGCTGGTTGTAGGTGCGCGCGACCGACGAAGCGAGCGCGATGCGCGCCTCCTGCATGTCGGCCTCCGCCGCCTTTTCCTGCGAGAGCGAGGCGTTCACGCGCGCGCGGTTCTTGCCCCACAGATCGAGGTCCCATGAAGCGCTGGCGAGCACGTTGTTATCGGTGAACCAATTGCCGCCGAACCCGGGCGGATAGAGGCCGTTGGCGGAAAGTCGCTCGCGCGTGACCGAGTAGGTGCCGTTGACCTTCGGCACGAGATCGGAGCGCGTGCTTTCAATCAGCGACTGCGCCTTGCCGATGCGCGCTTGCGCCTGTGCGATCGACGGGCTGCCGGCCAATGCTTCGTCGATGAGCTTGGGAAGCTGGGGGTCGCCGAATTGGCTCGCCCAATCGAGCGACGGCCACTGACCGCCCTCGTTCGGCAGGCTCTGCGACGTCTCTAGTGCGGTGCTCTGCGTGATCGCCTTATCGCTGTGGATGCCGGCGTAGTTGGCGCATCCCGCCAGCGCGAGCACCGCCAGCGACACGGCGGCAACCAGCGCGCCGCTGCGCCCGTGAACGCGAACTGAGGGGCAAGTCGGGGACATCTCACGGCCTTTCGATGAAGATGTAGTCATGGGCTTTGCAGCTTGTTTTGGGCTATTGAAGGTCGAAACGCGTTGCTGCGTCGGTCAACGGCGCCGACGCGCACGCCAGCGCGGCACTGGCACTGGCACTGGCACTGGCACTGGCACTGGCACTGGCACTGGCACTGGCACTGGCACTGGCACTAATCCGCCGCGGGATCGCCCGTGTTGGCGAGAATCCGCCGAAGCATGCTCTTCAAAGCAGCGACTTCCTCGGGCGTAAAGCCGGCCAGCGCTTTACCGAGGACGCCGCCGAAAATCTCGGGCATGTGCGCGGCCAGCTTGCCGCCGTGATCCGTCACCGCCAAACGGACGGCACGGCGGTCCTCGCAACTGCGCACGCGCGACAGCAGATTACGCTTTTCCAGCCGATCGATCAGCCGAGTGACCGCGCTCGCGTCGATCCCATAGTCGCGCGCCAGTTCGGCCGCGAGCGAGCATTTGCCGCTCGCAATCATGAACAGCATGCTCGCTTGTGTACTCGTAATACCCAATTCGTTCAGCGTGCGCTGCGTGACGAGATTGGACAGGCTCGACTTCACTCGAGCGATCAGATAGCCGACGCTTTCATCCAATTGATAACTGGACAGCTCAGGGGCGAGCGGCGCGGACGGTTCGGTCATGGCGGTTTCCATGCGATTGCAATAGTTGACTAGGCATGATTATAGGCGTACGTCGGTCCTGCCGACAAGTATCGTTCGCTGCCGTCGTCGTTTTTAAGCGAATCCTTAAAGCGAAGCCGCCATTATGAGGCTTTGTGCGCCACGGTGCAGGGAGGGCGCGCGACGCGCAGCGCGCTTGATAGAGCGGATCTCGATGAGCACGAACGCCGCGGTTCGGCGTAGCCATGCTGCGGCGCAACCTCAGACATAACGAGCGCGTGCTATAATCTTGAGTTATCCAGAAAGTGCGCGCCACCCCGCCAGGGGTCTTTGTCGCTTCCCTTAGTCGCCTCCGTCTCGCGCACGCAACCGGCTCTTATTTCTATGACTCGCGCTCTCCGCAACATCGCCATCATTGCCCACGTCGACCACGGCAAGACCACGCTCGTCGACCAACTGCTCCGCCAGTCGGGCACGTTCCGAGAAAATCAGCATATCGCGGAACGCGTGATGGATTCGAACGATATCGAAAAAGAGCGCGGCATCACGATTCTCGCCAAGAACTGCGCAGTCGAATACGAAGGCACGCACATCAATATCGTCGATACCCCGGGCCACGCCGATTTCGGCGGCGAGGTCGAGCGCGTGCTGTCGATGGTCGATTCCGTGCTGCTGCTCGTCGATGCCGTCGAAGGCCCGATGCCGCAAACCCGCTTCGTCACGAAAAAGGCGCTCGCCCTCGGTCTCAAGCCCATCGTCGTCGTGAACAAGATCGACCGCCCTGGCGCGCGCATCGATTGGGTCATCACGCAAACATTCGATCTGTTCGACAAACTCGGGGCGGCCGAAGACCAACTCGACTTCCCGATCGTCTACGCATCGGGCTTGAACGGCTACGCATCGCTCGATCCAAGCGCGCGCGAAGGCGACATGCGTCCGCTGTTCGAGGCGATTCTCGAGCACGTGCCTGTACGCCCGGCCGATCCCGACGGCCCGCTGCAACTGCAGATCACCTCGCTCGATTATTCGACGTACGTCGGCCGCATCGGCGTGGGGCGGGTCGCCCGCGGGCGCATCAAACCCGGCCAGCCGGTCGCACTGCGCTTCGGCCCTGAGGGCGAGGTGTTCAACCGCAAGATCAACCAGGTCCTTTCCTTCACGGGCCTCGACCGCGTACAGGTCGAGGAAGCGCAGGCGGGCGACATCGTCCTCATCAACGGGATCGAGGACATCGGCATCGGCGCGACGATTTGCGCCGTCGACACGCCCGAGGCGCTGCCGATGATCACGGTGGACGAACCCACGCTGACGATGAACTTCCTCGTGAACTCCTCGCCGTTGGCGGGCAAGGAGGGCAAGTTCGTGACCAGCCGCCAGATCCGCGACCGCCTCACGCGCGAACTGAACCACAACGTCGCGCTGCGCGTACGCGACACCGGCGATGAAACGGTGTTCGAAGTCTCGGGCCGCGGCGAGTTGCACCTGACGATTCTGATCGAGAACATGCGCCGCGAAGGCTACGAACTCGCGGTGTCCCGCCCGCGCGTGGTGTTGCATGAAATCGACGGCGTGAAGCACGAGCCGTATGAGCAACTGACGGTCGACGTCGAAGACGGCCACCAGGGCGGCGTCATGGAAGAGCTCGGCCGCCGCAAGGGCGAGTTGCTGGACATGGCGTCCGACGGGCGCGGCCGTACGCGTCTCGAGTACCGGATTCCGGCGCGCGGGCTGATCGGCTTCCAGGGCGAATTCATGACGCTCACGCGCGGCACCGGCTTGATGAGCCATGTGTTCGACGAATACGCGCCGCTGAAGGAAGGCTCGCTCGGCGAGCGCCGCAACGGCGTGCTGATCTCGCAAGACGACGGTGCGGCCGTCGCCTACGCGCTGTGGAAGCTGCAGGACCGCGGCCGCATGTTCGTCAAACCCGGCGACGCGCTGTACGAGGGCATGATCATCGGCATTCACAGCCGCGACAACGACCTGGTCGTCAACCCGATCAAGGGCAAGCAACTGACGAACGTTCGCGCTTCGGGCACTGACGAAGCCGTGCGCCTCGTGCCGACGATTCAGCTCTCGCTCGAGTACGCCGTCGAATTCATCGACGACGACGAACTCGTGGAAGTCACGCCGCAGTCGATTCGTCTGCGCAAGCGCCACCTGAAAGAGCACGAGCGTCGCCGCGCGAGCCGCGAGGGCGGGGCCGACTGAGCCTGCGCAGCGCGCACCCGAGCGTGTAAGCGGGGCCGGTGATTCCCCGTAATCCACCGCCCGCCGCCGCGCCGAAAGCTCTCCGAAAGCCGCCTTTTTTGGCGGCTTTTTTACTTGCGGCATGGGCAATAACAGTCATTGCGGCCGATCTCGAACATTTGTTCTGTGCTATGCTTCGCGAGGCTAGTTTTAGGTCCTTCCAAGCAAGACTTGATTCGCGCAATCCGCTAAACGGTCAGGCCGTGTCGCGGAAGGTTGAGTAACCCGCTATTTCTCGAGAAGCTCGAAGAAAGGTGAGCGTAAAAATGATGAAGCAATTCCAGCTGAACTCGTATTTGTTCGGCGGCAACGCTCCGTACGTTGAAGAACTGTACGAGCAATACCTCGATAATCCGGCGTCGGTCCCCGACAACTGGCGCGAGTACTTCGACGCGCTGCAAAACGTGCCTGCCTCGGATGGCAGCGCGGCGAGCGACGTCGCCCATGGGCCGATCGTCGAGTCGTTTGCTCAGCGCGCGAAGGCCAACGCCTTTATCCCGCGCGAGGCCGGTGAAAATCTCGGTACCGCCCGCAAGCAAGTCTACGTTCAGTCTCTGATCGGCGCTTATCGCTTTCTCGGCTCCCAATGGGCCAATCTCGACCCGCTGAAGCGTCGCGAGCGTCCCGCTATCCCCGAGCTCGAACCTGCGTTCTACGACTTCACCGAAGCCGATATGGACCAGACGTTCAGCGCCAGCAACCTTTATTTCGGGTTCGAGCAGGCGTCGCTGCGCGAGATCGTCAAAGCGCTGCGCGATACGTACTGCGGCACGATCGGTGTCGAGTATATGTACATCAGCGATCCCGAGCAAAAGCGCTGGTGGCAGGAACGGCTCGAATCGATCCGCGCCACGCCGAACTTCTCGCCCGATAAGAAGAAACACATTCTCAATCGCTTGACGGCCGCCGAAGGCCTCGAGCGTTACCTGCACACGAAATACGTCGGTCAGAAGCGCTTTTCGCTCGAAGGCGGCGAGAGCTTCATTGCATCGATGGATGAAGTCGTCCGCCACGGCGGCGCGAACGGCGTGCAGGAAATCGTCATCGGCATGGCCCACCGCGGTCGTCTGAACGTCCTCGTCAATACGCTTGGCAAGATGCCGGCGGACCTCTTCGCCGAATTCGAAGGCAAGCACGTCGACGATCTGCCGGCCGGCGACGTGAAATATCACAAGGGTTTCTCGTCGGATGTTTCGACCGAAGGCGGCCCCGTCCACCTGTCGCTCGCATTCAACCCGTCGCACCTGGAAATCGTGAATCCGGTCGTCGAGGGTTCCGCGAAGGCGCGTATGGATCGCCGCGGCGACGACCAGGGCGCGCAAGTGCTGCCCGTGCAGATTCACGGCGATGCGGCATTCGCCGGCCAGGGCGTCGTGATGGAGACGCTGAACCTCGCGCAAACGCGCGGTTACGGCACGCACGGCACGCTGCATATCGTCATCAACAACCAGATCGGCTTCACTACATCCGATCCGCGCGACGCGCGCTCGACGCTCTATTGTTCGGACGTCGTGAAGATGATCGAAGCGCCGGTGCTGCACGTGAATGGCGACGATCCCGAAGCCGTCGTACTCGCCACGCAGATCGCGATCGATTTCCGGATGCAGTTCCACAAGGATGTCGTGCTCGACATCGTCTGCTTCCGCAAGCTCGGCCACAACGAGCAGGACACGCCGGCCGTCACGCAGCCGCTGATGTACAAGAAGATCGCCCAGCACCCCGGTACGCGCGCGCTCTATGCGGAAAAGCTCGTGCAGCAGGGCATCATCACGCCCGAAGATGCCGAGAATCACATCAAAGCCTTCCGTCAAGCGATGGACGAAGGCCACCATACGATCGACCCGGTGCTCTCGAATTACAAGAGCAAGTATGCGGTCGACTGGATGCCGTTCCTGAACCGCAAATGGACCGACGCGGCCGATACGGCTGTGCCGCTCGCCGAACTGAAGCGTTTGTCCGAACGCATCACGACAGTGCCGGCCAACTTCAAGGTGCACCCGCTCGTCGAACGGGTGATCAACGATCGCCGGGCGATGGGCCGCGGCGAAGCCCCGCTCGATTGGGGCATGGGCGAGCATCTCGCCTATGCGTCGCTCGTCGCTTCGGGCTATGCGGTTCGCTTGACCGGTCAGGATTCGGGCCGCGGTACGTTCACG
>Ga0157370_10004833_pt1 | contig 15319 bp, 11 predicted proteins | sample C35metaG_FD_113463 | JGI IMG/M metagenome (GOLD analysis project Ga0157370, IMG submission 113463) | Corn rhizosphere microbial communities from Kellogg Biological Station, Michigan, USA - C3-5 metaG | ecosystem: Host-associated > Plants > Roots > Rhizosphere > Soil | place: USA: Michigan...
CAGGCCGGAAGCATCGTCGCGAGGGAGGAGCTTGTAGCGTTCCGCGGTTTTCAGATGATCGTTCCAATAGCCGAGCGCGACCAGCGGCCCGCGGTGCACGAGTTCGCCGGGTTCTTCGGGATCGCATGGCGTGCCATCTTCGCGCAGAACGAGGATCTCGGCATTCGGGATGGCTTTGCCAATGGAGTCCGGCCGCCGGTCGACTTCTGCCGGTGGCAGGTAAGTCGAGCGAAACGCCTCCGTCAAACCATACATGAGGAATGGTTTGGCGTTCGGCGCTCGCGACCGCAGGCGTTTCAGCGTCTCCAGCGGCATTCGGCCGCCCGTATTGGCGAAATACCGCAAGTGCTCGTCGATCGATGTCGGCCACTCGAGCTGTGCGAGTTGGATATACAGGGGTGGGACCGCGGTGAGACCCGTCACGCGTTCCCGCGCAAGCACCGAAACGACATCCTTGGCCAACAGGTGGTTGAAAAGGACCACGCGCGCACCGGCGTGGAATCCGGTCGTCAACTGGCTGAAACCGGCGTCGAACGAGAGCGGCAGCACCGCCAACAGCACGTCGCTCGAAACGTTCTCCAGATAACTGGCGACGCTCTTCGCGCCCGCGACCATGTTTCGATGCGAGAGTACGACCCCCTTCGGCTTGCCCGTGCTGCCCGACGTGTACAGGATCGCGACCACGTCGGCTTCGATGACCCGATGGAGCGGTGCCCGGGCCGCGTGCAGCACGTCGTCGAAGCAGTGCAAGGCAGCTCGAATCGAAGAGGGCCGACGCGCCTCCTCCCCTGTCACGATCACGTGATCGAGATCGGGGCAGGCAGCGAGTTCGTCTTCGAGTGTCGCGAGCCGTTCGGGCGATGTGACCAGTGCCCGTACGTTGCAATCGCGAAGGATGTATCCAATTTGCGGCGCCTTCAGAACGGGGTTCACCGGGACGAAGACGGTACCCGCGGCCGCTGCGCCGAAGGCGGCGACGACCGCCTCGAATCGTTTGTCGAGGTAGATGCCGACGCGGTCCTGTCGCTTCAAACCCGCATGCACCAACGCCGAGGCGATGCCTCGAACCTGTTCGGCCAACGCCTCGTAGCTGCAGGTCCGCTGGCCATAGGTGAGCGCCGGCGCGTGCGGATTGCGCTCGGCGGCAACGGCGACTAGCTCGTGAAGCAGACAGGACTCGGACATGCGCGAAGGGAACGACCGGACGGCGGCATTGTATCGAGTTACTTCTCGGAAGGAGGCCCCAACCGGATCGTCGGTATTTGGTTGGATCGCCACCCGAGATGTACGAAGGGTGCCCGAGGAAGCAGCGCGATTTGCGCGGGGCCCAGACGCAGGAACGTGGCGGTCGCGATCGTGCGTGCGTCAAGGCGGCGATGAGCGGCGATCGATTCGGCGTTGAAAGCCGAAATGCGACTGATCGTCCAGCGGTAGCCGCGTTCCCTCAGGAACGCGTTCGCGGAATCCCAGAGACGCGCAAACGTTCTGCCGTAACGAAATTCGGGCTCGACGTGGACATCGAAGTCCCACGTCGCGATGTGCGGCGGATCGAGGATGTAACGGCAGCGCACCTCGTCTTCCGGATAATCGCGTTCCTTGAGCCAGATGAAGCCGGCGAACTGACCCGCCTTCTCGGCGGCCACGCAATACGCGCCCATCCGATATCGCGCACGCAGCACCTCGGGGGGTCGCGGGAATTGTTGGATGAGCGGATGGCCCTCTGCGACGAGCCGGATCGCGATCGACGAGTGGGCCGCGGCACGCAGCAAACGATCGGGTGGCACGGGCTGCGCCACGAACCGATACCGGTACAGCCCGCATCGATCGCGTGTCGCTTTGGACACGGCGCGTGCTGTCGCCCACAACATGCCGTTGACAGGTCCAAGGCGCCGAATGGTTTCGACAAGCGAGAAGAGCGATGGCACGACAAGCCTGCGATGGCGCCCGGGAATCGCCAGGTCATGAGCGGCGCCGGCGGCGAGCGCAGCGCACGGCGCGGCTATGATAGCGTCGGCTGCGCGGGCGGCACTGCGCGGGAGCGCGTTGGATCTTCGTGAATCGCATGGCAGAAGACAGGTTGAACGGTTCGGATGTATTGCTCGCGCCATTGCGCGGCCTGCTTGGCGCCATCAGTCCGCACGGCGCGCACGGCCGCCTCACGATCCTCATCTATCACCGCGTTCGCCCGGCGATCGATCCACTTTTTCCCGCCGACGTCGATTCGGCCCGCTTCGACGCACATCTGCGCATCGTTTCGCGACTGTTCAATGTGTTGCCGCTGGCCGATGCCATAGGAAGGCTTCGCGACGGGAGCCTGCCGGCGCGCGCCGCCAGCATCACGTTCGACGACGGCTACGCGGACAATTTCGACGTCGCCCTGCCGATCCTGCAGCGTCATCGCGTGAGCGCGACGTTTTTCGTCAGCACGGGATTTCTCGACGGCGGCCGCATGTGGAACGATTCCATCATCGAGAGCATCCGGCGCGCAAAGGAAGGCGTGCTCGACCTCGTGCCCATCGGTTTCCCGAGGCTGGCGATCGCGACCGACGAGGAGAAGCGCACGGCGATCTCCGAACTCATCGGGCGCTGCAAGTATCTCGAACCGTCCGATCGCGCGGATCGGTGCTCGTCGATCCAGGAGATCGCGAAGGCGGACTTGCCTGACGACCTGATGCTGACTTCGACGCAGGTAAGGGAACTGCACGACGCCGGCATGGGCATCGGAGCACACACCGTCACGCATCCGATCCTCGCGAGAATCCCCGATGAAGCCGTGCGCCGCGAGGCCGGCGACGGAAAATTGGCGCTCGAAACCCTGATCGGCGCTCCGGTCCGGCTCTTCGCCTATCCGAACGGAAGGCCGGGCACCGACTACGGCGTCCGCCACGTCGCGCTGATTCGCTCGCTGGGCTTCGATGCCGCCGTATCGACGGGCTGGGGCGCCGCCACGCGGGAGACCGACGTCTACCAGTTGCCTCGCTTCACGCCCTTTGGGCGCACACGCGCGGAGATGGGGTTGCGGTTCATCCGCAACGCCTGCGCGAAGGTGCCGGTCGCGACGTAAGTCGCCGCCCTCAATCGCCGGCGTCTTCCTGCGCGACCGCTTCGAGGGCCGCCGCCAATTCCCGAGTGCGTGCGCGGCGCGATGCATTCGCGATGTCCCGATGGCTGAGGGCGGGCACGCGTTTCGTTGCGATCGCGTCGAGAAAATCGCTGAGTGTCGTGGCGATCGACTCGGCGTTTTCAAGGGCAGCGATGTGCGTGATGCCGGCCCGGCGCAGTGCATCGGCCGTATCGCCTGCCGGGTCCGCGAGCCCGAGAATCGGGCGACCGGCACGAAGGTACTCGTACAGTTTGGCGGGAATCTGTTCGTTGCAGTTCGCCGCCTGGAGTACGACGAGTCCGTCCGCATCGATCATTTCTGCGAGCGCCTCGCGATAGGGTAGCGGCGGCGCGAGTTCGATAAGATCGAGAACGCCGCTCCGCTCGGCGACGCCGCGGATGAACGAGTCGTGAACCGCGGCGCGCAGGCGCAGGATGAAACGGCCGGGCACCGCGATGCCGCGTTCCATCAATGTGCGGAGCGCGGCGAAGAGTGCCGAGGGATCACGCTCCGACGGGTAGACGATTCCGCTATGCAGGAGCAGCGTGCATTGGCGCGTGCCAGGTGGTGATGTCGGTGTCAGCCCTTCGAACATCTCCTCGTCGTAGCCGTTTTCGATGACCCCGATGCGTTCGCGGCGCTCCGGATACCGCGCCTGATACATACGGGCGGCGCCAGCGGTGGTGAAAACGCTTCGGTGCGCGCGCGCCACGGTCCGCGATTCGACGCGCCTGAAGCTTTCCCATGTTCTCTTGTCCACGGGATACCCGTCCTGAGCCATTGGGTCGCGAAAATCCGCGACCCACCGGATACCCGTCAAGCGAGCGATCGCGTGCGCGATGGCGTGGGCAGTGGCGATCGGATAGGTGGACCACAGGACGTGCGGCTTGATTCGGCGCACGAGGGATAGGGCCTTCGGAATCGCCGTCCACCGCCACGATGACCAGCGATCGGGCTGGGCGAGGAACGAGGGATAGCGATCTCGGACCGCGAAGGCGCGCGCCGCGTCGATCGCGTGTGTGCGGTGAACGACGAGCCCGTCCGGCGTGACGGACGCTTGTGCAATCGCGTCGTAGACGTCGGGCCGCACCGTGAGGATTTCGGGCTCCCATCCGAACTCCGGCAGGTAGCGCGCGAAGCCAAGTGTGCGCTGGATGCCGCTGCTTCCTTGCAGGGGCGGGAAGTGAAACGCGATCATCAGGATGCGTTTGCGTGTCACGACGCCCGACGGCACTCCGTGATGCAAAGCGGGCGACTATATAATAGGTTCAAATAGCGTTGTGACGCGAATCGATCCGGGCGCGACGGCGTAATCAATCGGCCCGCGTCGCGGAGGAGAACAGGGTTTGGACATTCGGCAAGAGGTATTGGGTATCCTCGACGATGTGTTGAGCCTCAAGGGACGCTCCGCTGCGTTTCGCGACGATACGCGATTGCTCGGCAACGTCCCCGAGCTCGATTCGATGGCCGTCGCGAGCGTGCTTGCGTCACTCGAGGACCGGTTGGGCATCACCGTGGACGACGATATCGACGGATCGACATTCGAAACGTTAGGCACGCTGGTTACGTACGTTCAAAAGCAGGTCGGGGCCGAAGGTTGAACGTCGTCCAGGAGCCGTTCCTGCTGCCTACCCGGAACGGCGATCTCTTCTGCATCTACCGCAGGCCTGCCAGCGGCGTCGTCTCGGCGCAGATCCTTCATCTGCCCGCGTTCGGCGACGAGATGAACAAATCGCGTGCGATGACGGCGCGCGCAGCGCGCGCCTTCGCTGCGCTCGGCTGCGGGGTGCTGCAGGTGGATCTGCGCGGATGCGGCGACAGCGCGGGCGAGCACTCGGAAGCGACATGTCAGGGATGGGCGGACGATCTGCACCACGCCGTGGCGTGGCTCAAGTCGCGGCATGTCGGCCGCGGTATGCCATGGTTGTGGTCGCTGCGCTTCGGAAGCCTGCTTGTCGCGGCGTTGCTCGAGCGGGGGCATGGCCAAGTCCCATTGCTGCTCTGGCAGCCCATGATGACCGGCAAGCAACAGCTCAACCAATTGCTGCGGCAGAAGGTCGCGTCCACAGTGGGGCAACGTGACGCGACGCGGGTTCAAGAACTCCGCGAACGTTTCCAGCGCGGTGAAACGCTCGAGATCGGCGGTTATTCGATTTCACCCGCTTTGGCAGGTGAACTGGAAGCCGTTTCGTTCGCGCTGCCTGATGGGTACCGCGGAGCCGTCTGCTGGCTTGAAGTGGCGGCGACGACGGCCCTTTCCACGGTCGCGCAGGAACATGTCGAAAGCCTGCGCTCCGCCCGCATCGTCGTCGATGCATTCGCCGTTCGCGGGCCGGGCTTCTGGCAGTCGGTGGAGATCGAACGCTGCGACGAACTCGTCCAGGCGTCTGCATCATGGGTCGAGAACGGATTGACGCGTGGCATATCGCGAGAACCCGCTTTGCTTTGAGTGCGAGGGTGTTTCTCTCTTAGCCGTCATCACCCAACCGCTGGCGGTCGCTGCGCTTGGCGTGATCGTCGTGGTCGGCGGGCCGCAGTATCGTGTCGGGAGCCACCGGCAGTTCGTGCTTCTCGCACGCGAACTCGCCGCTGCCGGTGTCGCGTGCATGCGCTTCGATTATCGAGGCATGGGGGACAGTGAAGGCGAAGCGGTCTCGTTCGAAGCCGCACGAACCGATATCCGGGCCGCGTTGCGGGCCCTGAAGTCGGCCATGCCCGAGCTGCGGTCAATCGTGCTCTGGGGGCTCTGCGACGGGGCATCCGCCTCTGCCATTTCCGCGGACGAAACGATCGACGGCATGGTCCTTGTCAACCCTTGGGTACGAACGAACGACAGCGCGGCGGAAGCGGCGCTTACGCACTACTATCGCGCGCGCGTTGCGGATCCCGATTTCTGGCGTAAGCTCTTCTCGGGCCGGACTCGCCCGTTCTCGTCCGCGAAGAAGTTCCTCGCGGCATGCGTCGAGCTTGTGAAGGTGCGTGCGCAAAAGCGCTCCGCGCACGGCGATACATTGCCGATTCGAGTGGGGCGCGGCATCGCTTCTCTTCCGGGGCCTGTATTGATCGTTCTCAGTGAGAACGATCAGACTGCCGCCGAGTTTCGCATCCAATCGTCGCGCGATCCGACACTCGCGAAGGCGTTGGAACGGGGGAGCGTGACGGTGGTCGAAGTGCCCGGCGCCGACCACACTTTCTCGAGTACGAAGGGGCGCGAAGCTGCGGCTGCGATTACCGTTCGGTGGCTTCAGGCGCAGTTTTCGTCGCTCGTGCCGCCTCACCCCTGAGCATCTGGAGAGCCCGATGAAGCATAGCGCTGCCCACGCCATGTTGACAGGAATCGCGATCGCGTGCGCAAGCTGCGCATCGATGGCCGATCCGGTGTGCGGATCTCTGGAGAACGCGTATGGTCCATTCGATTACCGCACGGCGAAGCACCAGCTTCGTATCGTGGAGAAGTTCCATTTCACGCAGGACGTCGAAGCGCTGCGCCAAGGCTCGACCGGACCGGTCGGCGGCGACCTCGATTACACGCTTCGCGCTTCCCCCAATCACCACCGCGCGTTGAACGCGATGATGAATCTCGCGTTCAAGGTGCGAAACGACAAGCCGCGCGGCGCGCAGTACACGATCGAGTGCTACTTCGATCGCGCGATGCGTTTCGCACCCGACGATGGCGAGGTCCTGGTGCTCTACGGCGTGTACCTGGCGCGCGCGAATCATAAGCAGGATGCGGTTCAGGCCTTCGAACGCGCGCTCAAGTTCGAGCAGCAGAACCCCAACGTCCATTACAACCTCGGGCTCGTCTATTTCGACTTGAAGGACTACGACAACGCGCGCAAGCAGGCGCACCTCGCGTACAAGTTGGGTTCGCAGCTCCCCGGTCTGCGCGACAAGCTCAAGCAGGCGAATCAATGGCGCGAACCCGACGCGCAGGCGGTGTCGGGTGACGCACCCCGCGCTTCCGGAAAGGCGGAGTGATCCCGTTCATCGATCCTCGTTGGCCGCTGACGCGTGCCGCTTGCCAAAAAAATAGGTCGCGCGCAATGTGCGTTCGTCGGATCGCACGACGCAAGTCGAGCGCTTCGCCGCCCAGATGATGGCGGGCCTTCAGGTCTGCAGTGACCACAGGGGCCGGGCCGCGAGCCAGATTTATTGCGGAAGAATCAACGCCCACTGTGATTATTCCGTGCTCCAGAATATTTGCAGTGCACCGACATTCGGCCTGCTGCCGGGGTACGTGGCACGCTGTACGCCACAAAACGTCACCTAAGCGACCGATTGGCGGGATACGGTTTACCACTCGGTGGCGATCAGGAATATTTCGTCTTCCCGCATCCCTCGGGGAACGGTCAACGATGGCGATCGCGGCATGACGATTGCTGCAACGCTGGACCGCCCTCCGCGGTCATTTCGACAAAGAATGTTTGGCGCACTCCGACAATCCTTCTCGAGCGCAACGCTATTCCAGCTCGCCGCCGAGCTCTCCTGGCTGTTCGCGGCGGTGATGCTGATCCTGCATCTCGACGGACACTCGGAACCCCATCCGGAGGCCGCGCTGTTCGCGTTGATGTTTGCGGCCACGATCGTTTGCCTGAACGGCGCGTTCGGCCTGTACCGGCGCGCCGAGGCAATCTCGTCCGGTAGCTATTTCGTCCGGCTGATCCTGGCGCCAGCGATCGGCATTCCGCTCGCCTTTCTCGGCGCGCAACTGTTGCCGGGTGAGCTGACCTATCATGATTGGACGATCGCGCTCGTGCTCGCGCTGGTCGGTCTCGTGCTCGTCCGACATGCGATCGTGCTGCCCCTCGTCAGCGTGTTCATGCCGCATCGCGTCCTCGTCCTCGGTACCGGTCCCGAGGCGCGACTGGTCGAAGCGTCGCTCGCTGCGACGAATCCGATCGGCATGCGCATCGTCGGTTTCTATCCGCTCGAAAAGACGCAGGAGAGTGTTGTCTCGGCAAGCCGCGTGGTCGCCGGCGGCGCGCTCGAAGAGACCGTGCATTCGCTCGGCGTCGACGAGGTGATCGTCGCGGTGCGTCAGCAGCGCGGTGGCGTGCTGCCGCTTCGCGCGCTGCTCGAATGCCGGCTCGAAGGCGTGCAGATCACCGATCTCGCGCGGTTCTTCGAGCGCGTCCACGGGCAGGTCCCGATCGAGTCGCTGAAGGTGAGCTGGCTCATTTATGGACACGGCTTTCGGCAGAATCTCCTGAGGGGCTTCGTCAAGCGTTGCTTCGATCTCGTCGTATCGTCGATGCTGATCCTCGTCGCCTTGCCGCTGCTGATTGTCGCGATGCTGCTCATCGTCGCGGAAACCGGTGGCCCGGTGTTTTATCGGCAGGAGCGGGTCGGGCTTCGCGGTCGCAGCTTCACCGTCCTGAAACTGCGGAGCATGGCCGCCGACGCCGAAAAGGACGGGAGGGCCACGTGGGCGACCGTCAACGACCACCGCGTGACACGCGTAGGACGCCTGCTTCGGCGCACCCGGATCGACGAGCTGCCACAGCTCCTCAACGTCCTGAAAGGGGAAATGAGCTTTGTCGGGCCACGCCCCGAGCGTCCGGAATTCGTGGCCATGCTGACCGAGCAGATTCCGTTCTACGCGGTTCGCCACAGCGTCAAGCCCGGGCTCACCGGGTGGGCGCAAGTGCGCTACGCTTACGGCGCTTCGGTCGAACAGTCGATACGCAAGCTGGAGTACGACCTCTACTACGTCAAGAATCACTCCCTGTTGCTCGATCTCGTGATCCTTCTCGAAACCGTCCGCGTGGTCTTGCTCGGCGAGGGCGCGCGCTAGCGTGCCGGCAAGCGGCGGCGCACGCGCGGACGGGTGCTGAACGGAAACGATCTCGCGATACGGCGTTCCCGCTAGACAGCGGACCACCGTTCAGCCTTCGGCCCGATCGTCGTGACTGCCGATACATTTCCCATCGCGACCTCGGCAAGTTTCGGGCTCGCGCTTGCCGGTTACCTGGCGTTCGCGACGCGCGTCGGGTTGAGATCGCGCGAAAACGCACGGGCACGGCGCCTGTTCGTCGCGCTGTCCGCGACGGCCCTTTGGTCCGCAGCCTGCCTCGCGGTTGCGCTCGTTCCGGGCGTGTGGCCCCTGCGCGTTTCCGCGGCGACCGACGCGTTGCGGCTTGGCGCGTGGTTCCTGTTCCTGTCGCATTTACTGCGACAACGGTCGATCGATGCGCATGCATCGACGCGCGCACTCGTGGCGGCGGGCGTGGCCGTGCTGCTCGTCGTTTCAGTCGCGCTTGGCGAAGGCTTCGCGTCCAATCGCGTGCTGGGCGACGACGGGCCCCGTGTCGCCTTCCTGGTTCGCCTCGGCTTGGCGGTGTTCGGCCTGATTCTCGTCGAGCAGGTCGTGCGCCGCGTGCGCCCGCAAATGCGATGGGCGATCAAGCCGTTGGCGATCGCGCTCGCCGGAGTGTTCGGTCTCGAACTCCTCCTGTACGCGGACGCGATGCTGTTCGGTCAGATCGATGCCGACATCTGGGTTTCGCGCGGCTTCGCGAATGTGCTCGTGATTCCGTTCCTGGTCATCGCGACGGTTCGCAACACCGATTGGACGGTCGACCTCCATCTTTCACGGGAGGCGGTTTTCCACTCGTCGGCGTTGCTGATCTCGGGTGCTTTTCTGCTCGCCATCGCCGTCGCCGGCTATTACGTCCGGTATTTCGGCGGCGATTGGGGCCGTGCGCTGCAAATCGAGTTGCTGTTCGCGGCGCTCCTGCTCGTGGCACTCGTCGCGTGGTCCGGCCGCTTCCGCTCGACGCTCAAGGTGTTCGTCAGCAAGCACTTCTTCTCCTATCGCTACGATTACCGCGAGGAGTGGCTGCGCTTCACGCGCACGCTTTCGCTCGACGATGCCGCGCAGGGCCTGCATGAGCGCACGGTGATGGCGCTTGCCACGCTCGTCGAAAGTCCGGCCGGGGCGCTGTGGATGCGCCAGGACGGACGAGGATATGTCCTCGGCGGCCGATGGAACGTTCCGGCGATCGACGCGGTGGAGCGCGACGACGGCGGATTCGTTCGCTTTCTGGTAGGCACGGGGTGGATCGTCGACGTTGAGGAATTCCGCGGCGACCCGGAACGGTATGCGGGAATGCGCCTCCCCGAGTGGTTCGCTCACTTTCCGGCGCCATGGCTCGTGGTGCCGCTCAATTCGGGTGGGGATCTCGAGGGTTTCGTCGTGCTCTCGGCGTCGCGGACTCGCGTCGACGTCGACTGGGAAGTCCGTGATCTGCTGAAGACGGCGAGCCGCCAGGCGGCGAGTTTTCTCGCGCAGGGTCGCGCCACCGAGGCTCTGCTCGAGGCGCGCAAATTCGAGGCGTTCAACCGCATGTCGGCATTCGTCGTCCACGACCTCAAGAACCTGGTCGCGCAACTCTCGCTGATGCTGCGCAATGCGCAGCGCCATCGCAACAACCCCGCTTTCCAGGCCGACATGCTGACGACCGTCGAGCACGTCGTCGGACGGATGAATGCCCTGATGCTGCAATTGCGCGCGGGCGTGAACCCGGTCGAGAATGCGCATCCGCTCGACCTCGCGGTCCTGGTCCGCCGCGTTTGCGGCGCAAAGGCATCGACCCCGGACGCGATCGCCGTGGAGATCCCCGGGCCGGTGGTGATCATCGGTCACGAAGACCGTCTGGAACACGTGATCGGGCATATATTGCAGAATGCGATCGACGCCACGCCGGGGAAGGGACGCGTGAGCGTGCGGCTCGAGGCCGCAGGCACGCAGGCGTCCGTGGTCGTGGCAGACGAAGGCGTCGGGATGTCGGAAGCGTTCGTGCGCGAACGCTTGTTCAAGCCATTCCACACGACGAAGTCGGCGGGCATGGGAATCGGCGTCTACGAAAGCTCGCAATACGTATCGAGTCTCGGCGGAGAGATCGTGGTGTCGAGCGAGCTGGGAACCGGAACGACCGTCCGCATTCGCCTGCCACTCGCAACCGACGCTGAAAACGAAGCGACAGCCGTGAAGGAACACGCCGCATGAGCGAGCCGCGCAAGCCGTTGCTGATCGTCGAAGACGATCCGGCATTGCAGCGGCAGATGCAATGGGCGTTCGACCAGTACGAAACGCTGGTCGCGAGCGACCGCGAAAGCGCCATCGCGCAGTTGCGGCGGTTCGAGCCCGCCGTCGTCACCATGGACCTCGGCTTGCCGCCGTCGCCCGACGACCCGACCGAGGGGTTGCGGCTGCTGGAGGAGATGCATGCGCTCGTTCCGGACACCAAGGTCATCGTTCTCACCGGCCAGAACGATCGCACCAATGCGCTGAAGGCGATCAGTCTCGGCGCGCACGACTTCTGCACCAAGCCTTTCGAGCCGGAGCTCCTCGCGTGGACGATCGATCGCGCGTTTCGCGTGCACGAGCTCCAGGAGGAAAACGCGCGCCTGCAGGCGGCGGCCGAAACGCCGGCGACGTCGGGCATCATCACGCGCGATCCGGAGATGCTTCGCATCTGCAGGATGGTGGAGAAGGTCGCGCCGACCTCGGCTACCGTGCTCCTGCTCGGCGAATCGGGCACCGGCAAGGAGCTTCTCGCGCGCGCGGTTCATGCGCTATCGCCGCGGCGCTCGGAACGGTTCGTCGCGATCAACTGCGCGGCGATCCCGGAGACGCTTCTCGAGAGCGAGCTTTTCGGCTACGAAAAGGGAGCGTTCACCGGCGCGGTGAAGCAGACGCCCGGGAAGATCGAGACGGCGGACGGCGGCTCGCTCTTCCTCGACGAGATCGGCGATCTGCCGATGGCCCTGCAGGCGAAGCTGCTGCGTTTCCTGCAGGAGCGGGTGATCGAACGCATCGGCGGCCGTCAGGAGATTCCCATCGACGTTCGCATCATCTGTGCGACGCATCAGAGCCTGAAGGTGCGAATCCCGGAAGGGAAGTTCCGCGAGGACCTTTACTATCGGCTGGCCGAGATCGTCATCGACATACCGCCCCTTCGCGCACGGCGCGGCGATGCCACGCTGCTCGCGCATGGATTCGTCCGCAAGTTCGCGAGCGAGCAGAAGCGTGGAAGCATGACGCTCCTGCCCGACGCCGTTATGGCCATCGATCGCCATTCCTGGCCCGGCAATGTCCGCGAACTGGAGAACGTGCTTAAGCGCGCGGTGATCATGGCGGAGGGGTCGGCGATCAACGCGGAGGAAATCGGTCTCGACAACGAAGCCGACGAAGCGCCGGTGCTCAACCTCCGCCAGATCAGGGAGCAGGCTGAAATGGATGCCGTGCTGCGCGTGCTCGGCCGCGTCAACGGCAACCTCAGCAAGGCGGCGGAGCTGCTCGGCGTGAGCCGTCCGACGCTGTACGATCTGATGCATCGCTTCGGCCTGAAATAATCGTGCCGGTCACTGGAGTGCCCATGAATTTTGGAAAGCTGCGCAATCCCTCGCTCGCCCTCGGGCTCGGCATCGTTCTGGCCTGCCTTGGCGGATGCGGCAAACAGGATCCGGCAGCCTTCGTCGCGGCCGGCAAGGCCTATCTGCAGAAGGAGGATTCTGCCGCCGCGATCATCGAGGCGAAAAACGCACTTCAGAAGGAACCCGAGAACGTCGAGGCGCGCGTTCTTCTCGGGACGGCATTGCTTCACGAAGGCGACGCGCGGGCTGCCGAGACCGAACTGCGGAAGGCAATCGCCCTTCACGCATCGGCCGACGACGCGTATCCGCCGCTCGCGCGCGCGCTCGTCGCGCAAGGTTCGTTCATCAAGCTGGTGGAGGAACTGCGCGACGTAAAGCTCCAGGCGCCGGCGGCGCGGGCCGACGTGGACGTGTCGCTCGCCACGGCGCACATGGCGCAGGGCGACGTCGCCAACGCCAAGGCACGCATCGCCGATGCATTGGCGGCACAGCCGGAGAATCCGAGGGCGTTGCTTGCGCAAGCCCAACTGACTGCCGCGGGCGGCGATCTCGAAGCAGCTTCGCGAATCGTCGATACCGGGCTCAAGAGCTCTCCCGACGATCTCGATCTCCTGATTGCGAAATCCGAAATCGAGTTCCGATTCGGACGCAAGGACGAGTCGGCGAAACTGCTCGACCGCGCGATCGCGGCGCATCCGGACGCGTTGTCCGCCCGAAGCAAGCGCCTGTCGCTGGCAGTGCAGGGCGGCAATCTCGAGATCGCGAAGGAACAGCTCGCGCGGATGAAGGAGAAGCACGCGCGAGATTACGTGACCGTCTACGCCGACGCACTCGTCGCCTTTGCGTCGCGCGACTATCCGCGCGCACGCGACACCGTGCAGCGCGTGCTGGCCGCGAACCCGAACCACGTGCCGAGCCTGCTCCTCTCGGGCCTCGTCAATTTCCAGCTCGGCTCGTATGCAGCGAGCGAGGACGCACTGCAAAGAGTGGTCGCGCGCGCTCCCGGCGAACACGTAGCACGCCGAACGCTCGCCACGATCTACCTTCGCACCGGTCGCGTGCCGCTCGCGCTGCAAACGCTCGAGCCGGCATTGCGCGGCACGATGAACGATCCCACTTTGTTGAGAGTCGCCGGCGAAGCCTACCTCGCCTCCGGGAACGTAAAGGAGGCGACCCGCGCTTACGAGCGCGCGAACGCCATGGACAAGGAGAACCTGCCCAGCCAGGTCAGGCTCGCACAGGTGCGCCTGGCGGCCGGAGATACCAATCGCGCCTTCGGCGATCTCGAAGCGCTCGCCTCGAAGGACGAGTCCGCGAACCAGGCCGACATGGCGCTCTTCACGGCGCACCTGAAACGGAAGCAGTACGACCAGGCGCTCGCGGTGGCCGACGCGATCGAGAAGAAACAGCCGAAATCCGGCATGGCGTCGAACCTGCGGGGCGCCGTCTATCTCGCGAAGCGCGATCTTGCGAACGCTCGCAAGAGCTTCGAGAAGGCACTCGAGATCGAGCCGGGCTTCGCGGCCGCAGCTTCCAATCTCGCGACGATCGACATACAGGAGGGACATCCCCGCGCCGCGCTCGAACGCTACGAGAAGCTGCTTGCGAAGGACCCGTCCAACGAGCGCTGGCTCCTGGCCTACGCGGAGCTCCAGCGCGTGACCGGGGCCGAGCCCGACAAGGTCAGGGCGACCATCCAGAAGGCCATCGCGGCGCACCCGTCGGCGGTCATGCCGCGGGTCGCTCTCGTGGCGCAGCTCATGCGCCAGGACGACAAGAAGGCTGCGGTGGCGGCGGCGCAGGAGGCGCAGAACGCGATCCCGAATGACCCCCGGCTCGTCGAGACTCTTGCGTCGGCGCTGCTCGCGAGCGGCGATACGAACCAAGCGGTGGAAACGCTCAAGCGCCTCGTGCGCCTGGTGCCGCAAAACCCTTTGGCCTTCGTTCGGCTGGCAGAGGCGCAAGTCGCGCTCAAGGACTACCAGGGGGCGCGCGCGAGTACCGAGAAGGCGCTCGCGATCAAGGACGACCTGCCGCAGGCCTGGCTGATGCTCGCGCGGATTCATCTCGATTCCGGCCGTCCCGACGCGGCCCTCGCGGAAGCGCGCAAGCTGCAGAAGAGCCATCCCGACAAGGCGGTCGGGTACGCGCTCGAAGGCGAGATCCTGATGGCGCAGAAGAAGCCCGCCGATGCCGCGAAGGCGTATTCGGCAGGATTGACGAAACAGCCGTCGCCGTCGCTCGCCGTGCGCGAGTATGCGGCGCTGGAGGCGGCCGGGAAGACGGCCGACGCGAGCGTATTGGCGGCGCGCTGGACCAAGGAACACGCGCAGGACCCGACGATGCCGTTGTTCCTCGCGCAGCAGGCGCAGAAGCGCAACGACCTCGCCGCTGCGAGGACCGGCTACGCGCGCGTCCTCGAGCTCGACGACGACAACGTCGTCGCGCTGAACAACATGGCGTGGATACTCGGCGAAGCGAAGGATCCGAAGGCCGTCGAGTACGCGGAGCGCGCGCATCGCGCGTCCCCGATGAACCCGAGCGTGCTCGATACGTTCGGCTGGGTGCTGGTGCGAAACGGCGACGCGAGCCGTGGCGTGCAGTTGCTGCGGATGGCGTCGGCCATGCAACCGGGGAACGGCGAGATCCGCCTTCATCTGGCGAAGGCGCTCGCCGAGACGGGCGACAAGGCGGCGGCGCGCCGCGAGCTCGATCGGCTGACCAAGCTCGACAAGGCATCGCCTGTCCGCGCCGAGGCCGAAAAGCTGCTGACGACGCTTTGATGTACGCCGCCGCGCCCACCGGAATCCCCGCGATGCCCGATTCATCCGTCATCGC
>Ga0157370_10004836_pt1 | contig 15309 bp, 11 predicted proteins | sample C35metaG_FD_113463 | JGI IMG/M metagenome (GOLD analysis project Ga0157370, IMG submission 113463) | Corn rhizosphere microbial communities from Kellogg Biological Station, Michigan, USA - C3-5 metaG | ecosystem: Host-associated > Plants > Roots > Rhizosphere > Soil | place: USA: Michigan...
AACTGGTCATTTTGGCAAGATTCTGAACCGGACTGAAGAATTTATTCATGTACCAAAGAAAAACAGTAAGTGCACCGACTGACATAGCTCCTTTAAGTATCAGATCTGCTCCCCGCCAAAGGACAAAAGCGGTACACAAAGAAACAATGACAGCTACAAAAGGTGAAACAACCGATTTTACTTTTCTTGCTTTTAGAGCAGCAAAGAGCGTATCCTGGCTCACTTTCTGCAACTTTGCTTCTTCAAAATCCTCACGCCCAAAGGCATTCACTGCACGGATTGATTCCAGGCCTTGCTGCAAAACAACCAGCATATTGCTCTGGTCTTTACGAACCTCCCGGGTTGCTTTCTTCATCGCTTTTTTGAAACGCGCTACAAAAAAAAGCAAAAATGGAGCAACTGACAGAGCTACAAGAGTAAAGTCAGAATCCAGGTAAAACATAATTCCAATCATCCCAATAATGGTAATTGCATCTACAAGAATGTTTAAAAGAGTAGAAGAAGCAAAATCCTGAATCGTGGAAACATCAGTAGTGAGCGTACTCAGTAATTTTCCGGTTTGATGAGTATCATAATAGGAGAGACAAAGGTGCTGAAGATGATGATAAATTTTACGCCTCAGGTCATTAGCAACTGACTGAGCCACTTTTTCGTTATAATAATTATCCAGGAAATCAGCAAAAGAACCTAAAGCAGTTATGGCAACGTAACTGATTGCAGCAACAGCCGCCATTTGTTTTATGTTCTCATTGGGGAAAATAAGATTCAGCCAATTTAGCCAATGAGGCAAAGGATGATGGCCTGTTACATTATCAATAATAATTTTGAGCGGCCAGGGTATAGCCAAACCGATTAAAGCTTCCAGCAGCATGGCCACCAGAATAATTACAACCATTTTGCGATATGGTTTGGCAAGACTGATAGCCCAAAGTATCAGAGCGCCAAAAGAAGTGTTTCTTTCAGAAAGATTCCCCGAAAAGCGAATTGCTTTTTTAAATTGAAGGGACATTTAAAGTTTTTTTATAGTTACCTTCTATTAAAATTCTCCAAATTTTTTCGTGGGGCCGTTTAAATAAGCATCAGCATCAAATGCTGCTTCGGTTTCTTTTTATTAATAGTAAATGTACAAATAATTAAATTATTTTTTAGAATGAGTTTTCAAATGTTGTTTGTAAAAAAGCAGTCGCATTGCAAGTATTTAATGGTAATGGTCATTAAAAAATAGACTTTCTGAAAGTTTGAAAGAACAGAACCTGAAATAATATTAAGGAATTTTATTTCCGTTAAATAGGGTACCGATTTTTTTTATCCTTATCAAAAAATCAAAAAAGCGCATAAGTGTTTGTTTACTATAAGTAATTGCCTGGTACTTTTATTTCACTCTTGAATGCGCTTTTACAAAGTCACTCACCAAATAACTGATCAATTTTCCTGTAGAATTATTCGTTTCGCCATTGTCTGTTTTTGTTGCGCCCTCACATAAGTGCAGATATGCAACTTTTGCGCTTATCGCTGAAAAATTGAGGTATTGACGTGCGTTTAGGCTTGTAATCCCACAAGGAGTAGAAGCGCTGCTCAGTGCATTTTCAATAGAATCAAGATCCATTTCTATTCCTGTAAAATTATCACCGGTGAAACTTGTAGCATGTGCAACAGCCTGGATAAAATTTCTCTTTTCATGAATAAAAATGTCTTCATAGGTAATGAAATCGGTGAATGGATTGTTGACAATATCTATCCAAACATTTTGTTGTAAATAATTTTCATGAATCCCTATCACACAATATTTATTTAAATAACCATCCTCATCGGCATAGCGAAAAGCATTTCCGGAATGTCTTCCTTCTATCGGACGATAATCTGTATGCGCATCCAAATTGATACAGTTAATTTGTGCAAGTTGCAACAGTTCTGCTTTGTACAATCCTTTGGCAGCGCCCTTTATAGCCGGATATGCATTGTTGTGTCCGCCTCCAATGATGATTGGAATTTTTTTATTTTGGGTAATTATTTTCACTATTTCTTCCACTGCATCATCTATCTTATTTACAAAAGAGCGATAGGCAATTATTTTTTCTTCATCTGTGGCAGCATTTACATTTATCAATTTTTGCGCGTCAGTGAAATCAAAATTTCCTGCAATAAAAATATTTTCACCACTCAGAAAATCATTGCTCTGGATATTTAAAAATGAATCCAGAAACGGGAACCACGTAGAATCTGCGCCCCCTTTTCCAAGATTTGCTTTCACACCTATATCTTCCGGAACGCCGAAAATAATATACTTCGCTGTTGTTTCTGAAATCGCCTTTTCAAAATCATTTGCACGATCGCACAGAACTATTTCGCCCAATTTTGTTTCATATTTTCTGAGATGCGTAAGCATCAGAATATCATTTTTATCTAATCGTTTAAAGTTTGCTGGCATAAAGTATAAGTTTATAAATGTGTCAATAAATTGTTTTTTCAATTTAAATATAACTACCGTTAATCATCACCTTATCAATCAAATTATTTCCAAAAGAATAAGGAAGATACGCAAGAGAGGGCATAGGTTTGGTAAAAATAAGATTCGCTTTTTTGCCTGCTGAAATACTTCCAAAATCTTTATCAATTTCCATCGCACAGGCGCCATTGATTGTGGCTGCATTTATGGCTTCTTCAGGAAGCATTTTCATCTGAATGGAGGCAAGTGAAATAACAAAATTCATATTTCCTGAAGGCGAAGAGCCGGGATTGTAATCTGAAGCTAAAGTAACGGCAGCACCTGCATTGATGAGGCTTCGGGCAGGTTGTAAAGGCATTCTTAAAAAAAATGCCGCAGATGGTAAAAGCGTAGAACCTCCTTCGTATTTTCCCAATAATTCGATTTCTTCTTCGGTCAAAGTTTCTAAATGGTCGAGTGATAATGCATTAACAGAAATTCCTGTTTCGATGCCACCAATGCTGTTTAATTGATTCACATGAAGCTTTGGTTTTAATCCATATTTTTTTCCAGCTTCGCAAATTGTTTTCATTTCTTCCGCAGAAAAAAATCCTTTTTCACAAAAGACATCAATATAATCGGCCAGTCTTTCTTTTGCGATTACTGGAAGCATTTGCTGATTAATAATGTCAATATATTTCTGATGATTTTCTTTGTATTCCACTGGAAAAGTATGCGCGCCAAGAAAAGTAGATTTTATTTTTAGCGGGCTTTTTTCTTTTAATTTTTTTATTACCCGAAGCATTTTTAATTCACCTTCCAATGATAATCCATAACCGCTTTTTATTTCAATTGCGCCTGTTCCCAGCTTGCTTACTTCTTCCAGCCTTTTCCATGCGGCATTAAAAAGTTCATCTTCAGAAGTTGCATTTAATTTTTTGGCAGAATTGAGGATGCCGCCGCCTTTTGCAGCAATTTCTGCATAGCTCAACCCTTTTATTTTATCAATAAATTCTTCTTCACGGCTTCCTGCAAAAACAAGGTGAGTATGACTGTCACACCAGCAGGGCAAAACGATTGTATTTGCGGCAACAGAAATACTTTCTTTTAGAAAACGAAAAGTTTCCATCGCTCCAGTTTCTGCAATTGTATCATCTTCAATAATAACGAACGCGTTTTTTATAGATGGAAGAATAGCAAGTTCATCGCCACGAACAAAGCCCGGATTCATCCGTGTATTTGCCAATAAACTTATGTTCGTAAATATTTGTGTAGCCATATCAAGCTAAATTATGGAAAAAGCATTTGAGCGAGGTAACTTTGTCGTTGAAATGTACGATTTCTGCTGTCTGATATACGATGTGCAATAAATGATAGAGGATTAATAATAATTTAATAATCCAATAATTTTAATAATCTAAATAATTTAAAATGCCCAACTCCCTTATAAATGAAACTTCTCCCTATCTTTTACAACATGCAAATAACCCGGTAAACTGGTTTGGATGGAATGAAAAAACTTTAGCAAAAGCAAAAGAGGAAAATAAAATGTTGCTCATCAGTATCGGTTATGCAGCCTGTCACTGGTGCCATGTGATGGAACATGAAAGTTTTGAAAATGATGAGGTAGCTAAAGTGATGAATGAAAATTTTATTTGCATTAAAGTTGACAGGGAAGAGCGTCCTGATGTGGATCAGATTTATATGAATGCAGCTTATCTCATTAATGGAAATGGCGGCTGGCCATTGAATGCGCTCGCCATGCCGGATGGAAAGCCATTTTTTGCAGGCACTTATTTTCCCAAAGAAAACTGGATAAGGTTGTTAGAATATTTTGCGGCAATTTATAAAAATGAACCCCAGAAATTACAAGACCAGGCAGAAAATGTTTCAAAAGGAATTCGTGATATTGAACATCTTCCAATGAATACAACTCCGGTTTTTTTTAGTGAAAATGATTTGAGTAAAATGTTTTTTCTGTTTCAAAAGAAAATTGATTTTGAATATGGAGGTACAAAAAGGGGGATGAAGTTTGCGATGCCTTCAATCTGGGAATTTCTTTTGCAATATTATTATTTCGCAAAAAGTAAAGAATGTTTAAATGCTGTAGAAATTACTTTAAACAACATGGCGAACGGCGGAATTTATGACCAGGTTGGTGGAGGGTTTTCACGATATGCGACGGATGCAAAGTGGCATGTTCCTCATTTTGAAAAGATGCTTTATGATAATGCACAGCTTGTAAGCCTTTATAGTCATGCCTTCCAGGTTACAAAGAATCCTTTGTATAAGAAAGTGGTTTATGAAACCTTGGAATTTATAAACAGAGAGCTTACTTCCCCGGAAGGTGGATTTTATTCTTCATTGGACGCAGACAGTGAAGGTGAAGAAGGAAAATATTATGTATGGAGCGAAAAAGAAATTAAGGAAATTTTGAAAGATGAAGCTTCATTTTATTTGGATTATTATGGAATTACGGAGAAAGGAAATTGGGAAGAGAATAAAAATATTCCTGATGCAAATTTCGGCAAAAAAGATTTTTCAGTAAATAAAGAAATAAGACAAAAACTTATTTCCTTAAATAAAAGCTTATTTGAAGAAAGAGAAAAAAGAGTCCGCCCCGCAACCGATGATAAAATTCTTACTTCGTGGAACGCATTAATGGCAAAGGGTTTCATGGATGCTTATAAAGCATTTGGAGAAAAAATGTTTTTAAATTCCGGGAAGCGGAATATTGATTTTTTATTAAAAAAAATTTTTACAGGAAATAATTCTTTATTCAGAAATTATAAAAACGGTAAAGCAACTATACATGCTTTTTTAGATGATTATGCATTTTTTATTACCGCCTTAATTGAGTATTACGAAGTAAGTTTTGATGAATCTTATTTGCAAAAAGCTAATGCGCTCACGGAATATGTGATTACACATTTTTTTGATAAAGAATCGGGAATGTTTTTATACACCAATGCGCAATTCAGCAATTTGATTGCCCGAAAAATGGAAGTAACTGATAATGTAATTCCTTCTTCCAACAGTGAAATGGCAAAGAATTTATTTTTATTAAGCCAGTATTTTGATAATAAAGATTATGAAGAAAAGTCAATTCAGATGATAAAAAATGTATCGGATGATCTGCTGAAAAACCTGGGATATTATAGCAACTGGGCGCAGGGAATGTTATTGCAAATTTATCCGGCTGTTGAAATTGCCATTGCTGGTAAAGATTGGGAAGAAAGACTTCGGACACTTCAAAAAGATTATTTGCCAAACATCATTTATTCAGGTGGTGAAAATGAAGGATCGCTTTCTTTGTTAGAAAATAAATTGATTGAAGGAAAAACAATGATTTATGTGTGCAAAAACAAAAGTTGCCATTTGCCTGTTGAAAACGTTGAGGATGCGTTGAATCAAATTTAAGGATTGAAGATTGTAAACTTGTTAAATACATTTTTAAATGGAATGAACCGGAAGGTGACAACCTTCGGCACTTTAATTGTAACAGTTAAATTTCTTATGTTTTTTTAACCAAAAAATTAAAAATTATGAAAGCAGCAGGTTGGATTTTAATTGCTATTGGAATTATAATGATAGTTATCAAAGGTGTTTCTATTCCAGAAAAGAAAACTATTATTGATGCCGGTCCGATACAGGTAAATAAAACTGAAAACCATTGGTACGGCTGGCCTACATATGTTGGCGGCGCTGTTGCGATTGTCGGAATCGTTTTGGTCGCAACCTCGAAAAAAGGCGTTTAGCATTTTCAAATTAAAAAAATATCAGGAAATACGCATTGAAAGCCAGTGCGCATCTCCCGATAAGAAAAGATTTAAAAAATAAGAATGAGCAATAAAATGATAATGATAACTGCTCCAACAGATAAATAGATCCCTTGTGTAGCTGCTTCTTTTTTCAGGCTTTTTACTTCTTTCCTTAAGTCTTTTTTCTCGGCTCTTGATAAATTACTTTTGGTCATTTCCCGGATTTCCATCAGACGGTTTTCAATTTGATGTGCCCTCACTTCTTTCGGCACTTCGGTTTTTACGGGTGTTTCATTGGCCGCATAAACAGGAGTGAGCAATGAAATGCACATTGCGATTAACAATGCAGGAATAATTTTTTTTGTGTGCATAAATAATGTTTTTTAAATGAAAAAAATTGTATCTGAACAACCAAAGAAAGCGATTACAAGAATCATTCCTATTCTCTGTTTTTCAACAGAATATGTTTGAAATGAGAAAATATATCTTATTAAAACTGAAATAGCTGCTGAAAAAAAGAAGCCTTCCTGGGAACAGAAAGGCTTGTAACGATTGCTTGTATTAAAAATTGCGGTGCAGGTATATCCCACTCCCGGTTTTTAATTATTTATAAAAAAAATCCGGACTTTCTATATACTTATATACTTCTTTGTTTGAAAAGTAACCCAAAACCTGTGGGGAATAATCATAAAAAAACCACCGGTTTTAAACCCGGTGGTTTTGACGCTACGTGCGTCTCAGATTATTTTAATGGAGCCTTTTCTAATTAAAAATTTAGAACAGGCATCCATGTTCTATCTGCAGATTGCATGAATACCTCCTTTTTATTTGATGATAAATAAAGGTAATAAAAAATGAAAAACGAAAAGTAAAAATCTTTCTATTTCAGCAGTTGTTTTTTTAAATCATATTGTAAATCGGGGTGAAGGGCTGAAAGGGAAGCATCAATTTTTTTGAGCTGCCTTTCATACAGATTCATTAACTGGCGGCTATTTTTTACCAGGATTGAATATCTGTTCAGGCAATTACAAAAATGAATTAGTAATTCTGCCTCTGTTTGTTTTGATGAACAAAAACGAATGTGTTTATTGATCCTCCGCAATATTTTTCTTACACTTTTTTTGATGAAATAAATGTTACTCTTATTTATTTCCAAAAATCCAGACTCAGTTTCCTGTTTTATATTTTCAATATAATCCGGAATATTATCAGATTGAAAAAGTAAAAATGCAAGCAATTCTTTATTTTCTTTTTTGAACCTGGCAATACGAAGGCAATAATCAACCAATTCATTAAAATTCCGTTTTTCCAAATCTTTTTTTATTTCGCTGATTGACACTGGTTTCATGGAGAAAGATGATGGTTGATGGTTAAAGTTGGATCGTTTAGAGGGTTTAGATTGTTTCCTTCCATAAACAGAACTTTTTATAACAAAAGTAACTTTCCTTATCAATAAAAAAAGGGAATCAAATGATTCCCCCTTTTGGTTTATGCGTGTGTAATATTATTGTTTCACGACTTTTCCGTTGTAGAGTATCTCTCCTGAATTATTTCTGATTGTGAGTATGTAAATTCCTTGTGATAAACTGCCGGTAGAAAAATCTTTTCTTACATTGCCACTTGTAACAGACCAATTTTCTAAAGACACTTGTTTCCCGGTAATATCTATCAGCCTTGCAGAAACCACCTGTGAGTTAGCGCTGTTGAAGTTTACAGAAAGTGTGCTACGGAATGGGTTTGTCAAAATAGAAACTGAAGTTTTTGGGCCATCTACTTTTACAGTAACTGTTTTGGAATATTTAGAATTGCCATCAAAGTCAACTTGCTTCAGACGGTAATAATTTATTCCTGATACAGGATTTGCATCAAAAGCATTGTAATTCTTTACTGTCTGGCTGTTGCCGGCGCCATTTACTTTTGCAATTACTGTCCAATCAGTTCCATTTACACTTTTTTCTACCTGGAAATAGCTGTTATTAAGTTCCTGCACAGTTGACCAGTCGAGGCTTACGCCATTTCCTTTATTCCGGGCAGTGAAGTTGGTTAACTCAACCGGCATTGGGCCGGCCTCAGAGCAAGATGAAAATTTAATGTCATCCATTGCAAAGTCGTTTCCGCATCCGCCAATTGTTCCATCTCCTAAAGTTATTCTGATTTGAGTAGGAACAAAATTGCCAGTAGATGGTAAAGTAAATGATGAGCCTTCATTAATCCATGTAGCAGTACTTGATTGAGGGACACCGGCAGCAATGAAAGGAGAATTATTAAGCGAAATCCAAGTATTTGATGAGGAAAGATATTCCACGGTAAATGAGATTTTGCTAAGTAAGGCATTGGTACCACAGATTCCAAGCGTATCCACATTCATAATGTACAAGCTTACGGTATAATTGCCTTCGAGAAAACCAGCGGTATTGATTATAGTGTGTTGAAAAAAAGTTTCTACCTGGCCATTTACTACCAGCATTTTACCGTTCAGATCTCCTGTATGATCTCCTGAAATATGCCATTCAGGTTTTTGTTGTGTACTATCAATAACACGATAAACACCTTCGCTTATAAGGCTTCCGGTTTCCTGGTAAGTTAATCCGGTTGTTAGTACATCAGGGCTGCTTGTTGCAGTAGTTCCGGTTCCAAAAGTTTCAAGCCATAATACTCTTTCTCCATTGCAGCTTATTTGTGCATTGAGTGAAGTGGTAAATAGAAAGCTTGCCATTAAAAGCATTAAAATAGCATAAAGTTTAAAACAATGCGTAAAATTTTGTTTCATAAAAAAGGTTTTAGAAGCATTAAAAAATTAAGTTAAGCAATGGTCTTACGCAAATTGCAAATGCAATAAAAGGATGATGGCAGAGTTAGTCTTAAAAAAGGAAATGGAATAGTTTTTTGAGGTAGAGGAAAGACAAAACTAATACTTATAATTTAAAATCAAAATAAAATAGAAATTTTTTTTTATCCCTCATTTTAGGAATAAATAAAATAGAAATTGAGAAAGAGAATCTTTCTTCACTTCAGAAATAAAAAAACGTTGGTAAACTATGAAATATATCGGATTCTGATATTTTGCATTCAAACCTGTAAAAAATACTGTGGCCGGTTAAGTATTATTTATCTGCAAATTATTTTTATGAAAAGTATTAATTAAAATCACAGGAAATCAACAAATAATTTTGATTCTGTTTCTAAGAAATTCAATTAATCATTTGTCACTTCTTTTTTGCAGCTTTCTTTGATACAGCTTTTTTTGTTGCACTTTTCTTTGCTGCTGCTTTTTTGTCAAATGCTTTAGGCTCCTGTTGCAAAATCATTTTCTTTATATCTTCTAATTGAATATCCGCTAATTCTTCAGGAGTATATTTTCCGCCTTCCGGCTTGCTGCCAATTTTCAGCATTTTTTTGCCAAAGCGAATGAAAGGTCCCCATCTTCCATTTTCAACGGCAATTTTTTCTTCCGGCCATTGTTTTATAAAGCGGTTGGCTTCTTTTTCAATCTTTTTTTCAATCAGTTCATTGCAATCTTTTTGAGTGAGATTATCAAAATTGTAAGCCCTCGGAATATTGATAAAAAGTTCATTCCATTTTATAAACGGCCCAAAACGGCCTTTTCCTTTTGTGATGGGTTTTTCCCCATAATAGCCTATTGGAGCTTCTTCCACTTGTTTTGTTTTGATAATTTCTATCGCCCTCCGGACATCAACTTCTGAAGGTTCTTCTCCCTTCGGTATAGAAATAAATTGTTCACCCCATTTTATATAAGGGCCAAATCTTCCTACGTTTACAGACAGTTCTTTTCCTTCATACTCACCCAGGTTTAAAGGCAGTTTAAACAAATCCATGGCTTCTTCCAACGTAATCGTTTCTATACTTTGGGTTGCTTTTAATTTTGCAAAACGTGGTTTTTCTTCGTCCACTGAATTTCCAATTTGTACCATCGGGCCATATCTACCCATGCGAGCAATTACCGGTTTTCCACTTTCAGGATCTATGCCTAATTCGCGTTCCCCTTTGGCACGTTCCGCATTTTCAAGGGTATGTTCTACAGAATCATGAAATGGTTTATAAAATTCACCAACCATTTTATTCCATTGCAAATTGCCCTCAGCAATTTTGTCAAATTCCTCTTCAATATTTGCTGTGAAAGAGTAGTCCATTACTTTATCAAAATGCTGGTTCAAAAAATCAGTAACTACTAAACCTAAATCAGTTGGAAAAAGCTTTCCTTTTTCGGCGCCGGTATTTTCTGTTGTTATTAACTTATTAATGGTATTTTCTTTAGAAAGTTTTACGATTCTTATATTGCGCCGGGTTCCTTCTTTATCTCTTTTTTCTACATAATTTCTCTTGATAATGGTGCTGATGGTAGGCGCGTAAGTACTCGGACGGCCAATTCCCAATTCCTCCAATTTCTTTACCAAAGAAGCTTCTGTATATCTTGCCGCATGTCGTGTAAATTTTTCCGTAGCAGTCATTTCTTCGAAGTCCAGTTGCTGATTTACTACTAACGGAGGAAGCCGGCTTTCACTTCCAAAAGCAGTATTGTCTCCGTCATCATCATCATTTCCTTCATTATATATTTTTAAAAAGCCATCAAATTTCAATACTTCGCCACTTGCAGTTAATTCATCCTCTACTGTGCTTATTTTTATTTTGGCAGTCGTTTTTTCAAGAATTGCATCGCTCATCTGGCTGGCAATTGTACGTTTCCAGATCAGTTCATAAAGCCTGGAGGTTTCTATGTCGTGTATCCGGCTTTCACTCATATCTGTCGGACGAATCGCTTCATGGGCTTCCTGGGCGCTTTCATTTTTATTTTTAAAATTTCGCAACTGCAAATATCTCTCACCATAGTTTTTGAGTACCTCATTTTTTATCTGCTCCTTTGCTGTGCCACTCAGGTTTACACTGTCGGTTCGCATGTAAGTTATCTTCCCGCTTTCATATAATTTTTGAGCGAGCAGCATGGTTTTACTTACCCCGTAGCCCAGCTTACGGCTCGCTTCCTGCTGTAGGGTAGAAGTAGTGAAAGGTGCAGCAGAAGTGCGTTTGGCTGGTTTTACAATAATATCTTTGACTGAATAGGTGGCGTTCATGCATCTTGATAGAAAATCTTCAGCGGCTTCAATCGTTCTGGTTCCACCATCTTCAGCTTTAAAAGATATTCGTTTTCCGGAGGCATCTGTAGCAGCAAGGGAAGCTTCGATTTTAAAACTGCTTGTTGCAGTAAACTGATTAATTTCTCTTTCTCTTTCAGCAATTAATTTTACCGCAACGCTTTGTACTCTTCCAGCGCTTAATCCGCCTTTCATTCCTATTTTTCTCCATAAAACGGGGGAAAGTTCAAAACCTACAAGCCTGTCCAGGACTCTTCTGGCTTGTTGGGAATTCACCAGGTTCATATCAATCAGGCGTGGATTTTGGATGGCCGCATTTATTGCAGGTTTAGTTATTTCATGAAAAACAATTCGTTTTGTTGAATTTACATCAAGGCCTAAAACCTGTGCCAAATGCCAACTGATACTTTCTCCTTCACGATCTTCATCGGATGCAAGCCAAACAGTATCCGCTTTTTTTGAAAGCTGCTTTAAATCCCGTACCACTTTTAGTTTATCGTCTGGTATTTTATATCGTGGCATAAAATTGTTGTTAATATCAATACCCATATCATCTTTTTCAAGGTCGCGGATATGTCCATAGGAACTTTTAACTTCAAAATCATTCCCCAGAATCTTTTCAATGGTTTTCGCTTTGGCCGGTGACTCAACTATCAATAAATTTTTTGCCATAATATCTTTGTTTTTCCAATTCTTTGCTTAGTCTTATTTACGAAATTTTCTAATATCGCAATAGTTTATGTGGTTGCAATATTAGTTTAAAAATTAAAAATGAAATTTTAAATAGAAAATTTGTTTTGTAAAATGCGTTTTTTATCTTTGAATTCTCCCATTGAATAACAGTCTCTTTTTTTTAATAACCCATAGGTTTCAACCTAAGTTGTTTAGAAAAAATATTAATAAATTAATGTTGCTAACATATTTTTTATAAAAGAAAGGCGTTATATCTTTTATTAAAAAGATATTTAGTATTAAAACTGCTAATATGAGAGTTGTAATGCTTGGTTCGGGAAACACTGCTACCGTTTTATGTGAAGTTATTTTAAAAGCGGGACATGAAATAGTACAGGTTGCGAGCCGTAATGAGGGGAATGCCAAAACGCTGGCTGCATTGTATTCTGCTGAGAGTGCTTCTTTGACCGTTTCATCATTTGCAGAGGCTGATATTTATATTATCGCTTTGCATGATGCTGCACTTGACCATATACAAAGAATTCCGGCTTTAAAGAATAAATTTATCGTTCATACAGCGGGAGCAGTTTCTATTAATTCACTCAAAGACTGCTCTGATACCTATGGAGTTTTATATCCTTTGCAATCACTTTCAAAATATAGCAATCATATTCCTGAAATTCCTTTTTTAGTGGATGGGAACAATCAGGAAGTATTGCACCGGGTTTTAGGATTTGCAAAAACACTATCAAATAATGTGATAGAAGCCAATGATACGGAAAGATTAAACTATAATGTTGCCGCGGTTTTTATAAACAATTTTACCAATCATCTGTATGCAATTGCAGAAATATTTTGCCAAAAAGAAAGGTTGGATTTTAAAAATTTGTTTCCGCTTATTGATGAAACTACCTTAAGAACAAAGAGTGTTTCACCGTTCTTAACTCAAACAGGGCCGGCAATACGGGATGATATTTTTACACTTAACAGACATCTGCAGGCGCTTGCAGCCAATCCTGAATTAAAATATCTTTATTTAAAGCTGTCGGAAAGTATTATCAAATTGCACGGGAAAAGGTAAATGACTTTTTTACTTTGCATAGAAAAAAGTTATTTAGAAAAGAGAATTGTACTTTTTTCTTTGTTTGCAGCATGGCGGGAAGGAGTGGCATTTGAATTCGTTATCTTAAGCTAAGGTAGAGTTTGAAAGGCTTTCGTTATTCAGAAATAATGACAGTCCCGATAAGCATTTGTTTCTTTCATGTTAAAAAAAAACCAATGAAATTTTTCATTGGTTTTTTTATTCTGAAGAAGTCAAACTAAAAAATCATTAAATCTGCAATGCCGCATTCATATTTCTTACCGCATCTGCGCTCTTATTAAAAGCGGCCTGTTCTTCATCATTCAATTTGAAGTCAATAATTTTTTCCCAGCCATTTTTTCCAACCACAACCGGTACTCCGATACAAATATCTTTTTGTCCATATTCGCCGTCAAGCATTACACAGCAGGGAATTAATCTTTTTTCATCGCGCACAATAGATTCCACCAAAGTAGCGCCAGCAGCTCCCGGAGCGTACCATGCGCTGGTTCCTAATAATTTGGTAAGCGTAGCGCCGCCAACCATTGTATCTGCCGCCACTTTTTTAAGCGTTTCTTTATCGAGCAAATTAGAAACAGGAGTTCCGTTGTAAGTTGCCAATCTGGTCAAAGGAATCATGGTTGTATCCCCATGTCCGCCGATTACTACTGCCTGCAAATCCTGTGCAGAGCATTTCATAGCAGTTGATAAAAAATATTTGAATCTTGCGCTGTCCAATATTCCACCCATTCCAATGATCCTGTTTTTTGGCAGACCGCTTGATTTTAAAGCCAGGTAAGTCATGGTATCCATCGGATTGCTGACTACAATAATAATCGCATCCGGGGATTGCTCCAGGATTTTTGTGGTTACGTCTTTTACAATTCCTGCATTGATTCCAATTAATTCTTCACGCGTCATTCCAGGTTTGCGGGGAATCCCTGAAGTGATTATCACTACCTTGCTTCCTGCAGTTTTAGAATAATCATTTGTGCTGCCAATAATTTTTGTATCGCTTCCCAGTAAGGTTGCGCTTTGCATAAAATCCATTGCCTTTCCTTCGGTAATGCCTTCTTTAATATCCAGCAATACCAGTTCTTCACAAAGTTCTTTTCGTGCAATGTTGTCGGCACAGGTAGCGCCTACTGCGCCTGCGCCTACTACGGTTACTTTCATTTTTTGATTTGTATTTATTTTGAAAAAAAATTGTTACCGGCCAAAGGTAATTAAATGTGGGTGTTTTTGGCGGCGAAGGTTGAATGTTGAATATTGAAGGTTGAACTTTGAACCTTGAACTTTGAACCTTGAACCTTGAACCTTGAACCTTGAACTTTGAACCATAAACATTGAACTTTGAACTTCGGGTCACTGCATTGCCTTCAAGACATCTTCAAGATTGATATTTCCGCTGAATGAATTTACATACTTACCCTTTTTATCATAAACTACGAGTTTCGGATACATCTGAACTTCATAATAAGGCAGAAAAAAATCTTTTTTATAATAAGCAACGGTTATTTGTGGATAATCAGCCAGCTTAAACATTTTGTAAAAAGAAACCATTTCACTGTAGGGCAGCCAGGTTACCATCAATATTTGGGTGTTTTTAAAATGGTCCATATTTTTTATCAATTCTCTTGTTTCATTTTGGCAATGGCCACATTCCGGACTGAAAATCATTAATAAAGTTGCCTGATTTTTCTTTAAATCTTTCTGTGTAAATGCGGTGCTATCAGGCGCTTTATAAACGGTAAAGCCGGGAATGGAAGGATTAAGAATATATGCAGGCGTTTTCTCTGCAGACGTATTCGTTTGTGAAAATCCTGCGCAGCAAAAAAGAAATGCAGGAAGAATAAATAGTAGTTTTTTCATCAGTAAAATTTTTATAAAACTAATAAAAAAGTAAACAGATGAAAATGCAATGATGATTTTAAGGATTTATTAGCAGCGGTTTCTACTGATAAAGAAAAAAGAAAATAAGAATTATTTGTATTTTTTGGTTTACTGAATTTATAAACCCAAGGACTTTTAATGCCGTTATTTCTATTACAGAGTTAGTTTTGGAAATTCACTTTTGAAAGTTCTGATTGTTCAACTGTTATTTGCATGTTGTGATGAATAAATCTTTCTTCAATCTGCGTTCAGGTTCCGGTTTTGAGGCGTATTCCAGTAACAATTCAATCGCTTCCTGAAGATTATTTTTTGCCTCTTCAACAGTATCTCCCTGGCTTGCAACATACAGTTAGTGAGAGAACTACA
>Ga0157370_10004840_pt1 | contig 15302 bp, 6 predicted proteins | sample C35metaG_FD_113463 | JGI IMG/M metagenome (GOLD analysis project Ga0157370, IMG submission 113463) | Corn rhizosphere microbial communities from Kellogg Biological Station, Michigan, USA - C3-5 metaG | ecosystem: Host-associated > Plants > Roots > Rhizosphere > Soil | place: USA: Michigan...
ACAAATTTGTAACGGACAGCATTCTTCAAAACCAAAAAACTGCATTATGAGAAGCTTCAGAAAATTATCACTTCTGTTAGTGTTTACCTGTATCTCGCTTCTTGCCGTTTCCCAATCCGTATCAGTTTCCGGAAAAGTCACGGATTCGAAAGGAGAAGGAGTTCCGGGCATTAACGTTATCGTTAGGGGCAGTTCAAAAGGAACCGCAACCGGTAATGACGGTACATTTACTATCAATGCTCCTGCAAACAGCACGCTGGTATTTAGCGGTGTTGGATTTGCGCAGCAGGAAGTTTCATTAAATGGCCGTACGCGGATCGATGTTCAGCTCGCAGCCTCCCAAAATGAGTTAAACGAAGTGGTGGTAACTGCGCTGGGTATTAACCGGCAGGCCAAATCACTTGTTTATGCCACGCAAACCATCAAACCTGCAGAGTTGACCGGAGTGCGGGATGCAAACAATGTTTTGGGTTCTCTACAGGGAAAGGTAGCCAATGCCGTCATCACACAGGGTTCCGGCGGAGTTGGCAGCGGTGCGAGAATTATTTTACGAGGCAACCGTTCTATTCAGGGGAATAACAATGCATTGATCGTAGTTGACGGTGTGCCCATTGATAACAGCACCTACTCTACCGCAGGCAGCGATTTCGGTCCCGTTCAGGGATCTGACGGCGCTTCGAATATCAATCCGGATGACATTGAATCCGTGACTGTGTTAAGAGGCGCTTCTGCGGCAGCCCTTTATGGAAGTCAGGCGGGTAACGGGGTAATTGTTATTACCACTAAAAAGGGATCGAAGGATAGAATATCTGTTTCCCTCAATTCCGGTGCGGTATTTGAATCCGCCTTCTCCCTTCCGAAGGTTCAGAATTCTTACGGACAGGGGAATTCCGGAGCATTTGTTGATTCCCTAACCGGAGACAGCTGGGGTCCGAAAATGACCGGACAGCCCTGGGTGAATTATCTGGGCCAGCCAACTACTTATTCTCCCCAGCCAGACAACATAAAGAATTTTTTCAGAACCGCACCGAGTTTTAATAATTCCATCAGCGTTTCGGGAGGCAACGATAAATCGCAAACCTATTTATCTTATACCAATAACAGTAACTCGGGAATTGTTCCCGGAAACAGTTTATTAAGGCATACGGCTACCCTGCGGTTGACGAATCAGATCAGCAAAAAGTTCTCGACGGATGCGAAAGTGACTTATATCATTCAGGATATTTATAACCGTCCGCGGACTGGCGAGGAAAATGCGCCGACCATTGATATATACAATATCCCGCGCAACGTGAGTACCGCAGAGGCAGAGCAGTATCAGTTCATCAGCAATGTGGGCGTGCCGTCTCCAACCCCTTATCCTTCCACGCTGACTTCGATTTACCAGAATCCATACTGGCTGATCCACAATACCGCGATAAACGAATCGAGAAACAGGGTCATGGGATTTCTTTCTGCCAAGTATCAGATTGTTCCCTGGCTGAGTTTCACCGGACGCGCTAATCTGGACCGCACTTTTAATAAGCTGACCACCCAATACGCTCAGGGTACGCTTCTCTGGGCACATAGCGGAGGATATTATCAGCAGCAAACTATCACCACCACACAGAAATGGTTCGATGGAATATTTGAAGGGAATAATCAGATCACCAGGGATTTTAAAGTGAACTATCATGCGGGTATAATCTTCCAGGATGTTCAGAGCGATCAGCTAACCAATACAGCCGATGGTTTGAATGTAACCAATAAGTTCAGCCTTAATTATGCGACCAATCCAAATATGTATCAGTACGGTGATCAGGTGCAGACCCAGGCTGCATTCGGTCAGGCCAGTTTTTCCTTTAAGGATGCTGTCTTCGTGGATGCAAGTTTAAGAAATGACTGGGATTCCCGCCTTCCCAAACCCTACTCATTTCAGTATTATTCCCTGGGCGCCTCGGCCGTTTTGTCTGATCTGATGGCACTACCTAACGGCCTGTCATTTTTAAAGGCAAGCATCAACTATGCAGAAGTAGGGAATGGCGGTCAGTTCGGATTATTAAATTCAACGTATAGTTATAGCCAGGGGGCCGGAAACGGGTTCTTAAGTCGCAGTACCACTCTCCCCTTTCCGACTTTAAAACCCGAAATCGTGAAAAACCTGGAAGCGGGAATCGAAGCGAGGTTCATGGACAACCGCCTTGGATTTACACTTACTTATTATAAAAGCAATTCGTCAAATCAGTTGCTTTCTATTAATCTGCCGACAGCAACAGGATACAGCACACAATATATCAACGCCGGTAATATTCAAAACCAGGGTGTGGAACTGGTATTGAATGCAACCCCGGTAAGAACCAAGGATATTAACTGGGATATCACCTTAAACTTTGCCCTCAACCGGAATAAAGTCGTAAAGCTTAGTGAGGATATCAAAACGGTATACCTTAGCGGAGGGTACGGTCGGTCTGCAACACCCGTTGTAAAAGAAGGAGGCAGCTATGGCGATATGCTGTCTTTTAAATGGATTAAGGATTCAAAGGGTAATTATGAATTGAATGCCGACGGCACACCATACACCACCTATCTCAGCGGAGATCCGCAGGAATATATCGGAAATTTCAATCCCAAAGAAACAATGGGATTGACCAACACAATCCGCTACAAGGCATTTTCCCTGAGAGCCCTGATTGATGGCCGGATTGGAGGTGTCATCGTTTCCGGAACGGAACTGAACCTGGCGTTCAGCGGAATTCCGGAGATAACTGAAAAATACCGTGAGGGCGGGTGGAGTCTTGGTGGCGTGGACGTGAACGGGGTTCCGGTCACTAAAGCAATCACCTCCCAGCAGTTCTGGCAGGTTGCTTCCGGCAAGCGTTATGGTGTCGCTGAGTTCTTTACCTACGATGCGACGAATTTCAGGGTAAGGGAACTTTCCCTCGGATACGACATTCCCTTACACTCAAAGGTATTTGTGAAGGGAGCCCGGATATCTGCCATTGCAAGAAATGTTTTCTGGATCTATCGTGGAAAATCAATTCTCGATATTCCGGGTTTAGGGAAAAGGAAAATGGACTTCGATCCGGATATGAGTCTGGGTAACGGTAATTTCCAGGGTATTGAATATGGTACCCTGCCGGCAACACGTACGTATGGTCTGAACCTGCAACTTACTTTCTAATCAATTAAACAGTCAAGAATATGAAACGAGTAAAAATAATTTTGGACAAACGCCTGTTAGCGGTCCTGCTCGGAAGTATTGTCGTGCTGGCATCCTGTACCAAGAGTTATGATAAGATCAATGTAGATAAAAACAGTATTGCTACCATCGGCCCCGCCGAACTTCCTTTCCTTTTCTCTAAAGCGCTGGATGTGGCCCCGGGTGCTTACTATAATTACCAGGTTGCACAAAACCTCTTCGCTGATCAGTACTGCCAGTACTTTGCCTGCGAAGCCACCTACTTCCCCTCAGATCGTTTAACTATCCGGATGGATTGGGTCGGAGCTGCATTCAATCCGATGTACACTGATGTAATGCCTCAGTTACAAACGATTTTTGCAAACACGGATTCGAGCTCGGCAGAACACGCTATGGCGGAAGTATGGTGGGTCTATACCTTTCACCGGGTGACCGATTACTGGGGCCCGATCCCCTATTTTTCTGCAGGGACTCCGGGAAACTCCGTCCCCTACGATCCGCAGGATAAGATCTATGATGATTTTTTTAAGCGCTTAACGGAAGCAGTTGCCGTTTTGAAAACCCATGCAGGAGCAAATGCCTTTGGCACTTTTGATCTGATCTATGGGGGAGATGTGAACCGCTGGGTCAAGTTTGCGAATTCACTTCGTTTGCGGCTTGCTCTCAGGATTTCCAAAGTGGATCCGGCAAGGGCACAATCAGAGGCTGAAGCTGCCGTCGCCAGTGGGGTGATGACCACCAGCGCCGCCATAACCGATCCGGCCGCGATGACCGCAGGAGACGATGCCTTCGTATCAAGAAGTGCAAAGAATACTGACGGGAATGGCCTTCAATCCATGTCGGACTGGAATGAATTCCGTATGAGCGCTTCCATGGCTTCCGTATTGAATGGCTATCAGGATCCCCGCCTTCCGGAATATTTCTTACCAACCTACAGCACCGGGACCGCGTACAAGGGACTCAGGAACGGACTTTCCGTTCCGGAACTCGGACTTACTCCCAACCTCGCCAATAACAATTCGCATGTAGGCAAGCGTTGGGCATCCACCAATATCGTAGACAAGGACGGGAACGTTATAGGCTCCGCAAATTCTATCGCCACCGGACAAAATGTGATGTGTACAGCAGAAGTCTATTTCCTGAGAGCGGAAGGTGCCTTGCTGGGATGGAACATGGGCGGCACTGCAAAGGACCTTTATGAAGCGGGTATCACCAATTCCCTGATCCAATGGAATGTTACTGATCCGGCTACCATTGCGGCTTATATCAGCAGCACCAAAACACCGATTGCTCCCGGCGATCAGCAGAACTCACCGGCCATGACGAATATTCCGGTAAAGTTCGGGGCAGATCCGGCAACGCAACTCGAACAGATCATGACCCAGAAATGGCTGGCGCTTTATCCTGACGGTATGGAAGCCTGGGCAGATTACAGGAGAAGCCATGTACTCAAACTATACCCTGTTGTTCATTCGGACAATCCGGACATCACCGATCCCACTACCCAGTGGATCCGGAGAATTCCGTTCCTGCTTTCCGAACAGCAGAATAATGAAGCCGCGGTAACTGCTGCAGTCGGTCTGCTCGGCGGCCCCGACAAAGTCACCACCCCATTATGGTGGGATAAGAATTAGTTTATAAAATTTACATAACTTAAAGATTCCATCAGTTGCATGATGGAATCTTTTTTGTTTTGGCTATCCCGTTTATCGGCTCTAAAAGCAATACTATGCTGAACTACCGTAAATATATACCGGTTTTCGTTTCTCTTGTTCTGCTCTCCGGATGCAGCGAAGATCATTCGCATTTATTCACAAGGCTCGATAACGACCGCACCGGTGTGAATTTCAAAAATCAGCTTTTCGAGAACGATGATTTTAATGTGTTGAACTATATATATTATTACAACGGAGGCGGTGTAGCCATCGGTGATATCAATAACGACGGACTCCCCGATATTCTCTTTACCGGCAATATGGTCAAAAACCGGCTTTATCTCAACAAGGGGAATTTTAAGTTTGAGGACATCACAGACAAAAGCGGGATTGCTGAAAAGCAGGGCTGGTGTACCGGCGCTACCATGGTGGACGTTAACGGGGATGGCAAACTGGATATTTATATCTGCCGTTCGGCAGATGGTAATGCAGCCATGCGGCAGAACCTCCTCTTCATCAATAATGGCGATCTGACTTTCACGGAGAAAGCCGCCGAATACGGACTGGCGGATAAGGGCTATAGCACCCAGGCTGTATTTTTTGATTATGATAAGGACGGCGATCTGGACATGTTCCTGATCAACCATTCCCTGCATCAATACACTACCGGCGCAATCGAAAATACCGGATGGCGCGACCAAAGAAATCCGGACTTCGCCTGTAAACTGTTCCGGAACGACTGGAACGAAAGTCTTCATCATCCTGTTTATACTGATGTGTCCCTGGCCGCCGGTATTAATTCCAGCGTGCTCACTTTCGGATTGGGTGTGGTGGCTTCCGACATCAACAACGACGGCTGGCCGGACTTATACGTTTCCAATGATTTTAATGAACCCGATTATCTTTTTATCAATAATAAGAACGGCACTTTCAGTGAAAAGCTGCGCGATTGCATGGATGAGGTTTCCCTGTACTCCATGGGCTGTGATGTGGCGGATTTTAATAACGACGGACTGGTGGATGTATTAACCCTGGATATGCTCCCGGAAGATAACCGGACGCAGAAAATGCACAGCGGTTCCGAAAACTTCGACAAATTCCAGATGCTTTTTAATAAGGGCTTCTATTATCAGTACAGCAGGAATATGCTGCAAAAAAATAACGGGGACGGCACTTTCAGCGAAGTGGGACAGCTTGCCGGCGTTTCCAATACCGACTGGAGCTGGTCCGCCCTTTTTTCGGATTTTGACAACGATGGCAGGAAGGATATTTTCGTAAGCAACGGATACGTGAAAGACTATACTGACATGGATTTTATCAAATACACACTGGATCAGTCCATTCATCCGGGAGAGAAAGGCGGTAAATCTTCCGTGGAAGATTACATTAAGAAAATGCCGGACAATCTTTTACCCAATTATATTTTTCAGAATAAAGGAGGGTTGGATTTTGAAAAAAAATCCAAAGAGTGGGGAATAGATAAGAATACGGTTTCTGCCGGGGCGGCTTACGCGGACCTGGACAACGATGGGGATATGGATCTGGTGATCAACAACACCAACGACCTCGCCGGTATCTATAAAAACAATAATGAACTCATCAATAAAACCAACTGGCTGCGGGTAAAATTACTGGGAGACGCTAAAAATGCATCGGGAATCGGAACCAAAGTGAAAGTCTACTGTAAAGGTCAGGAATATTTTCAGGAAGCATTTCCGGTCAGGGGATTTCAATCATCCGTCGATCCCGTTTTAAATTTCGGAGTGGGCAATCAAACGCTGATTGATTCGGTAGTTGTGATCTGGCCTGACGACAATTTCCAGAAATTCACAGCGGTTAAAGCAGATCAGACCCTGCTGCCGAAACACGCCGAAGCGAAAGGCAAATGGATTTATGATTCAACGGTTAAGCAGGGCCAGACTTATTTTACCGAAGTGCATCCTCCCGCCGCCATGCAGCATCACGGACGAAATTTTGATGATTTCTCCATACAAAAACTGATGACCGCCTATCTTTCTAAAACCGGTCCGTCCATGGCGGTGGCTGATGTAAATAAGGACGGCCTTGAAGACATATTCTTCGGAGGCGGCCGCGATCAGCCCTCCCGTATTTTTATTCAGAACGGCCGTGGCATGTTTAATCTTTCTTCCCAATCCGCATTTAGTAAAGATTCCGCTTTTGCATCCGCAGGCGCCGTTTTTTTTGATGCAGATCAGGACGGAGATATGGATCTGTACCTGGCCAGCAGCGGTTATGATTTAAATGCAAACAGCCCTTATCTGGAAGACAGGTTATACATAAATGATGGCAGGGGAAATTTTACCCGGAGCGCAAACCCCTTGCCTTCCATGACATTCAGTAAAAGCTGTGTGCAGGCTGCCGACATCGACGGAGACGGGGACATGGATTTATTTATTGGCGGCCGGGTAATCCCGGGCAAATATCCCCTGTCACCCGGAAGCAGGATTTTGCTGAACGACGGAAAGGGAAATTTTACGGATGCTACTGCTTCAGTTGCACCTGCATTGCTGAAGACAGGAATGGTCACCGCTGCCGTATGGGTAGATGTGAACGGTGATAAACAGCCTGACCTGGTGGTTGTCGGGGAATATATGCCGGTTACGGTATTCATCAATAATAAAGGCAGGCTCACCGATGAGTCGGCAAAATATATTCCGTTTGAAAGCAGCGGATGGTGGAACACGATTTATGCTGCCGATATGGACGGAGACGGCGACCAGGACCTGGTGATCGGCAATATGGGACTGAACACACAATTTCGCGCCAGCGAAAAGGAACCGGTCAGTCTCTACTATAAGGATTTTGACGGCAACGGATCTGTTGACCCCGTATTTTGTTATTACATTGATGGTAAGTCTTACCCGGCAATTTCAAGGGATGACCTGACCGACCAGATACCCTTTCTGAAAAAGAAGTTCCTGAAATACTCCGATTACAGCACCGCAACCATCAACGATTTGTTTACTCCCGAACAACTGAAAGACGCGGGTATATTGAAAGCAGTTGAAATGCGCAGTGTGTACCTGGAAAACAAAGAGAATAAAAGTTTTGTACTGCATGCCCTGCCACTCGAAGCCCAGTATGCTCCGGTTTATGCAATTGCTTCGGCTGATTTTAATAGTGACGGGAAAAAAGATCTGATTTTAGGGGGCAATAATGCCTGGACAAGGATCCGCTATGGCCGCTATGAGGCCAGTCATGGAACGCTGCTGGCCGGTGACGGGAAAGGGAATTTTAATTTTATTCCGCCCGCCGCATCCGGGATCACGGTGCGCGGAGATGTTCGCAGTATAGAATATATCAGTCCGTATTTATTTTTTGGGGTGAATAATGCAGTGGGGAAGGTTTTTGAATTAAAAAGTAAAAAATAAAAATTGGGCAGGACCTATTTTTTATTTTTCACTTTTCCCTTTTTACTTTTTTTATCCGCCTCCCGGTTCAGCACAGGCAAAGGGAATTCCCCCGTATATACAGCCCCGTGCTTCAGCCTTCCGCTCCCGTTATTTTTTGTCCAGCATTGCAGCTGAATATATTCCATATAATGCTGATGAATATTTTCCCTGCTTTGTAAATCTTCTTCCTGATTATAATACACACTAAACCTGATTTCCGATCCGCGGCCATACTGATCGCCGCCAACCAGGCCGATCGGCTGTCCGGCCTTTACCCGTTGACCTGGTTTTACCAGCGCGCTGTTCTTTCTCAATATTCCATAATGGCCAAAGGAACAGTCGGCATGGAGGATTTCAATATAATTTTCTTTTCCTGCACTTGCCGCGCCTGCATCATTACTGCCATCCTGGTCGGCTACTTCCGTTACAACGCCCTTTCTGGCCGCATAAATCGTATCTCCCGGCCGCATTTTTAGCCGGAGTACATACCAGTTATTTTGTCGGGCATCCCCTGTTAGCGGTTTTTCCGGACTGGTCATCTCATAAACCTGCGTTTGTTTTCCGGGTCCGATAGGCAACAGATAGGTGAAATTCGTATCCGCCTGCAGACGCATGCATCCCTTATGAAAACTGCTGGAATAGATAAATTTCACCGGTTCATTGGGATTTACCGGAGAGAGGGTAAACAGTTTGCTCGGCCCGGGTTTTATTTCTGCGTAATAAGGAAGCGAAGGATCCGGTTTCAGGTTAGTAAAGGTTGTAAAATGCAGTTCCAGTATATACTGACAAAAAGCATGATTAAAAGCGGAAAAAACGTATGCGCCTTTGGCATCCTGTGTGTAGCTGATATCAATAACCCTTTGGGAGAATAATGCAGAATTTCCCGGAGAATAAAATGAAAAAAGGCAGACCAGATAAGCAATCTTTTTAATGGCAGAGCTTTTATCAAAAATAAGTTTTTAACGCCATTTAAATTTTTGTTGTGGGTATTTGGAACTATGCGGTTCGTAAGTCAATAGCTAACCCCTGCATGGATCCGATGAAAATTCATTGATTTCCCGTTCAGCCTAAGCCTCATGCCGGACGGAAATTTAACTGATTCCGTCTGCCTGGGGTCTATCAGGGAAGTTCCGGGAAACAGTCCGGAATTGAAATTATCGGCTGAAATTTATATCTTGTAAAGGATTCTGTATATCCTCTGAAAAAGGCCCAAACCCGGATAACCCATGCCTCTCTTTGCCAGCTATTTCAGGCAATCCTGCCTTTTGATGATCTTGTTGCTTTGCCGGCAGGCAGTTCATTGTCAGCTGATTGCCGATTTCTCGACGGATAAAACGGGAGGCTGTTCACCACTGGCCATTCAATTTACAAATCACAGTTCCGGCGCGTCGGCGAACGCAGTATATACCTGGGATTTCGGGAACGGAAACAGTTCCTTCCTGTTAAACCCGGGAGCGATCTACACGGATGAACAAACCTACAGGATAACCCTTACCATACAGGATGGCTCCCGTTCATCTGCCAAAACAAAAGAGATCACTGTTTACCGGAAACCAACCGTTGATTTTAATTTTTCAACAACAAAGGGTTGTCTCCCGCTGGCTGTCAACTTTACTTCCACGTCTGCTTCCGGTGACGGAAATATTTCCGGATATACCTGGGATTTCGGGGACGGTTCAACGCAAACAGGCTATAGCAGTTCACAGACACATACTTATAATACGGCACAAACGATTAGTGCGAGCCTGACGGTAACCAATAATTATGGTTGTCATACAACCCTGCAAAAAAAGCAGATCATTTCAGTAATCCCTTCCCTCAATGCCGTTTTTTCCGCCGACAAAAAAGTTTTATGTCTTGCTTCCGATCCGGTGCATTTTACGAATTCCAGCAGTGGCCCGGGAACCCTGAATTATCTGTGGGATTTCGGAGATGGAAATTCCTCCACCCAGTCGGATCCGGATTATGCCTTTAATAAAAAAGGAATTTATTCTGTTAAGCTGACAGTAAAAAGTTCCGAAGGATGTACGGCCGTGAAGCAGGAGGCCGACTACCTGAATGTTGCCAGCTATAAAGCAGATTTTGACGGCCCCGAATCCATCTGTCAGAATAATTATGCCGTTTTCAATATCGGGAGTTCGCCGGCTCCGGATGCTACGATATGGCAGGTGGACGGAGTACAAATTTACTCTTATAATAATTTGTCTTACTGGTTCAATACTCCCGGAGAACATACCGTTACACTGAATAATTCTTTCGGAAGCTGCACACAATCCATCAGCAAAAATATCACTGTAAAGGAGAGTCCCGCAATAACCGGAATTGACGCAACTGCCACCGCAAAATGTAATGGCATAACCAGCTATCAGTTCGCTGACCATACTGCGGGCGCCGTAAAATGGGAATGGGATTTCAACCACCGCTACGATCCTCCGAATATCAGTTCCAATCTGCAATCCCCGGTCTATACCTTTGAACCGGGAGGCTTTTATCCTGTTTTGCTGCGCGTGACAAATGCAGCGGGTTGCAGCAGTAATTTTACCCGGAATATAGCAACGCCGGTTTATTATGTAAATATAGTGACCACCGGAAATGCGGGTTTAACATCCTGCGAGGATCCGCTGACTGAAACCTTTGCGGCGAATACCAACCAGGTGCTGACCGCCTACGAATGGAACTTTGGCGATGGAGAATCGTCCACCGAAGCCTCTCCTACGCATACTTATACAAAGCCGGGCAGGTATACGGTTAGCTTGCAGTATACCACGCAGGAGGGATGCACCGGAAGGGTTAGCAATCCGGGTTATATCAGCATCTATCCAAAAGTTGACTATGATTTCGCGGCCTCCGCAACAACCGTTTGCGGCACTACGCAGATTCTGTTCAACGCATCGCCCGACAATCCGGATGTAATAAACTGGTCCTGGGACTTTGGCGATAATGCAGGCTATGGCCCTTCTGGTCCCAATTATTATCACAGCTATTCCCAGGCGGGAACGTATACGGTGAAACTCTATATATGGGGTGTATGCCAGGCCGTCGTTACGAAGGAGAATTATATAACAGTAGTCGATCTTTTTGCCAAAATATCAAACATCAGCAACAGTTGCGAAGGAACACACGGAGAAGTAAGTTTTACCCAGACTGCCCGGAATGCGGTGAGCCTGACCTGGAATTTCGGAGATGGCAGTACGCTGACCACCGGCCCGGATCAACTAACGGTAAAGCATATCTACAAACAGACAGGCAGCTATAATGTGACCCTTACGGCTTCCAACAATCAGTGCTCGCAAACGGATTATAACAAAGCCTATGTCTTATTAAAGCAGAAACCGGTGCTCACTGCTTCTGCCAGCATAGTCTGCCCCAATGAACCGGTGCCGGTTGACGTATCCGGCCTGGCATACAATCCCCAGCCTTTCCCCTATAGTAACCCGTATAATATTGTGCTGAGGTATGCCGATGGAACGCCTTTCGACGGAAGCACGAGCGGTTACTGGAACTATGGAGGAAATGAATACAACGGATCGATCTACAATTTTAACCGGAGCGACGAAACGGTTCAGGCTATTGCGATTTCCAGCTATTTCAACTGCAGCGACAGCAGTAATTTTGTCACCGTGAAGGTAAAAAGCGCCGGAGCAACTGCCGGATTTGAGGTGCACGGCAACAATAGCTGTTACACATCGCCGGTTGAATTTAAAGACATTTCGCAAACCGCGGCCGGTGTTCTCATTCAATCCTGGCTATGGGATTTCGGGGACGGACAAACAAATTTTTTAAATACGGGCGGCACGGTTTCCCATACCTACAAATCCCCGGGAATTTATTATGCCAGCCTGAAGATTACGGATGCCAGCGGATGTTCATCCGCCACGCCCGGTTATGCCCAGTATGTTTCGGTAGCGGGACCCCTTGCCGCCTTCAGCACATCGGGTGTCAATGTGCCATTGAACAGCAGCATTTATTTTTACAATAACAGCAATAATAACGGAAGTCCCGGCACAGTGTATTCCTGGGATTTCGGGGATCAGAGTGCGATATCGCATGATTTCAGTCCCGTTCATACTTACCCCGTAGCCGGCACGTATACCATTACACTCACGGCAACCAACCCCCTAATATCCTGCAGCTCCACTGCCCAACAGGTGATCGCCGTCAAAAATTTCAATACGGCATTTGGCTTTACGAGTTCCTATATTGCCGGAAGTTGTCCGCCGGTGCTGGTTTCTTTCCGTAATACTTCGGTCAACTATACCCGGGTAACCTGGGATTTCGGAGATGGGATCACGGCGGACAATCTCAATTTCCCCAGTCATGTTTATGAGAGACCCGGAAAGTATATTGTGACCCTGCATGTATATGCGCCGAACGGACTTTCCGATGATTATATAGATTCCATTTTTGTAAGATCGCCGGCAGCGGCCGTTACGGTTAGTCCGCCGGAGGTCTGCATCGGGTCCACCGTTTCCCTATCTGCCAAAGCAGATAACACAAGTGCTTATATATGGGACTACGGAGATGGAAATATCGGAGCAACCACAGTTGGGTCAACAGACCACCAGTATCTTTCATCTGGTAATTTTCAAACGAAGCTGATGTTGCAGGATGATGCCGGATGCTATGGAAAAGCCGGTCCGGCAAGTCCGGTTACCGTAAGAGCCAATCCGGTAGTCGGTCTTTCTCCGGAAGACCCGCTTGTCTGTTTGGGCTCTTCCGTAACCCTGCATGCATCGGGCGGAGCAAATTATCTCTGGACGCCCGCAACCGGCCTGAGCGATGATAAGGTTGCCGACCCGCTGGCATCTCCGGTGGTCAGCAGTGACTACAGTATCCGGGTTACCGATGATTTTGGCTGCACGAATACCCGCACACTGGCGGTGGAAGTTGTACAGCCTCTTTCCCTGCAGGTGAACGCGGATACGGCAGTCTGCGCAGGAGATCCGGTACCCCTGAAAGCAACCGGCGAAGAAATTTACCAATGGATTGAAACAACGGAGGGCCTGAGTAATACGACGATTCCGGATCCCGTTGCCCTTCCGCCAGCCAGCATGGTTTATACGGTAACCGGATCTGATAAGCACAACTGTTTTTCGCAGACCGCATCTGTGCATATCCGGGTAATGCCCTTACCCCTGGTGAATGCAGGGGGCGATGCGGAGATCTGGTCTGGCGAAACCACGCAGCTAAACGGAACGGGAAGCACCGATGTGATTCAATGGAACTGGCAACCGGAAAAATATTTAAGCTGTTACGATTGCCTTTCGCCTGTCTGCACGCCGCTGACGGAAACCAATTATGTCCTGACGGCAAAAAACCAGGATGGCTGTGTGGCCCGCGATACCGTTTTTGTGAAAATAGACTGCGCAGCAAGTCATGTATTCATTCCCAATATTTTCACGCCGAACCGGGACGGGATCAACGATCTCTTCATGATCAAAGGCATTGCCATCATAAAACACATGGTAATCTACGGCAGATGGGGAGAAAGAGTATTTGAGCGGAGTAATTTCATTGCGGGCGACCGCGCTTCCTGCTGGAACGGGACTTTTAAGGGGCTGGATGCGCCTTCCGGATCCTATGTTTATTTCATTGAAATGGAATGCCCCACCGGAGGTTTATTCACCAGAAGAGGCAGCGTGGTGTTAGTCAGATAAGATCTATTTACCGGGAACTGCGGGAGAAATATGCGGATTTTTTACCAGCCGGAGTGTATCGGTCAGCACATGATCTATTTTAGAACAATCATTCATGTATTCCAGCCGCGAATAGATATTCAGGCTGGTCATATTCTCTGTATTTAATCCGAAGGAAACCATTTTAATATTGGAATACAAAGAATCGTCGGTCAGCGGGAACTGCAAAACGGGATTGTGGTTGATCGTGATTTGTAAAGGCTGGAATGTTTTCTGGAGTTTAAAAAAATAAATCTGCACAAACGCTGAATCCAGGTTCACTTCCGTGATGATCCGGTCCACCATCGGGCTGCCTTCCGAACGCGTCATGACGCCGTTTTTGTTGTATTCTTCCCGGTAAACAGCCTTTTTATTGTTTTGATAGAAGCTGTAGGATTTTAATTTTTCATCCGGATAAAAGGCATAGACCCCGCCTTTGGTACTGTCCCATCCTGCATCGGCAAGCCTGGTTATTTTACTTCCGGCGTCCCGGGTGACTAATAATTTCTGCGGAGATTGTTTTTGAATATCGGAACTCGTCAGGAAGCAGACGGGCCCCTGTTTACAGGCAGCCAGGGAAAGGAAAACGAAGACAAATATCCATTTCATATGACCGAGTTTGGGTTATTGGCGACCGTTAGTTTACCCTAAAGATATAAACTAAAATAGCTTACAAGTTCTGCACCTGTAAGCTAATTTTACGGAAAGAAAAACAGGACTTCCCGACCGCTTATCTGAACGACAGATTTACCTTCCCGCCGCCTGCATCCGCTATAATTGGTATTCCGCCTCCGTTGATGGATCCGCGGATCTCATTTTCCTCGGTAGAACCGTTGAAATTACTGAGCGCATCCGTACTGATCTTATCCGCATTAATCTGCAGATCAAAGCCCACATTCTTCGGCACCTGCAAATCGATCTTTCCTCCGGAATTCCTGAGCTTTACATATTTTACCGGCGCAATCATTTCCACATGAATATTGCCGCCACTCGTGGAGGCCGTCAGGCTTGCGGATATATCTGAAAGGGAGATATTACCTCCGGAAGTATGCGTGGAAAATTCACCCCTGATTTTTTCACCGTCCACGCCCCCTCCGCTGGTGGTGGCGCTGATGGTTCCGTCCAGGTCCTGCAGGTGCAGTCCGCCACCCGAAGTATTCAGGTGAATGTTACCACTGCAATGAATGGCCTTGATCCCGCCGCCGCTGGTTTCCAGATCAATATCGTCTTTCGAATCGGCTACATAAATCCCGCCGCCTGAAGTGCGGCCCGTGATATGGCCGGACACCTGTTTCACGTCGAGCCCGCCGCCGCTGGTCCTGAAATCCTGGGTTCCGGAAAGGTTCTGCAGGCTGATCCCTCCCCCGCTGGTGGCAAGCCT
>Ga0157370_10004841_pt1 | contig 15301 bp, 12 predicted proteins | sample C35metaG_FD_113463 | JGI IMG/M metagenome (GOLD analysis project Ga0157370, IMG submission 113463) | Corn rhizosphere microbial communities from Kellogg Biological Station, Michigan, USA - C3-5 metaG | ecosystem: Host-associated > Plants > Roots > Rhizosphere > Soil | place: USA: Michigan...
ATCCGTCTAATAGCGCCCCGTTGGCCCAGGTAGCTCAGTCGGTAGAGCAGGGGATTGAAAATCCCCGTGTCGGCGGTTCGATTCCGTCCCTGGGCACCATCTTCAAGTTTCCAAGCGCTGTAAAACGCAAATTGGAAACGACAAAAAACCCGCCTAGTGCGGGTTTTTTATTGGGCGGGATTTGGTGGCTCTCTCCAGCGAGCCCTTTCTACTTTTCCTCTTTGCCTGCCGCATCCAACGCATAAAACTCATGCAGTTTCGCCTGCAACAATTGTTTGTCCGGCAGACGCGTCTGGTACTCGGCGATTAGCGCGGGCGATAGCGATCTGTTCAGAGCGTACTCGACCACTTCGTCCTCCTTGCTCGCGCAAAGCAGCACGCCGATGGCTGGGTTTTCGTGGGGTTTGCGTACGTCGCGATCAAGCGCCTCCAAGTAGAAATCGAGCTTGCCGAGGTATTCCGGTTCAAAGCGGCCGACTTTCAATTCGATTGCCACTAAGCAATTCAAACCGCGATGGAAGAACAGCAGGTCCAAGGCAAAATCGCGGCTGCCAACCTGCAGGAGATATTTGGAACCGACGAAGCAGAAGTCGCGGCCAAGTTCGCTGAGGAATTCCTTTAGCCGCGCAACTAAACCTTCATGCACATCGCTCTCGGCATGCCCGCTTGGCAAACCTAGAAACTCGATCATATAGGCGTCGCGGAACACCTCTAACGCAGCGGGATGGGTCTGTCTCAACATTCCCGAGACCTGAGGCGGCTGGGTAACGCTGCGCTCGAACAGGGCAGCTTTGAACTGTCGCTCCAATTCGCGACTGGACCACTTTTCTTGAATGGACATACGCAGGTAGAACTCTCGCTCTTCCGGGCGTTTACTTTGACCGAAAATGATCAAGTTATGAGTCCACGACAATTGTCGCGGCAGTGCCGCGACTTTCTCCTGATCGCGATAAACCTCATAAAACTGGCGCATGCGAAACAGATTGCTGCGAGTAAATCCTCGCAGCGCGGGCTGGGTCAGCGCCAGATGCTCAGCCAGTTGCGCCACCACAGAGTCGCCCCACTCAGCCCGCTCCAGCTTACGGCTGATATACGCACCTACTTGCCAGTACAGCTCAATCAGCTGGGTATTCACCGCCTTCGCGGCATGCTGTCGAGCGCATTGAATAAGCGCAAGTACTTCACCGAAACGTGTTTCGCTTGCATCGCTTGGAACAATTGGTCTTGTCATGCGGATGGCCCTCAAATGCTCCTTGATTCGAGCGGCGCCAACCCGTTTTTTTTCCAGAGATCGGCGCTGCACATAGGCACCACCCTAACCGCGGCAACACATGCGCAGCGGGCCGTTACTTCATTGAAAATGGCCCATCCTGATCAGGCGCCAGAGGCGGCCACGAAGATCTGCGGCCCAGAGAGTCCCCTGCCTGACAATACGTCCGTCTAGTTGCAGCGGCTTACGCTAATAACCAGAAACGTCTTACTCATCGTTACAAGTAAAGGCCTACCTAAACCATCCCAGGCTCTTAGTAAATGGGGGCGGGGTTGGCCCAAGTGCTGCAGACCTAGCCTCAGACCTTTTTCCATAAACGCGAAATCCAATCCATCTCTTCGAATGAAATATCCGAAGGGCGTGTAGTACTTTGCGCACTCCAACAACGAAGTGCGGAAGGATATTCACTTTGGGCAAGTCGCTAGCAGACCTAACGTCCCGCGAGGCAGTGCTAAACGCAATCGCCGAGTTCGACGCATCAGGGCGAGAGCTTTTTCTCAAAACCTACGGTTACGGCCCAGCGCGGAGTTACGTTCTCCATCACAACGGCCAAAGGTACGACTCGAAAGCGATCGCGGGAGTTGCATACGGCAACCAGCATGGTGTTCCACTCAAAACAGCCGAGTTTTCCGGCGGCGAAAAAACCGTGGCTGATTGCCTCGGCCGACTTGGTTTCTCGGTAACAACCACCCCCCATCCTGCCCAGACGTTAATCCGAGGTTCTGTCTATTTCCGGAAGGAGCTTTTAGCTGCGTATGGAGGACAACTTCAGGCGGGAATCTGGACACCCAAAAACTTTCCGGTGGTCTTCTTGTTTTCTGGCGACAGCGGTAAATCGTTTGGCTATCACGACGACTGGGCAGACGGCCTATTCCTTTACACCGGTGAAGGACAACAAGGCGCGATGACATTTACAGGGGGCAACAAAGCGATCCGTGACCATCGTCAGAACGGAAAGGATTTGCTGGTCTTTAAGGACCTGGGGAAAGGAAAAGGGGTGCGTTACGAGGGGATGTTTGAGTGCGGTTCGTGGCAGTACACCCCGCGCAGCGATAAAAACAATGAAATTCGGCAAGCCATTGTTTTTAACTTAATGCCCGTCTCCGTAGATGCTGAGATAGACCCATCTGAAGCTGTTATCGACTCTGCCGTCATTACGGACCTTGCGAGCCTTAGAGTTGCTGCCTATGCCGCTGCTTCTGCACCTGCCTTGCAAGCAAACCTTTCCGAAGCAAAGCGCTCATGGTTCAAACGAAGTGATGCGGTGAAACGCTACGTGCTTGCTAGAGCTAACGGCATATGCGAAGCATGCGAGGAGCCGGCCCCTTTCAAAAAACGCGACGGCGCGCCTTACTTAGAACCGCACCACACCCATCGATTAGCGGACGACGGCCTCGACCATCCCGCATGGGTCGGAGCGATTTGCCCCAACTGCCACCGGCGCATCCATTCCGGTGAAGACGGCGTCGCCTGGAACGCTAGGTTGATCGATCGCTTGAAATCATTGGAATGAAATGGGGGCGGACATGCTTGCGGCAACGTGGCTTTGTTCCAAGCCTTTCCAGCAGTCGCTTAACCGCTGAGACACTGGTTACGTCACCGGCACTAACGCGCTTATATACGCACCGAACAAATGTCGCGCCACCGGCGCGACTTTCTCGCTAGTTCTAACGCAGCGACCCAACCCCAAACAAAAAACGTCCCTAATGTCCCGCAAGGGAACCACCAAATGAACATGAGTTTTACAAAGCTCATTCAATGCTCTGGCCAGCGCTGGCGGAAGGTTGTTGTCGATGAGGAAGTTTAAGCGGCCAATCCAATTTCGTAGCAGACCGCGGCTTGAGCCGTCGCCGGTTTGATTTCATACAGGGCGGCGACGCGACGGATGCTCTCGCCTTCGGCCAGATAGGCTCGGTAGATTGTTGAGGTGTCGATTCCGACTGCGTTCAGCGTAGGTTTGCCAAAGTTGATTTGGGGATCAAGCACGACCGCTTTGCTGCGTTTGACCGGATACCAACGCTGGGCTTTGCCTTCGTCGGCATAGTCGATGCCCTCGTAGAGCGAGGGACCGATTACTTGCTTGAACACCAGTTGGCGTTTGGCCAAATCCAGAATTGTCTCGTCGCCGGTTTCGTCAAGAACGGTGGCGAACACGCTGCGGCCGTCGGTTTGAAAACGCTTGCAGGTAAACGGGTAGGCTTGGTTGAACATTTCCCTGGCTTGGGAAGATGCTGCGCGGATCGCCTGTAGGCTCACACCGTGTTTGCGGAAGGCATGGACGAATCGCAGCTCCAGCAGATCATGAAAACCCAGTAGCCGCTCTTCGGTGAAACCCAGTTCCGGCACCCAAAGCCCTGGCTGATCCACACCGTCTGCTTTGTATCCAAACATCCAGCGGCGAATGTCTTTTGCTGAAACCCCTGTGTAAAGGGAAGCCTCAGCGGGCGTATACACACCTAAGCCCAAGAGGCGACTCGGCGAATCTGTCTGCTTCATTGCCCCTCCTTAGTTCGCGGCTTACTTGAATAAATGGCGGGCGCTATCAGACGCACTTCGGGCGCTCATCGTAATGCAGCGCTCGCTGCGGCGAAACGAAGAACCGCCTGCCGTTTTCACGTATCAATGGCCTGCTCGCGCTTGCCACAGTTTGCGTGGCGTACCGAAGCCCAGACCTCACAACACGCGCCGTTAAGTGCAAAGGGCTTCGTCGTTAACCAGAAGCGTCGCACCCGCCTTTAGCGCTATGTCTCTAAGTGCCACAACCCGAACGACGTCTCCCCCTCAAAACTCCACCGTCCCCGCCACCTTAACCTGCCGCGCATCCCCAATCGAAATCAAAAACGCATTGGTCGACGACGAGTAGTAGGTCTTATCAAACAGGTTCTTCACGTTGAGTTGCAGCTTCACGTCCTTGCCGCCGAGTTTGGTGTCGTAGCTGGCGAAAGCGTCGGCGACGGTGTAGTCGGGGAGTGTGAAGGTGTTTTCGGCGTCGCCGGCGCGTTCGCCTACGTAGCGGGCGCCAGTGCCGAGGCGCAGGCGGTCGCCGCCGAGGATTTGGCCAAGGTCGTAGACGGCGAATAATGAGCCGGTGTGGCGCGCGACATTGGCCAGGTCGTTGCCTTGCAATGCCGGGTCTTTGGTGACCCAGGCGTCGAGGTAGGCGTAGGTGCCGATCAGGCTGAGTTGGTCGGTGAGCTGGCCGGTGATGTCCAGTTCCAGGCCGCGTGAGGTGACGGCGCCAGCGGCGCTGGCGAAGGTGTCGGTGGCGCCAGTGGGCGTTCGGTAGGTCTGCGTGACCATGACGTTTTCTTTGTCGATGGTGAACAGGGCGAGCGTGCCGGTCAGGCGGCCGGGCATGTCGAGTTTGGCGCCCACTTCCCAGGCTTTGCCTTCTTCAGGGTCCAGACCGTTGATGCTCGCGGTGCCGTTCAAGGTGGCGATGGTGGAGTTGGGTTTGAAGGATTCGCTGTAGCCGCCATAAAGCGAAAATTCGTCGTTCCATTGGTACACGACGCCCACGCGCGGCAGCCATTTCTGACCGTTGATGTCGGTGTTTTTTACGAACGGTCGGCCCTTACCGGCGAGTTGGTCGTAGAGCTGGTAGCGCGCGCCGCCGACGAGAATCCATTGGTCGTTGAGGTGGATGGAGTCTTGCAGGAACGCGGACTGGCTGTAGACCTTGTCGGTCTGGTCGCTGTCGCTGGCCGACACGGTGGTGGGTTCGGGCACCTGGCCGTACACCGGGTTCTGGGTGTCGAAGCGCACGGTGGTGGTTTGGCGCAGCAGGTCGGAGCGGAAGATTTTTCGGTATTCGTGGTCGACGCCGGTGAGTACTTCGTGGCGCAAGCCGCCCAGTTCCAGATCGCCGGACAGGTCGAGGGTGCCGAAGTGTTCGGTGCTGACGGCGCCGCGTGTGCCGTCCAGGCGCCGCACCAGGCGTGTCGAGCTGCCGGCTGCATAGCCGGTCACGCGCGCTTGGTAGTCGTCGTAGCGGTCGCGGTTGTAGCTGTAGGCGAAGTGGGTTTTCCAGTCGTCGTTCAGGCGGTGTTCCACGTCGAAAATCACCAGGTCGGAGCGGCCTTCGGTTTTGTTGTAGGGCTCGTCCAGGCGCTGTTTGCGCGATACGTCCAGTGGCTTGGTGCTGCCTTTGGCGAGGATGGTGCCGCGGTCGAACGGGGTGACGTAGTCGCGGTGTTCCCACGACAGGTTGACGGTGGTGTCGTCGCCAAACCAGGCGAGCGACGGGGCGATGGTTTTCTCGCGGCTGTTGCCGAAGTTGCGCCAGTAGTCGGCGTCGTCGTAGTCGGCAACTAGGCGGTAGGCCAGGTTGGTGTCGCCAATGGCGCCGGTGCTGTCGAGTTGGCCACCGCTGCCGTTTTTGCCGTCACCGTAGGTGGAGCTGCGCGCGGTGATGGCGTTGTACGCCTGCAGTTGCGGTTTTTTGCTGACGAGGTTGATCACGCCGCCCGGGTCGAGAATGCCGTACAGCATTGAGGCCGGGCCTTTGAGCACTTCTACGCGCTCGACGTTGGCGGTGAAGTTGCGGCCCTGCACGGTGCGCATGCCGTCGCGCAGAATCGAGCCGTCGCGGTTGTCGCCAAAGCCGCGTTTCATTACGGCGTCCATGGTGCTGCCGAGCGTGTTGGCCTGGGTGATGCCGCTGACGTTGATCAATGCGTCGTCGAGGTTGCGCGGTTGCTGGTCTTGCAGCACTTGGCGCGGGACCACGGCGATGGCTTGAGGAATCTCCAGCAAGGGCGCTTCGCTGCGCATGATTTTGCTGGTGGGCGGCGGTTGATAGCTGGTTGCTTGCTGCGAGCTGGCGTCGATGTTGACGGCTTCTAGGTTCATGGCGCCGTCGATGCTGCGCACCCGCTGCAGGGTGATGGTGCGCGCGTCGCTGTGGCGGAAGGTGTAGCCGGAGCCTTGCAGCAGTTGGCTCAGTGCCTGCTCGGCGCTGAGTTGGCCATTCACGGCGGGCGCTTGCAGGCTGTAGGGCGCGTCGTCGCTGTAGACCAGGCTCAAGCCGGTGACGCGGCTGAAGGCGCTCAGGGCTTGCGGCAACGGCTGTGGGCTGATGGCGAAGCTGTAGCGCGTTTGCGTGGCGGCGGGTGGCGCGTCGGCTGCCTGCACCAGCACAGGCGCGCTGGCTGCCAGAAGCAGGGAAAGACCGAGGCCGTGTTTGCCTACCGTTACGTACGTCATGAGCACCTAATCCGTGAAAGTGACCCGACACCGGGCTTGCTGCGATCAATTCGCAATTACATGCACTACACGGATGCCGACGGGGCTTACCTCACCCGTCGGCTGAATTTATTTTTCCCGCTTACCGCAACAGCGTCAGCCCCAGCACGGTTTGACGCTGGAAGCCGACCACGCTGGCGAGCGAGTCGAGCACTTTTTCCGGGTCTTGGCTGGGGAAGCTGCCGCTGATGCGCTGCTGCCCGAGTGCAGGGTCGAGCAGCACGATGCGGTTGGGGCTGTAACGCTGCACGTCGTCGAGCACGTCGCTGAGCGGGGTTTGGTAGAAGGTCAGCCAGCCTTGGCGCCAGGCCAGGCTGGCGTCGCTGTCGATGCCGTGCAACGCGCCGGCCTGCCCGTGTTGGTAGCTCACTTGTTGATTGGCGCTGAGCACCTGGGCGGTGTCGCCGGGATGCGCGGTAACGCCGACGCGGCCGGACTGCACCGTCACCTGGGCGCCCTGCTCTTGCAGGCGCACTTCGAATTGCGTGCCGAGCACCTGCGCTTCGCCATCGGCCGCGCTGACGACGAAGGGCTGGCCGGTGTGGCTGACATGGAAATACGCCGCGCCGCGCAGCAGCTCGATACGCCGTTGCTGGTCGGTAAAACGCACCTGCACGGCGCTGTCGGCGTCCAGTAAAACCACGGTCTGGTCGGCCAGGGTGATTTGCCGCAATTGCCCCGGCGCGGAAACGTAGTCGGCACGCACCGAGTCCAGCCACCGCTGCGGTTGCCAGCCCAGCAGGCCGAGCATCAGCAACACGCTGGCGGCGGTGGCGAGCGACCCCAACCACCAACGGCTTGCCCGGGCACGCGGCGGTGCGTCCATGGCGCGCAAGTAGTGCGCCAGTGCCGCCGCGTCTTCGGCGGCCATGCGCTGCGCCGGTTGCTCGGTGGCGGCCCATAGCGCTTGCACATTGGCGTAGGCCTGCACGTGGGCGGGCTCGGCGTATAGCCACCGGTCAAAGGCCGCACGCTCGGCTGCACTGGGCTGCGCAAGCAGGCGCTGGTGCCAGTTCAGGGCTACTTGATCGGGCGATGGCGCGTCGTCGGCAACAACGCGCAGCGGGTGTGAACGGCTCATGGGGCGGGCGACTCCAGGCTCGCCTTGCAGGCGTCGAGGGCGCGCATCATATGTTTTTCCACGGCACTCTGGGACACCTGCATGGCTTTGGCGATTTCGCCGTAGGTGCGCCCGTGCACGCGGTTGAGCAGGAAAATATGCCGCGTGCGCTCAGGCAAGGCACGCAACGCGAGGTCTACTTGGCGCAGGTCGTAGCTGGCGTCCAGGGCGGTTTCCGGCGGGCTGGGCTCGGCCAGTTGCTCGGCCAGCAGGCCGGTTTCGTTGCGGGTGCGCGAGGTTTCGCTGCGCAGGTGGTCGATGGCCATGTTGCGCGCCGAGCGCAGCAGGTAAGTGCTGAGCTCTTCCACCTGAACGTGCGGGCGCCGCCAAAAGCGCAAGAACAAGTCCTGCACCAGGTCGGCCGCCGTGGCGCGGCAACCGACGCGGCGGCTGACCAACGCTTCCATCCGCGAGCGTTCGGACAAAAACACCCGTAGAAAATCCGCACGCAGCGCCGGCTCGGCCGTATGCGGCGCAGCAGGGTGCGGATCATGCTGGGAAATGGGGTCGGCCATGCGAGCGGGAATATCGCGCGATCAGAATAATGCGCAAATGATAATGCCTTGCATTAAAGCCCGATAGTGGGGCCGGTCGGATACCATCGCCAGGGCCAATAGAGCGCCCCGTTGCGATGCCGCATAATGGCCGCCGTTTTTGCCCGCCAGGAATTTCGCCGTGCCCTGCCCGCCTTCCCCCAAACATTTGTTGGTCATCGGTTACGTGTGGCCGGAGCCCCGTTCCTCGGCAGCCGGCGGGCACATGATGCAGATGCTCGAGCTGTTCGTTGAGCGTGGCTGGCACGTCACCTTTGCCAGCCCGGCCAACGAGGGCGAGCACAAAGCCGATTTGCAGGCGCTGGGCATTGCCGAGCAAGTGATCGAACTCAACAGCGAAAGCTTCGATGTGTTTGTGCGGGCATTGAATCCGCAAGTGGTGATGTTCGACCGCTTCATGATGGAAGAGCAGTTCGGCTGGCGGGTGGAACAACAGTGCCCGCAGGCGTTACGCGTGCTCGAAACGTCAGACTTGCAGTCACTGCGCGATGCGCGCCAACAACTGTTAAAAGCGCATCTCGCTGCCGGAAACGGTGACGCCTGCGAAGCGCTGTTCACCCTGAATGCCGACGACATTTACCGGCACATGGCGGTAAGCGATACCGCGCAGCGGGAGATTGCCGCGCTGTACCGCTGCGACCTCAACCTGATGATTTCCGACGCCGAAATCGCCCTGCTGTGCGAGCAGTTCCAGTTGCCCGCCGCGCTGCTGGTGCATTGCCCGCTGCTGCTGGACGCAACACCACGCCAGGTGCTGCCGTTCAGTGAGCGGGCGAACTTCATCAGCATCGGCAACTTTCGCCATGCGCCAAATTGGGACGCCGTGCTCTGGTTAAAACAGAGCATCTGGCCGCTGATTCGCCAACAATTGCCGCAGGCGCAGCTGCGAATCTACGGCTCATACACACCGCCCAAAGCCACTGCGCTACACAACCCGGCGCAGGGTTTTCACATCATGAACTGGGCGCCGGATGCCTTGGCGGTAATGGAAACCGCGCGCGTGTGCCTGGCGCCACTGCGTTTCGGCGCCGGCATCAAAGGCAAAATCGCCGACGCCATGCTCTGCGGCACGCCGAACGTGACCACGCCGATTGGCGCCGAAGGCATGCACGGCGAGTGGCCGTGGCCGGGCGAGATCACCACCAGCGCGGCGGCGTTTGCTGAGGCGGCGGTGCGCTTGTACCGCGACGAGCAACAGTGGCAACAGGCACAAAACCACGGCTGGGCGCTGCTTGCCGCGCGCTATGAGCGCGACCGTTTTGGCGAGTTGCTGATGCAGCGCATCGAGGCGTGTCTGGCTAATCTGGCCGAACACCGTTTGCGCAACTTCACCGGCGCGATGCTGCGCCACCATATGCACAAGAGCACCAAATACATGGCGCAGTGGATTGAAGCGAAAAACCGCCGCGATTAACCGTTAGCGAGAGGGTGTTCAGGCGATGCGTCTGCGCCAGCGCCGCTTACGGGCTTTCCTGCTGCAGACTCGGCAGATCCACCCAGCGCAACTCGCCAGGGCCCAGCAAAAACGCAGGTCGCGCGCGACGTTTCAAACCACGTTGGCTTTGCGCAATGCGTCGATATCCACAGCACTTAACCCCAACAACCGCTGCAACACCGCCTCGGTGTGCTCGCCCAGCAATGGCGGCGCCTGACGATATTCCACCGGCGTTTCGGACAAGCGAATGGGGCTGGCCACCTGCGGCAGCGTGCCGCCCAGGCTGTGGGGCACCTCCACGCGCAAACCGCGCGCCAGCACCTGCGGGTCGGCGAATACTTGCGCCAGATCGTTGATCGGCCCGCAAGGCACGCCGGCCTGCTCCAGGGCGCTTACCCATTCGGCCGTGGTTTTGAAAACGGTGGCCTGACGGATCAATGGAATCAGCACCGCGCGGTTAGCGACGCGTTGTTTGTTGTTGGCAAAACGTGGGTCGTCGGCCCATTCGGCATGGCCGGCCACTTCGCAGAATTTGCGGAACTGGCCGTCGTTGCCGACGGTGAGAATGAAGTCGCCATCGGCCGTGGGGAAATCCTGGTACGGCACGATATTGGGATGGGCATTGCCCAGACGTTTCGGCGCGGTACCCGTCGTGAGGTAGTTCATCGCCTGGTTCGCCAGGCAGGCGACCTGAACGTCGAGCAAGGCCATGTCGATATGCTGGCCGAGGCCGCTGCCGCTGCTTTCTCTGTCGCCGCTGTCGCGGTGGGCGAGTGCGGCGAGCACTGCCACGGTGGAATACAAGCCGGTAAGAATATCCGTGAGCGCCACGCCAACCTTTACCGGCCCGCCGCCCGCTTCGTCATCCGGCTTGCCGGTCAGACTCATCAGGCCGCCGAGGCCCTGAATCATAAAGTCGTAGCCGGCGCGTTTGGCGTAAGGACCGTTCTGCCCGAAACCGGTGATGGAGCAATAAATCAGTCGCGGGTTGATGGCTTTTAGCGACGCGTAATCCAGGCCATACGCGGCCAGGCCGCCGACCTTGAAATTCTCTAGCAAAATGTCCGACTGCGCCGCCAACTCACGCACCAGGCGCTGGCCTTCAGGCTGGGTGAAATCCACCGTCACCGACTGTTTGTTGCGGTTGGCCGACAGGTAATAGGCGGCCTCGCTGGTGTTCTCACCCGCTGCGTCTTTCAAAAAGGGCGGGCCCCATTGGCGGGTGTCGTCGCCAACGCCGGGGCGCTCGATCTTGATCACCTCGGCGCCAAGGTCCGCCAGAATCTGCCCGGCCCATGGGCCAGCCAGTACGCGGGATAAATCCAGAACACGCAGATGAGACAGAGCGCCGGGCATGGGGGATCTCGTATGAGGGGACGTAACACCGCCTGTAGGAGCGAGGGGGCGGCCACCCGATGCTCGCGAAGCTCTTAAGATCAACAGCTTCGCGAGCAAGCTCGCTCCTACAAGAGCAAGAAAGGGTGGCAATCAGAAGAAGGCTTGGATACCGGTCTGCGCGCGGCCGAGGATCAAGGCGTGCACGTCGTGGGTGCCTTCGTAGGTGTTCACCACTTCCAGATTCACCAGATGCCGCGCCACGCCGAACTCGTCGGAGATGCCGTTGCCGACCAACATGTCGCGCGCCAGGCGGGCTATATCCAGGGCTTTGCCGCAGCTGTTGCGCTTCATGATCGAGGTGATTTCCACCGCCGCAGTGCCTTCGTCTTTCATGCGGCCCAAGCGCAGGCAGCCTTGCAAGGCCATGGTGATTTCGGTCTGCATGTCGGCGAGTTTTTTCTGAATCAGCTGATTGGCTGCCAATGGCCGGCCGAACTGTTTGCGGTCCAGCGTGTACTGGCGGGCGGTGTGCCAGCAGAACTCGGCGGCACCCAGCGCACCCCAGCTGATGCCGTAGCGGGCGGAGTTCAGGCAGGTAAACGGGCCTTTCAAACCGCGCACATCGGGGAAGGCGTTTTCTTCTGGGCAGAACACGCTGTCCATCACGATTTCGCCGGTGATCGAAGCACGCAGGCCGACCTTGCCGTGAATCGCCGGGGTGCTCAGCCCTTGCCAGCCTTTTTCCAGCACGAAGCCGCGAATCGCGCCCTCGTCGTCCTTTGCCCACACCACAAACACGTCAGCGATCGGGCTGTTGGTGATCCACATTTTCGCGCCGCTGATGCGGTAGCCGCCGTCGACTTTCTTCGCGCGGGTAATCATCGAACCTGGATCGGAACCGTGGTCCGGCTCGGTCAAGCCAAAGCAACCGATCCACTCGCCGCTGGCCAGTTTCGGCAGGTATTTCTGCTTGGTGGCTTCGTTGCCGAACTCGTTGATCGGCACCATCACCAAGGATGACTGCACGCTCATCATCGAGCGGTAGCCGGAGTCCACACGTTCCACTTCGCGGGCGATCAAGCCGTAGCTCACGTAGTTCAAGCCGCTGCCACCGTACTGCTCGGGAATAGTGGCGCCGAGCAGGCCGACTTCGCCCATTTCACGAAAGATTTTCGGATCGGTCTGCTCATGGCGGAACGCTTCGATAACCCGCGGCGCCAACTTGTCCTGGGCGAACTGCTGGGCGCTGTCGCGCACCATGCGCTCCTCTTCCGTCAGTTGCTGATCGAGCATCAGCGGGTCTTCCCAGTTGAAGCGAGCGTTGGCAGCCATGGGCGAAATCCTCAAGTGTTGGGTGCGGTCCAGCGCGAGGCTGGCGATGGGTTAACTCTAGACAGCCGAGCGCAGAAGGTGCAAACGAAGTTTTCGCACACACCTGTGCTAATTTCTCACTCCGAAAAGGCAAGAACGCCATTCCTACCCCACCCATAGTGCACATAACGCATACGAGCCCGCCGATGCGCCGTAAAATTCCCAGTACCGCTGCCCTTGTCGCCTTCGACGCCGCCGCCCGCCACCAGAGTTTTACCAAAGCAGCGGAAGAACTCTCGCTGACGCAAAGCGCCATCTGCCGACAGATCGCCAGCCTCGAAGACTTCCTCGGCATCGCCTTGTTCCGCCGCTCCCGGCGCGGCGTTCAGCTCACCGAAGCCGGCCTAAGCTACGGCCGACGCGTGGCGGCCCAGTTGGACGCGGTTGAGCGCGACACGCTGTCAGTAATGGGCCAGCACGGCGCCAACAGTTTAGAGCTGGCGATCGTGCCGACCTTTGGCACGCAATGGCTGCTGCCGCGCCTGAAACACTTCCAGGCCTTGCACCCGGAAGTGACTGTGAACCTCACCAACCGCACGCGCCCGTTCCTGTTTGCCGACACGGAATTCGACGCCGCCGTGTATTTCGGCGATGCCGTGTGGTCCGGCACCGAAGCGCATTTTCTGATGCCGGAAAATTCCCTTCCCGTGTGCAGCCCTGCCCTGTTGCCGAGCGACGGCACGCTCACCGCCGAGCGCATCGCCACCTTGCCACTGCTGCAACAAACCACCCGGCCCTACGCCTGGCGCCACTGGTTCGGCTCGCTGGGCATGAGCGTGCCGCGCGACATGACCGGGCCGCGTTATGAACTGTTTTCGATGCTGGCGCAGGCGGCGCAGCACGAAATGGGCATCGCGCTGATTCCGCCGTTTTTGATTCAACGGGAGCTGGCTGAAGGCAGCTTGGTGGTGGCGATGCAGCACGCCTGCGTGAGTGATAAGGCGTATCACCTGATGATTCCTGAGCGTAAAACCGAGACGGCCGCGCTACGGGCCTTTCGCGATTGGCTGCTGGAGCAGGCCAAGGCCTATCGAGAGGCGAGCTCTGGCGTTTAGCCGGCAATGCCTGTGCGTTGGGCAACAGGTAGGGATTTGAAAATCTCGCGACTGAAGCCGCTGCTACAGGAAAAGGGTGGGTGCCAGCCCAGCGCACTACAAAAACCTCTTATTGCCTACGATTCAGCCAGGTAATTAACCCTGTAATAAGGCCAAAAACGAGCCGTTTTTGCCCTCCTTCCGCAGCTTAGCGATAAAAAAAGTCGAAAAAGCGACATAAGCCTGATAAAAAGCATGCGCGACGTTGCGTGGGAAATTGGCGACAGACCAATAACTGCGTGGCTTTCAGCGATTTATGCAGGGAACCGTAAACATTTGCTGACCCCGTAGTCAACAAACCCAATAGCTACAGTTTTGTCGCCGCTTACCCGCCGACAAAACAGATAATTATGTTAATAAACAGATAGTTAGGAATACAAAGCAAGCTACGTAACGGATTCGCCATTAACCCGTCTTGACCTGATGAACGGTTATTCACGTCAGGGATGCCAATGCCGCCGCAAACGGCCTGGCGACAAGCTGCAAGCCGCGTTACCCGCTGCTTTCGGCGAGATAGACAGAATGATGGGTCACGACGTGACTTGTAGTTATCTCCAGGGTGGCCTTCAGAACTCCTTGATGGCCTTACGGTTCACCTGCAAAATGCCGCGCCCCGCTACCGCAAGGCTGCCCGACAGAGGTGCCAAGTAGGGATTGTGCTGATCCACCCCAGTGCGCCACCCGCAGTGCTCTGGTTTTTTTGAAAAACGATCACGCAGGAGATTTGAAGTGCACATTGGTGTTCCTCTCGAGACCTTTACTGGCGAAACGCGGGTTGCCGCAACGCCGGAAACCATTAAAAAGCTGATCGCCCAAGGCCATCAGGTGACTGTACAAAGCGGTGCCGGCGTTAGTGCCAGCGTGCCCGACAGTGCCTATCAAGCCGTTGGCGCCAGCATTGGCGACGCCGCCGCAGCCTTGGGCGCCGACCTGGTGCTGAAGGTCGTGGCACCCAATGCCGCCGAGCTGGCTCAGCTCAAGTCCGGCGCGGTGCTGGTCGGCATGCTCAATCCCTTCAACAGCGAAAACATTGCGCAGATGGCTGAACGCGGCGTCACCGCGTTCGCCCTCGAAGCCGCGCCGCGTACGTCCCGCGCGCAAAGCCTCGATGTGCTGAGTTCGCAAGCCAACATTGCCGGCTACAAGGCGGTGTTGCTCGCGGCTCATCACTACCCGCGTTTTATGCCGATGCTGATGACCGCTGCCGGTACCGTGAAGGCCGCTCGCGTGCTGATTCTCGGCGCTGGCGTTGCCGGGCTGCAGGCCATCGCCACGGCCAAGCGCCTGGGTGCGGTGATCGAGGCCTCGGACGTGCGTCCGGCGGTGAAGGAGCAAATTGAGTCGCTCGGCGCCAAGTTCGTTGACGTGCCGTACGAAACCGACGAAGAGCGCGAATGCGCCGAAGGCGTTGGCGGCTATGCCCGTCCAATGCCAGCGTCGTGGATGCAGCGTCAGGCAGTGGCCGTGCACGAGCGCGCCAAGCTGGCCGACATCGTCATCACCACCGCACTGATTCCAGGCCGCAAGGCGCCGGTGCTGTTGAGTGCCGAGACCGTCGAGCAGATGAAGCCCGGCTCCGTGGTAATCGACCTCGCGGCTGCCCAAGGCGGCAACTGCCCGCTGACTGAAGCGGATCAAGTGGTGGTCAAGCACGGTGTAACCATCGTCGGCCACACCAACTTGGCGGCGCTGGTCGCGGCAGACGCTTCGGCGCTGTACGCCCGTAACTTGCTGGACTTCCTCAAGCTGGTCATCGACAGCGAAGGCAAGTTCCACGTCAACCTCGAAGACGACATCGTCGCCGCGTGCCTGATGTGCCGCGACGGCCAAGTCGTCCGTAAGAACGGCTGAGGACAAGAAAAATGGAAGAGCTGA
>Ga0157370_10004845_pt1 | contig 15297 bp, 8 predicted proteins | sample C35metaG_FD_113463 | JGI IMG/M metagenome (GOLD analysis project Ga0157370, IMG submission 113463) | Corn rhizosphere microbial communities from Kellogg Biological Station, Michigan, USA - C3-5 metaG | ecosystem: Host-associated > Plants > Roots > Rhizosphere > Soil | place: USA: Michigan...
CTCTTCGAGGTGCGTCGGAGGTCGCATCGCCGAAGCAGCTCACTTGCTGCCCCGCATGTGGCGAGAAACTGCAATGGTCGATGGGGAGTGCAACCTCGCCCGTTGACGCGGAATGCACGAATAGCTTGTGCATGATATGCGGTATTTTGCCTGTCTTTACAGTAGACGATGATGTCTATGACAACCGGCCTACGTTGTTGATCGGAACTGCCGACAAGTTCGCGCAGATCGTCCGCGAGAAGAGAACCAATAGGCTGTTCGGTGTTTCAGATGGATCCCCACCTGATCTCGTCATCCAGGACGAGCTGCATCTTATCTCCGGTCCTCTCGGGACGATCGCTGGATTATATGAGACTGCATTTGACCTGATGTTCGCTGCGCGCGGATATCGCGCAAAGGTCATCGGCTCTACAGCAACAATTCGTCGGGCGTCAGAGCAAGTGCTGGCACTGTTTGATCGTGAAGCATTTCAGTTCCCCCCGCCAGCAATTGATCACGACGACTCCGGCTTCGCAGTCCGAGATCGACGGCCAAAAGCGATGGGAAGACGCTATCTCGGTATCACCACGGCCGGTAGATCGGCAAAGTTCACCCTACAGGCCGTTGCAGGCTCTCTGTTGCAAACTGCTTTCGCGGCATTCAGCGATGATGTTCGCCGTGATGCTTACTGGACGCTTGTCGGGTATTTCAACTCTATTCGGGAGCTTGGTGGCGCGCTTGTCCTCATGCAGGACGACGTTACTGACAGTATCGCCCTCTACGCTAACGCGCGCCTCGAAGAGAAAAGACCCCTCAGCAACGTTGAGGAGCTAACTTCCAGAAGAACGCAGGAAGAAATCCGTGGGATGCTAGAAGTGTTGGGCATTAAAGTCGGGCTTCCTGGCGCAGTCGATGCGGTGCTAGCGACGAATATGGTCAGTGTCGGCGTGGACATTTCCCGGCTAGGACTGATGCTGGTCAATGGGCAGCCCAAGACCATAGCCGAATACATCCAGTCCACCAGCCGCGTCGGTCGGGGGGAGGTGAGCGGGCTTGTGGTGTCTGTGCTTAATAACGCCAAGGCGCGGGACCGTTCACACTTCGAGACGTTCTGCAGTTGGCATCGCACACTCTACAGGGATGTGGAGGCAACGAGCGTCACCCCATTCGCCTCACGAGCTCGCGATAGGGCACTGCATGCAGCGCTAGTGGCTGCTGTACGCCATCTTGTTGGCGACATGCTCGACTCTCCACGAATGGATGATGATGCAGAGGACGAGGCTATGGATCTCATCGACCTGATCGTCGAGCGCGCGAAGCGGGTCGACCCCGAGGAGACGGCCGTTAGGGAAGAGCTTGAACGCCGTCTTGACACATGGAGAGCAAGATCCCCTGCGGTGTACTGGAGCGACTACAAAGGAGGAGGATCCCTTCTCCAGAGTGCAGAGCGCGCCGCGGCTCGTCGAGCTGCCAACCGCGAAACAGGAGCTGCTTGGCCAACCCTCAACTCCATGCGGACCGTCGAAGCTGGAACCCCTTTCAGGATGGCCCCTGTTCTCAGAGCAAAGGATGACACGCATGAAGAATGAACTTCAGGATCTGCGACGTAGCGCAGTTGTTTCAGCTTTTGGCCCAGGCTCGGTTGTGGACTTCAGGGCTGGTGGGGGAGCTGTTTCGGGCATAGCAGCTGGGTTGGAAGAATGGGACCGCTCCTTTCCTCCTGCTGGGCTGGCCCACTCGCAGGTGACCCGCGAGCCACGCTTGCAGAAGATGCTTGGTGTTAAAGGCTTCAGGACTCCTCCTGTCACGCTTGAGCGGAGGAAAGATGACGAACCAGATACCCGGCGTCTTGTCGCCGTGCGTTTTCCTAAATGGCTGCAATGCCCACGCTGCGACATCATCAAGCCGGAACGCCGATGGGCAAACGATCCAGGCGAAGCCTATCGCTACTGTCCGACTTGCACCGAAAAGTCTCCCGGACTCGGCAAGGTCTTCGTCATCCCGGTTCGCTTTGTTATGGCTTGCAAACATGGTCACTTAGACGAGTTTCCTTGGGACTGGTGGGTGGCGCACAAGTCTGAGTGCTCAACTTTGAAGCGTGATAATCCGGATCGCCATCCCGGTCTGGTGCTTCGAGCGGAAAGCCCAGGGCTTGCCGGTCTCATTCTCAGTTGTCCAAAATGTGGCGCGCGTCGGTCGATGGACGGCGTTTTCTCGAAGCAAACATGGAAGCAAGGTCCGAAGTGTCGGGGGCATCGACCATGGCTGAGCGACGGCGACGAAACATGCGGCAGGGAGCAGTATGCCGTTCAGCGAGGTGCATCCAACCTGTACTTTGCGGTGACAGAATCAGCTCTCAGCATCCCTCCTTGGTCTGACCGTCTTCAGGAAGTTCTGGGAGAATGGTGGAGTTCTTTCACGAATCTTGATGACCCGTCGAGGCTGGAGGAGTACATCGGGTTCCTTGCCAAGGGGGATTTGGAAAGCATTCTGCGGGAACTGAAGATGTCGCCGGCGGAGTTGGCAGATGCGATCCGGATCCGCCTCACGTCGTACGAGCAGTTGCAAACTGACGACCTGCGTCCGGCAGAATATCGGCAGTTCGTCACCGAACTGGGTCGCAGTCGGACCCCCGACTTCGAAACCCGTAGAGAAGTCGTATCCTCAGAAGTAGCTCCTTGGATCTCCCGAGTGGTGCGGGCTGTGCGCCTCCGTGAGGTCCGTGCTATCAAAGGGTTCACACGAATCAACCCGCCGGGCGATCCGGACTCGCCCGAAGTAGCACGGCTCTCCAAGGTTCCGCTTGATTGGCTACCGGCGATCGAGGTTCGTGGTGAAGGCATCTTCCTTGCACTGAGTGAAAAGCGGTTGTCCGATTGGGAGGCTCGATTCGATGTCATTGCGCGAGTCGCCGAGTGTGAGGCTCAGCACCAAGCGCACTGGAAGGAACGGTACGGAGACGAAGCAAAGTTGCCTCAGGAAATTACCCCGAGATACATGCTCTGCCACACCCTTGCACACGCCCTTATGCGTCAGCTGACGCTGGAGTGCGGCTACTCCTCCGCATCGCTGCAGGAGAGGATTTATGCCGGGATTGGCGATGAGCGGATGGCTGGGCTTCTGATCTATACCGCGACACCAGACTCGGACGGAACTCTTGGTGGTCTTGAGCGGCAAGGAAAGGCAGGGCGTATCGAAGGCATTCTGCAGCGTGCAATCGACGCGATCGAGTGGTGCTCATCCGATCCACTTTGCATTACGGATATGATGGGGGCGATCAACAGCTATTCTCACTCAGTTTGCCATGCCTGCTGTCTTGCCCCCGAGACATCATGCGAAGCTTTCAACAACTTCCTTGACCGCGCTCTCTTGGTCGGTGACGGGACAGGTTCAGGACTGGGATACTTCGAACACATGCTTAGGAGAGGCTGATGGCTGTGCTCTGGCCGAGGAATTTGCCACGTTCGGTATTGGATGATTCGAAGCGCCGGGCGGAGGTTCAGGTGTACAACCGCCTCGCCGAGGTTCTCGACGACACCTATCATGTCTTTTACTCGAGTCCTTGGCTGGGTACCGATAGGTTGGGAAACGAAAGGGACGGCGAATGCGACTTCCTGATAGCACACTCCCGCTACGGCATCCTCGCGATTGAGGTAAAAGGGGGAAGGGAAATTTCGTTCGACCCGGTGGATGCTCAGTGGCGCAGTACAGATCACGGTGGCTTCGTTCACAAGATCAAAGATCCAGTGTCGCAGGCTCGTAGCGCAAAGCATGAGATTCTTAAGCGACTTAATGAATCACTGAGGGGGGCAAAGCGTGCGATACATGCTGCTCATGGAGTTATCTTCCCTAGTGCAGGGTCTCCTCGTGGCGATCTCGGAGCTGATCGCCCAGCCTACATATTCTGCTGTTCCAATCAGTTTCAGCACGGCCTGCAAGAGTGGGTCGCGGACAGGCTGAAGGAAGGACAGCGACCTGACAACTGTGAGTCTCTCGGCCGCGACGGTATAGCGGCGCTGGAGAGATTGCTGGCCCATCCCTTCACTCTAAGTTTCCGGATCGGCGCCGCACTTGCGGAAGCTCAAGGCGAGTTTCGTGTCCTTGAGCCTTCCCAGTACTATATCCTCGACGCCATCGCGGATATCCCTCGGGCACTGATTCAGGGGGGGGCAGGCACAGGCAAGACTGTAGTGGCAATCGAAGAAGCGCTGCGGTCCGCCGCTACTGGCAAGAAGACCCTCTTGACTTGTTATAGTCGGCCGCTAGGAATTGACCTTGAACGAAGACTGAAAGCCGTAGAGAACCTAACGGTCGCCGGCTTTCATGTGCTGTGCGGGCGCATGGCAAATCAGGCAGGTGTCCATACACCTACAGTCATCAGCGAAAGGGAACTCTATGAGAACGTGCTGCCTGAAGCCCTCTACAGTGCGATGGAAATCAAGCCTGCGCTTAAGTGGGATACGATCATTGTCGATGAAGGCCAAGACTTCCGTGCCGAATGGTGGGTCGCGATCGATGCCTGCCTGAACAGCAATGGTCTCCTACGAGTTTTCATGGATAGCAATCAGCGGGTCTACGACAGCGCTGGAAGTGGTGTTCATGATCTGAGTGTGGTTCCCGTTCGGCTTTCCCGAAATCTCCGCAACACAAAGAACATTCATAAGGCTGCTTCGGTGCATTATTCGGGCCTTGAGATAATTGCCGATGGGCCCGAAGGTCTCGAGGTCTGTTGGATCAACGCTGATAATCCAAGGGCGAAAATTGAAGCTGCGTACAAGGAGCTTCGACGGCTCGTAAATAACGAGGAGGTGGCTCCTGGCGACATAGCTGTCCTTGTCAATGGGACTGCTGCCCGAACAAGCTTTCTCGAAAAAAGCAGCGGAACAAATATTCCGCTTACAGACGCTGAAACAATGGTGTTAGAAAACGTCGTCGTTGATACCGTGCGACGTTTCAAAGGGCTGGAACGTCCCGCAATAATTCTTATCGTCAGCGGCGACGAAATGGAGCGTCGCGAACTGGCGTATGTCGCATTCTCGAGAGCGCGGGCTTATTTGTGCGTTGTGTGTTCCGTAGATGACGCACGGTGGCTTTCAGAAACGGAAAGTCGCAACGATTGACGGACTCCCCAAGTGGCTTCCATATGTAACAACAAGTAAAAGGCTTGGCTGCCCATGCGAGTGCTCATAACGGGCCTGCTAGGACGGATGCACCATGTGATACGCACCTGATTCTATAGTATTGGGATGTATGCTTTTGGCGGGTTTCTTTCGGTGAGCGATGGAACTGGTGTTCGAAAGCTGCTGTACCTGAATGGCTACTCGGCCGAAACTGTTTATCGAACATGGCCAATATCTCGACAAATGTCGTTTCCAGCAGATGGCTTGAGCGGAACGCGGCAGGTTCAGAAGGTTTGGGTTGCGGAAATGGTCCAAGATATGCGGAAACGATCGAGAAGGCGGAGTACCAATCCCGAATTCCAGAAACGACAAAGCCCTGAATATTCAGGGCTTTGTCGTATAAAGATGGCGGAGGCGATGGGATTCGAACTCATGGACCTAGTACAGTCGACAGTTTTCAAGTCCATGACTAAAACAGTAATTTCAATGGGTTATGACCCCAAGTGTTCCGCTTTGATTGTGTGCAAACGTCACTTTGTAGGCCGTTAACGGCCAGAAGCAGTCGCTCAGCAGTTATTTGGATTAACCGCTTTAGCCTGTGAGATAAGGTTGTGTAGCACCATTACTGCTGCGACTGGCTCTATTCCTCCGCCCCAACTGCCAGAGCATCACTCCAAAGCCTGTCGAGATCGACGTCCTCGCTGGCAGGTTGCTTACCATCTAGCAGTCTATCCACCTGGATGACCATCGGCAGCTCAAAAGCAGTACCAGTGACCACGCAACACCCTTGTGAGAGTCCCGGGATGAGGCTACGAGACAGAGAATCCAGCGTAGATATTGTATTGTCGATCAAGTAAAGATCCCGATCATTCACCAAGCGGTGAATGAAGAAATTGTGTAGCTGCGAGACGATTGTGGGCGAGATATCAGCTGGACGCTGGCTGGCGATGGTAATGAACATCCCAAACTTGCGCCCCTCCTTGATGATCTCTTCGAACTGTTCGAGCCGATAATCCTTCCAGGTTTCACTTTCTCTCGCAGACTGATCGGACAGGATGTTGTGTGCCTCATCGACGATGAGATGGATGGTCCGGTCGGGCGGATTGGTGACCGTAGCCTTGTGACTGTTGTAGTAGTGCTTCGCGAACAGTAGAGGCAGAACCTTCTTAATCTCGTTGTTACAGCGGCGCATCGAGATGACCGTGAGCAGCCGCTCATCTGGTGCCTCATCCGAAACAGACAACACTTTACGCAGGTTGTCGAGTGAAGACTCGACGCGCTTCAGAAGTGGCTGAATATGCTCAAACTGAACGTATCCGGCGTTCAGATCTGACATCAGCTGCAAGTTGACGCGTAGCACAAGCTGGTCAAACTCATCGAGGCCTGCGGCGTCTAACGTTTCTACAATTGAAGCGATATCCGCCGCGTACTGTGCGCCATCGGTACCTATGAACCGCCCTTGGTAAGTGAAGCGCCCGCCAAGCCGGTGCCAGACCACATCCGCCAGCATGTCTTGGACCTGCTGATTTCCCATGAGCCGCGAGACGGTGCGCATCAAATCCAGCGTCGCCGTCTTGACCTCTCCGGCGCAGAACGAAGTGTGGAACATCAGCTTCGCATAATTCGCGAGTGCCCTAGGAATGGCTCTATAGCGTTCCCTGCCTGAGATGACACGGTTGAGAAATGGCCTTTGCGTGTTCGGGGTAGCCTGAAAAAGCAGAGCCATAGTCTCGAGCTGCCAGAATTCCTGCATTGCCAGCGGAAACCGTGAAGCTAGATCGTTCAGGTTTGGAGCGGTAAGCGTGGACAGTTGGTAGACGGTTTTGTGATCCGCAGCGACGAGCTGCTCACCGCCGTACTCACCATTAAAATCCAAGATGACGAAACGGCTCTTACCTGTAATGAGAGGCAACTTTTGGTCGAAAAGAACAGTGTAGAGCTTTGCCAGAGTGTTCGACTTGCCGCTTCCGGTATTGCCGAAGATACCGATATGACTGTTGAAGAGTCGCTTCCACGGCAACCCAACCGCGATTTCCTCTTTCAGCATAGTCCCAATTCTGAAATCACTGTCCGCCTTGCGGTCGAAGATGGACCTGATTTTCTCCTCGGGAAGCAGGTAAGCCCCATCCTGGATCATCGGTAGATATTTGATGCCCTGAGTGAAACCAGAACGGTCGAAGTATCCAATCGGCCTAGCCTCTACCTTTCGTACAAACGTTTGCCGACCATCATGCATCTCAGTGCGGCTTTCATCCAGATACTCGCCTTCGACGATGCAGATGATTTCGCGGAAGCCACGCTGAATGGATAGGTATTCGCGGATTGAGACTCCCTTGTATCTCTCTCCTTCATAGAACAGGGTTTCCTTGCTCGACTGTTCATCTATCTTCAGAACCAATTTTGTTCCTTGGACGGCGATGACCTCGCCAACGCGAATACTCATATCTGATTCTCGAGGTCTGCGTCGGCCATAGGAATAGCCGCTGGAGCTATGGGCGTAGCCGGTGCAAGAGCCGTAGCCTCCGGCCAAGCCAATACCTGCTCATTGAATGCGGTAAAATCCATCACCCCACTCTGCAGCATGAGGCACTTGACGTTACGGTTGCCCTTGAATTTTTCCTCCATTTCGGCGTGCCCAGCTTGGCTGTAACAGCAAACAAACACCTGCAGCCCCGGATTGGAGAGAGAACGCATGACGAGGTTGAGGATATGCTCGTCGGCAAACGAGAACCCGAATGTGATGAGTACGGCGTTTGGTTTCTCAAGCTCATAACTGAGCAGCCGCAGCATTTGATAGTAATGCTCCTCGTAGACCGTCTCGTGGAACTTCCACTTGGTCGGGTTGACGATAGGAATCTGTTCATATCTGTCCCAGAACGACACCAATTCTTCATTGGAAAAATCTGTGACAGGGACATCAGCAAGCATCGATGCAGGGTTAGTAAGCGCAGCCGAAAATGGTTGCAACATCGCCATAGCGTCAGCATCCAGCAGACTTTCGCGGCTAGACAGGTCGTAGCCAACCTGAATCGCGGCATCCGACTTGCTCCAGTAGACCGACCCATGCAAATGGATCAGATTGATTTGAGGAATGCTGCTCTGATGACGGCCGAAGACACCGGCTTGGCAAAGGTATGACCCGAAATTTCGGGCCTGTAGCATGCGCTGGGAGAATCCTCGAGCACCGTCATTTAGCACGAAGTCAATGTGGCCCTCCTTGATAAGCGCGTCAGCCACGAGCGGGAAGCAACCGTCATAGTTCGTCGTGAACACATTGCAACGGCGATCCAGCGCTTTGCGCCGCTTTACCATTTCGAGTGCTGTCGTAAGGAAGGTGCGGTAGTTCTTGATAACCGTGGCACCTGCTTCTTCGGCCACCGCCTGTTCCAGGCTAATTTGCTCGGCAGGGCGGATACAACTGGCGTAGTAGTGCATAAACAATGGAATGAGACGCCGGTCGCCATCGCGTTCGAACTTGGTGGCTAGATCCTCCAACGTGTAGCGCGAGTTGCCCTCTCCAGTCTGGACCTGCAGCTGGAGGGTCGGGAGCAGGCCGAATGATGCTCCTGATCCGAAGAGGAAGTTGATGTCTTGATTGTAAATATCGCCGATAGAAATCACTGGCTATCCTCCCTGGCTGCGCATAATGACGAAAGGAGACGATACATCTCGCAGTGGGCAGAGTGCCACTGGGGAGGCCATGAATAACTGCGGCGCTAAAGACACGGCCCCTGTGGCTGACATTAACCGCTAAGCTCGAGCGACAGCTAATGGCCAGTTCCTGCCAGTCATCTGCTGGAATGCGCGAGTCGCCGCCGTGGCCCAAAAGGGGGGAGCACGTTAATCGGAAGTAACCGTTTCAATCAGCTTCCGCCACGTGATTTTCGCCATAATGGCGTGCCCTGCGAGATTGTCATAGAAGTACACTTCCTCCTTTGGATCTGAAATGGGGACTAGCAAGCCGGTCATGCCTTTGTCGATGCATCCAGTGCCAATGGTTCCATCCAGTTGGCGGATGACTGCTCCGTGATGGTTACCAGCATCGTACAAAGCTCGAATCCCTGCTTTGAGCCAATCCCAGTCGACTGCAGAGATCGGAACCGCTTTTGCCTGGTGAAAAACCAAAGGGATAATGATGTCGATACCTTTCAAAATCTGCTTGGGAAACTGAGCAATCAGCTCATCATCGGGCATCGCATCGACCGCAGTCCCCACTGACGTTTCGTCGTGACAAGACCCAATATCAAGATAGGGGGAAAGATAGTCTGCAAACGCCTTGTAGGCTTCACTGCGGACTTGATACCCCACGCTGGCCGCAACCTTCGGGATCGCTCGCTTCATGATTTCACGGAGCTCACCAAGCATGTGCCCTCGGGGCTCTGGGGGAAGCTGATAGCCTAGTCGTAGAGCCAAGTCTCCAAACAGAAATGGTCCGCTGCACCCGAGTTCAAAGCAATGCTGATGGAAAGGATGGTCATCCCCAAGGAGGTGGGAAAAAATCCAGAGTCTCATCGCCTCCGCAGCCTGCAGCCTTTGCTGGGGATTATTCGTCAGGGTAGGAATTGGCTCCTCAATATCATCAGTTCCGGCACTGATTTGCTGCATTTCAATCGCGTAACGAAGCGCTTCGTACTGAGACCAGCAAACGAACGGTTCTAGTTTCAACGCCGCAGCTTCGCTGGCCGCTGCATTCCTCAGAGCTATGATGAGTGTCCCGATAGCGGTACCAGCTTTGAACGCGTCGCTACAACTTATCTGTCCTCCTGAAAATGGAGTGCCTTGCGCGAGATTTTGGATAAGCGGAAGTGCTACGTCTGGATCTGTCCAGTCCAGATCATTATGCCCGATGTAGGGCATATACCGGTCGCGAACGCTTGGGTTACAGACAAACTTCTGGGCGTATTGTCCGAGGCTGCCCCAAAACTCGAATCGTCTCGGCAGGGCTTGCATGCGCAGAGCCTTGAGTTGCATCTCCCAGCTAAATGCGTCGCCAAGCTCAAGATCGTAGCGATGAGAGAGCAGAGTTCTTGCCTCATCGATGTGTGCAAAAACGGAGTTTGGTACCAAGCCGGGCATATCGTCTAGGTTTTTATCGAAGAAGAGTGCGATGTCGGAATCGCGCTGAGGCAAACCATGGTTTCTCCACCATGCATACATCGCGTATGGATCAATGCCACAAAGGGTTAAGCCCCAGACACCTCTCCCCATACCGTTAACATCTTTCCAGAGCATCATGAAGCCGTGAGACCCGGCTCGATCACCAGCGCGAGCTATCACATCCATGGCGGTAATGACTGACCTCGGCGGCCAGTTTTCGTCCATGTCTGGGTCATCTTCTGCCAAATACAGGTTAATGGTCTGTAATGCGTCGGGGGCGAGTGCAAGGCTTCCGGTTAGGTGCCAAGCTTCCGGGAGGTGGCAATTCAGACTTAAATTCTTGCCGGGTACATCGATAGCAAGCTTGAGGGCGAGGCATCGTTTGCCCGACCACGCATTCAATGCGCCAACCGCGTGGTTCAAAAGGGTCGACCACTCAGTGGCTACCACCACGAAACAGATATCGTAGTCACCTACAAATGGCAGAAGGTTTCTCAACTCCTGCTCATAGCCTCCCAGTTCAGTGACTGTCTGTCGCTCAGTCTCTGCTGCTCTCTTGATCTCGAAAACAACCAGCGTTCTTGACTCCGGGTTGAAGCAAAGAATGTCCGGTCGAAGCACCTCTCCAGTTGTAAGAGAGATGCTCATATTGACGGACATGATTTCTAACAATGTCAGCTGATTGAGCACATGCTCAGCTGCGTCTGCGGAGGCTAATCTGGATCTATAGTCGATACCAAATGAGGGTATGAAGTGGGCCTGGCGCACGCCTTCGGCTATTGATACCAAGTCTTCCTTTCCAGCGATAGCGTCATACAAACCCTCGCTTTCGATCAGTTGTACCAGCCAGGCTGCAACCTCGCTTTCCAGTGGTATCGACGATGCGCTCATGAGTCTTCCTTGGGAACGGAACTGAGATTACAACGATAGCGATAATTTTGAAGTTAGTCGCACTCCATGGCGAATTCTGTAGTAGGCGTTTCAGATGTAGGTCTGCTTCTGGCCGGAATCAATCGTTACTGAGCGTCCGCTTCTGGCCGAAAGCCGCCGTTACAGTTTAGTGCAAAAGTAGGGCATATTTGAGGCCGCTTGGGTCCACTGGCCGCCAACGGCGAAGGGCAAAAGCGCCGTTTTCGGTGGCCTAAAGCGGCCTGCAAGATTGCAGAAGGGGCTCGAATCCCTATCCATAGAATCAGTGACATCATTCAATCAAAGGGTGCCGATTTCTAGGGATGGTATACGAGTCACCAAGACGGATTTACGAACACCTCTAAGAAAGCCTCCACACCTAGCCTAGGTGTGGGGCTCTACTGACTAAAACGGCGTCAAAAGATCCATTCCTAAATGAAGGGCATTGCTCCACGGAACACGAACTGATGACGAGCGAAGGTTATGACATCATTATCGCGTTATGTAGGGTAATTAACTTGCGCGTTATTTCTCCGTTAAATACAGTGACTCCATAACGAATAAAGAAAAATTCCTCATGATATTTTCAAGCGAGTTATTGAAGATAATGTGACCGTGCTTTTCAATTTGCTGTTGTATTGGCTCTAGAACATCTAGCAATAAATTAATGGCTGTAGTCATGTCATCATGGCCGTCATATGTCTTGCAAATGTTTTCAACGTGCGCACCGAAAATCTTTTTTGCGCGCCCATAGTAGACTCCGCCACTGTGAACTTGCTGGTTCCTTATGAAGTTTAAAAGTCTCCATATTGAGGAAAGTTGCGAGTTGTTAGTAATTAACTGACTCCGCCCTTTGAGGTCGTCGAAGAATGCTGCCTCCGTTCCATCACGCTTCAACTTTTCCATTAAACATTTTGATATGACGTCTTTTCCTCCCAGCATGAGGTTTCGTTCACCTGCTGGCTGATACCTGTCCTTATATAGCTTAGTGATTGCACTTTCAAATAGGAAGAAGTACTCTAAAAATGCGGAAGCATTTAGTGTTCTAATAACCAATTCTCGGTTGGAGATTCCATATGCTGTCGATTTGGACGCGAAGGAGTTGGAAATAAAGACCCTTGACTCATCCTCTTGGACGACTTTTCCGGGATCAATATGCATCGATTTGCAGTAAGTTTTGTAAGTTTTTGTTATCTCTGCTGATCTTTCAGGTATACCATTGATAAAGCCATCAATGTGATCATCTATCACTTTTTTTGGTTCATTAAACATCTCTGGCATCAAATTACATTGCGCAACAAGTGTTGATGTTGTGATCATCAAATACTGTGATATGAAAGTGTTGTAGTACTTCACCTTTTTATCAGTTAGCGGTTTTAAAGTATTAAAGAGAGCTGAAGTTAAAAGCAGCATAGAACCTCCATGTTGGGCGGCATACGTTACACGCCGGGTGAGTGACGTTAGGTAGATGGCTATGTATATCACATTGCTACCACGTCTTCAAATACCGACTTGGCCGAGTGCGCTGCGATTTTGGTGTGGAATGCAAAAAGGTGGTTTTAGCCAAATCTAGCTTCAATATTTGGCGGTATTTTTTTGCATTAATTGCTTTGTCCTTAACCTCGTTAGGAAATTGTGGATACCCTCTGCCTATTGCTTTACTGAACTGACTCGCGTTGCCGCCTTGCGGCGAGCTAGGGCCAAAGTGCTTCTACTTGTATAAAGTTATGCTGCGTGAGTCTTTACAATTGCTTGCACTCTTCCTACCGAAGATTATCGTCAGCTAGTTATGTGTCGTGGCCGGTAGCTGGGGGTGGTCAATGTCCGTAATGGCGGAAGGCAGAGAGCGCCTGCTATGGGCAGTTTTAGTCCGTTACGCGATTCCCGAGCACTGCCGTAATCGCATAATCGCATCTGTGATCGCTTTTGCATCAGTATCTAGCGTTTCCAGAGCCGCAATGGCGTTATCGACAACTTTGTTAGCGCCAGTTCCAGAGATCCACTGGGTGACTTCTTCTATCGTGGCACCTAGCGCATGCTGGTTGTGCAATAGCAGTGTCAGAACATCGGCCGTGATGATGTTGGAGTCTGAGTTACCAGGCATGTCGATTGTCCCTGAGTAAAAGATTAGGAAGGTTAAGATCTTTTCTTGGAAATCAAGGCTTTGCTTTTCGCAATGTCACGGAAAAGGAGAGATTCAAATTTTAACGATCTAAACGGATTAGCGGAGCAAGCCAATTTAGCAAGATGAGAAGTCATTGTGCAGTGCTTGAAAATTGTTACAACGCATCGAGCTCTAGGCACCTTAGACCACCGGGCCACGGTCCGATGGGCTTCCTTCACCGAATCCATCATCTGAGCCAGCCAGCGGCCGCTTTCGGCCGATACTGTTGAAAAAGTCGGCGTTAGTTTGCGTATCAGAAAAGTACGGGTTCGAGATTGAAATCTTTACTTCTGGCAGAGGTTTCCGGGCTCGGATTTCACGTGGCGGCGTGAAAAAAAGGCGCTTTCATCAGTCAATGATCAGGCCATTTGGACATACCGACTTTTTCAACAGAATTGGCCAGAAGCAGTCACTCGCTGCCATCAGAGTCATCCTAAGATTACTCCGCTAGCATCAATATCGTGATCTGTCCCCGGTATTTTTTACCGCTGAATCTGGTTATCAATCAAAAGCTGATCAGTGACAGGCTGGTTGAGGGCGCCTGTGGCGGCAAGGGCGATGTTTCTTGCCACGGCGTCAACTGGATCATCAAGCGTGCCAAGGAGTTGAAACTCAGACGCGCCAACGTAGCGGACCTTCTGTTCATCCTTGCCGGTGAAGGACTGCTCTTCTCCCGTCTTCCATGACGGCCTGGATCGAATCTCGCGCAACGTACCTCCATCTAATAACTTTGCCAACAGCAATACGTTCTTCCGGTTTCCTATTCTATTTAAGAGATAGCCCGTCCCAAGATTTTTGTCCCAGATTGGCTTCACCATTATCATGTGCAGCGTCTTGATTCCTCGACGTGCTAAATCCTGCATTACTTGCAACTGACCATTGTTAATGCCAAAAAAGAGTTTCCCTGAGTCTTTCTCAATACGCGGGTACTTGTGCTTCACCTCTAACTGCATGAGAGAGTTGTCTGGCCATCGCGCCAAGCTGTCAATGTCCCAGACACCTTCGAAAAAAGGTTGTATAGCACAGTTTTTAAACAACCGATGAAGAACGACCTGCTTAAAGAGATCATCGCTATAGTGGCTGGAAAGACCGGCCCAGAAGGCTTGCTGAGATCGATTCTCGTCAATCACCGAATCCGCTGGAATCCTGAACTGGGGAGACGACTGCTTTCGCTTTTTCATCATGAAAGACTGAATAGGGATGTTGGTTTGCTCTCCCCATTTCTTGATGAAGAAATCACGGCTCATCTCGTCGTAATAGCAATCAAACAGGAACTCAACCTTACCGGACGAAGGGGCCAGAAGATGGCGCAGGTCCGCTGCTGCTAGACCGGTCTCGGAGTGGTCCCACACCCACCAAGAGTTTACGAATTTCTGTTGTGAATTTTCCTTTACTGTCAGAGTCCTTACGAGAGAAACCGGTAAAATATCGATTCCTTGAGCAACCAGCTTGCCGAGGTACTCATTGAACACAGCCTCAATGACCAATCCTTCAAGCATTCTGCTCTTGTCAGACCGGATAAGTATTTCCTTTAGCTGCTCGATGTTGTCTAGGGGAATATCTCGGAGAGGCCCAAAAGTGGTCAGCAAGCTCATTTAGTGTGTCCTTGTACTAGACGTCAAAGCCGATTCCGGGGAGGACTGCGATCGGTCGAGAGGCGGCAATCCCGGGCGGTTGCTTTAGGTCGATAGCCGCCATTCGATTTACGGTCAAGCCATGATTCAACAATGAAAAAGCCCCGCATCGTTTCAAGTAATGCGGGGCTTTTTCGATGTATGTGGGATATGAATCCCGTACCAATTTCTGTACCAGTAACTGTGTATTAGCATGAATTTCTGGATTTTCCTCGGTGCTAAGCCCCTGATTTCATTGACCCTGAGAACCTATTGAATACCCCTAAACATGGCGGTGTAATTCTGTTCCAGGGACATGAAACTACCTGTGGGGATTTTCGCAAAGGGCAAGGGTACGGTGGCGGACACAACCCTGCAAGTTCGGTGTAACGCGATTATTCGTCGCGGCCTTCCA
>Ga0157370_10004846_pt1 | contig 15290 bp, 12 predicted proteins | sample C35metaG_FD_113463 | JGI IMG/M metagenome (GOLD analysis project Ga0157370, IMG submission 113463) | Corn rhizosphere microbial communities from Kellogg Biological Station, Michigan, USA - C3-5 metaG | ecosystem: Host-associated > Plants > Roots > Rhizosphere > Soil | place: USA: Michigan...
AGGATTGGAAGATTCAGGTGTAAACTTACCTTTCAGGAAGAAGGAGATCAGTACAGGTGTCAGCGTTAAAACAAGGATCGCATCTACTGCAATAATGAAAGTTTTTGTGAATGCCAGTGGCGAAAACAATTTTCCTTCCTGCCCCGTGAGTAAAAAGACGGGAAGAAAGGAGGCGATAATAATAATGGTTGAAAAAAATACCCCTCTTGAAACTTGTTTGCAGGATTTTTCAATGATCCGCATTCTTACCGCTTCGGGTATTTTCACATAGCTCTTTTTGAGTAATCTATTTTTGAAAATTTTTCGCATCTTGGTTTGATTTATTAGCGGGATCATTTTGCCATTGTGATAAATTGTGATAGGCATTTTCAGACATGATGATTCCGTTGTCTACAATAACCCCTATCGCCAGTGCAATCCCTGTGAGCGACATTATATTTGATGAAAGTCCAAAAGCATTGAGTAAGATAAAGCTGATGGCAATTGTGATTGGAATCTGGATAATAATGTTCAGCGCGCTTCGCCAATGAAAAAGAAAGAGCAATACGACCAGCGAAACGGCAATCATTTCTTCTATCAGTTTTCCTCTAATATTTTCTACAGCAGCTTCTATTAAAGTACTACGGTCATAAGCGAATTTAAAATGCACTCCTTTCGGAAGACCTTTTTCTACATCCTTCATTTTTGCTTTAACCGCTTTGATTACTTTATCTGCATTTCCGCCATACCGCATCACTACTATTCCTCCCACAACTTCACCTTCGCCGTTTTCATCAAAAATCCCCAGTCGTTCAGCGCCTGCTAACTGAACCGTACCGATATCTTTCACCCTTACGGGAATACCGTTGTTATTGGCAATCCCAATCTTTTCAATATCTTCTTTGTTTTTTATGTAGCCGAGTCCACGAATAATGTAAGACATACCACTCATTTCAAATTTTCGACCGCCAACATCATTGTTGTTGGCTTTCACTTTATTGATTACATCAGTTAAGGAGAGATTGTAATATTGCAATTTCAACGGATCCACTACAATTTGATACTGCTTTTCAAAGCCGCCGAAAGAAGCAATTTCTGCAACGCCCGGAACGGTTTGCAATGCAAATTTGATATACCAATCCTGTAAAGTTCTTTGCTCCCCAAGGTCTAAATTTTTGGCATCTAATGTGTACCAAAGAATATGGCCAACGCCTGTGCCATCTGGGCCCAGAGCAGGAGTAACTCCTGCGGGAAGCAATCGCTGGGCATAATTCAATCGTTCCAGGACCCGCGTTCTTGCCCAATAAATGTCTACGTTATCTTCAAATATTACATACACAAAACTCATCCCAAACATAGAAGTACCACGTATATTTTTGACTTTAGGAATACCCTGCAGGTTGGATACCAAAGGAAAGGTAACCTGATCTTCCATAATTTGCGGGCTTTGGCCCTCCCATTCTGTAAAAACAGTCACCTGGTTTTCCGAAAGATCGGGAATGGCATCAATCGGATTTTTTTGAACTGCAAATATTCCCCAGGCAAACAAGCTCAATGCGAATACCAAAACAACATACCTGTTTCTAAGGGAAAATTCAATTAATTTATGAACCATAAAAATTTAATAATTAGGTTTAGTATAAGTTCTGTCCTTCAGCATTTTCTTTTGGGCATCTGTCAACTTTTGTTTTACTAAAGTCATCCCGCATTTGGGGCAAACACCTGGCTTATCGCCGATTACTTCGTGATGCATCAGGCAGGTATATGCTTCTCCTGTTTCCATAATATGGTGCAGGCCTATAGTGTCGGTTTGAACGACTCGGCTTTCATTTTTTCCGCCTGAATGATTGCACCCGGCAAAGATGGTAATCAGTAATGCAAGCATTACAATTGAAGTATTCCTTTTCATAAAAAAATATTGAAACGTTATTGATAAATAATTTTAAGGCTTCAGGAAAACGCCTTTAGCCCGGGAAATGCCGGGCTGAACAGAAGAAATTATTCTAAATTCTAAAATCGCAATCGAAAATGTAATCAGGAACCGTATGAATTAAGGGCGGTGCGTTACTTAAATGAGCAACATAAGTTATCTGGGAAGGGTATTTAATTATCCTGAATGGAGAAGTAAATAAATGTAAATAGCAAAAGTGTAAAGCAGGCGCGGTTATTAGATCACCCGCCACATGATTATCTTTTACTTTGAAGAATTGAAATTTTGTCTGGCAGCAATCGCCCATGCCGTTACCGTTACTGTATTTCTGTTGTGCATTTTGGGCAATGACTACAGATACCGTTTTTAACTTACCACAACAATAAAAGCTTTTCAAACTTAACCCTATTGTAGAAAAAGAGTATAAACTGAGAAGTAATATGGCGATAATTCTTTTCACTATTTAGCGAAGTTATAATTTTTTATAAACATAATTAAAATAAGTAAAAAGCGTGCTACTGTTGTCAGTACAAATCAGGCTCTTTTCAGTTTAATTCTTCTGATCAAAGGTAAAATGATCAAAAGAATTTTAAAGAAGATAAAATAAAAAGCCACATTGAAAGGATACAAAGATAATGGAACCGGATTTTTGCGTTAAACTGACAAGGGAGTGAAATGAAAAAACCATAAAGCAACAATCGGGATTCTGATTAAATTCAGCGGAGAATTATCCGCGCTCCTTTGTCAATCGTTGATATAGCAAATGGATCTTACTATCCCGTAAATTATTTTCCTCTTTTAGTTCACCCATATACAAGGTGTTTTTATTGAGATCTATAAACCGCTGATCAATCTTTTTTGAGTCCCTCAGTAATTGCTTCAATTGTTGTACAACCACCGGAAGCTGCGCTTTCGTAAAGGAGGGCATGTTCACCTGTTTCTCAATTTTTTGATAGTTGAGATACAGCATTCGTATGTCGGCCATTAACCGGTAGTGCTCAAATTCTTCTGTATTTTTTACCGGTACCAAGCTGTATAAAGTTTTTACCGCTGTTGCCTGGCTATCCGCTAATTGCTGCACGGTCATGGGCGACAGAGCCATTACTTCTCCCTGCTTTATCTCGTAAGGGGTGGTACTCAGCGCTTTCCAAAAAGCGGCAGCCTGTTGATCATCAAATCCGTATTGCTGTTTACTGTAACTTCTGATGAAGGCTGAAATATCCAGCGGCTTGTCGGTTCGTAAACTTTGCGTGTATGCCTTTAGCAGCATGTTAAAACCTGTGATCGGGTACACATGCCTGATTGCATACAGGTCAATGATGTCATCAGAGGTTTCAAATACCGGAGAATACTGCCCGGAAGTGGACCACGATGTCATCACCATTCCTTTATATCCCAGCTTCCTGCACACAGGTATAAAATCCCTTATGTTCCTAAAATGTTTTTCCCATTCGGTCAAAAAATAATTATCAGGATGGCTGCGGAGAGCCGGGGCGCCCCACACCTCATAGCCTGACTGCACGAGCTTTTCGTGGTCGCCAAAGTTGTTCATATCCCAGCCATAATTCCAGTCTACAAAAACAGTTTGCGGCGGAAGCTCCTTTATAGCCTCCGGGTATTTTAATGCGATATCGGCCCACAACACAGGGATTTTACCGAGGCTGATCACGATATCACACAACATTTTTATATGGTCGATGTACAGTTTTGAAATGCCCTCTTCCGCCGCCTTTTTCCGGCATTTTTCACAGTGACCCAATAAGTACGTTTCGTCTCCTCCAATGTGAAAATATTTTGAAGGATGCATCGCCGCCATTTCCCTAAAAAGGTCTGTAAACAATTTCTTATCGCCTTCTTCTTCTGACGGGCAAACCTGGGAATAATCTTTCTGATCTTCTCTCAGATTTTTATAGCGTTCATGCCTGAGGATATATTCCACGTGCCCGAAACTTTGCTGTAGCGGGATCACATCTATGCCAAGTGTACCGCAATAACTGATAAATGACTGGATCTCATCTTTCGTGTAGGCATACCTGTTAGGTATGAGAGGATGTTTCTCAAAAGGAAAAGTGCCCTCCCATTCCATGATCAGTGTATTGATACCGGATTCACTGAGTGTCCTTGCAAATTTTTTCAAAGCGTCCATCTTCATCACCTGTATTCTTAAGTCGAGGTGAAAACCTTTAATGGCAAAATCTTTTTGTTGTGCGTCTGCGGTTTGAAGCAACAAAAATGAAAGCAGGAAAAGAGGAAATAAGAAAATTCGTTGCATGTCTGATATGGTTATTGTTACTATTTTCTATAATGCGTAAGATAAGGTTTAAGTGCAATAAATCTTCTAATTCAAAGCCAGGGTTTCGTTCAATTCGTTTTGTTTATGTATTCTTCTCTTACAAAAACATCAAATGCTACTATAAATCCTGCTCCCACGCTCTTATATTTTATTTTCACCAAAACACACGTGCCCTCAAATTTTTTCACAGTGTCCCTCTTCATTTAGCTGTCCCGGGAAAATAGTGAAAAAATAGGTACATTTCAAAAACATACTTACCTTACATATTCAAATCCGTCAATACTCTCTGACAACATTTCTTCCCTCTTCTACACATCATCTTTTTCTAAAAAATAAAAATTTTATTTCTTGTGATTTGCCCGTTAATTTAAGATATAACGTGCAACGTTTGAAAACCCAGGCAGAAGTGATTTCCTATTTACAAAACAAGTCATAATCAATGGAAGTACGTCATCATCCACATGTTGAAAAGAAAAATTTCAAAGAATATTTTTTGGAATTCATCATGATATTACTTGGGGTGACACTTGGTTTTATTGCTGAAAATATTCATGAACATTATACTAAAAAGGCCAACGCCAGAGAATATACGCATGATCTTATAAGCCATTCAAAGGGTTGAAAATTGAATTTACTTTTTAATTAAAAATAAAAGCACGGATAGAAGAATAGAACTACAATAGCAAACAGAAATTAAAACATGCAAACAAATTATGAACCTGCAGATCCAAATACCGTCTCCCTAAAAAGAGTAGTTGGTTTATGCAGTGCCATCCTGCTGGTTGCAGGAAATATAATCGGCACGGGTGTTTTTAAAAAAATTGTGCCGATGGCATCAAGCGGACTTTCCGAAAAATACATTTTAGCCGCATGGTTGTTTGCCGGCATTATTACCATGCTTGGGGCATTTTCGATTGCCGGACTCTCCAGGCTTACTACTGAAGCAGGTGGGCAATTTGAATACCTAAGACTTTGTTATGGAAATTTTGTAAGTTTTCTTTTTGGTTGGGCATATTTTACAATTCTCGGCAGTGGTGCCATTGCTGCTGTTGGATTTGTTTTCTCACAATCTTTCAATTCTATATTGCCACTGCCAAATCCTTTTCATTCTTTAAAAGATATTTCAATCGGCTTCATTCATCCATTTGCTGATTCAGGAATTAAAATTTTGGCAATAATAGTTATTACCATATTAACCTGGTTGAATTATCTCGGCATCAAAAAAGGTACCCGGTTGAATAATATTGTTACAACGGCAAAAGTGCTCGGTATCTTTTTATTGATTGTTCTGGGAATTTTTTTTAGCGGTTCATCAAATGTAGCTACCGAATCACCGGGACCTGTGAAAACCCTGGAAGGGATTTCACTCTTCAGCATTTTTTTTGCCATGATGCTAAATGCTTTTTGGGCTTATGACGGATTTAGCAACTTGCCCGCTGTAAGTGCGGAACTGAAAAATCCAAAAAGAAATATTCCCATTGCGATCATAACCGGTGTATCATTGGTGCTTCTATTATACGTGTTGATCAATTATGCTTTTATGAGAACATTGTCATTGCATCAATTGGCAGCTGTTGGAGAAAACAAGGTAGCAGCCATTGTTGTGGCAGAAAATATTCTTGGAAGAGAGGGAAATATTATTATTTCAATTTTAATCCTGCTCAGCACTTTTGGTTTTCTTAATGTAGTGATTCTGGTGTATTCAAGATATTATTATCGCATGGCGCAGGAAAATCTTTTTTTCAAAAAGGCTTCACTGGTTCATCCCGTTTATCGTACGCCTACCTACGCTTTGCTCTATTCGATGATCTGGAGTTGTGTGCTGGTTATATCCGGAAGTTTTGATGTTCTTACTGATATGGCGGTCTTTGGCAGTTTTGTATTTCACATCCTCATTGCTGCGGCATTAATAATCAAGAAGCGTAAAGGAATCATCAAAGAAAAAATACCGGCATATCCTGCAGCCCCAATTTTGTTTATTGTGTTTATCAGTGTGGTGCTGGTAAGCACTTTCATTCATAATCCTGTAAGAACAGTAACAGGTATTGCTTTGATCTTATCCGGAATTCCATTCTATTATTTTTTTAAAAAAGAAAATTCAAAAAATACCATCCGGCAAAAGTGAAAATGAAAAACGCTGATACTAATGAAATAATAAAATAATAAAAGGCATTTATCAAAATGGAGGAAAAGGTTTATCGAAGCTCAAATATTATAGGTTAAGAAAAACAAGTTCAACAGAAATTAATAAATCAGAAACAACACAAATGGAAGTACATCATCATCCCGATCTGCATCATGAAAAGAAATTCTAGAAAATATAATTCTTTTGCCTTTTGGATCTGTGTAGCCAGATTTTCTACAATTATTCTTGCTTGTCTCCTTTAAAAATCCACTGGATACCATATTTATCGTAAAACTGTCCGTAGATTCCAAATGGCAGTTCATGTAATTCCTGTAGCCTTTTGTTATTGTTTCCGTCCCTGAGTTTGTCAAAAATTGTGCTCAGCTCATCGAATGTCTTACCAATAACGAATATAGCAAACGTATTTCCTTGTATTGGTTCAAAATCCGGAGAAGCCATCCAGTCCGTGGCTGATATTTCAATGTCGCAGCTTTTGAGATGCGCATTGATAATTCTGCTGTGCTTTTCAGGTGGCAACATGTCTTTCATGGGACTATCACCAAGTTTGGTAAGCGTCAACTCACCGCCAAAACATTCGTGATAGAAGGTCATTGCCTCAGCACAATTCCCATCAAATAAAAGGAAAGGTGTACAGTATAACATTTTCTTTAATTTTTTAGTTTTGAGTTTACTTTTTAATTAAAAGCCATGCTGCCCGATTGCTTGATATGCTGACTTTAAATTTGTTAGCTAAAACTACTTTTTTTATGCAATATTTTAAAAACATAAATCTTTCCATACTTCAGATGACTTTAGGGTTTGGAAACCTTATAAGTCTTCCAGAACACTCAATCCATACAACTCAAAAACCAGTTGATTGATCTTATCGCCTGTATATTTTATTCCTGCCCAGTTTCTGAGGTATCAAAACAGGAAGGTTTTAGCTGGACACTGAAATCAACCTTATTCCATTTTCGCATTAGTATAAATCCAAATGCCAGCGCAGGTATGGTAAGTGCCGCAACATCCCTCAATGTATGCATGATCGTTACTCTAATTCTCAATTATAAAAAGTATCCAAAAATTAAAGGCTCAATCCAACCAATAGTAAAAGTAATCAGCGGTCCCGGATAAGGCAATTACTTCAGCCGGTTTACCTAATTCATTTAATTTTACCGATCGTATCATTCTTGCAATTACCTATTTTTAGATGAAGCATATTAACATATCTAATCGAAAAACCGCCTCAATATCAGCTTTTGCATTAGTTCCCCTATCAGGTTTTGCTACCGACTTATATCTGCCTTCTTTCCCGCAAATGGCGGCCGTTTTCCATGCCACACCCACTCAGATTCAACTAACCTTATCGGTTTTCCTCATCAGCTATGGCATAGGTCAGTTCTTTGCCGGCAGCCTGATGGATAGTTTCGGCCGCTACCGGCCGGTTATTATTGCGTTGATAGTATTCATTTTCTCCAATATTCTGATCATTCTTACCCGGAATATACTGTTAGTAGATGTTTGCAGGGTTCTTCAGGGCCTTTGCGTTTCTTTTATTGCTGTTGGAAAAAGAACTTTTTTTGTAGATGCTTATACCGGTAAACAACAGCGGAGCTATACCTCATTATTGACCATTGTATGGGGTACAGCACCTATCATTGCTCCTTATCTGGGCGGTTATCTGCAGGTTCATTTTGGATGGACTTCCTGTTTTTATTTCCTGGCTATTTATGCCGGCATCCTGCTGATCACAGAACTGAGATACGGCGGCGAAACACTCAGATATCGTACCCATTTTCACCTGAAGCCTGTTTCAAAGGTTTACTTAAAACTCCTGAATACAAGGGATTTCAGTACCGGCGTGGCGATCCTCGGATTAAGCTTCTGCCTGGTCATGTCCTTTAACATGGTCATTCCCTTCATTGTTCAAAAAATATTTCATCTTTCGCCCGTGATTACCGGCTATTGTGCATTATTATCAGGTATTGCGCTTTTCTCCGGAGGAATTATCGGAAAATCCATAGGGATCCACCGGTTATTAAAAAAAGCTATTGTCATCTCTTTAATTCAATGTACGATCATCCTTGTAATGCTCAACTTATTGCATTTTTTGAACAGCATATTTCTATTGATGATGTTTGTGGTGGTTATTCACTTAATAGAAGGTATTCTTTATAACCTTTTCTTTACCCACTGCCTGATAAGGTTTCCGAAAAACGCAGCTACAGCCGGCGGCATTACCAGCGGCGGGTCCTATATCGTACTATCCATTGCCATATCTGTTCTATTGACTTTACTTCCCAATCCCGGGCAGCATACGCTTGCTTACAGTTATCTGATCCTTTGTGTTTCCATTATTATTTTGCTGGTGATTTTTAGAAAATCCATCATCAAAGCAAATCAGGCTGAACGGAGTGAGAAATTAACTGAAAAAGTAATATGAATCATTTATTTTTATTTCCTCTTCACTGAATCCATACAACTCAAAAACCAATTGATCGATTTATCTGTATATTTTTTTCTTGAACAGTTGCAGAGGTTTTGAAACCAAGAAGGTTTTACCGGACACTTTTTAAAGAACGAATACTGAAATAAACCTTCTTGGTTTTTGCTGCATTGATAACGGCTATTCGGAGAGCGGCGCCAGCGCTGGACCTGTTTTGCAGAAGATTCTTTATCCTTTGATTATGCCAAAAATTTCCTGCACATCGGGTTCGCCGGGATCAACACCTAATGAATTCATAATGGGCACAAGTGTTTGGCCAAATACCTTAAAATCTTCCATATTATCCCATACATCAGTTATATCAACATCGTTTGCATCGCCATAGCAAACATGGTAGCTTCTGCCTTTCGGAGCCCCTGCTCCTGCAGCTTCAAGTTGCTTAACTGTTTCATGATACTTAGCGGCTGTGAAACCTGCCGGTTTAAATTTTACTACAAGTGACATAGTTTGAGATTTAAATGTTATCGCCTACTCTGATCAGTTTTCGGCTTCCCTGTTTATTTAATTCTGTTGCTCTGCGAAGCTCATTCTTCAATTCAAACCGCACAGATTTAAAAAGATGTAAGGTCTATTTAGGCCGCATTAAATTTTAGTATTGCGGTGGCAAAAAGTGTCAACCTTTTATTCCATTCGTTATGTTTATCGGCCTCTATGCATGAATCTTTCAACTGTTTATTGTGGGCGCTCAGAACATGCTGCAAATAGCAACTCGACAACGAATGTCACTTTCATTTGTTTTGTCTTTAAATTTTTAAAATTAAGAGACCAACGAAATTTGAAGGGATCTCAGCCGGAAGGTTTCTGATTTTATAAAACGAAGCGGCACTTTCTTTTTATTAAAATCTGAAAAGAATTCGGAGGATTTGAATTCTTCTATAAATGTATTTTTTCTTTATTAATTATCCATCACATAACTGTCATTTTACTTTGAGGAACGGGGAATGGGCTCTCAAAGCCCATCCTCAACACATCAACAAAGGAGAGAGGACACCCTATCAAAAGTGTCCTCCCGTTCAAATTCAAGGCCTGAAAGTAAAACTATTTGGGAGTACCTGCTCCGCCATTTGCATTCTTTAACCGGTTCTCTTCCTGCTGTATTCCTGTATTTTTATATTGGTTTACTTTTACTTTCTTATTACCAAAGTTCCAGGTGAAAGTAAGATTGGCAGCACGATCCAACAGGTGAAATTGGGAATGAGCGTCAATATCTCCAAAGTTGATCTTCCCTTTGAATTGCATACTTTGAAAAATGTCCTGTACATTCAGCTTGATAGAAGCATTATCTTTCCATAACGATTTGGCAATACCTGCTGAAACCATCCATATCGGGCTGATGATAGAAGGTCCTGATATGGCAGTGCTCTTATACATGCCGCTTAAATCTCCTTTCCAGCCATGAGAAAGGATGAAGTTTTGTTGAGTATATACCATAAAGGAAGTGTAGCCTTTATTCAAATTGAATCCATTATAAACACCTTTATACTTATTGTAAAATCCCTGCAGACTACTATAGGTATGCCACCATGGTGTGATCACTACGGGGATGCCCAGCGTTAAGGTCAGGTTGTTCAGCGTACTTAAATTGTCCATAGTTTGAAAAGTAACATGAGTAGAATCCACCTGCCTGATCACCTGGGTCATGATATCGCTGGTATGGCTATAGTTCAAAACGGCTGAATACTTTTGTCTGAATGTATAGGACAACTCAGCAGCGTTGATAAATTGCGGCTTCAGGTAGGGGTTTCCTTCCCGGTAAGTATATTCGTCTATATAATAAATAAATGGATTCAGGCTTTGGTAATCCGGGCGGTCAACACGCCTGGTATAAGAAAGGCTGAGGATATGATTTTGATTGATCATTTTGGTAAGTGACAAATTAGGGAACAAATCAAAATAGTCGTTTTTATTAAGTGAATCAGAACTGAGCTGATCGGTATGAATAATTGTCTGTTCACCCCGTAAACCCGCATTGGCGCTCCATCCCTTCTTAAAGGTTTTATCCAGGCTCGCATAAGCGGCATTTACATTTTCCTTGTAAATGAAATGATTCGTGTTTCCAGGATCATTGACCCATTGATCATTTTTAAAAATTTCGAATTGACTATTGTTATCAGAATTGACCAAACTGTATTTGAGTCCGGCTGATAATTTGACCTGGCCTTTGAAAGGATGTGTATAATCAAGCTTGGCAGCATAAATATCGATATTGCTGGGTTGAGTCCCTTTCTGCATCCTCGGATCATGCAATGAGTTTCCCTCAGCATCCGTTGCATTGGTAGATAAGGATTGCGGCATAGACATATTAAAACGGTTGTAGTCGAGGTTGGCCGCCAGGGAACTACCCTTGCCATTATTTAAAGTATAATGCACATTAGCTCCTTTACTTTGCCAGTTGAATCCTATATGATTAGCGGAAGTGGAAACAGAATCGGTGTTGCCTGAGCCATTCATGAAATACACCGGGCTGTGCGTGTTGAATTCACCCTGGTTGAATGTACCATTTGCGACGAAGCCGATGGTTTGTTTCGGAGTCAGAAAGAAATCCATTCCTACCTGGGCAGTGTTATTATTACCGAGCGTCTTCATAATGCTTTCCTGTTGCATTTGGGTTTGTATGATCTTGGAGTTCGGCTCATAAAAATAGCGGTCAATGTCCATTTTAAATTTATTCTGCGTATGCGCAAAATTATAATTGCTGTATAAGCTGAAATGTTTGTTCTTATAATTCAGGGAGCCACCGGCATTGTATTTTGCGAATTGACCATAGCCACCGCCTGCTGTCAGGTTACCATTGAATCCCAGGTTGGTATTTTTCTTCAATACGATATTGATGAGTCCTGCGGTGCCGGCGGCAGAATATTTTACAGGAGGTTGGGTCATCAGTTCTATTTGTGAGACGGAGCTTGCCGGCATGCCCTTTAGCATGGTAGCTAACTGACTGGCGGATAAATGAGTCGGCTGACCGTTGATCATTACATTCACGCCACCTTTACCATTCATGGAAATGTTGCCATCCTGGTCCACGAATATACCCGGCGACTTTTCCAGGGCTTCCATTACACTGTTCCCTGCGCTCATAGGGCTGTTCTCTACGTTCACAATGGTCTGTCCGGGTTTGTGCTGGATAAAAGGTTTGATCGCCTTTACCTGTACGTCCGTTAATAGTTTGGTATTGGATTCCAAAGTGATCACAGGAATTATGATGTCGTTATTGCCATTCCCCAGTGTAAAAGGTTTCGTGTATGCCTTCATGCCTGCTACAGAAACGGCAACCAGGTAATTACCAAAGGGAATGTTTTCAAAATGATAAGCTCCTGATGTATCGGAAATAGCGCCTTTGACTAAGGCTGAGTCCGTGGCTTTGAGTAAGGTGACAGTAGCAAATGAGGCAGGTGTTTGATTATGATTGATGATCCGGCCGGATATTTTCCCTGCGTTCATTTCCTGGGCAAAGCCTTGTGTTGTAAAAAAAGAAGCGCTCAATAAGAGGAGCCAAAAGAATAAATTTTTCATGTTCTGTATTTAAAAAAATGTTTGTTGATTCATAAAAACGATGCAAATAAATCAACTTTGCTTTTTTGGGAAAAGCGTTATCGGCAGATGCCCTGAAAATAAGGATGAATGGTGTGGTTTCGGCGGGGGAAGCAAGGGCAATGGTTGATGGTTAATGATCAATGATCAATCGCAATGGTTAAAGGGCAATAGGCAAGGGGTAAGGGCAAAGGCTCTAAAATCGGGAATAAAAGAAAACTTAGCCACAAAGTATTGCTGCTGATTCTGACTGAAATAAAACCTTCCGGGTTTTCAACCACAGGTACCAAAGGATCTGAAGTTTCTTTAAGAGAAAAGAACCTCCACCACAATTTTTCGTTATTCTGCTTGTTTTAACTTCAAACTTATATAATCCATATAGCGCAGGTTCATTATTTTACTTTCCAGCCATCCATAATAATTAAAATAAAGGAAATATAGATTTTTATCGGGGTCATCCTTATACTCATCAAGCCGTTTCAGGAAATATTTAATTAATTTATTTGGATTGCTCTTGGAACGTTTGGTGGCCAGGTGACCCAGGAATAACATCAGTTCCCGCTCAAAAGGCCGGAGTTTTCTGCGGTCATATAAAAGGTGATAGGCTGCGTCCAAAGCGCTATCCAGCCTATACCATTCCTTCTGTTCATAAAGAATGGCCAGGTAAAACAGTAGCGAGAAGTATAAGATATCCTCCCTGTTTATCTTTCGGTTCAATTCTTTTATTAAAAGCAACAGTGTTTCCGCATCCTCCCATTGTTGCAGTACAAAATAAGCGATGCAGACTGAGCTGAGGATAGATAACCGGTCTGCAGGTGGCAAAATCCGGGTTGAATAAGAAAATATTACAGCCGATTTATCGTCAACCAGTTTCTTCATTTCGCCAAACCGGGCAGTTTTAAGGTATACTTTTAACTCCGTATTGAAATTGATGACCTCAAAATGCTTGCGGTGCACTTCATTTTTCAGATAAGCTTTTACCATTTGCCCGTAAGCCATTATATTTTCCTGAACGTGCTGAATATCTTTACCTAAGAAATCATTGTAACAGCTTGTGTTGACAGAATTCAGAAAAAGAAAAGGATATTCATTGATGAGGTGAGGGGAAGCATTCCATAAGTTATATATTTTTCGGCAGGTTTGTGTGCAGAGGCTGTTTTCATGTAGCATATATTCGCATAAGGCCAGTGTATTCAGGTAGAATAAGGAAATCAAAGGTTGATCATCATTTGCAGGCTTTAGGCTAGGTAGAAGTGTTTTTGTCCCGTTTATTTCAGCTAATTCTTCTTCTGTAATGGGCAGCCACGACTGGTAGGTAAGCCTTCGTGCTTTTTCATATAAAAACCTGTTATCAACAATTGTTTGCTGATTCTTAATAGCCGCCTTCAGGTCCGAAAAGACAGCATCAGAGGTAGATTTATACTGTTTGTAATTTTTATATTCAAGCACCCGGTTCTCCAGGTGAAGCAACAAGATCAGGAAATGATATTTTCCATATTCCAGGGCAAGCGCTATTCCTTTCCGGCAAAGCTTTTGCGCCGGGGATAGCAGATTCTTTTCCTGCAAAGTTTTGATCTGATCCTGTATAAAATATAACCGGGTATCTACATTTTTATTTCTATTCTGAAATACGAGCGTATCCATGATATCTTTATGGAGATAGGTTTTAAGGCCCGAAAAATGGCTCCTGTTTTCAATTTTAAGCTGCTTGCATAATTCATTTTCATCCTGCACCTCACACTCATCTATTAATTTAAACAGCTTTAGATGTAAGGCATCATTCTGGTTCGCGTGGCGTTTAGACATCTTTTTATAATACGACTTCTCGCTGCTGCTTAATCCTCTTATAAGTTGGAAAATGTCGGAGCTATTTTCTTCTTCCTCCAAATGACGCTGCATAAAAATATTTTTATCCGGCTATACTTCTGATTACTAAAACTACATTATTTTTTCAATTTTTTAAACGTTTGATGTGAGTAACAGTTTTTCCGTGCTGGTATCATCCTGGCGCTTTTTGATTACTAAATAACCGCATAAATTTTAATTGTTGAGGATGTAATGCATCAGTAGATTTACATCGTTGCTTTTTTAGCCTTTGAAAGCTTTCAATGAGATATCACAAGCTAGAATGAAAGGCATTTAAATTATTATAATGGTAATCCTCGGGGAGTTTATTTGGTTTTTCAAATGTGTGTAGTGGCTATTTTCGGAAAGAATAGCCATTTTTTTAAATAAAGAAGGTTTTAAATAACATCATGAAAACAAAGAAAAAATAATTGGTTCTTCGGTCTTTTTGTGTGGTAATGAATGGCTATTTCTAAAAAAAATAGCCATTTTTTATTACTTGTCAATTGATCATTCCTGGAACTAAATTAAACTGTAAATACCGAAGACCACACTTGCAGATCAGGAAGAAAAAAGAAATAAGCTGTTGATAAGATCTAATTGGCAAAGGAGATTTTAGGTATCTCTATGCTGTTATGTATGGCGTATGTGGGGGGGTATGTATGGGGTATCCTGCGAAAAGGTTGAAGGTTAAGGTTGAAAAACAAAGTGTTATCTTTTCCCGGTTTAATGCAGGGCGCTAGTATACTCATCCATACAACCCAAAAACCAATTGATTAATATTATCACTTGATAGTCCTTCTCTTTGTTTGAATCAGGATTTTCAGGGTTGAAGGATTGTTGGATTTTGAAATGCTTCTCCCTAGGTTCTCCATTAACCGGTCCTTCCTGCCAAATGTCAAAATTTATGTCAAATCTTCTCCTCAGATTCAACGCCATGATTCGTGTCTAACAAGCTACCTTTAAGATGTCTGTAGTTGCAATCATACGGACAGCAGCTTTTTTTATTTTTAAGCATTCTATGAATAGGAGGGGGCCGTGTACTGCGTCACTTTTTGTCATCAACTTTCAATCATTATTG
>Ga0157370_10004847_pt1 | contig 15283 bp, 6 predicted proteins | sample C35metaG_FD_113463 | JGI IMG/M metagenome (GOLD analysis project Ga0157370, IMG submission 113463) | Corn rhizosphere microbial communities from Kellogg Biological Station, Michigan, USA - C3-5 metaG | ecosystem: Host-associated > Plants > Roots > Rhizosphere > Soil | place: USA: Michigan...
GCGGCGAACCCACCGGGGGCCCCTCGTTCGCGCACGCAGAACGGGCTCGACGGCATGGCGCCGCTCGGGAATTACACCGTCACGCTCGAGCTCGGCGACGTGAAGCTGACGAAGCAGGGCCGAGTGGCGGCAACGCAGGGCTGGCGCATCGGCGCGGTGCCCGAAGTGATACGCTGACGGTCATCCTGTTGGTGCTGGGAGTGGAGCTGGTGTCGGGTCTTGCCCCGTGCGCGCACGGCGCAAGACCCGACACCATTCATCCCCTTGGGGTGACGTTCCCCACTGGTGAGTCCAAGTCTAGGCTGACAGTCGGGTTCGTGTTGAAGCTAGCTCTTTCTGCTGCGCAAACTCCACGGGTGTGGATTGTGCGAGCCCGCTATGCGGGCGAGCTGTATTGTACTCCTCCCGCCAGTTCTCGATCTTCGCCCTGGCGTCGGCTAGCGAAAGGAGCCAGTGCTCGTTCAGGCATTCTTCTCTGAGCTTTCCGTCGAAGTCTTCGAAATAGCAGTTCTCCACCGGACGCCCAAGGCGGATGAAGAGGAGCGCGACACCGCGATGATGTGCCCACGCATCGAGGGCACGGCTCACGAACTCTGGACCGTTATCACACACAATGGTCTCCAGCAACCCGCGCGTTACGCCGAGCCGCTCCAAGATCCTCACTACACGGTCACCAGAGAGCGACGTACCGACTTCGATCACGGGGCATCCTCGCGTGCAATCGTCGAAGCCTAACCCCTCGCCTCACGCTTCACCAAAATCCGCGCAGACCCAATTTCAGACGATCATTGACACTCGAGCGCTAGTCGATACCGTAGCGCCGCTCGCGCTGCTGAAATGCCTGCTCGCCGCCTTCTAGCGCCAGCAGCAATTCACGGTTCGCAACGTTCTCGATAGTTGTGCCGATAACGGTCGTTTCATGAGACTCATCCATCGACATGCAATGGATGAGGTCAGCATCCCCGTTGATGACAAAGTTGGCGTTATGCGTGGCGAATATGATCTGTCGGTGCTTCTTGCGACCCTTGACTAGGTCGACGAGATACTTGGCGATAAGCGAACTGTCCAAGTGCGCTTCAGGTTCGTCAATGACGATTGGCATGTTCCCGAGCAGCAGCAACACCACAATCGCCGCAGTGCAGCGCTGACCGAACGACGAGCTTTCGAGTGGCTTGGCGTCATACAGAACTTGAATCTGCCCGAGTTTGCGTACGTCGAGAAGCTGACACTCGGCTTGCAGTTTCAGCGTATCGAAATTGACTCCCTGAGTGAGATAGTCTCGAAGCGCCTTCGCATACACGGTGCCATCGTTAGGAACCAGCTTGATTGCCGAATCACGGTCGCTGAGCGCCGCGAAGCTGATGCTTCCGAGTTTGTTCGCTACATAGTCGGCTCGTGCTGCTCGTCCTTCCAAGCGCCCAATCGCATCGGCGACATATTGCACCATCGAATCATTGAACGCTTTCTGGTTAAAACGATACAACAGTTTGATGGGCTTTACTTCGACGCTGAGTGCTTTCAGGTCTGCGTTCAGCGGCGCAAGAAGTGCCTCGACAGCACCTTGGTACTCTTCCGCGTATTTGCGGAGCGGTGTAAACTGGCCAATCTCAACCCGAAGTGCCTCTACCTTGGACTTCAGGCTTTCAATGTCGTCGTTGAGCTGGGCCATCCGTTCAGAAACCTTTCCTACATCAGCGAGATTCTCTGCTGAGAGCCCGCGCGCCTTCAAGAAGGTCTCAAGTTCGGTGCGAAGCGACTGCACTTCGTCGATGACAGCTTTTTCACGGACGGCGGCATCTCGGAGAGATTGCTGAGCTAGCGCTTCGTCGATGGCCTTCTGAACAGCCTCGACGACGCGACGAACTTGCTGGTCGTAGGCGTTCAGGTTGTCGGCAGCGCCGGCGAGGAAGGTGGAGGATTCTGAGGTGGCGGCCCGCAAACTCAGAACTAAGGATTCAAGTCGTGCCCTTCCAGTCCTTATTCCGTTTAGCTCCCTGTTCAGTACTCCGAGCCCATCGTTTATTCGCTTGTAATCCGAGTTCTCAAACGACTCAACGATCCCCTTTTGGGTGTTCAATTCCTTCTCTGAATCCGAGAGCTTCACTAACAGCTCATGATGGTTCGCGAGCCGGGCAAGCTGCTTCCGTGTAGCCAAGATCGCAGCGTCGACTGAAGCCTCGCTTTCGGTCAGCAGTTTCTTCGTGTCTAGTTTTCGTAGCCGAGCGAAGATGGCGCTAGTGAATCGCGCCTGATCGGAGGCAAACTGTTCAATTTCGTTCTGCTGCAGGAACTCCACGACTCGCTGCTCCGAAATGCCGTCGATGTCGACGCAACCGTCGATCGAGACAGAATCAGGAGAAAGGCTGTTCTTTCTAAAGAACTCAGTGCTGCCGGGGTCGAGTTTTTCGTGTATAAGGTTCAGGAGGGTGCTTTTTCCGGTGCCGCGACCGCCGATGATGCACGTCAGGTATGGGCTAAATGAGATTTCTCTCGTTCCCCTGAGGCAAAACACGTCTGTTCGCTCACCGTCCGTAAGCGCCGTGCCTGCGGGAACGGTCAACTTCACTTTCTTTATTTGGAGCAGTGGCTCGATCGGCGGCGTATCTCCTACGTAAACGCGCGCGTGATACTCGAAGACCGCTTGCTTCAGGCCTTCGAACGTTGCGTCTGCCTTGATCCATGTGAAGCAGTTGGCAAGGCGATCTTTCTCTTTGGAGTTCGCGTGTTGGTGGGCGTCGCTACAGTCGAGAAGTCGATCATTCACGCCACTCGCCGTTAACGATTGCTGGGCCTTACTCCAGTCGCCCGCACTTCCGGATGCGGTGAAGACTAGATCAGCGCCATTGATGATGGTTTTCTTGTCGGCAATCGAGTGATCGTTCCACTTGATGTCGGCCCACTCCGTCTTTCCGACGGCCGTCAACGTCTTGCCCGCGAAGTAGGTGGACTCCAACACCTCGCGAATGGAGTCCAGGCTGAGACATAGGTTGTTGAAGCCCTCAAGAAGTGGGGCGCCAAACTTCGATTGCTCTTTTGTCGGCACGCTGTTGATGATCTGACGGCCGAGATCTTCAATGCTCTTTCGCGTTGGGACGGCGACCCATTTGCCGGATGTGCGAATAGAGTCGTACGCCGGCGTCAGAATGTACTTACTGCACAACGCGCTGAGGAACTGACTCTCGATTACATCAGGGTCGATCTCGTCAGAGAATATGACGTGATAGTTGACCCGGCTTAGGCCTGACGAGCTTCCTCCGAACTTGTCTATTCGCAGTTCTATAACCGGCAGCAACAACTCGATGTTCGGCAACTTTCCAGCGGCCTTCGCAGCGAGAACTTTCTTGTACCCGTCAAGAAAGACGTAGTCGTTGATCCCTAAGACGCGGAACTCTGGCGGAAGCTTGGCAAGGCCATCGATGAAGCGATCCCAAGCATCAGCGTTACCGTACGAGTGAATCAAGGAGTCTGGCGTATGAACATGCAGATCCCACTTTCGCCATATCGATCCCCGTGATTCTGACATATTTGCTGCTCCTAGGAATTCTCGTTGTCGATCAACAGGCAGACGCGCCAGCAGGTTAGCCGCAGCATTCGTCCAGCGAGCGACTGTTTCTCGAAGCTCACGAATGCAAATGGGTGAATGTAGTGCTGGCAGGCCCAGCAGTCACCTCCACGAACCGAATCAAGCTACCCATGGCTGGTTCGGCACGCTGGGCGCCGGAAGGTCTTCGTGTGAACGGAGGGAGGCCGGGAGGCCTTGGCTCGAACCACGCTATTTGGAGGTGAACCTCTGCCCGCGACTCGTTTACGACTACCGATCGGCAATCGCGAGCAGGCCTTGAACCGCTCGTCACTTCTTGCGCGATTTGCAGATCATCCGTGGTCAGAGGTGTGGGGTTCACGTGGCTTTAGTTGAGTGGGCTTGGCTAGACCGCCAGGACCCTATTGAGCATCTACGAATTCAGTCTTCGTCCTTGTCACGGCTATTAAACCTTGGGTTCACGCATGTACGTTATTTCCACTCCGCGCATCAGTCGCGCTTCTTGGACAATCGATTCCAGAGAAAAGCGGCTAGTATCATACCGCTGGAATAGGTCCAGTCCGCGATCGATGCTGATCTTCCAGCCAGAGTTTGTCGAGACGCTCCGGGCATGGAAGCCTGCGCTCTCGTCGAACTCCCAGGAAAATGCGATCCGGGTACCGGCGAACGACTTCGCGACCAATTCCAACATGTCACACTGTTTCTCGCGAGCCTCTCCATCGGACTGCGTCACGAGGTTGACAACGACCTCATCGCCCTCCTCCACAACGTCATAGATGGTTTGAAGGAACTCCATGAGATTCCGTACTTGCGAATAGGTACGTATGTACGGATCACGGATCGCAATCCACTTTGCGCCTCTGAGATGCTCGGCAAATAGTCTCTTATAACTCCACCCCTTAGTATTCTCGCGAATTACAACATGACCGGGTTGAGGTCCGGCCGCTTGGAGTGGCGCGATAGGCAGGACGGATGGCTCAGGGGTGGCTGCAGCAGAAAAGGACTGGCCATCGGTGTCATCATCATCCTGGCCGGAGCCTTTCGGCTGCGCGAACGTCGAATACTGCACTTCCTCCGGAGTCAACACCACTTTGGTTTCGCCGCCGTTCACGGAACGATAGGCAAAATCGTGTCTCGCAAACGTGCTGTCGATTCGCACAATGTGTTCTCGTACCCGGCGACGCGCTTCCATCGCGAACGACAGCAACTCCTCTACCTCGTCAGTCGTCGCCCTTCCATCGGGGTACAGGATCTTCATCAAACCCGAGAAGGTCTTCTCGAATCCCGTCTGATCGCGCGTCGATACCTCCGACGCCACCTCGAAGTACTGCTTGTAGGCACCTGTGAAGTCTTCCGTCCGCAGGTGCTTCAGCACTTCAGCGATGTAATCCACCACAAAGCCATAGCCGTGCGAGAATAGCTCGTGTCGAATCGGCGCAACTTCCCAACCGGGATTATATGCGTGTATGCGGTCGAGAAACGCAGAATCAATGTATTTATCCGGCAGCGGCTCGAAGAAGTGCGAATGCTTAAGCATGTACGCCTCCGACTTCTGCGTATTCCCCATGAAGACCATAGATGCCTCGGCCGTCAGCTGCTCGATGCCACGGGAGAAGCTTCGGTTGGCCATGTAGTTCTTCATGATGTCGACCAGGGTCTTGTCGACCTTCTTGTCCTTACCCGCGAACTCATCAAAGCAAATGCAGTCCCAGTATCCAACCAGGCCGATCTTTCCACTCGCGCTGTTGTTCACGAAAAGCTTTGGCGCCGTGACCTCGGATCCGGAGATGAGCATTCCATGCGGTGAGAACTCCGCATAGATATGCGACTTTCCCGTTCCTTTCGGGCCGAGTTCGATCAGATTGTAGTTACGCTCGCAGTAGGGAATGAGACGAACCAAGGTGAGTAGCTTGGCGCGTCGGCCGAAGAACTCCGGATTGAAGCCCATGCTCTGCATGAGCACATCCATCCACTCATCCGTCGTGAACTTCGCCCGCGCTGCGAGATATTCGTCCACGTTCGCGTTCGCGACTTGGATCGGCTTCAACGTCTCGATCTGCCACGGACTACCCTTCGGGTCTTCCACCACTTCGTAGGTGACATCCGTGATGCACCAGATGCCGCCAACCAGCAGCTTGGGATACCGGCGCACGAAGTCATCTGCCACCGGCACTTTCTTGAGACCGAGATTGGTGAACTCGGCCTCGTAGAATCCACCTTTGTCGTTCAGCTCGACAGTCAGCTTGTCAATGACCTTGTGCCGGCCCTTTTCCTTGATCGTGGACTTAACCAGCTCCGCCTGATTCCGGTGGACGTAGTGCTTGGCGAGAATGCGCTGGACGGACTGAAGTCCGGCTGCGATAACTTCGGGATCGTCAGTCGCGCAGTGCTGGCCGAGCAAGTATTCGAGCACATAGGTTGGTACGACAGCATTCTGCTTCAGGCCTTGCGTGAGATCTTTCCGAACGACGAGTCCGGGGAATTGCTCGAGGATTTTCCGATCGAGTGGCGACGGAACCCGCAGTGCCAGAATGGGGGACTCGGCGTCATCGACGGATGCTTGATCAGAGGTCATCGAAGTCGCTCATAAAGGCCCTCTGAATCTTGAGGTCGTGGGATTTGTATGTGACCCACTGATTCGTTCCCGAGACCATCTCTTCCAGGCGGAGTTCGACGGTGCGGTTGTTCTGTGCGTCTGCAGCTCCGGAAATTACCAGGAGAACAGAAGTCTCCCGCAACCGTGCTTCCGGTTCCTTCGAATCAAAGAAGATGGTCTTCAGCTCTGACAGCGGCGTCTCGTCCTTGCCATAGAGACCGATGCGCAGGGTCCGCGGGCGAACTTTCTCAGCCACCGGTTGATCCTGATACACGGTGATGGGCAGCTGTCCGGTTGTGATTTTGGTGGGCACCCGCATGAACTCGACATCCACCAGTGTAGTGTCATCCGATCGAGCCTTCCGGATCTTCACCACGGGAACGATGACCTCCTGAAGACTGACTCCGCCATGCACATATCGGTTGCCTGAACCGCGAATCGAGAAGCGACCGAGCGCGAGCGGGAAAGCCGCCGTCCAATCCCCACCCACTCCCAATGCTGCTGCCGAGAGCATCTTCACCCCTGACATTTGCTGAATTCCCCAACCCATTCCATAGCGGCGACTCGTACAGCCCCACTTAGTGGCGTGCGGAAGATAGATCATGTCGCCCAATTCTACTGGCGTCTGCTGAAAGAGAAAACCGTGATCCGCTGTCAGCAGCATGTTGGTGCCATTGATGTTTGCGACCTTTTTGATGATGACTTCGAGCTCCCCGAAGGCATCCATCACTGCGTCGGTTGTCTGGTACTCGGTAGTAGTCTTGTCGCCGATATGATCGATCTTGTTGTGATAGATATAGATAACGTCGTGGTCGCGCATGAGATCCCGACCATCTGTCTTCGAGTTCATGGCGAGGAAGTTCTCAGCCTGAAGCGCAGTCGCGCGGCCTTCGCAGCCAGCCGCGAGGATCTCGGCACGGTTCGGTGTACCCCCAGCGCTTCGGCCGTCCACCGAGGCGTTGCCAGACTCGGCATCGACCGACCACTCCCGGCCCGGCAGCAGGGACGCCATACCAAGCTGCGTGTAGGAGGGAAGCGCGCTGAGCATCGGCTCGATCTCAGCGGACCAGCGGTTTGCCTCCGCCAAACGCTGAGCGAAGCCCGCTGCAGCCTCGTATCGCAACGCATCGGAGATAATAACGAAGACCTTCTGCCCCTTCGTACGAAATGGCTGCACGTACGTCTCGAAGAACCTACGTTGAGCCGGGAGACCATCGCAATCCCAATGCTCGAGACGAGCTACCTTGTCGCTCCATCGCTCGGACAATGGCAATAGGAAGTCGTTCAGATAGTGTTTTTCGACCCAATCGCGTACGGACTCCATCACTTTCGTCTGTCCGTACAGTCGAAGATGGTGGATAGCGAGTCGGTATTCCCTGTCTATCTGCCACCATGTTGTAGCGTATCGACGAGCCCCTGTTGCCATGGACTCCATCTGTAGGTCGGCGGCAGCGATGAGCTCACGGAGCGCAATCGCATGCTCTAGTCCGTCGTAGCCATCCGCGTGCGCAGGACGCCAGAAGGATGCGCGACGTTGCTGGATGACGGCGCGGAGACCGGCGGCGGGCGCGCCGTCTTGGAATGCCTCAGCGAGTCGGTGCAGTGTGAACCGTTCGAATATCTCGAATGTGTCGTTCTCGCCTAGCGACGTGCGCTGATCGAGCGCGGCAAGTGACTCCTTCACTTTAAGCGTCTCTTCTAGCGAGTTCGCCCAAGCGCGATAGGACTCCTGGTGTGCGAAGCTGTCCTTCCAGTTCCTTACGAAGACGGTGGCATGCGGCTGGAGTGTCTGCCGCGTCTCGAGCGGATTCATGGCTCGGAACAATGTCACCGCAAAATCGCGAAGGGACGGCGCGGGCGCCGCATAGCCAAATCGTTGGTTAACTTCGCGCCAGAACGGCTCTTCGAGACCTGTCCCTGCAAGAGTCTCGGCAACAGGATCAGCCAGTTCGCCGTTGATTCCGCGCGCAAGAAAATAGCGCAGCATTGTATCCAGCTCTGGCTGGGTGCCTGCGAGCACGGACATCATCTTGAGTCGGACGTCGCGTGCCTGGTCTTCCGCGCTGATAAGCTCCCGCAACGACGCAATTCGTTTGGCGCTATTGAAGAACGCAGAGTGATCGACGGCGAGGTGCCAGAACTCCTGCGGAAGCCCGGCTTCCTCTGCGCCAAGAGCAGCCTTGTCTGCGTGAAACTCGTGCCCCTGAAGCAGCAGATCGAGCAGCCAGTTGTCGGCGTCGTTCGGACGTGGACCCGACACGTACAGTAGAAAGCGCGTATCTGACTGCCGGACAACTCGGACCTTGGTCGCAAACTCGTCATTTGCGACATGAAGCTTGACGATGTCATTCTCGGCGTAGCCTTCGAATGTGTCATTCCACTCGCCAGCACCGTCGTACCAGAAGACGAGCCGATTGCGATCGAACGCACGCGCCAATCCATCATAGATACGCTTCATCCCGAGAACGCGTGCTGGAGCTTGGCCCTGAGTATGTCCTTCCGGGCATTGAAGAACGTTGGAAACTCCGCTAAGGAGAGACCTACCCCAACAGGGATGTAATTGCTCTGTTCATAGTGCGCTCTACTGGCGCCGAGCGTATTCATCCACGTCTCGAGAGGGCTGTCATTTTTGCTCTGGTTCTCCGAGCCTTCCAGAAGTTGCAAGTTGGGAAGGCGGTCGCGATCCTCCTGCCATTTCTGAACTTCACCTTCGGAAACGCCGATGCTTTCCAGTTTCTTCCGGGAAAACTGGCTCCAAGGGTGGAGGTGATCCTGATGGAATATGATTTGTTCGTATCTCAGGTGAGGATATAGAAGGGCGAGAAGCATGGATGTATACGGCCCCTTTTGCGCATCGAGCAGTTCATCAATATCCTCATCTGTCATCGCCAGACTGCGCTCGCCGGGCAGCTTTATATCGACGATATCCGTCACAGCAAGTCGCTTCGTTCGAAGTTCGTAATGTGTTCCACTGACCGGCTGGACACGCAAATGGTCCCTAATCGCAGCAAGTACGCGGTCTGTCTGACTGGCGAAGATCTGATTGATCAGTGCGCGCGTCAGGTACTGTCGTAGGGCTGCATTCGAGGCTGCGAGATCGCCTCCCTTGTAAGCAAAATATGCAATTGGAATGACCGCGTTTAGAGTCGGGAGAGTCTCAACCGAAAAACCCCACGCGACCAGAAGATCGACAGTCTTCTCAAGGGCGGCCTTGATCGAGTCCCAGTTTTGCTCGATCGCTTCAATGCTCTCCTTCCGAAACGATTTTGCCTTGAAGAGCACGGGCAGGTCCGTCAATACAAGACAGCTCCGCATCATGAAGTCATTATCGAATTCGAAGCGATTGCCCTTTGCGTTCAGGGTCTTGAGAGCTGCTTCAATACTTGATCTTCCCTCGTCCCAGTGCGCAACGATAGTCGAGAATAAAAGATCGGTCTTTGATAACTGGACGCCAGAGCTGTTTACTCTGACGAAAATATCCACAATGCGATCAAGATCCTGTTCGGCGATCTTGAAGTAGTTGATCACGTCGTCTGCACAGAGGCGCTGCCAGAGGAGACTCAGGACGGGGGCGGCGGTGGTACTCAACGCCGTACTGATGAGTGGATTGGCCGCTGCGGCTTCGCTGATGACCCTGAAGACGGGGGAGATCGCATCCCATGCAAGCGCATCCTTTACGAGGAACCAATAGTGCGACTCATCGACAACCGTCGCCTGCTCTGGCGTAAGGAAGGAGAACTCGTACTCGATGCCGCTTTCAGATTCCGCGGTGGATTGAAACAGTAGGTTCAGATACAGCATTTTGCGCGGGAAGGCCTTGTCGTCATTCCACCGCCCGTGACGGCGCTTTGCTGCGTAACTGCCCTGTAGTGCTACGTACATGGAGTTGAGCCGCTGCTGCCCATCCAGAACTCCGATGAACTCATCACGCAGATCGGGTTTGGGCGCCACTTGATTCACTGCGTTGTCGCGCTCATGGAAGTCCTGTATGAATTTGTAGAAAGTGTAGTCATCCTTCGCCTTGCCTTCGACAAACCAGAAGAGAAACGTCCCGATTGGGTAGCCGCGCATGATTGAATCGAAGAGCTTCTCTATTCGCTCCTGGTCCCACACAAACTTTCGCTGAATCGCGGGCAGGTAGATCTCATTCTGGGAGATCTGCCGCATCGCATCACGAACCTTGACCGATTGGTAGTTCATTAGAGGAATATCCGGTGCGGGCTATTCGTCTTTTGCCGCGAGGCCCGGGATCGGGGCCAGGACGTCAGCGAGCTTCAGGTAGTTGACCTTCACGCCGTCATCGAGATCCAGCTCAACGCGCTGCTGAGCGAGCGGGAGGAGCGACTCGCGCTCCCATTCTTCGCACTCATGCAGAACCTTCACGATTCTCTCTGATTCCTTGCGAGCGGACGTGCGTTCGGCGGCGGACAGTGATTCTCCTGCGAGCGACTGCGCTAGTTGTGCCTGACGACTCCGCAGCCGTACGACGTATTCTCGCAGATAACGATTGAGGACGACGTTCAGACTATCTCGCGTGTAGCGGTGGAGATACAAGAGTGCACTGAACCCCTTCTTGGGACTTTGCACCATCCAGTAGATCGGGCGCTTTTTGTACGTCTGGAGGTGATCCTTATAGAAGTCAGTGAGGAGATACTTCCGCAGGTCCTTGCCGAGGGAGTCCTCGATGAAGCGGAGATTCTCCCGCAGCGTGGCTTCGCCGAAGGTGGCGCGGAGGAAATCGCGGGTGCGAGCCACGATGTCGTCCTCGAACCACTCGCCATCGAGCACGGGGATGATGCCGTCCTCGTCCGGGGCGAAGGTGAGCTGGTCCGGCCGCCGCTCTACCTTCGCCAGAAACTCACGCAGGGTGTCGCCGGCGTTGGCGAGGACGAGGCCGGCGTGGTCGGGGGAATAGCGGCCCATCATGCAGCCGACGGCATAAGAGAGGAAGGCGGCCATATCGCGGCGGGCATCGGCGCGCGCGAGGGTGATCTGCGCTTCGGGCACTTCGGGCTGCAACTCGCCGTCGAGGCCGTAGGCGGCGATGAAGAGCCGGTTGTTCTCCGTCTCCAGCTCCTGCATCCGCCGGATGGCGGCGGCGCTCTGCGCCGCCCAATTCCCCCAGCTCGCCTCCAACGTCGCGCCCTTCAGCCCCGGCCGCAGCAACGGCTGGTCGTGGAAGTCCCACGAAGTCTCGAAGTTGTCCCAATCGGCGCGGGAGAGGGCGATGCAGTCTGAGACAACCTTGCTAACGGAATCACGACTGTCCGAATCCCCTGCCTTCAATGCTAGTGGGAGGTTTCCAATATTTGTCAGTCTGAAATCGAGAGTCGGACTCAAGGCCGCGAGCAGGCAGCTCACAACCTCACTGTTCAAAAAACCGAGGACGAAGGCCGTATATTCCGGTGAGGTAAAAATCGAAGGTGCGGTTGAATCGTATGAGAATCCATCGGGGTAGTATCGGATTGCAAAGCTCCCGGAACTAATCCGGCTCCACGACAAGGACTCCTTAAAGAAGTGGGCCTTACCACGCATAGGAGCGCCATTGTAGCTGAGAGGAAGGTCGTGAAAGGCGTGAACATCCACACCATTGCCCTCCCAGTTCAGAATGAACTCTGCATTCCCATACCAGCGTCGGAAATAGCCACCTTTCTTATGCGGCACCCACTTCTGCTCAACCGTACCTGCGGCTTGCGTCTTGAAGCTTATTCTCGATAAGCCAACTTCGCTCCAGTATCGAAGGAAGCGAGCATTGTCCCCAGTGTTGATTCCTTCACGGATGTTGCAAATGCTTTCAAGTGGCGCGTTGGTCGCGAAGCACTCCCTCGTCCGCGATGTCAGCCAATAGGCGATAGGCCACCCCGGCAGTTTCTTTAACTCTTCGGTAGCCGTTGAATAGAACCATCCACATTCCTGATTGTGAATCGCTTCGAGTGTTCGCGGCGCTTGGTTCTCAGCTCCTCGAAAGGCCGACAGGCGTATGAATGCTCCTTTGTGTTTCGGCCTGAATTGGTTGCTCAGTGTGAAGCAACAGATAGGCACAGTGGCTCCGTCGAAACCTGAGTATTCAAGTTGTACCAGCGATGTTATCGATGCTCGGTCGATTAGCTCACGTCTGAGGTTTTCGTAGGAGGCGATGAACATCCAAACAAACGGACTCATGAAGCCAAGAAAACCAGCCGGCAAGGCGAGTGTTCTTGAGCGAACAAAGAACGCTGAGAACAAGTCGGCCTTAAAAGGCTCAAAGTTGTGTTCTAAGAAAGTCTTGAGCGCGGCCGTTTGGTTTTTTGCCCCCATATACGGCGGATTAGCCACGACGACGTGATACCGCTGAGTGAGCGCCTCGGCTTGTTCGAGCACGCGCAGGACTTTGCGATGCGTTTCGCTCAGAAAGAGCTGGCCACCAAGGTCCTTTGCCTCGATGGTGCGGCGGGCGAAGGCGATGGCCTGTTCGTCGAGGCATGGCTGGATAAGCGAGCCGAAGTTCTTCGCCTCGAAGAATTGGTGAAGCAATTCGATCAGAGACGCATTAAAAAGAGCCCCCAGATCAAGCGCGCGGATATACTCGCGCAGCTCGTTTTCCGCAAAGCGCACATCGCGCAGCTCGACGATATTGGGCCGGACGAGATGTTCTGGCTGGAAGAAGCGGCGGGATTTTTCTCGGGCCTTGAAGACGAGGGCCAACTCGGCGAGCTGCGCCGCGCGGGCGTCGATGTCGATCCCAACGAGATTGTGCCGTAAGATGAGCGCAGGTATCTCAGTGGGTGCGTAGCCTTCCTCCTCATAGATGACGTGGAGCAGATCGAAGGCATAGGTGAGCATGTGCCCGCTGCCGACGGCGGGATCGCACACGCGGATTTCCTCAGGCTTCGTGATTTTGAGAAAGTCGGTCTCGGGTTCGCCCTCGATGTAATACGGCATGTGTTCGCGCAGCCGAGAGCCAGGCCGATTCAGCAGCCAGATCCGACCGAGAGAGTTTTCGACGAGGTAGCGGACGATCCAGTGCGGGGTGAAGAGCTGGGTGACGGCGGGGATGTCTTCGGTCGGTACCGCGCTCTTACGGGCCATCACCTGATCCTTGCGCTCCGAGATATAGAATTGGTATAGCCACCCGATGATCTCGACGTCGGCGCAGTCTTCGTCGGTGATCTCCGTGCGGAAGCCCCGCACCACCGACTGCTCGGTCAGCAAATCGTCCGGCAGCAGCAACTCGGTAGCGTCGTCCAGACGCTCGAACACATCGGGAAGCAGCGCGTGGTAGAACCGACAGCTCGCCAACACGAGATGTCGATAGACTTCACCCTGCGGGTTGGACGACGGGAGTTTTCCGTCGAGAAGGTCATCAAGTCGGACTGAGTCGGTATGCCACTTGAGCTCATCCGGCAGCGCGCCGTCACGCGCCAGCTTGAGCAACTCGGGCTGTGTAGATCCTTCGTCGGCGGATGTGAGCACGCGCGCCCGGAACGGGTGCCAGCCGCGCGCGTCGAGGTAGCGGAGTGCAGTGAGGCGATTGAACCAGGTGTAGGCCACCTTTTCGATCAGCCCATTGCGATCAACACGCGCTAGCTCGCGAAGCGCGGCGACTTGAGGTGCGAACGTCGTCCGGTAGTCGGGGGTCTGTGCTGCGAGGACTACATCGAGCTTTCGTCCAACAGCCTCGATCAGGTCGCGGCGAACCGCTGGGGCGAATGACTTGAGAGCAGAAGTATTCAAGGATATGTCTCGATCAGAGGCTGATACGGTTGCCCTTTGCCAATTCACTCTGCGCTACCGCGCGCAACGCAGCGAGCCATTCGTCGAGCTGTTCGGCATTCGCAACGTACGAGAACGAGCAGGCCGGACGGAGCGAAGCCGCAGGGGTGTACTGGATGGGCGCCGTCGGTGGTGGCAACGTTTCACCGTCTTGCGTCTTGCGAGTCGCCTCTTCTTCAGCGGCTAGTCGTGCCAATAAGGTGAGCTGCGCCGGATACTCGCGAGTCGTGTAACGGTTGAGCCGATCGCGCACTCCAGAGACGAATCGCGCGGATTGGATATCGGTACGCACAGTCACAGAGGGCAAGAGCACTCGCGTTCGATCAGCCTCGGTCAGTTGTGTGAACTCGACTTCGGCCTTCAGACGAGACTCGTGCTGGTCCACTACACCTACGCTACGATCACGCTCAGTGGTCAGCATGTCGGCGAGCATGGTGCGCAGCCGGCCGACAGCGGCTTTCGCGTTCGGTACGACATTCCCTCGATATGGGGCTTCTGATTCTTCGAGATCCCGAAGCGGCTGAACGTCCGTAGCAGGAAGTTCCGGAAGGTTGGCGCCCTCTTCACGCAGGAACCCGATCGCCTCATCGTAAGCCGCCCGTTGCTGGCCACGCATAAACGCTTCAATGGGGCCGAGCAAGTTCTCTTTTTCATCTAGCAATTTGTCCGAGAACTCCGTCACGTTCTTTAGAAGCCACATGTGATCTCGTTCCGCGAGCTGCTCGAGTTGCGTCACTACAGGACGGAGCGGAGCGAGGAACGCGTAGCGTGACTCCTGGTCAAGCAGTGTCAGAAGCACTGTCGCCTTCGCGCGAAACGCATCAGACGTTCGCTGTGCTACCGAACGTGCGTCGGTGCCATCGTTGGCACCATCGAAGAAATCGTGGTGAAAATTCTTGAGCGCACTTACCTGTCCCGGGGCAATCAGCTCCTGAAGCCGCACCCGAACACTTCCATGCTGCCGAGAGTTCCTCAGCTTGTCGAGCGCGCCCTGCGCATCGAGGAGGCCTGGATCGCGCAGCTCTACCTTCCCCATCCGGAACAGCCGGGCGACCAGCGTGAGCACAGCCATCGGATACCAGCCGTATGGCTTTCGCCCGAACTCCCGTACCATCTCTTCAATAGATGTCCGCTGTCCATCATCCTGATTTCGTCGGACATACGTGAGAATCTCGGACTCCGCCTCAGTAAGCGGACGTTCGGTGCCTTCAATCAGATCATCTGGGTCGAGTAGCGTTTTGGAAAGCGCCCGCTCGTCGTAGCTTCCCTTCAGCATCTTCAGGCTTGGATACGCAAAAGCAATCAGTTCCTGAAACGCCTTGTTGAACCGGCCTCGGGGTTCGCCTTGGCCTACAGTCTCTAGCCTAGCGCCATTGAGAAAGAGGGTCGCGCGA
>Ga0157370_10004848_pt1 | contig 15280 bp, 14 predicted proteins | sample C35metaG_FD_113463 | JGI IMG/M metagenome (GOLD analysis project Ga0157370, IMG submission 113463) | Corn rhizosphere microbial communities from Kellogg Biological Station, Michigan, USA - C3-5 metaG | ecosystem: Host-associated > Plants > Roots > Rhizosphere > Soil | place: USA: Michigan...
AACCACCGACAACTATCTATCGCCCCGCGCTTTTGCGAATCTTCTCGGTGCTCATCTGCGCACTTTAGAGCACTGGCGTCGCACTTGGCGGAATCCTGCCAAGGCAGGAAATACAAAAGCGCCTAAGGGTCCGCCGTTTCGCAAGTTGAACGGATCGATTCGGTACGACAAACAAGATGTCAACGAATTCTTGAAGAAAAAGAACACAGACATAACTTAGGCGGGAGTGCGCGACTTTTGATGTGGTCGCTGTAACTGCATAGTCATTGTTTCCGTGCACTTTTAAGGAAGCGTCAATGGAGTGCGGCAGTGATCACAAAACTGGGCCTGGACCAAACACGCTTCATCATCCGATTGAAGGGCGTGAACGCAAAGACACTGTACGAGGCAAACGGGATGGATGCTCAAATCTACCTGGCGGTGCGTGAACACATTATTAGCTGCACCCAGGATTGGATAAAGGGAGCAACGCATTGGGATTCGTCGAAAGGGCCGCTGAGCAATTCGCAATTTCCTCTTGATGGGGGTTCGACGCTCTACGTTGCGTTGGGGTGGAGCACTCAGGCAAAGCGTCATTTCATAACCCTTCAATTCAATTGTTCGAAACTAACCCCAATGGCTGCCATTGAACTGGTTGGCACGTTTGACTGTATGTTTAACGGGGGGTATGCCGACTTTTTTGACCGCGCCGAATGCAACTATATTGAACTCCCCCTCGACGTCACCGGCGCATGTATGACTGATTACCTGTTCTTTGACAGCAGGCTGAAGTCGTACAACGCCAATTACGAGGCGAATGGGACGCTCTACCTCGGCTCGGATACCAGCAGCCGCTGGTGGAAAATCTACGACAAGGGAAAGCAGATCGCTGATACCGGTGGCCCAGTATTTCATGGGCACTGGCTGCGAATAGAACCGTGCTTGAACATGAACATCCCGACCTCGGCACTTACGTCGCTGCACAGTCCATACGATACGTTGTGCATCATGCATAAGAAAAAGTTGATGGACATCAAGCACAGTATCCCGGTGAGAGCATTTCGCGATCGTATCTTCGAGCATGGATTACAGCCGCAGGCTGCCTATCTCAAGTGCGTAAGCAAGAAGGAATTGCTGGAGCATTTAAAATCCGCTACGCCTAGCTGGTACGATCCCACGGTCCTGTGGGAGACTTTCCCGACCGTGATTCAGCGCGTCATGCCTATGGGCATACAGGCACTTGCCGATTCGACGCCATACTCCACGTCGGTTATTTCGGCGGCAACGACCCAAAACGAGGTGCTGTGCAGTTGAGTGGTCGTTGCCACATCTCACCACATTGAAATGGCGGTAATGGCCCCACTGAACGGAGAGACGAACGTTTCAAAGTTCCGAAAGGCGTCCAGATTCTGTCGCGAGCGATGTAGGCAGTGGTGTCGCAGCTCCGTGTCGCTACTACCCATCCTAGTGGCGGCTACGCAGCTTCGAAGCGGTGCGAGATCGAATTTCCTAGCCGCAGCTCGGGCACTGACATGCCCGAGTCGATTGGAGACGTGCAATCAACTGCTCGATTCCCACATATCATCACACAGCTGCGAATCGGCAAATGTCCTAAATGTCCCAAACGGCGTGCAGGATATGTCCTAAACGCACGATAAGTGAGGACGCTATTGCGGTAGCGGCACTGTCCGAATTCCTAGCGGCGGCCCCGTGGCTTCGCAGCCATGCGAGATCGAGTTTCCATCGAGGCAAGCAACTCCGACCCCGATATACCGAGTCCGTCGGCGATCTTGTAGACCGTCTGCAAGCTGGGCGACCGTTGCCCGAGTTCGAGCAGTGATATGAACTGCCGATTCAAGTCGGATTCGAATGAGAGTTCTTCCTGCGACAAGCCGCGTTTGAGCCGAAGCTCGCGCAGTACCTCCCCAAACCGCTTGTCCGGTGATCGCAACCCGCCACTCCCTGTTGGAGCGGCAAGTTACGAGGTGCCTTACGGCCTGTCTTCCGACAGTTGTCGGAAAAAGCGATCCAGGTGCCGTCGATGACCAATTCGACAACTCGAGAACAATTTCTTAATCGAAAACGTTGAACTAACGTAAGCGGGTTGGGCAGCGGTCCGAGAGGCTTCGCCTTACGAGTTCGTCGCGCGCTTCAATTGCAAGTTCAGAAGTAGCTCAAACTCAAAGTACGAATCTCTTGTAGCGCGAGAGATACTCGGCACTGCTACGGATATTCTCCCGCCGCAAGCGTTCGCTTGTCTCAGGATCTCCGCGCCGCAAGGCGTCCAGGATCGCCCGATGTTCCTGCAGACCCTGCTGGGCTCGACCGGGCAGAATAATTATGCGGCGCGAGATTTCGCTGATCTTGTCATTGATCAGGTCAAGCATCCCGGCAAGGATTGGGCTGTCTGCGGCCGCAATCATTCTCATCCTCAACGTCCGGATGTTCTTTATGTACTCTTCCAAATCTCCGCGCTTGACGGACTCCTCCATGGGCGCGCCGAAGAGGTCGACGAGATCCTGCCAGCTTTCCTTCGGCCCGTTTTTCGCAGCCAGGCGCGCACATAGCCCTTCCAGCATTTCGCGTACGACGTAGATCTCGAAGACCTCGCTGAGCTCCAGGCGCACGACCACGGCACTCTTCTTATGGCTGCGGCTGATTAACCCCCGTTGCTCGAGCTTGAGGAATACATCGCGCACAACCGTCCGGGAAACGTGGAATTCCTCAGCGAGCTGTTGCTCGCTCAAGCGGCTGCCTGGCGGAAGCTGATGCGACGCTATGCGTTCCCGTAGGGTCTGGAAGACAATCTCTTTGCTGTCGACTGAACTGCGCATCTCCGCTATCCAGAAAGGAAGCAGCTACTACAGGGGAGAGGGGGGGTCGGCCCCTACCCCCCGAGCCGCTCAACTTCCCGGAAGATTATGGACTTCCGGGATGAATAGGTCCTTCCAGGACGATGGTTGGGACTTGATCGTGCCAACTTTGTACATGAACGCCGCGTACTTCATAATGCCGCTGGGCGTCGTGCTGAAGACGACGTCCGGATCATTCAGTATCTTCATTAGGGAAGGAATGTCCGCTTCCTTCCCCTTGGTGCGTTTCACATAAATTCGCGCCGCCTCCCGCTTGTTCGCGTTTATGAAGGCCATGGCCTCCTCCGTGGCGGCAAGGAATGCCCCGACGGTCTTCGGGTTCGCCTTATGGAACTTGGCAGTAGCATAAGCGATGATGAAGCTCGAATCGCCCACGACGTCCTTCGAGCTTAACACCCGCCGTATGCCAGACTTTTGCAGCTCCTGAAACATGAATGGGGGCGAGGTGAAGTGACTCGTCACTTCACCGGATCCTGAAAGTAGGGCGACCATGGCGTCGGGGTGTCGCATCGTAACGGTCAGGGGATCGAGCTTCGCGTAGTTTTCCGGTCCAAAGACCTGCGCCGCGGCCATCTGGAGCGTAATCGCCTGAATGGAGACCTTTACTGACGGTAAGGCAATCTTGTCCGCTGGGGTAAAGTCCTTGAGACTCTGGATTCGGGGATTGCGCGTGTTCAGGTACATCGGTGTGTTATTGATGGCGCAGACGCCCTCTATTTCATTCTGCGTATCCTTGGTCTTGTCCCATAGGAGGATAAGCGAGGGCAGCCCGGCGACCCCGAAATCGATGCTGCCGGAGAGAAGTGCATCATTCATCGAGCCGCCACCGGCAAACTTGGCCCATTTTACGGTGACGGTTCCCAAACCTGCTGCTTGTGTGTATTTCTCAACCAACCGCTTGTCCTGCATGACCATGAGCGGCAGATAGGCGATGCCAAACTGATCCGCTATCGTTATTTCGCTCACCTCGGCGACCGCGCGTCCACCGAACGCGAGCACCGATGCTGCTAGTAGTGAAAAAGCAACTGAGCGCAATTTCATTGGAACTTCTCCGTTAAAGTCAATTGGTGGCTCCTGCCGCATTAATACCGCGCGGCGCACCGTGCGGGCACCCCTTACTAAAACGGTACGCTACCGGACAACGTCGTGCGCTGCATCAGGCGCCTGCGCGGCAGCTGGTAGTCAGCGATCGCAAGATGCTGGACCGCGCAGTTATCCCACATCAGCGCATCGCCCACTCGCCACTTATGGCGATATATGAACTCTGGCCGGGAGCACTGCTGGCACAGAAGGTTCAGAAGCGCTTCGCCTTCCTCCTTGGGCAAGTCAAGAATATGGTCGGTCTGGCCTTCATTTACGAATATGCATTTCTTCCCGGTCACCGGATGGGTCCGCACCACCGGATGGATCGCTTCTGAAAGTTCTTTCTGTTCGTCGGTAATGATGGCGTTTATGTCGCCGTCGGCCTGCAGCTTCTTGAAGCGATGCTCCAGGGTATTCAGCGCCTTCAGGCCGACCAAGCGCTTCTTGATGTCTTCGGGGAGTGCGTCGTATGCCCGTGTGACACTTGCGAAGCAGGTATCGCCAAGCGGCTGGCCCGAATCGTCGTGTGGCACTTCGATCGCGTAGAGAAGGGAACTCAGACTGGGCGCGGGTTTGTATGACAGATCCGAATGCCAATAACGACCGGCGTCGTAGGCGCCGATATTCCGGCCGTTCTCAATGATATTGGAGACGATGAACAACTCCGGATAGCGTGGGTGCAGGTACTGGCTCAGCACGTGCTTTTCGAGATCCCCGAAGCGCCGGCTGAACCGGATTTGCTGCTCCTCCGTAATCCTCTGATCGCGAAAGACGATCACGGAATGCTCATAAAACGCATTCTCGACCGCGGAGAAGGTCTTTTCGTCCAGATCTTCTGAGAGGTCTACCCCGAGGATTTCGGCACCGATACCGACGCCCGATGCCACGACAGAAAAAGTGCTGCTGATGCTTCGCGAGGCTGCTAGTTGCACCTGATCTCCTTAAGCGGCTTCCGCCGCAAACTCGTAACCAGAGACCTATATGACGTCGTCGAAGAAGAGCGCCATATCGGCTACGTTTTCAATTGCCTTCACCCGGCGGGCGATGAGCATGCTTTTCGCGCGGGACAGCGGGCGTGATCCCGACGAGGTGCACTCGAGAAATTTGTTCTGATGTTCGGCCTCCGACATTGGGCTTTGCGGAGTTCCCGGCACATGCTCCATGCGACGCCTAATCGCACCGTGAGCTTTGCTGTGCAGAATGATTGTCGTCGGCGCGAACTTTTCCGTATTGCTTTCGTCCACCGTGACCTTCACGCGTTTTGCGATGCCCGCGATCGCCGGTTCGAGCACGGCTGCGTCCTGTATCTCGGCAATGCCAAGACGCCGCCGTAGGATTGCGGACGCGACGGAGTATTGCGCACTGAACTGCGCAGTTACCTGCGGATTACCCGCCGGGTCGAATGGGGCTCCGACGAGCTGATTCATGAACGGCGAGATGAACACCTCCACTGAGGTGACATCGTCCTTCGTCAGCTCGAACTCCGATACGATCTGGATCACACCGTCAATTAACGTGTGATTGCACGTGCAACTTGGATACTTCTTGGTGGTGGTGTTCAGAATTTCGTACCGACTCCCTAGGCCGTCCAGGAGCCTTTCGGGCGATCCGTTTTCGTACATAGCGTAGAAGCCAAATTTGCCTTCGAGCGCTTCCTTAGGCCCCGTAATGCCACCTCCGGCAAGCAAGGCTGAGAAAACGCCCGCTCGCGCAGCGAAGCCTGCTTGCAGACGCTTGGTTAGGCTTTTCTCTACGAGCGCTTGCTGCGTGCCGCCAACATGGCTGAGTGCGATTCCGAGCGCATTTGCCGTAGCGTCGGCGTCGAGTCGCAGTAGTCGCGCGGACACCGCGGCAGCGCCGAGCACGCCGTGGATCGAGGTGAAGAACCATCCAGAATTTCGGTGCGCCGACATTCCTAGCCTGCATATGAGGTCAGTTCCGAGCGCTAGTGCGGCGATGAATTCCGGTCCGCTAACATGCTGACGCTGTGCCATGGCGAGGGCCGCTGGCAGCGCGATGATGTCGGCATGAACCTGTCCTGCCTGGTGCACGCTGTCGTAATCGAGAGCGGCTGCCAAAGAGCTATTCAAGAACGCTGCCGCGGAGGCCGGCAACCTGTCGCCGTAAGCCCATACCACGCTCTCCGCCGTCCCCCCCTCGTTCGCCACGAGTTCGCGCGTCTCCGGAATCCCGGGGGCGCTTGAACCCGCCCATGCCACACCAAGTGTATCGAGAATCAGTCGCTTGGCGGCTTCAATTACCTCTCCCGGGATAGATTCGGATCGCGTGCCTACAACGTGCTCAGCGACCTGTCTCGAAACGTTCATTGCGTAAGTGTTTCCTGAAAGTGCTTCCTATTTGGCCGGCACGGAACGAAGCCAGTCGAGCACGGCCCGATCCAGTTCTGCCTCGGCCCCCGCGAAGTTGTGCGGAACTTTTCCCTTAACCAGCACCTGCCGGTACGATTTGCCGGGGCCGGACTCGTAGGCCGCCTTGCGCGCCGGCGCCGAATTAGCCACATCGGCGTCGGCCTCACCGTACACGTCGATTACCGGCACGGCTACCTTGCGCAATGTCGTCGTTGAGTTGAGAGAACCAGCGCCATTGACCCCTATGCCAAGGGCAATAAATCCCAGTATCGGTAACGCGGTGCTCTCTCGCTGGGAAAGGAAATCGCTTAACAGCCGGGCTCCCATGCTGAAGCCAAGGAGCACGACTTTTCCTACGTTCCGTTGTTCCAGGTCGCGTATGGCGGCCTTGGCGCGGGCGCCTGCTTCGGGGAACACGTAATTCGCGCCGTTAACGTCGCCCATGTAATCGGCGAATTCGTCTCCGGTCTTAGGGAGTGGATTTGCGAGCGACAAAGTGGTGTAGCCGGCTGTGTGGAGGGACCGCCGGAGGTGGCCTACGACGGGGCCATCCGGATTTGAATTGCGGCCATGCATGAGAACAATGCTTGGAAGCTGGGTGTCGCCAACGTTCAGGAGGGCGCTAAATCGTCCCTCGCCTCCGTGCACGCGAGAATCCAAGATGGTCGAAATGGGATGTGACTCAGCCACGGTTTTCCTCAGTAGTGAGATAAGGCCGCTAAATACCGGAAAAGAGCACTTGGTTTCCTACGGCCTCTGTCATATTACGAACCATTAAACAACCATGTCAACAAGAATGTTGACAAGATTGTCGGGTTGATGCACCGTATCGGAAATGCTCTTCCATCGCGAGCCGCACCTTTCACGCGCCCGGTTGGACCGTGGCACGGAACCACCCATCTGGAACACCCCGGCCTTTGCCGCATCACTCGTCCGCAGTGGCGATCGCGTCGTGACCTCTGGGTGCGGAGCCGCACCGCTCGAGTTCTTGGCTGCACTCTCAGCGCGGAGGGACCTCGAAGCCGTCTATGTCTCCCATGCCACGGCCTGGGGACCACTGCCGCACCTCGCCGAGGCCGCTCGACCGACGCATTTACGCTTCGAGGCGTATTTCCTGCCTGCCACGGCGAGAAGTCTCCATCGGGCTGGCGAAGTGGATCACATCCCTCTGACTTTCGCGCAGATGGAAACCATGTACGACTGCGGAAGCCTCTTAGCCGACGTCGTTGCCGTGACCTGCTCGCCACCTGACGAGGACGGCATTTGCTCGCTGGGTCCGTTTGTGAGCTATCTGCCTGCAGCAATCCGCCGAGCCCGGTTGGTTATCGGCGAATGCAGCCGACAGTGGCCTCGCACGGGGGATGCCGCGCGGGTACACGTTTCGACGTTTGACCACCTAATTGAGGTGTCGCGACGGCCCTTTACGTCGGCGCCAACGGCGGCGAACAGCGAGGCAGCACAGATCGCCCGGCACGTCATCGAGCTGGTTCCCGACGGAGCCACAATCCAGATAGGCCGTGGCGCCATTCCGAACGCCGTAGCTCGCGGATTGGCCGATCGACGGGATCTCGGCGTCCATAGTGAAATGATCTCGGACTGGGTGGTCGATCTGACAGAAGCGGGCGTTCTAACTGGATCGAGGAAGACTAATTACCGCGGTCGCATTGTCACGAGCTTCATGGACGGAACCGACCGTCTGTACCAGTTTGCTGACGGAAACGAAGCGCTCTGCATGCTCCCGATCTATGAAGTAAACGATCCGTTTCGGGTGGGTGAGGAGCGTAATTTCATCGCCATCAACTCTGCCGTGGAAGTAGACCTCGGTGGGCAGATTAATGCCGAGTCGATTGGCGGAAATCTTATAAGCGGTTCCGGCGGATTGCTCGACTTCGCACTCGGAGCCGGTCGATCGAGGGGTGGCAAATTCATCATCGCCATGTCTTCCACTGCAAAAGGCGGCAGGCTCTCTCGTATCGTCGCGAGCATACCCCCGGGCGGAACTGTGACGGTGCCGCGTTCGCTCACCCATTACGTCATCACGGAGCACGGTATCGCCGATCTACGTGGCTGCACGTTGAAAGAGCGCGCAAGGCGGCTCATTGCCATTGCCGACCCCTGCTATCGAGACGAACTCGGGCGCGCCGCCGCAGGTGCTGGAACGCAAGACGCAAAGTGAATGCGCCGCTTTAAGTTGCGAGCCACGTACGCAATGCTGTCATTCGGGCGACGTACCGCAAATACCTAATAGAGACCGGAGATCATGACTACTCCCCACGCTGACGCCAATCCGGTCCTCACCGTCGACCTTTTCGCGTTTGCCCGCAAAGAGGGCGCCCAACTCCTCGGCGTCGCCGACGCGGACAATTTCGACGAAACCGAGCCCGCCAAGCGTCCCAAGGCCCACATGAAGAATGCACGCGCGGTGTTCGTGTTCACCTGTCGAATTCCGTTCGCGGCGGCCACCCCGCACGCGTCACCGGCCTACCTCCAGTCTGGCTATTACGGGCTTGAGGCCTACATCAACAAAATCTCGCACCGCTGCAGCATCTGGCTTGAAGACCGCGGCTACATGGCGGCTGGTTCTCCCGCCGGCCGGGACATTACCGGTCTGCGCGTGATTGAGCGCGGGCCAAGCCCGAAAATCGAACTGCTTAGCTCATTCGACCTGCGCCTGGCGGCAGTCAAAGCCGGCATCGGCCAAATCGGCGTGAATAACAACCTAATCACCGCCACCCATGGTTCCAGGCTTCGACTCGGGGCAGTCATTACCAATGCGCCGCTGGTCCTGAACGAGCCACTTGAATATGGCGTCGTACCGGATTTCTGCAAACAGTGCGGCTTCCGCTGCGTAAAGTCCTGCCCGGCCAAAGCGTTGAGTGGCACGGGAGCCGTTGATCACTACCGCTGCATGGTCATCCATCCTGAAAAAGTTAACGTCGATCATGCGCTTGTGGCATTTGAGAAGCGCTATAGCGGTTCCCCCAATCAGCTGGCTTCGAAGATGATGGGTTTCACTCAGAACGCGCCCCATACGTGCGCGCGCTGCATCACGTTGTGTCCAATGGACATCAGCCGTGAGGATCGCAAGAACCTGCTGCAGGCAACTGCTGAGGCCGCGGCATGACAGCAGATGTTTCCGTTAAGATCACCGCGGCAACGGTGAAGCAGTATCTAAAGGACAAGGGCGCTGACCTCGTGGGCATCGCCCCCGTAGACAGGTTTCCGATTGACGGTTCAAACCGCGACCCACGCCTCCATTTCAGGCGGGCGCACAGCGTTATCGTCTTCGCTCGCCGAGTGGCATTTTCGTCGGCCACACCCTACCCCTCGGTTGCCGGGCTTCAGTTTGGCGACTACACGCTGGAGGCGCAGCTTAACGAGTTGGCGTATGAGGCAAGCCTTTGGCTCGAGGACGCCGGTGCCATTACTATGCCCATGCCAGCGGGCCGCGACGTCGTCTCGTTCGAGGTCCGGCAGCGGCCACCCGCAGAGCCGAAGATATCGCTTAAAGGTTCATTTGATCTGCGCTACGCCGCAGTCGTCGCTGGCATTGGCAGACTGGGCGCTAACGGCTTGGTCATAAACGAACGCCTTGGCTCTCGCATTCGCTTATGTGCAGTGCTGAGCACAGCGAAGGTCGAGCCTGACCAGCCGTTTGAGTTTGGCGGCAAGCTTCCTGATTTTTGCCACGATTGCGGCTTCCGCTGTGTGAAGGCTTGTCCGGCGGCCGCGCTGAGCACTCCTGGTCATGTCGATCACTATCGTTGTCTCGCCATACGGCCGGATCTTGTGGATCCAGAGGAGGTGTTGACGTCGTTGGAACGCGATATGCGCGGCAATCCGCTCGTGCTCGCAGCGAAGCAGCTCTCTTACACGACCTCGCCGCCACACACCTGCGCGACATGCACAACTCTTTGCCCAATGGATCAGGGCCGCAAACTGGCCACCGATCCCTTTCTGCGCGAAGGCTGGGAGGATGGTGACTTTATGCAAGCAGGCACTTTCTCTGCGCGAAAGATGAATGGCTGAACCCGCGGTCACGGTCGAGCGTGTCGGGACCGTAGTGCGCGTAATGCTCGACCGTCCATCGGCGCACAATGCGCTTACGACCAGTTGATTTCGACATGCGCTGGCAAGGGACCCGCACTCGGGGGTGCGTTGGAACTGGCCCTGGCGTGCGATCTGCGAATCGTTGCGACCGATGCGACGCTCGGATTTCCGGAAGTGGCCTTTGGCTTCTTTCCCGGCGCAGGCGGCCCGGTCCGGCTAACTCGACTTGTCGACGTTTCTACTGCGACCTATCTCCTTATTAGCGCGCGTCGCATCACGGGAAACGAGGGCGGTCCAACTACACATCGGACATAACGCCGTCCCGGCGGATGCCGTCGACGAAGCCGGCCTTGCGCTGGCACGGCAACTGGCGTCCTTTCCTCCCAAGAGCGTGCGAGCATTGCGCGAGTTGCTCGCGAGCCTACATAGCGATGAGGTCAGGGCGGGCATGGTACGCGCCCGCGCGATGCGCGACTGGCTTAATGCCGATGCGGCAGTGCAGGGGGTCCTTCGTGCGTTCAGACAACAGACATGAGAAAAGGATAGACCGCCGTGACTTTTGTCATTACCCAAGCGTGCATCTGCGTCAAGGACCAGGCGTGCGTGGCAACGTGTCCCGTTGACTGCATCCTTGGCTCGCCGGACGATCCGATGATGTTTATAGACCCTGCCCTATGCATCGACTGCGCGGCCTGCTTACCGGTCTGCCCTGTCAAGGCCATCTACAGCGATGCCGACGTTCCAGCAGAGCAGGCACAGTTCTTGGACCTAAATCGGCAATACTTCGCAGACCGAGAATCAACGCTTCAACATCTACAGACCATTAGTAGTTCGGCATCGAAAGTCGGTTCGTAAGGTGTTTTGCAACGCGTTATCGCCGACCACTAGGTCCACTCGAATTCTGTCGCTGGCTTTCGTCTCAGCAGTCGTTTACATTCAACGAATCGTTCGTCGCCGAGAAGCCGTTACGGCTTGTCTTCCAATGGCTGATGGAATGGGGCGGCGCGGTTTGTCTAGGGCGGGTAGTAGCGAACGATTCCTCCGCTCGCGCAGGTACGGCCTGGGCTGGGCGAGCAAGTAGAATCGGCAAATTGACATCTACGACGATTCGAACGAATGCTCGCGAACGATTCGAACCAGGCAGACAAGAGAAGCGCGTTCTTCTTAGTCGTTCACACGGATCAGGCGGTCGCAGAGCTAATGGCCGAATGTCCGAAGTGCGGCGCAATAACGTGGTACGGCCTTGAATTGGCGTGGCGCCTGCGCAGCGTGACATGCAGCGAATGTCTGCTGGCGATGCGACTTGAGGGCAACGATCTGATCGGATTGCGCGAGCAACTTATCCAAGCTCGGGTCAGGATTGACCGGCTGATGGACACGGAGCCGTTGGCCGAAGAAAAGTGCTAATCGCTGTGACTGCAACCGGGCCAAAATCAGTCGCTGGGGGCCGAATGCATAAAGCTGCCAGCCGGCCTTATGGTAAGGCGAGATAAGCTGACCGCGTTCATCAGAGGCTCGGGCAGCTCGCATAGGATGGGCTCTTGTCCGTGTTGCCAAACAAACCACATTCCCTCGTTAAACAAGACTCAACTAAGCGTCTTCCCGGTTGTCTTGCACCCTATTGATCTGCAGAGCCGCCGACCGGCTGTCGATTAGCGGAATGAAATAATGTGGGTGACAGACCCGGCTTTTCGCGATATGACCTACCTCACGCGGCAGGCATCGACGTGCGAAGTCCGGGGGGACACTAATCGAGCGGAGCTTCAGCGCGCCATCGCCTATTGCCGCAACGGCGACGCGCTCGTCGTCCATTCGCTCGACCGCCTCGCGCGCAACGCCGAGGACCTCCTACGCATCGTCCGCGAACTGACCGCGAAGAGGGTGACCGTCGAGTTCGTGAAGAACAACATGACGTTCCAGCCGGAGCAGAAGGACTCGATGTCGATGCTGATGCTCACCATGCTCGGCGGGTTCGCGGCATTCGAACGGGACCTGATCAGGGAACGGCAGGCCAAAGGCATCGCGTTGGCGAAGCTACGCGGCGTCTACAAAGTCGGGCAACCGAAATTGACGCCCGCACAGGCTCACGACCTTCGAGAACGTGCGGCGAAGGGCGAGCCGCGTGTCCACCTCGCCCGCCACTTCGGGATCAGCCGGCAAGCCGTGTACGACTACCTGAAGGCGGCGTGAAGCGCGTGAGTCTTCAATCAATTGCAGGAAATCCATCGGCCCGCGGAGATTGGGCTAAGCGGTCATCGTGCCCATCGTTTTCCGACCAAGGGCCATGAACCGCGTGCCGGCTGACTCACGTATCGCCGGATAAGTTCGGATACAGCCACGGAGCACCGCGCGCTTGCTCGGCGCGAAACGTATCGATCGTCGCCTGCCTCTTCAGCGTCGCAGCGATTTCGTCCTCGCCCGAAACGAGCTGCGACTGCCTGCGCAGATCGAGTTCGAACCCGATCGCCGAGCCGGACGGAAGCACGATCGCGCGGCGGCGCACGTCGATCGTCGCTACGCATGCATCGCGGGCTTGCACCTCGTCGACCACGAGGCGATGCGCGGCATTCGGCAGCTTTACGGGAAGCATACCGTTCTTGAAGCAGTTGCCATAGAAAATGTCGCTGAATCCGCGGGCGATCACGCAGCGGATCCCGAAACGCTGCAGCGCCCACACCGCGTTTTCACGCGAGCTCCCGCAGCCGAAATTGGCGCCCGCGAGCAGGATCTGCGCACCGCGAAAGCGCGGATCGTTGAGCACGAACGCGGGATCCTCGGAGCCGTCGGACCGGTAGCGCCAGCGTGCGAAGAGCCCGAGCGCCGGATCCGTCGTCAACGAGCGCATAAACTCCGCCGGGATGATGCAATCGGTATCGACGTTGTCCCGCAACAGCGGGGCAATGACGCTCGTCAGGTTCGTCAACGGCTTCATGCCATTTGCGTGAGCTTGCCCGCGTCCACGATACGACCCGCGATTGCGCATGCGGCGGCCGTGATCGGGCTCGCGAGATGCGTCCGCGCGCCCTTGCCCTGCCGACCTTCGAAGTTGCGGTTCGACGTCGATACGCATCGTGCGGCTGGCGGAACGACATCGTCGTTGATCCCAAGGCACATCGAGCAGCCGGCCTCGCGCCACTCGAACCCCGCCGTTCGCAACACGACGTCGATCCCCTCGTCTTCGGCGGCCTTTTTGACCTGTGTCGAGCCCGGCACGACGAGCGCGCGTACGTTCGCTGCGACCTTACGTCCGCGCACGAATTCGGCTACGCCGCGCAAGTCGGAAAGACGGCTGTTCGTGCACGAGCCGATGAAGACTACGTCGACCGGAAGGCCCTCGAGCGGCACGCCCGCCTGGATGCCCATGTACGCGAGCGCCGCGCGCGCACCGTCGCGCCGCTCGGATGAAAGGCTCGCGACGTCGGGCACCGGCTCGTCGATGCACACGATGTCGCCCGGCGTCGTGCCCCAGCTGATGAACGGCTTGAGCTGCGACGCATCGAGTTCGAGCACTTTGGCGAACGACGCATCATCGTCGCTTTGAAGCGTCGACCAGCGCGCCAGCGCGCGCTCCCAGTTGCGGCCCGCCGGTGCATAGGGCTTGCCGTACAGATAGCCGAACGTCGCGTCATCGGGAGCGACGAAGCCAAACCGCGCGCCGAGCTCGATCGACATGTTGCACACGGTCATGCGGCCCTCGATCGGCAGTGCGCGTATCGCTTCACCCGCGTACTCGATCGCGTGGCCGACGCCGGCCGTTATGCCGAATGAACGCAGGATGCCGAGGATCAGGTCTTTCGGCGTCACGCCGGGCCGCAGCCGGCCGTCGACGCGGATCTGCATCGGCGCGGGCTTCACCTGTGTGAGCGTTTGCGTGGCGAGCACGTGCTCGACCTCGGAACTACCGATTCCCCACGCCAGCGCGCCCAACGCGCCGACCGTGGCCGTATGGCTGTCGCCACAGACGAACGTGCACCCCGGCAGCGCCAGGCCCTGCTCGCCGGCGACGACGTGCACGATCCCTTGCCGTCGGTCGTGCACGTCGAAGAGCTGGATCCCGTGCTTCCTGCAGTTGCTGCGGAGCAACCGTACGTATTCCGTACCAAGGGCGAACGTCGTGTCGGTGCGTCCCGGCACCGTCGACAGAATGTGGTCTTGCGTCGCGAAGGTCTGACCCGGCGACGCCAGCGTTCGGCCGGCGGCGGCGAGACGCTCGAACGCTTCGGGACTGCTGACTTCGTGGACGACGTGCCGATCGATCTGCAGAAGACCGGCGCCGTCGCCGAGATCCTCGATCAGGTGATCGTTCCAGATGCGGTCGAATAAGGTCAGTGGCACCGCTCGCGCCTCGCCGTGACAATGTGTCCAGAAGATTAGGCAAGCAAGCAGGCGCGGGTCTAGGACGAAATTGCGCAACCTCGGCGCTACGTTTCGCGGATGCCGAAAACAAGAGGTCGCGCGCTTCGTCCCGAACCGTGCGTCGCCTCACGACCCGCGGGTGGACTCGTCGTCCATCACTTCACCCACCAGCCATTCCTCGAACGCCGACACGGCTTCCGACTTGGTACGCTCAGCGGGATAACACAGGTAGTACGACCCGTCGCCGGGCACTTCGAGGTTGAGCGGCGCGATGAGCCGCCCGGCGCGGAGATCGTCGAGCACGAAGCTGCGCTGCGCAATGATCACGCCGAGCCCGTCGATCGCGGCCTGATAGGTGAGCGCAGAGTTCTCGAGCTTGATCCCGTTGTTGCCGTCGATGTCGGTGATGCCTGCCGCGGCGAGCCACGTCGGCCAGTCGCGCGGGCGATTGAGCGAACAGATGAGCACGTGTCGCGCAAGGTCGCTTGCGCGATCGAGCTTGGGGCCCGATGGGCTGCAAACCGGCAGCAGGCGCTCGCCGAACAGCCACCGCGAGTGCGCATTCGCGAG
>Ga0157370_10004853_pt1 | contig 15271 bp, 15 predicted proteins | sample C35metaG_FD_113463 | JGI IMG/M metagenome (GOLD analysis project Ga0157370, IMG submission 113463) | Corn rhizosphere microbial communities from Kellogg Biological Station, Michigan, USA - C3-5 metaG | ecosystem: Host-associated > Plants > Roots > Rhizosphere > Soil | place: USA: Michigan...
CGCTCGTCGCCGGCGTCGGCTCGGCCTACGTCGAAGACGTCTCACCCGACGGCCACACGTTGCTATTCCGCCGCGACCAGGGCCTCTGGTCGAAGAAGATCGGCCCCGGCAAGGCGCGCAAGCTCGCCCAGCTGCCCGACGGTTCGGAGACCAACGGGGTCTTCTCCTCGGACGGGCGCAAGGTCGCCGCCTTCGTCGCGGTCCAAGAACAGCAGTCGCTGGTTGCGATCGACGTCTCCAGCCGCCGTCAGACCCAGCTCGCGGAAGGCTTTGAGGCCTCCGAAAAAGACGGCACTGTCATCGGTCCGGTGATCGCATGGCAGCCGGCCCGGTAGGGCAGTGCTGACCCCCGGCGCGACTCGGTGGTTGCCAGGCAAGGACGGAGGGAGGCCGAAGAGCAGCGCTATTTGGCCGACCGAGGACACCGCCTGGCGGCCACCGAGGCCGCCGGACCGGCGGGGTATAACCGCTGGATGGCAGAACCTCACATCGGGTCCACGCTTGCCGGCTACCGCCTCGATGCGCTGATCGCGCGGGGTGGGATGGGGGTCGTCTACAAGGCGACCCATCTGGCCCTCGACCGGCCCGTCGCGCTGAAGGTGATCGCGCGGCAGCTCGCGGACGACGAGGGGTTCCGCGACCGGTTCCTGCGCGAGTCGCGCCTCGCCGCCAGCCTCGACCATCCCGCTGTCGTGCCGGTGTTCGACGCCCGCGAGGAGGACGGCGAGCTCATCGTCGCGATGCGCTTCGTCTCCGGCGGCGACCTGAAGAAGCGGATCGCGACCGGTGGCCCGCTGCCGGCGGGGGAGGCTGTGGCCTTGCTCGGCCAGGTCGCCGAAGCCCTCGATGCCGCCCACGGCGCCGGCATCGTCCACCGCGACGTCAAGCCGCACAACATCCTGCTCGAGGGCGAGCGGGCCTACCTGACCGACTTCGGCCTTGCCAAGGCGCTCGGCGACAGCGGTGTCCTCAGCGGCACCTCGGTCGTCGGCACGGTCGAATACATGTCGCCCGAGCAGTGGCGCGGCGCGCAGGTCGGTCCGGCGGCCGACGTCTACTCGCTCGGTTGCGTCCTCTATGAGTCGCTTACCGGAGTGGTTCCTTATGCGCGCCGGGAAGGCGACGCAGTGCCGGGGATGCCCCAAGGCCTGGACGCGGTGATCGAACGCGCCGTCGCCAAGGATCCCGGCGAGCGCTACGCGGCGGCGGGAGATCTGATCGCAGCGGCACGCGAGCGCCAGGGCGAGGCGCCAACCGCGACCCAGATTCTCTCCGACACCGCCACCCGTCCCACGCAGGTACGCGCCGGAAGTCACGCGCCTGCAAGGGCCGTTGACTCCCGGCACGTCAATGGCGGGGGAGGGCACGGCCGCATCGCCCGGCGCGGGCGGCTCGGTCCAAGGGCGAAACAATGGATCGGGGCCTCGATCGCTGTCGTCGCCGGCGCGGCAGCGCTGGCGTTCCTGTTGCTGGGTGGCGACGGCCTCTCCGTCTCGGCCCCGATCGAGATAGGCCGGCCGCCGCTCCGCATCGCGGTCGATCCGCAGGCGGTATGGGTGACCAGTGCAGCGGACGGGACCCTCTCCCAGGTCGATCCTGAGAGCGCCGTCGTTGCCGGGCGGCCCCTGCATCTCGAAAAGGGAATCGCCGGGGTGACGACCGGCGCCGGCTCGGTCTGGGTCTCCAGCCCCGGCCACGGTGAGGTTCTCCGTATCGATCCTGCCAGCGGACGGGTGACGGCACGGGTTGGCGTCGGCGGTCGCCCCGGCGCGATCGCCTTCGGCGGCGGCCGGGTCTGGGTCGCGGACGATGCCGGCGGCGGTGTCACCGCGATCAACGCTGCCCACGGGGGAGCCTTCAAGCGCGGCCTACCCCCGCACGTTGCGCCGTTGCGCCTCGCGGTCGGCGCCGGCGCGGTTTGGGTGAGTAGCGCCTCCACCGGCGCGGTACGGCGCATCGACCTCGGGACCGGGGCTGTGGGCCCGCCGATCCCGGCCGGTCGCGGCCCCGCCGGCGTCACCGTCGGCGGCGGCCTCGTCTGGGTCGCCAACAGCCGCGTCGACCGCGTCACCCGGGTCGATCCGGCGACCCACACGCTCTTCGGGCTGCCGATCGCCGTCGGCGAACGCCCCGGCGGCATCGACGCCGGCACCGAAAGCGTCTGGGTTGCAAACTCAGCCGAAGGCACCGTAAGCCGCATCGGCATCGAGAGCGGCGAAACGGAAGGAGGCCCGATCTCCGTAGGCCCCAATCCCGGCGCCATCGCCGTCGGTTTCGACTCGGTCTGGGTTGCCAACAACGGCGACGGAACCGTCAGTCGAATTCAGCCCTGAGAGCCTATCCCGTAGGGCTGGAACGTCTTGTACCTCGGTCACTGAGATTTCGCACCCAGGCCGTCGGCCGTTCGAATCCGCCTGGCTCCACCATGAGCGACTTTCCGGTGGGTATGGGGCAAAATCCTCCGACTTCTCTTCAGATGGGCGCGCCACCAAGGTCCCATCCGGTGGCTGCGTTCTCGGCCCCGGACTCGATCACCAGAAGGTCGAGGTCGCTCGGGGATCCCCTCATCCCAGATGCGACGCGATCTTCGCCATCGTCCCTCTTCATGCTCACTTATCTGGCCTCTGGCGCCCACCAGTCGCGCCGGCCCTCGACGTCTTCGCGCGGAGCCTCGCCGAGATTGGGCGCGCCGATGACGAGGATCTCGAGGCCCTCTGACCCGGCCTCGTAGCCTCGCCACGTGCCGGGCGGGACGCGCACCGCGTCCCATTCCCTGAGCTCGACGATCTCGTCGTCGAGCTTCATCCGCCCGCTCCCGCGCAGGACCACGTACACCTCCTCCTGCTTCTTGTGCGTGTGGCCGTACGGAAAGCGATAGCCGGGCGGAACGCGCTGGTAGCTCAGGCCGGATTTCTCGAGCTCGAGCGCCTCGGTCGCCATGCGGAACTCCAGGTCCGGCGCGCCGTCGAACTTGGACCCGAGGTCCTCCAGGTCCTCCTTGAGGTTCCTGAGAGTGAACGGCACGACGCGATCCTATGGGCACCCAGTCGTCGGCGGCGCTCAGGTTGTCAACAAGCCTGGGGCAGGAAGCCCCACCAATCCCAGCCGATCAGGTTAGCCGGGACTCGGCCTGGTTTTCTCGCGTCACCCGCCAAACAACCGGCCAAAACACCCACAACACCGTGACGCCGTAGAAAATGACAAGCGCAGTGGCGAAAAAGAGGCATCCAAGTGCCGTGCGAACGATTACCGTCGAGGATAGAGAGAGCATCTCTATCCTCAGCGTCACGACTGCCGCTGACACCAGCGCGAGACTGGCGCATGTTCCGTGGAGGAATTCGATGTGCTTGCGCTGTAGGTTGCCGGCATCGACGCCAGAGAGGCGCACCACTTTCGTGCCCAGCGCCCTCCACCCAGCCAGGGCTCCCGCGCCGAACGTCCGCGCCTCACCCGTCGTCTGACGGAAGGAAATGCCCCGCGCGGCCCGGCGAAGACCCAAGGCGAACCGCAGCGCGGTAATCGGCTTGTCTTCCAAGGTGGTGAGCTCCGCCAGCCAGTCGGCTCTGCACTCATCCCTCAGCTCGTCGGGTAGAAGCTCCACCGCCGCCTCCACTCGCTTGGCCGTCCAGCCGGGCACGGATCCCTTGACCTGCTGGGCGATCAGGCTTCCGAAGACTTGCTTCGAAATCCAGAGCGCAAGCAATCCGAGTAGAGAGAGTCGGGGCATCAAGCCACCGCCCCCTTCGGGTTCCAAGCCACCGCCCTCGTCGGAGACTTCACCGCACGTCCGCGCCGTTCGAGGGTTGCGCTCGCTTCACGATGGCCCAGCCCGGTGAGCGAGTACAGGCGTCGTGCGGGTCGTCCCTCCGCCTCCGGATCAATGGGCTCGTGTGCGAGGCTGAGCCAGCCATCGCGGTAGAGACCGTGAAGGATTGGGTAGACGGTTCCGCTCTTCAGGCTCGTGGCGCCCATCAGCTCGAGCCCGTACCACTCCTTTTCCAGGTCGGCGAGGAATGCTTCCAGCACTCGAGCGGTCTGAGCCGTCATCCGCTTTGGCACTCCCTTATCCTACATAGGGGAGTCGGACGTAGCAGTCGACGCCCGCGGTTAATGCGTATCGCTCCCGAGACCGATGTACCAAGAAATGAGCATCGGCAGCCCCTCCTCGGTCCAGACGGACCGACAAGACCTTGGCGCCCGTTGGATGTGGTGTGTACTGGCCGTCGGCTCGACGCTGCTGGCGGTGTTCGCGCTGCGCGCCATGACCGGGTTCGGCGGCTCCTCGGCGCAGCAGATCTGTGCCACCTGGGTCTCGGACGCGATCGGCGTCAGCGCGGTCTCGGTCTGCCTCTGGCGCGCCGCGGTCGAACCCGATCAACGCTACCTGTGGGGGTTGGCCGGCCTCGGTGTGGCCGCGTGGGTGCTCGGCAACGCCTACTTCGAGCACATGCTCGCCAGCGGCGCCTCCCTGCCGAATCCCTCCCCTGCCGACATCGGCTATCTGGCCTTCTACCCGCTCATGTATCTCGCCTTGATCGCGGCCCACCAGCGAGAGCGCGGGCGGCGCGCCCGAGTCGGCGTCTGGCTGGACGGGCTGATCTCGGCCACCGCCTGCGCGACGGTCGCCGCCGCCGTCGTCCTCGACCCCGTCGTCGCGGCCACTGCGGGAGAATCCGTGCCCGGCGCGCTGACCGACATCGCCTACCCGATCGGGGACGCGACGCTGCTCGCGATGCTCGTCGTCACCTCGGCGACCGTCGGTTGGCGGGGCTCGCGCGGACTCGTCCCCCTCGCGGCTGGAATGGCGATCTTCGCCCTCGCGGACTCCCTCTACATCGTCGAGAACGCCAACGGGACCTACCAGGCGGGTGGAGTCCTCGACGGTGGCTGGCTGTTGGCTCTGATCCTGATGGCCGCGGGCGCCGCGACGGTGACGCTCGGGCGACAATGGAAGGTGGGGCGCGGTCTCCACGGCCCGCGCGCTCTCGTCCCGATCCTCGGCGGATTCGCGGCCCTAGCGGTGCTCGCCGTCGGCGCCTTCGCCGGGCTCAACCCGACAAGCCTGGGGCTCGCGACGGCGACGCTGACCCTGGTCGTGATCCGGCTCGCCGTCTCGCTGCGAGAAACGGGCAGGGTGCTCACGATCCGGGCGCGCGAGGCGGATCTGGACGCGCTGACCGGGCTTGCGAACCGGAGGAGGCTGTTGGCGGACCTGGAGAAGCGCGCCGCCGGGGCGACAGACCAGCACCCCGTGCTCTTGGCGTTCTTCGACCTCGACGGCTTCAAGGCCTACAACGACACATTCGGCCACAACGCCGGCGACGCCCTGCTGATCCAGGTCGCCGGCGGCCTGGAGGCGGCCCTGGAAGGACGCGGCCGCGCCTACCGCATGGGCGGCGATGAGTTCTGCGCCCTCCTTCCGCTCGGTGCGGAGTCCCCGGCGGAGCTCGGCGCAGAGCTGGCCGGGGCGATGGCCCGGCACGGCGAGGGCTTCTCGGTGACCGCAAGCTACGGCTGCGCCATCGCGCCACGCGACGGGCGCCAGACGACGGACCTGATCCGGCAGGCCGACGACGAGATGTATCTGCGCAAGGGCAGCCGCCGACCCGGCGCCGAGAGGCAGGTCCAAGACGCGCTAACGGCTGTGCTCGGCGCGCGCGACCCTGAGATGGAGTCCCATGCCGTGCACGTGGCCAAGCTGGCGACCGCGCTCGGCGAGCGGCTCGGACTGGAGGCCGCCGACCTGCGCGCCCTCGTACACGGCGCCGCCCTGCACGACATCGGCAAGATCGCCATTCCGGACATGGTGCTCGACAACGCCGCGGAGCTCGACCCCGACGAACGGCGCTTCCTGCAGACTCACCCCCTGATCGCGCAGCGCATCCTCTCCACGGCGCCGGCGCTCGGCTACAGCGGGCACATCGTCCGCTCGGTCCAGGAGCGCTGGGACGGAAACGGCTATCCGGACGGCCTGAGTGGCGAAGCGATTCCGCTCGCGGCGCGGATCATCGCCGTGTGCAACGCCTATGAGGCGATGACCTCGAACCGTCCTGGCCGCCCGGCGATGGGCCGGGAACGGGCAATCGCCGAGCTGCGCAACGGCGCCGGCAGCCAGTTCGATCCCCACCTGGTGGCGCCGTTGATCGACTTCCTGAACGAGCCGGATGAGCCCCCAGTCGAAGCGACCAAGGCCGCGCAGTCCCGCTCGGACCTTCCCGCCAACGGCCGCCGCGGCCTCGAAGCGCAGCTCGACTACCAGGCCGACCACGACCTCCTCACCGGCCTGCTCAATCGCCGGCGTTTCGGCGACGAGCTGGAGCGAACGCTGCGCTACGCCTCGCGCTACCGCCGGCCAGGAGCGCTGCTCGTACTCGACGTCGACAACCTCAAGCTGACCAATGACCTGCACGGACACGCGGCGGGCGACGCCGCGCTTACCGCGGTCGCCAAAGCAATCCTGGACAGGATCAGGACGTCAGACGTGGTCGGCCGGCTCGGCGGCGATGAGTTTGTGATCGCGCTCCACGAGGCAGGCGAGCGCGAGGCGCTCGCGGTGGCCGCCGACATCCGCTCCCGCCTCGCCGAGTGCGAGATCGACCCACCGGTGCGGGTGAGTGGCGGCGTCGCCCTGTTCGGGGGGATCCAGGAGCTCGTACCCGACGACCTGCTGACCGCCGCCGACGTCGCCCTCTTCGAGGCCAAGGAAGCCGGGCGGGATGAGATCCGTGTCTATCGCGGCGACGCGGGCGCCGCGCTCGGCTGGGTGCAACGGATCCGCGCCTCCCTGGCGGAGGAGCGCTTCGTCCTCTACGGCCAGCCGATCGTCGAGCTGAAGACCGGCGAGGTCAGCCACAGCGAGCTGCTGGTGCGGATGGTCTCCGACGATGGCGACGTGATCCCGCCCAGCGCGTTCATCCCCACCGCCGAACGGTTCGGCTTGATCAACGAGCTCGACCGCTGGGTGACCCGGGAAGCGATGGCGCTCGCCGAGCGGGGCAAGTGGGTGACCGTCAACCTCTCGGCCCACTCGATCGGAGACGCCGCCATCCTCGAGCGGGTTCAGGCGGCGATGCGCTGCGGGGTCGCCCCGGGCGCAATCATCTTCGAGATCACCGAGACGGCGGCGATGTCGAACATGCAGCAGGCGCGCGAGTTCAGCGAGCGGTTGAACGAGCTCGGCTGCGAGGTCGCACTCGACGACTTCGGCACCGGGTTCGGCTCCTTCACCTACCTCAAGCACCTACCGACCCGCTACCTGAAGATCGACGTCGAATTCGTGCGCGAGCTGGCCTCCAACGAAACGGATCAGCGTGTGGTGAAGTCGATTGCCGACGTCGGCCACAGCCTCGGCAAGCGCATCATCGCCGAGGGTGTCGAGGACGCGGCCGCGGAAGACCTGCTGCGCCGCTACGGCGTCGACTACGTGCAAGGCCGCCACATCGGCGCCCCGGAACGCATCTCAGCCCGCCTCGACGCGGGGGAGGGCGAAGGCGAGCGGCGTTCGGCACGCCCGGAGGGCGCCCGCCGCCAATAGCCAGTCGATCTCGATCATCGAAACCGCTTGAAACCGTGCCCCACGCAGTCCACGGAACGCCAGCCGCTGTTCAGCGCCGTGGTCGCCGTCCTCGCAGCACGATCGTCGCCACCTCGGTGTTGGCGCTGCCGCCGGTCGGGGTGAAGGTGGCCCTGACCTTGACCTCGACTCGGCCTCTGCGCCGGATCCTGGCCTTGGCGGCGCCCCGCAATCGCAGCCTGAGTCGCGCCGGCCCGCAGGTCGGGGCGGTGGCCCGGGCCGCGGGGCCGCTCGGCAGCTGGATCGTCCGTTTGCGGGGCAGGACGATGGCGAGCTGGTGCAGTTCGATCGTGCCGGGATCGGGGACTTCGACGGCGAGTTCGGCGACGCCGTCCGCCTTGGCTCTGCCGCGAGCGAAGACGAAGGTGTTGACCGGGGCGCTTGGAGGGGTAATCCGTTCGATCTCTTCGGCGCCGCCGGCGAACCAGACCCTGCCGTCGGGCCCGGCGAGGAGCGAGCGCGGTTCCCGGCCGATTCCGGCTTTGAACTGGGTGATTTCACCGCTCGGCGTCACCCGGCCGATCGTCGGCGGCTCTTCGATCGACGGCAGCTGGCGGCTGGTGACACTGGTGAACCAGAGGTCTTTGCCCGGGCCCGCGACGATCGAGGTGGCTTCCGAGAAGAGCTGACGGTAGTTCATGCAGTCGGTGAACCGGGTGATCTCCCCGCTCGGCGTCACCCGGTCGATCGACTGCTGGGCGGTGAACCAGACGTTGCCGTCGGGTCCCGCGACCAGGTCGAACGGGACGCCGACGACGCCACTGCCGAACTGCGAGATCTCCCCGCTCGGCGTCACCCGATCGATCGCGACATGGCCGCTGTTGGCGGCGAACCAAACGTTGCCGTCGGCACCGGCTACCGGCGCCCCGATCGCCGCCGGCGCGGTGCCGAACTGGGCGAGGGCGCCGCCGGGGCTCAGCCGCCCGATCAGGCCTCCGGGTTCTCCGTCGCCGTGCGGCAGGTTGAAGACCTGGGTGAACCAGACGTTGCCGTCGGCCTCGGCGGCGAGGCCGCCGAGGCCGAGCGGCGGCTTCAGCTCGGTTGGGAACTCGGCGATCGTTCCCTGCGTGGTGATCTGCCCGATCTCCGGCGGCGAGGCGACGTCCGTGAACCAGAGGTTGCCGCCCGGATCGGCGATGATCTCGCCTGGGGCGCTCCGTTTGCGCAAGCCCGTTCTGAATACGGTCACGCTCCCGGCCGGCGTCACCCGGCCGATCGCGCTCGTGCGTCCCCGCTGCGGGGGGCCGATGGCGCCGGCGCTGAGCGTGAACCAGAGGTTGCCGTCGGGGCCGGCGACGATGTCGTCGATGCCGAGCCCGGTGGGAATCCCGGCGCTGAATTCGCTGACCTCGCCCTGCGGAGATATCCGTCCGACAAGCGCCTGAGCGCCGGTGCCGGAACGTTCCCGGAAGCAGGTGAACCAGACATCCCCGTCCGGCCCGCCGGCGAGCGTCCCGACGTGGCACTTGGTCGGGAAATGTTCGACGCCCCCGATCGTCTCCGCCGCCGCGATCGGCGAGCAGAGGACCGCTCCGACCGCCAGGCTCGCCGCCGCCACCGCGATGGCGCGAGCCACGGATCGCCGACTTGTGGCGTTCATCGCTGTCGAGTCTAGGCGACTTCCGAGGAACTGCCTCCGCGTCCGGCGGTCGCGGCCTCGCCCTCTATGGCACCCTGCTGGGGTGGGCGAATCTCAGGACGAGCGCTGCGCTGCGGCTTGGCTTCTCGACGTTCGACGAGTGTAAGCCTGTCCTTGCCGAGTTGGAGGCGGACGGCGGGTCGCTGGTTCTAAACTCCGCTTTGTGGCAGCGATGGCAGCGCTTCGGCTTCGGTTCGGCGGATCGTCCCGCTGGGCGCTGATCGGCGCGACGGTCGTGCTGGCGATCGCGGTGCTCTCGCCGGCGAGGGCGGATGCATTTGGCGCCTTCGCCAACGGTGTGCTCACGATCGATGGTGGCGAGGGGAAGATCGTCCCTCGCTGCGCGAGCGATGGCGAGATCACCGTCAGCGGCGCTTTCGTCGACAACGGTCCTGCCTACTGCCGCGACCTGAGGCGAATCGACGCTTCGTCGTCCGTGTCCACCCTCTTCGACTTCTCGCAGCTGCCCGACAACCTCGGTGGCGGCCAGGGGCCGATCGAGATCCACGCTACCTCGACGGTGAGCGATCCGACCGAATACTCCAACGACAAGTTCGTCGGGGCTCCAGGTCACGTCAACATCTTCGACGGTGGTCTCGGCTTCGACTCCATTACCGGCGGCAATCTCAACGACAGGCTGAGCGGCGGCGCGGACAGCGACAAGATCGAAGGCGGGCGCGGAGACGACATTCTCCGCGGCGGTTCCGCGGCGGACAAGCTGCTCGGCGGGCCCGGCAGCGACATCTTGAAGGGCGAAGGTGGCAGCGACAAGCTGGTCGGCGGCCCCGGCAGGGACACCGAAAAGCAGTAGCCGGGGCCCCCGGCGTGACCCCCCCGTCTCGAGCGCTCGAGTTGGCGGTCGGCGAGAATGCTCAGGCGAGGAGCGTGTGCTCAGGCGAGGAGCGTGTGACAACAACGACGAGGAAAGGGCGAAAGCCATGAAGAGGAGGAACGCCTCGGCCGAGGAGAAGAGAGGGAGCTCTCCCTCGCAGCTGATCGATGCGCGAATCGAGGAGCTGGGCGACTGGCGGGGCGAGACGCTCGCTCGGGTCCGAAGTCTCGTCAAGCAGGCCGACCCCGAAGTGGTCGAGGAGTGGAAATGGAGAGGGGTCCCAACCTGGTATCACGACGGGAAGATCGTCTGCACCGGCGAGACGTACAAGGCTCACGTGAAGATGACCTTCGCCAAGGGCGCCTCGCTGGAAGACCCTTCGGGTCTCTTCAACTCCAGCCTCGAGGGGAACACCAGGCGCGCGATCGACTTCCACGAGGGCGACACGATCGACGAGAAGGCGCTGAAGGCACTCATCCGCGCTGCCGTGGCACTGGACGCTTCCTCGGCCCCATCGTGACGGCGGAGGAGCTCGCCAACCTCGCGCATCTGCGACGTGCCCGCGATCTCATCGACCGCGAGTACGCGCGCCCACTCGAAGTCGCCGCGCTCGCCCGCACCGCTCTGATGTCCACGGCGCACTTCTCGCGGCAGTTCCGCGCGACGTACGGGGAGACGCCTTACGCCTACCTGATGACGCGCCGGATCGAGCGGGCGAAGGCGCTGCTGCGGCGCGGCGACCTGTCGGTCACCGAGGTCTGCATGGCGGTCGGGTGTACCTCGCTCGGCTCGTTCAGTGCGCGCTTCACCCAGCTGGCTGGGGAGACGCCGACGGCCTACCGCGCCCGTGACCATGACGCGCTCGCCGGCGTGCCGGGCTGCATCGCCAAGGAGCTCACCCGGCCGAGCCGCAAGTCGAGCAGGATCGGAGAAACGCGTGGGTCGCTGGCCGCCTAACGTTGAGGCATGAACCTCACTCTCTCCCAATGCTTCGTCCTGGCCCACGATCCTGACCTCGCGCTGACCTTCTACCGCGACACGCTCGGCCTCGAGCTGCGCAACGACGTCGCCAAAGGTGATTTCCGTTGGGTCACCGTCGGCGCCGCTTCGCAGCCCGGCGTCGCGATCGTCATCACCAACTACCTGAACGGCAGCCCCGCCGACGTCGATGCGCTTTCCGCGCTGGTCGCCAAGGGCGCGCTCAATGGCGTCCATTTCCACGCCGACGACCTCGATGCCACCTTCGAGAAGCTGCGCGCCGCCGGCGCCGAGATAGTCCAGGAGCCGACTGACCAGCCATGGGGCACGCGCGACTGCGCGGTGCGTGACCCGTCCGGCAATCTGATCCGAATCGACCAGCCGCCGGCCGCATAGAGCCGGCTGTGGCCGCGGCCTCGAGCGGGCAATGCGGTCATGCGCTTGGTCGGCGCTTTGGGGCTTACGGGTGGGGTGGTTTCTCGGGGAGCATGTCCACGGAAGAGACGCCAGAGCGCAGGAGGAAGATGGTCGTCTGTACGGCGAGCGCCGTCACCGCTGCCAGGCCGAAGGCCGCGGCGGTGCTAAGCGCGGGCAGAGCGATTGCGAGCGCGAAGCAGAAGGCGGCGAAGCCATAGAAGCCGAAGAGAAAGTTACGCAGCAGGACGCCGACCTGGGCCACGCCGCCGTGGGTCTGGGTGAAGACGGCGAGAACGCTGGTGATGATCGGGAACGGCGCCAGCAGGCCGCTGAGCTGGGGGCCGAGAGCGCCGGATACGGCGGTCAGCGCGAGCACGAGCCCCAGCGCCGCAAGGGCCCGGGCGGGGAGGTCCCACCAGGGCGGCACGGTGGCGGTCGGGGGCGACCAGGGCGCGGGCGGCAGCAACTGCAGGCCGAGCGCGAAGCAAGCCGCGACGACGACCAGCGACAGCGGCGGGGGTGGCTGGAGCTGGCTCAGGATGGCGACACCGAGCAGGAACGCGGTCCACCCGCAGAGCACGGTTTGGGCCGCCGTGGCCGCCGTGGCGACCCTTCCGTAGACGACCACGAAGGCGGTCAGCGCGGCGAGCCCGAGCAGGGTGGCGGCGGCGGCGTCGGCGCCGAAGTCGCGGCCGTGCAGGAGCGTCTCAACGAGCAGGATCGGCCCGGCGACGACGGGCAGCCCGCCGAGCACGCCGGCGACGGCCATCCCCCAGCGGCGGCCCGCCAGGGAGACGGCGACCACGCAGAGGGGGGCGAGAAGGACCTTTGCCGCCAGCAGCGTCACCGCGGCAGGCTCTCAGATAGACGCCGGCCGAGCCCGGGGGCGCCTTGCGGCGAGCCCGCAGGTTAGCGCCCGCCCGGGCGCCCCGGGTCCGCTCCTTCGCCAGGAACGCGATCCCCACCCTGGGAGGGGCCCTGATCCCCATACGCTTCCCGGCGACGTCCCCCGCCAGTCGCTATCCATCGCTGAGCCGCAGGCGGGCGCTACTGGTGCTCGGTGCCGCGACCTCGGGTTCAGGATCGCGCTCTACCTGCTCGATCCTCATGTGTGGGGTTACGGCGCAAGCAGGTCCCCGCTCTGCGCGGCCCGCCGCCGACGCATCGCCGACGCATGTCGATCGCCGCTCCCGACTGCTCAGCCGAGGATCTTCGCCTTCTGGGTGGCGAACTCTTCCTCGGTCAGGATGCCCTGCTCTTTGAGCGCCGCCAGTTCTTTCAGCTGTTCGATCGTCGACTGCCCGGCGGGTGGGGCCGGTGCCGGGGGCGGCGCCTGTTGGACGGGGGCCTGTTGTTCTTCCTGGCCCTGCCAGCGCGCTGCCTGGCGGCGGGACACGCGATTGCTTACCGCCGTTGCGGTTCCTGCGATGGCCGCCGTCCGTGCGACCCCTCTCAGTAGTCCTGGCATCGTTCTCCTCCTTGTTGTCAGGCCGACTCGGCGGCGTCGAGGGCGGCGAGGACGTCTTCGGCCGGTATGCGCCCGCTGGCGACAAGCTGGCCGCCCGAGTTGCGAACGGCGGTCGCGAACGGCGCCGCCCAGCTGTTCTCGTAGACGAGCAGCGCCGCCGAGGTGCCCGGTTCGAGCGCCTGCGCCGCCTCGGCGACGTCCTCATCGGAGAGCAGGCCTGAGGATGCGCCGGCGAACAGCGCGAACTCCTCGGTCTGCTCGCCCAGCTCCGATATCTCGAGGCCCGCAACCGAGCCCTCCTCGTCCTTGACGATGAAGGCGAGGTCGAGAATCCTGATCAGGCCGCGGTCGACGAGGTCGATCAGGTGCGGGACGGCTGCGCCATTCGGTTGACGCCCCTGCCACTCGACTATGAGGTAGTCGATCGGACCCATCTCGATTGCATCGGCGTCCATGTGCGGCTCCCAGGTAGGCGACGGATTTCGCGCTTGCGCCCGACGACTTCTACCACAGGGCTGGAAACCCGATGCAAGAAGCGCCTGAATTGGCAGCTACTTGCGGGACGCCCCGGGCAGCCGACCCCGCCATTTGCTTCAATCGTCTGACCAGAGAAAGGAGGTGGTCCTAACTTGATTCACATGCTTGAGGGGACTCTGGAGGTGCAGGGCCGCTAGGCGGATGATTTCGAATTGCCGTGCCCCCGTGGGTGCGGGAGTTTGGAATTAGCCGCCCGGGTGCCGCACTGTTTATGGCGCCCGGCGGAATCCACCCCGGGCACCGGCGATCGTCGGGAGGCGGGTCTTGTCCCACCCGTTCGCCGTTCCCGCGTTCGTTGCCGAGCACCTGGCCAGGGCCGCCTCCGGGTGGCCCTGGCCCTTTCAGGGCCCGCTCGTCCCACCCGCGGCGTATGGTCGAGCGGTGAAGACCAAGGTGCTCAGCAGGGACGAGTACGAGAAGGAGATGCGGCGGCTTCAGGTCGAGCTGGTGCGGCTGCAGGAGTGGGTCAAACAGGAGGGTCTCAAGGTCGTCGTCCTGTTCGAGGGCCGCGACACGGCCGGCAAGGGTGGCGTGATCCGGCGCATCGCCGAAAGGACGAACCCGCGCGTGGTCCGCGTCGTCGCCCTCGGCAAGCCCAGCGACCGCGAGCGCAGCCAGTGGTATTTCCAGCGCTACGTGGCGCACCTGCCCGCCGCCGGCGAGATCGTCCTCTTCGATCGCAGTTGGTACAACCGCGCCGGCGTCGAGCGGGTGATGGGCTTCTGCAGCGACGCCGAGTACCAGGAGTTCATGCGCACCTGCCCCCAGTTCGAGCGCATCATCCAGGGCTCCGGCACCATCCTCCTGAAGTACTGGCTCTCGGTCAGCGACGAGGAGCAGGAGCGCCGCTTCGAGGCACGGTTGAAGGACCCGGCGAAGCGTTGGAAGCTGAGCCCGGTCGATGTCGAGGCACGGGCGCGCTGGGTCGACTACGCCGAGGCCAAGGACGAGATGTTCGCCTACACCGACACCAAGGACTCGCCCTGGCTCGTGGTCGAGGCCGACGTCAAGCGCACCGCACGCCTCAACCTGATCTCACACCTGCTCGAACAGATTCCCTACGAGCGCGTCGATCACGAGCCGATCGAGCTGCCGCCTCGGCAGGAGCGGGCCTACGTGCGCCCGCCCGCCGACTCGCAGACCTTCGTGCCCGAGCGTTACCGGGTCGAGTGAGCTACGGCTAGAGCAGGCTCTGGGCGCACTCGACGATCGTCTCGTCGATCGGCCTGGGGGACCAGTCGAGGCGGGCCCTGGCGTGCTCGCTCGAGAGCTCGGTCCTCCTGCCGAGCTGGCCGATTATCGAGCGGACGCCCGGGTCGAAGATCGCCATCGCGCGCACGAGCAGGTTCGGCACCGTCCGCGTCGGCACTTTTGCCGCGGCCTCGCCCATGCGATCGCGGAGCACGGCGGCGACGTCCGCCATCCAGCGGAACGACTCGACCGCGACGAAGCGCTCGCCGCCCGCCTCGGGTGCGGTCATCGCCCTGATCTCCAGGTCGGCGACGTCGCGTACGTCGACGAAGCTGAAGCCGATCCGGGGCACACCCGGCATGCCGCCCAGTAGCCGTTCGATCGCCTGCAGCGAGAAGGAGCGATCGTCGTTCAGCACCGGGCCGATGATCGCGCCGGGGTTGACCGTCGCCAGCTTCTCGGTCGCGCCGCGCTCGCGCATGAAGTCCCATGCGGCGCGCTCGGCGATCGTCTTCGAGCGCGCGTAGGGCGAGAGCTTCGGGTTATCGGGGTCGCTCCAGTCCCGCTCGTCCAGCGGCCGTCCGTGCACCGGTTTGCCGCCCCCCGAGATTGCGGCGACGGACGAGGTGACGACGA
>Ga0157370_10004854_pt1 | contig 15267 bp, 9 predicted proteins | sample C35metaG_FD_113463 | JGI IMG/M metagenome (GOLD analysis project Ga0157370, IMG submission 113463) | Corn rhizosphere microbial communities from Kellogg Biological Station, Michigan, USA - C3-5 metaG | ecosystem: Host-associated > Plants > Roots > Rhizosphere > Soil | place: USA: Michigan...
AGGGCGGCGTGCCGTGTCCACCGCTACCCGCGCCGACGCCTGAGGTTGCCGACGATTCGACCGTGCGTGCGATCGCCGACGCGATCCGCTCGGGCGGAAAAACCGCGCTGCTGCTGGGCGGCAATGCAACTCGCGAGAAGGCACTGTTGGCCGCCGCGCGCATAGCCGCGCATTCCAATGTCACGCTGCTGGCTGAGACTTTTCCAACGCGACTGGAACGTGGCGCCGGACTGCCGCCGATTGAGCGCATTGCCTATCTCGCGGAGCTCGCTAGCGTGCAGCTCGCCGATGTGAAGCATCTGGTCCTCGTCGATGCCAAAGCGCCGGTATCGTTCTTCGGTTACCCGGGCAAGAAGAGTTATCTCGTGCCCGATACCTGCACCGTGCACACGCTGGCCACGCCGGCACAAGACGCCGCTGCGTGTCTCGACAAGCTCGCGCACGTTCTCGGCACGGACAAGGCCGCGCCTTCGCTGCAACCCGCGCGGCGTCCCGTGCGTCCACGCGGCAAACTCACTGCCGCCAAGGTGTGCAAGGCGGTGGGTCACTTGATGCCTGACAACGCCATCGTCGTCGACGAGGCGATCACCTCCGGCCTGATGCTGGGCGTGATGACAGCGGGTGCGCCGCGCCACGACCTGCTCACCCTTACCGGCGGCGCGATCGGCCAGGGTCTGCCCAGCGCCGTCGGCGCGGCTATCGCCTGCCCGGAGCGTCCAGTGCTGGCGCTGATCGGCGACGGCTCGGCCATGTACACGATCCAGTCGCTGTGGACGATGGCGCGCGAGAAGCTCGACGTCACCGCGATCATCTTCAACAACGCGTCGTATTCCGTTCTCAACGTCGAACTCGAACGCGTCGGCGCGGACCGGATCGGACCGAAGGCGTTATCGCAACTGGACCTGCGCAAGCCGGTGCTGGATTTCGCCCGTCTCGCGCAGGGCATGGGCGTGCACGCGGTGCGCGTGGACACGGCCGAGGATTTCTGCAAGGCGCTCGAATATGCGCTGGCTCATCCCGGTCCGCACTTGATCGAGGCGCTGGTGCCCGAATCGCTCGGCGGCGCCAAGCGCCGCGTCCTGCCGTGGATGTTGCGTGCGTTGCCGAGTTTGCCGCCGGCGGTTGCGCGCGCGATAAAGCGCAAGATTTCACCTTGACGCGCGAATTCCGGTGCCGTCGACTTGGCTGATGTCGACCCAGAGTTGCCACTTGTGATGGACCGCTTCCAGGTAGGCTGACGTGAAAGCAAGCATGGCTTTTCTTGCCGCAAGGCGATGATGTTGTATGCTCAACCAGGGGCAAGCGGTGCTGGCAGCGTGCGCAATCCGCCGAGTGCGAAAGCGGCGCCCTGACAACCGCTGCTTGGCCAGCGATTTGTGCCAGCCAGAATTCCGGGGCGTTGGGTCGGGCCATTTTTACAAATTGCAATCGATACTTTCTGAACGCATACAGCCATTCGCTGTGCACATCGCCTTGGTCGGAAGGACACGAATTTCATGCGTATCAATGTCGGCATCGGGTCGAAAGAACTGCTGGGCATCGCTTTGTTGTGGACTGCGCTGGTCTTCAGTCTGCCGGCAGACGCCGTAACCAACACATGGGAAGTGACCGGCTCGCTCGCGACTGCGCGCGAATATCACACCGCCACGCTGCTGCCCTCGGGCAAGGTGCTGGTAGCGGGAGGAGTCGGAAACAGCGGCCGTCTTGCCAGCGCCGAGCTCTACGATCCGGCCAGCAATACCTGGTCCGCAGCGGGTTCACTCGCGACCGTGCGCGAATTTCACACCGCCACGCTGCTGCCCTCGGGCCAGGTGCTGGTGGTGGGAGGGCAAGGAAACGGCGGCTCTCTTGCCAGCGCCGAGCTCTACGATCCGGCCAGCAACACCTGGTCCACAGCGGGTTCGCTCGCGAACGCGCGTTGGGGTCACACCGCCACGCTGCTGCCCTCGGGCAAGGTGCTTGTTGCTGGGGGATTCAACGCTTTTAGCACTCTTGCCAGCGCTGAACTCTACGATCCGGCCAGCAATACCTGGTCCGCCGCGGGTTCGCTCGCGACTGCGCGCGTTAATCACACAGCCACGCTGCTGCCCTCGGGCAAAGTGCTGGTGGCGGGGGGAGAGAATATTGCCAGCGCGGAGCTCTACGATCCGGTCAGCAACACCTGGTCCGCCGCAGGCACGCTCGCTACCGCGCGTGAATATCACACCGCCACGCTGCTGCCCTCGGGCCAGGTGCTGGTGGCGGGCGGAAATGGAAGCAGCGGCTTTCTTGCCAGCGTCGAGCTCTGCGATCCGGGCTTGGCGCCGGATCCGGCCTTGCAGCCGGACTTGAACATGGCAAGTCCCTGGTTAGCGCGTACCAGTCGTCTGGTGGCTGGCTCGTTGGGTAGCGCCTATGTTTCGGGCGCGATTGTCGCCACGGGCTTTTGGCCGGCGCTCGAAGCCAGCGGCGGAGCGACCAACAATTCGGCGAGCAATACGCCGGTTCTGCAGGTGCAGCGCATCGACAACGATCAGACGATCTTCGTGCCGAATGACGAGACCGTGGCGCTCACGGATACCTCGTTCACCGGAAGCCCGACCGCCTTTGCCGGATTTCCGGCGGGGCCGGTGCGCGTGCGCGCTTGGGTGAACGGGGTGCCGAGCGCAACGCAGTACAGTGTGCTGGCCACCCCGCCCGGCGCGGTTGCCGCGCCGACCGCCATCGGCGGCGATGCGCAGGCGACGGTCGACTTCACGCCAACCGCTTACGATGGCGGTGCGCCGATAACCTATGTCGCCACCGCATTGCCGGGCGGACTGCAAGCACAGTGCACCGCACCGTGTGCCAGCATCGTGTTCAATCCGATCGCGGCGGGCACCTACGCATTCGTCGTCAACGCCGAAAACGGCGCAGGCGTTGGCCTCACTTCACCGCTGAGTAATAGTACGACCGTGTATCCGCTGGACGATATTTTCCACGATGGTTTCGAGGCGACGCCTTGACGAAAGAGCGTGTGCAGATTTTGGTGTAAACGATGTTGCCGCATCGAGCACGCTCGATTGGACCGCAATTGATTGCATTGATTTGGATGTCGGCGCCCGCCACGGCGCCTGGCGGCTTTGCGGCGATGAATCCCCGGCGAGCGACTTCTGGTTTTGGGCGGAAGCGACCCGATTGATTGGCCGCTGTTCGTGTGATGCAATCAGACTTCGGTCTGTTCCGCCATTTCAAGCGCATCGTCGACTTCGATGCCGAGGCAACACACTGTGCTCTCCAGTTTGCTGTGCCCGAGGAGCAACTGGACCGCCCGCAAATTCTTGGTCCGGCGATAGATCAGCGATGCCTTGGTCCTCCGCATCGAATGCGTACCGTAGGCACAGACATCGAGCCCGATTTCGGAAATCCATTGATCGACGGTTCGCGCGTATTGCCGCGTTGAGATATGTGGCGAATCGTGCAGCCGACTCGGGAACAGGTACGAATCAGAGCGCAAGGCTGCTTGCGCGATCCAGGCCTGAATCGTGGTACGCGTCTGCTCGGTGATCTCGAACTGCACAGGACGCTGGGTCTTCTGTTGTAGCACGATGGCTCTTCGGGCCACGCAGTCACCATGCGCGACATCTCGGACGCGAAGTTTGACGAGATCACAGGCGCGCAACTTGCTGTCAATGGCGAGATTGAATAGAGCCAGATCGCGGATGGCGCCGCGCAGCTGCAAGCGGATTCGGATCGCCCAGATGTCGCGAAGCCGCAAGGGTGCCTTTTGCCCGACGAGCTTGCCCTTGTTCCACGCTTCACGATGGGCTTTGGATTGAACGAGATTTTCCATGACGCACTCCTCTTGTGAAGGAGTTCGTCAGCATGCGCCATATCTGAGCAGGCGGTGTTCGACCCGAAGGCGACGGTCGCGAACGACCGCTGTAGGGCTGGCTCAACAGATCCAACACCCCGCCGACCGCCGACGTACCGTCGAAGTTGTCGGCGAAGATGCGGTTGCGTTCGATCACGATCGGTTCCACCGAACCGATGTCGTTGGTGGCCTTGCACCCACCAATGTCGGGACCGATACCGGAATTGTCACTGCGGACACGTGGTGCCGGCGATCTTAGTCAGGCGCTGAATCGCCACCGGCGTGTCGTTTGCTTTGTTGTAGCCGGCCAAGTCCGAATGCCAGCTCACCGTGCCGTTGTTGCAGTCGGTGAAGGCGAACGTGAAGTTGCCCCATAGCGACGAATCGTTCGGCACGCGATGCACGTTGCCTGCGACGAAATTCGGCGGGAATTTCGCGCCCGCGAGCAGGACCGCGGGCAACGTGACGGTGTTCGTCGTGGTGTCATAGTCGCCCTGCGCATAGATCCAGTTCTGGCCGCTGCCGTCGTTGGCGGTGCTTCCGGCGGGGGTGAAGGTGAACCAGATCGCCAGCATGATCGGCTTGCCAGTGGAGGAATTGATGGCATCGGTCATTTCCAGCTGGAAGCCCTGGCCGCCCCCCTGGCTGGGCATGAACCAGTTGCCGCTGAGGTAGCCGCCAAGCTTGATTGGAGGCATGGAAATTACTGAGACAGTACTATTACCGTAGTCTCCTACGTAGGCATATTTGCCGTCCGGCCCAATGGCAATATCGGATAGGAGAGGTCCGAGAGGAACAGTAGCAATCACCGAGTTCGTGGCCGTGCTAACTACCGAGACACCCCCGTTACCTGACAGGTAAGCGTACGCACCGTTCGGCGTAATGGCGACAGCAACGGCAACAACTGGCACAAGTGCTGTAATGGTATTCGTCGAAGTGTCAATCACCGCGGTGCCGTTGCTGGCTGGTACATAGACATGTGAACCATCTGGAGCAACAGCGATTGCCGTTGGAGCGCCACCAATTGGGATGGTAGCCGTTACCGTGTTGGTTGCTGTACTGATTACGGAAACTGAATTGTCAAGTATGTTTCCAATGTAAACGTACGCACCATTAGGACTGACGGCGATTGGATCGTTTGTCGATAGATTGACATCTGAATTGACTGGAATGGCAGCAACAATAGTATTGGTTGCAGTACTGATCACTGCGACCGTGCCAGTGTTAGTCGCCACATAAGCATAAGCACCATTTGGAGTGATGCTCAGAGGGCCTGGCGTCGTACTAATATCAGGCGAGAATATGGCACCAACAGGTACCGTTGCGACAATGCTATTCGTCGCGGTGCTAATGACGGACACAGCACCATCTCCTGAGTTTCCTACATAGACATACAAACCATTCGGTGTTGTGGCAATTGCCTGTGAGATTCCGACTGTTACCTCTGCGATAGCACTGTTGGTCCCTGTGCTGATAACGGAGAGCTGATTGCCGCCACCCGCCACATATGCGTTAGCACCGTTCGGCGTAATAGAAATATTTTCTGGGCAATTGTTGATACCGGGTAAGGCCGGATTTGTCACAGTATTGGTCGCAATGTTGAGCACCGACATTAAGCAGTTGCCAGCGATGTCGCTGTTGTTGAGCAAAACATATGCCTGCGATCCATCAGGTGTAACGACAATGCGAAAAGGGTTACCGGCAACGGGAAGTGTAGCTACAACGGATTGCGCGCTTGCCGCACTCGGTAGTGCCAATATTGTTAGAAAACAAAGAAGTATTTTGCGCATCCACATTCCTTAATGAAGAGTCTGACCGCCTAGGCTCGTAAGCGGTCGCTGCCGCGATAACCGACATTCTACGCGAGCGCCTGCAGCCGTCGCAAAGCGACTCTTGCCAACCGTTCACGACGTCCAGCTATTCCAGCGACGCACCCATGTACCGCGTTGACGTGTGACAGCGCGTGGCGCCGCTCGAGTTCGGCGGAGAACCTACGGCCGGCCATCGAACCACCTATTGGGCACCAGCTTCAGCTTGGCCGATGGTCGCCAAGCGACCCCAAGCAGACATCCGCGAGCGACAGCTTTCGAGGATTGTTGGTGAAGCGGCTTTGGAAGGAAATATGCAAACGGCATCGTAGAGATCACAGGAGCATTGCAGTCGCCCGTGACACGCTCGGACCATCGATAGGAAGTCGAATCGTAAACGTCGTTCCTTTACCCAGCACGCTGGTAACCTCCATTGTGCCGCCATGCTTTTTGATGATGCCGTACGACACGGACAAGCCAAGCCCTGGGCCGCCTCCGACCGGTTTGGTCGTAAAGAACGGCTCGAAGATCCGGCCAATGTGAGATGGGTCGATTCCCTTGCCGGTATCGGCGAACGTGATCCAGATGTGATCACCTTCCAGTCCCGTCCGGATGGTAATCGTGCCGGCACTCTCGATCGCATGCGCCGCGTTTACCAACACGTTCAAGAACACTTGCTCGAGCTGGAAAGGCTGGCTTTGTATCCGCGGCAAATCGCCATATTGTTTGACAACTACGCCCTTGCAATTGATTTCGTGCGCGATGACGTTGAGTGTTCTGTCGATACATTCGCGCACATCCGCCCACTGCCATTCAACTTCGTCGACGCGAGAAAAATCTCTGAGGTCCTTGACGATCTTTTCGACGCGCGTAGCACCTTCGACCGATTCGCTTAGTAAGTTGGCGACATCGTCACGAATGTAACCCAACTCCATTTCCTGTTTGAGCGTACGCACCGCCTGTACCTCTGGCGACGCGGGCGGAAAAGCTTTTTCGGCCCGCTCATAACCATCGAGCACGGAAAAAATCTTCTGCACATAGTCAGTTAGAGTCCGCAAGTTCGAACGCACGTATCCGATTGGGTTGTTGATTTCGTGCGCTACTCCCGCAGCGAGTTGTCCGACCGTAGCCATCTTCTCGGATTGCAGTAGTTGACTCCGTGTCTCAATCAACTTTTCGTTCAATGCCTGCAACTCTGTGTTCTGCTGCGCGAGGGTGCTCTGGCTCTCTCGCAAGCCACGCATTAGGCCGCGACTTTCGTTCAACACAATCGCGACGGGGTACGCCACCAAACAAACCACCGTGAGGAAAAGCTGGAGCAGAATGACGTCTTCACCCACTTCGAATCCGACGGCAAGATTCGCCGACTCATTGTTGGTCAGCGTTAGCGTTATCGAGATGACAACGATGATGGTGATGCCCAGCACCACGCCGTCAAAGCCATTGCGGAATATGCAGTAGAGCAGAGGCGGAAATATGAGGAACGACAATGAATACTGCGAATGCGTAAATACGGCCAGGCAAACAATGGCGAGCAGTGCCAGCGTAGTTGCGAATTCCAGGCGACGTCCCGGTTTGCCGAATAGGCGTCGCCCCCGATAGAGCGCGACGCCGGTGAGGGTAGCGAATATCCCCATTCCAAGCGCGTGGGCCACGAACCAGGTGGCCAGTACGGACGTGAATGGACCGACACCAGCCATCGCGAAAATCGAAGCGGCGATTATTGCGGAAATGGCGCTCGCGACCAAAGTGCTACCCGCAGCCACCTGCCCGACCAGCTTACCCTTGGCGGGATTATTCAAATCGCTGACGAAATGCACGAGCGATAACGCGACGATGCTCCCTTCAACTAGGCCGGCCGCGCTCAATCCTATCGCCAGATACCAGACCTCGCCGTAGACGAGACGCGCAACGAGACTGCCCGCAAGGGCGGCGACCAAGAAGCCTGCCCACGCGTGACGCTCTGATGACAGCAGTACACCCGCCAGCAGTCCGCTGGCCATCCATACCGTGGACACGGGAGTCCCCACTCGCGTATATGCAATCGAAACCCAACAAGCCACACCGACCAGCGAGCCGAGAGCAACGAATCTGCGCATCGAAGGCATCGATTTTCCGACTGGAGCGGGCGCCGTTGCGATCACATTGCCTCCATCACTCGGCCTCATGTCCATGCTAGCGAATTATCGCGGCGCTGTTTAGAATGACTGTGATCTCCGTACCCCAATTTGCCGCTGTCGACCCGTTTCTGCCTCTCACCAGTGGCAGGTATGGGGGCTACTCCGATGTGGACCAGTGATCTGGATCAATGCGCAATGCATCGATTGTCTTCATCCTGCTACTAGGTTCCACGAGGGGCGAATACCAACGTGAGCTCTCCGGACTCCAAGGCCAGCCTTTATGAACGCATCGGCGGTGCCAAAGCCGTCGCTGGGATGATCGGCAGTTTCTACTCGAGGGTAATCGCTGATCCGAATCTGAGGCGCTACTTCGATCATGCCGTTCTGGATGGCTTGAAGCATATGCAGGTCGAGCTTTTCTCTTCAGCGCTCGACGGGCCGGTCCGTTATACGGGACGACCATTGTCCCATGCCCATCATGGCCTCGGCATAACGCGACAGCACTTTCAATTCTTCATCGAGCACCTGTTCGAGACGTTGGCCGAATACCGGCTCAGCGAACAAGATCGCTACGAGATAATCTCGCGCATCAATACTTATGCTGACGATGTAATCGGCAGCAGTACCGGACCAGTAGCGTGATCTGAGTCCACTCTCGACCCCTTCCGGTCGGTTGCGAGGGTCAATTATAGAAGGCGATTTGGGCACTGTACCCGTGCGGCAGCGTGAAGCGCCAATTCCGTCGAGGCGTCGACCGCCGGCTCGTCCACTCTCCTTCAGAACCCGTAGCCGGGGAGTTGAACCTGATCCCGCATTTGTCGGCCGATAAAGAAATCCACTGCAAGCGGTAGTCGTCGCATCATCCGCACGGCCAAGTTGCGGAATTGGATGCCGAGGTCCGTTTTCGGGGCTAGGGACGAGGCCGTACGCGCCACCGACAGCTGCTTGCGTCGCAAGAATGGCATCAGTTGCCGCTCGTAGCTCGCGAAGGCCGCGCCGTAGTCGCCGCCGCCACGGCGCAGTTCGCCCGCAAGCATGTACGCTTCGGCCATCGCCAGGGACGCGCCTTCGCCTGCCACGAGAGAGACACAGGCTGCAGCGTCGCCCACCAGCGCTGTCCGCCCCTTGGTCCAGCGCTCCATCCGGACCTGGCTGGCCCGGTCGAAGTAGATGTCGTCTACGCTAGCCAGGGCCTTGAGGATCTGCGGGCACTCCCAGCCCACACCCGCGAAGACGTGCGTCAGTGCCGCTTTGCGTTCGGAGTCATTCGCGGGCGTCCCCGCCGGCAGGTACTCGTCGCGGAAGACGAAGAGAAAGAGTGTCGTGTCATCGCGCATGGAGAAGCGATAGACCTGTCGTCCCGGAACTCCGTAACCAAGATAGACGAGTTCCTCGCGCGGTCGATATCCTTTCACCTCGAACGCGGCGACCTGGTATCCGAGCGACACCTCGCCCCCCGCATCAGGCCCGAACATCAGCTCGCGAACCCGCGAATGCAGGCCGTCCGCGCCAATCACCAGGTCGGCATAACGCGGGGGTGCGTGATCGAACCCGACGCGCACGCCATCGCCGGACTCTTCGATGCTCGCGACGGAATCGCCGAATTTCGTCTCGACGGCTCCATCCAGCGCACCGTAGATTGCCGCCGCCAGATCCGAGCGCTGAACGGTGACGTAGCGGCCGTTGGTCAATCGCGCCAGGGCGTCGACCGGGGCGCTGGCACTCGTGCGGCCGTGACGGTCCACGTAGCGCAGCTCTTGCACCTGATAGCCGAACTCCCGGAGCCGCGGGATCAGGCCCATCTTTTCGGCGATGTCATAGCCAACCAACCCGAAGTCAATGACGTAGCCGCCGGTGCGAAGCTGGGACGCCGCCTCGACGAGCAGCACTTCGTGGCCGGCCCGTCGCAGCCAGTACGCAAGCGTCGGGCCGGCGATTCCCGTACCGTTGATGATTACCTTCACGCCCCTTCCCATCCGCTTGATGCGCGCCAAGCGGTCGCTGCCACGGGAGCTACCATCTTAGTGCAGAAGATCCATTTTCCGATACCGCATTCAAGCTCGCGCCGGCGAAGAGTTTGGCGATCGGCACACATACTTTAGCTAGATTAGCGGCAGTGCCATGGCTGCGAGGCTGGCAACTGACACCAGCCACACCAGCGACCGTAGCATCGGGATGCCACTCACATAGGCTGGAACATAGACGACGCGTGCGATGAGAAAGATCGATGCCGCACGGGTCACCTCGCTGTTGTCGCTGCCCTTGACCAGCGCCAGTAGCGCCAAGGCAAGGAATATAGGTAATGACTCCAGCATGTTGTTCTTGGCGTGGTCCAGCCGGCCCGCGACAACCGACAGTTCGGGCAGGTTGTCGCGATTGCCCACGATTCCGCGCAGGTCGAAGCCGAAGCGCGAGGTCTAGTGCAGCGTCATGCGCCATATCTGAGCAGGCGGTGTTCGACTCAAACGCGACGGTCGCAGCAGGCCGCTTTGGGGTAGAACAACTTTCTGGCGTAGTCAGGAGATGGGTCTGCTGAACTAAGTAGCATCCTGCGGTACGCGACAAAGGCGCGAGAGGATCTCCGGCGACAGGCGACCACTTTGGGCTAAACTGCAGCAGCGTCGAGCACTCAAGATCAGGGGTGGGCAACGGTGGAGGAATTCCTCGAACGTTTGAGGCAGCGCAAACTTGTGCAATGGGCGCTTGCCTACATTGCGGCTGCATTTGCGCTTATTCAAGTTCTCGACGTCGTGGCCCAGCGCTTCGGACGACCGCGTGCCTGAGTTCTTCGACAAGCTGAGGCAACGCAAGCTCGTGCAATGGGCGCTGGCATATCTTGCCGCCGCTTTCGCGCTGATCCAGGTGCTCGACATCGTCGCCCAACGCTTCGGCTGGCCGGAATCGATCGAGCGTCTTGTCATCATCGCGCTCGCCATCGGGTTCTTCATCGTGCTGGTGCTCGCGTGGTACCACGGCGAACGCGGCGCGCAGCGCGTCAGCGGAACCGAACTGCTGATCCTGGCGCTGTTGCTGACGATTGGCGGCGCAGTGGCGTGGCGGCTGGCGCCACCCACAACGGAAGCACCGACGACACGAGCAAACGCGATGTCGAAGCAGCCGTCCATTGCCGATGGAGCAACGCCGGACAAATCCATCGCCGTGCTGCCGTTCGAGAACCTCTCCTCGGACAAGGACAACGCCTACTTCGCCGCCGGCATGCAGGACGAGATCCTCACGCGGCTGTCCAAGATCGGCACGCTGCGCGTGATCTCGCGCACCTCGACGCTGCCATTCGCGAGCCACCCGGAGAATCTGCCGGAGATCGCCACCAAGCTCGGCGTCGCCAACATCCTCGAAGGCAGCGTGCAGCGCGTCGGCAACAAGGTGCGCATCAACGTGCAGCTGATTAAGGCCAAGGGCGACTCGCACCTGTGGAGCGATACCTACGACCGCACCCTCGACGACGTGTTCACTGTGCAAGGCGAAGTCGCCGGCACGATTGCCGATCACTTGGGCGCGGCATTGAACGCGACTGCGAAACGCGAAGTGGCCGCGGTGCAGACGCGCAACGGTGCTGCGCTCGATGCCTACCTGCGTGGCGTCGCCTTGAGCCAGAGGGGATTTTCCGATGCCGATATCATTCCGGCTGTGCACGCACTCCAGGAGGCAGTGCAGGCCGATCCGGGATTCGCGCAGGCGTGGGCGACGTTGGCGAGACTGGATTCGCTGATGATCTACCTCCGCTGGGACGCCACGCCGGAACGGCGCGCCGAATGCCTGCACGCGCTGGAAATGGCCGAACGCCTGCAACCGGAAGCGCTCGATACGCTCTCTGCCCGCGCCGTCTACCTTGCCTTCGTGCAGGTCGACCTCGGTGAGGCGCGCAAGCGCCTGGAAGATCTGCACACGCGCTGGCCCAACGATGTCGGCACCCTGCGTGTGCTCGCCAGCACGATCCGGCGCTTGGGAAACTGGGAGCAAGCCGACGACCTCCAGCAACAGGCGCTCCGGCTCGATCCGTTGAACGCCAGCATCTACCGTGACATCGCTGTCAGCATGACCAACGAACGCCGCTTCGAGACGGCGCTCGCGGCCGCGGATCGCGCACTGGCGCTGGTGCCAGGCGACGAGGAGACGCGCCAGGTGCAGGGTGACGTCTACCTGGCGCAGGGCGACCTCGTGCGCGCGGCGCAGGCGCTAGACAAGTTGCCCGCGACGCTGTCGGACCAGTGCCATCAATACGTCGTGCTCGCGCGCATGCAACGAAGGCCAGGGCCGGCGATCGCGTGGTTGACGGGCCTGCTGCAGCGGGCCGATGCCAATACGCCGCCGATCGAGATCGGTTTTGGCTATCAGGATCTCGGCGACCTGCAGCAATTGAACGGCGATCACGCTGCAGCGATTGCGAGTTACAAGCATGCGAGCGACCTCATGCAGCCGCTGGTCGAACGCGAACCGGACAATGAGTGGGCCTTCAGCGTTCTTACCTACGCGCGGATCGGCCTGGGCGAGGGGGATGCCGCGCTGGCTGCCTTGCAACAAAGGCAGGCAGAGCGACCCAAAGCAAAGGGCGTCACGAACAACGACTTGATCAGGGAATTTCGCGCACGCGTCCTCGCCCGCCTGGGCCACAAGCCCGAGGCCATCGCAGAGTTGCGCTACCTGCTGGGCATCCACTATGGCGGACTGATGCCGCCGCTCACGCCCGCCTTTTTGCGCCTGGATCCCGACTTCGACAATCTGCGCTCCGATCCGCGCTTCCAGCAACTGGCTGGCGCGGCGCTTGTGCCGCTGCAGCCGGCGACCAGTCCGTGACTGGCAAGTATTCCTTCTTCGCCGAAATCAAGCGCCGCAACGTGCTGCGCGCCGCGGCGCTGTACGTCGGCGCGGTGTGGGCCTTGTCGCAAGGCATGGCGCAGCTGCTGCCGGTTTTCGATTTCCCGAACTGGGTGGTGCGCTGGTTCGTGATCGCGGCGATGATCGGTTTTCCGTTGGCGATGGCGCTCTCGTGGTTCTACGAGTGGACGCCGCAGGGCATCCAGCGCGAGAGCGAGGTGCCGCCGGATGAATCGGTCACCCGCGAGACCGGCAGGAAGATGGATCGCTGGATCATCGCGGTGCTCGCGGTCGCGGTGGTGCTATTGCTCACGGAAATCCTCGTGCCGCCGAAGGAATCGAGCGCGGCGGATACGACCAAATCCATCGCGGTGCTGCCGTTCGTGAACATGTCCGGCGACAAGGACAACGAATATTTTTCCGACGGCATCAGCGAAGAAATCCTCAACGCCCTTGCGCAGGTGCGCGGACTGAAAGTTGCCGGACGCACATCGTCGTTCTACTACAAGGGCCGCGACGAGGACCTGCGCACGATCGGCAAGGCGCTCGGCGTGGCGAACATCCTGGAAGGTTCGGTGCGCAAGCAGGGTGACAGGGTACGCATCACCGCGCAGCTGATCCGCGTGGCCGACGACAGCCATCTGTGGTCGCAGGCTTACGACGGCGATCTGTCGGACGTCTTCAAGACGCAGGAGAACGTCGCGCGCGCCATTACCGAAAAATTGCAGGTCGCCCTGGTCGGCATCCAGAAGACGCAACTGGTGGCGGTCGCCACCCTGGATACGCAGGCCCACTCGCTATACCTGCAGGCGCGCGAAGCGTACCGCGCGCGGGGCGCCGGCGTGCAGCGTTCGATCGACCTCTACCGCGCCGCGCTGAAGCGCGACCCGAAGTTCGCGCTGGCCTGGGCGGGACTGTGTGGCAGTCTCAACGTGCTGCCGTACTATCTGCCGCAGGATCAGGCGGTGCGGCTTCCGGATATCTATCGCGAAGCGGAAGATGCCGGCCTGCGCGCGATCGAGCTCGATCCCGGTCTCGCTGCACCCCACGTCATGCTCGGAAACCTGTACGCGAACCACTGGCGCTGGCGCGATGCGGAGCAGCAGTTCGAGCGCGCGCAGGCGCTCGCTCCGCCGGATTCGGAATTCTATTTCGCCTACACGGACTGGCTCGGCTCCATGGGCCGGGCCGACGAGGCGCTGGATGCCGCGCGCCGCGCGGTCGAACTCGATCCGAAAGCCCCGGCTCCGCGCAACCTTTACGGTTACCTGCTCTCGTATTCGGGCCGCTATGCGGATGCCGTCGTTCAACTCGAGGCCGGACATGCACTTGCGCCGGACATGAAGTACATCAACGTGAACCTGTTCAGGGCGTATGTGCAGAGCGGACGACTGGATGCTGCCGAGAAGCTGGCCAAGGCGACGCTGGCGGCCAAGCGGGCGCAAGGAACGGATCCCGACGCCATCTCCCACGCCGAACGAATCTTCACGTCGATGCTGGCGGTGGCCCGCGATCCATCGCGTTACGACGCCGTGCGCCGCACGCTGCCCGACACGGAACTCGACATCAGCTCGCTGAAGCCGGTTCACGCAGACGACTTGTTGCTGTGGACGCAGGCAAACTTCATCGACCGGCCCGGCGCGGGCACCGACGGCCCGTCGTTCCTGCGCAGCCACGTGTTCGACGGCTTGCGCAAGGATCCGCGTTATCTGGCGCTGCTGCACAAGGTCGGCTTCGACGACGAGGGCGTGCCGAAATGAGTTTCTTGGCCGAGCTCCAGCGCCGCAACGTGCTGCGCACCGGCGTGCTGTACGCGGGTGCGGTGTGGGCACTGGCGCAGGGTCTTGCGCAACTGCTGCCACTGTTCGGCGATTACGAGTGGATCGCGCGCTGGTTCGTCATCGCCGCGATCATCGGGTTTCCGTTCTGGATCGCATTCGCGTGGTTTTACGAATTCACCCCGCAGGGATTGAAGCGCGAAAGTGAGCTCGTTGGCGATGCTTCCATCGCACGTTCGACCGGGCGCGCCCTGGACAAGGCGATCATCGCGGTGCTGGCGATAGCAGTCGTGTTGCTGCTTGCCAATACGTTCGTGCTGCACAAGGAAACTGGCAGCGCGCCAATGGGCAAGGCGCCCGACAAGTCGATCGCCGTGCTGCCATTCCTCGACCTGAGCCCGAACCACGACCAGGGCTACTTCTCGGATGGCATGTCAGAGGAATTGCTGGACGCGCTCGCGCAGGTGAAGGCTCTGAAAGTCGCCGGCCGCACCTCCTCGTTCCATTTCCGCGACACGAGGGACGACCTGGCGACCGTCGGCAAGGCGCTCGGGGTCGCCAATGTGCTTGAAGGTTCAGTGCGCAAGCAGGAAAACAAGGTGCGTATCTCGGTGCGGTTGATCGAAGTGGCCAACGACAAGGACCTGTGGTCGCACGACTACGACGGCGACTTGTCCGACGTGTTCAAGCTCCAGGAGAGCATCGCCAAGGCGATCACCGAGCAATTGCGGATCGTGCTGGTCGGCGAGCAGAAGGTCCGGCTGGTCCCGGAGCTGACCGCGAACCCCGAGGCGCATGCGCTGTACCTGCGCGCGAGCGCGATCTTCGCCCGCCGCGACGGTGCCCGCTTCCCGGAAGCGATCTCGCAATTGCAGCAGGCCATCACGCTCGAC
>Ga0157370_10004858_pt1 | contig 15262 bp, 1 predicted proteins | sample C35metaG_FD_113463 | JGI IMG/M metagenome (GOLD analysis project Ga0157370, IMG submission 113463) | Corn rhizosphere microbial communities from Kellogg Biological Station, Michigan, USA - C3-5 metaG | ecosystem: Host-associated > Plants > Roots > Rhizosphere > Soil | place: USA: Michigan...
CGGGTGGATGTCGATTTGCAACAGGCGCTCAGGGCTCTGGCCGTGCGCAGTGGGGTAAGTTTGTTTGTGGTGTTGCTGGCCAGTTTCAACGTGCTGCTGCATCGCTACAGCGGGCAGACAGACATCCGCGTCGGCGGCCTGATTGCCAACCGCACGCGCCGGGAAAGCGAAGGGTTGATCGGTTTTTTCGTCAACACCCAGGTGCTGCGCAGCCAGCTCAGCGGTGCGTTGCGCTTCAGTGAATTGCTGGCGCAGGTGAAGCAGGCGAGCACCGCTGCACAAGCCCATCAGGAGCTGCCGTTCGATGCCGTGCTGGAGGCGCTGCAGCCGTCGCGCAGCCAGAGCCACAACCCGCTGTTTCAGGTGATGTTCAATCATCAGCCGTTGGTCAGCGATGTCACTGCCATGCAGTTGACTGGCGGCCTTCAGGTGGCGCTGTTGCAGGCGCAGCAGGGCGCGGCGAATGCCCGTCAGCATGCAGCCGCCAGTGACCTGATGCTGGAAACCCGCGAGGAGGGCGAGCACCTGCTGGCGGCGTTTACCTACGCCACTGACCTGTTCGAGGCCCAGACCATTGAGCAACTGGCGGCGCACTGGTGCCAGTTGCTGCGCGCCGTCACGCAAACGCCCGAGGCCGCCATCGGCAATATGCCGCTGCTGACAGATACCGATGTGCACCGCCAGCACGCCAACAATGCCTACCTGCAAATGCCGGCGGCCGACACACCGGTGCATCAGCTGTTCGAACAGCAAGCCGAACGCACGCCGCACGCGCTGGCGGTGCAAGTGGCGTACAGCCAAGCCATCTTGAGCTACCGCGAACTGAACCAGCGCGCCAACCGCTTGGCTCGGCAGCTGCGCGCGTTGGGCGTCGGCGCCGGCGGCGTGGTGGCCGTTATGCCGGGGCGCGACCTGAGCTTGCCGGTTGCGCTGCTGGCGGTGCTAAAAACCGGCGCCGCGTATGTGCCGCTGGATTCCAGCACCCACACCGAGCGCTTGGCGCAAGTCTGTGCGGCCAGCTGCGCGCAGTGGCTACTCAGCGATGAGCCGCAGGCGCTTGAACTGCCCGGCGTCACCCGCGTGGCTGTGCAGCAAAGCGGCAACGATGAAAACCTCAATCTGCCGATTCATCCTCAGCAACTGGCCTACCTCATTTACACCTCCGGCTCCACCGGCCAGCCCAAGGGCGTTGCCATCAGCCACGGTGCGCTCGCCGGGTTCAGCCAACTGGCGGCGGACTACAGCGAACTTCAGGCCAGCGACCGCGTGCTGCAATTTGCCACGGTGAGTTTCGATGGCTTCGTCGAGCAGTTTTACCCCGCGTTACTGCGTGGCGCCGCCGTGGTGCTGCGTGATTCGCGCCCGTGGGACAGCGAAACGTGGCTGCAGGCCGTGCAGCAACACGGCGTCACCGTGGCGGATTTGCCTGCCGCGTATTGGCACATGCTGGTCAAGGATTTCGCCCAAGGCCCAGCCCGTTCATTCGGCAATCTGCGCCAGATTCACGTCGGCGGCGAAGCCATGGCGGTGGACGGTTTGCGCTTGTCGCAGCAGGCCGGGCTGGGCGCGGTGCGGCTGCTCAATACCTACGGCCCGACCGAGGCGACGGTGGTGTCGAGCATTCACGATTGCACCGGTCTGCACGCCGAGCAGGTGAGCTGGCGGGGTATTCCGATTGGTCGACCGCTGCCCGGCACCCGCCTGTATGTGCTCGACGCCGATCTCAACCTGTGCCCGCCAGGCGTCATCGGCGAGTTGTATATCGGCGGCCCTGGTTTGGCCCAGGGCTACCACGGCCAGCCGGCGTTGACGGCGCAGCGTTTCGTCGCCGACCCGTTCACGCCCGGCCAGCGCCTTTACCGCAGCGGCGACCGCGTGCGCAGCCGTGCCGATGGCGCGCTGGAGTACATCGGCCGCGTCGATCATCAAGTGAAAATTCGCGGCTTCCGCCTGGAGCTGGGCGAAGTGGAAGCGCGCCTGCAACAGTGCCAAGGCGTGCGCGAAGCGCTGGTGGTGGCGCCCGACCTGGGCAGCGGCGCCACGCTGGTGGCCTATGTGGTAGCGGAACACATCGACCTCAACGATGCCGCCGCGCAGCAAATCTTCCGCCAACAACTGCGCACCCGCCTGCAAGCCGAGCTGCCCGATTACATGGTGCCGAGCCACTGGCTGTTGCTGGACAAAATGCCGCTCACCGCCAGCGGCAAGCTCGACCGCAACGCCTTGCCAGAACCCGATCCCAGCCAATTACAGCGGCACTACCGCGCGCCGCACAGCGAGCTGCAAATCAGCCTGGCGGCGATCTGGAGCGAGGTGTTGCAGGTGCCGCGTATCGGTCTGGACGACAGCTTTTTCGACCTCGGCGGCCACTCGTTATTGGCCGCACAAGTGGTGGCGCGCATCAAGCGCGAACTGGGCGTCAGCCTGCCGCTGCGCAGCCTGTTCGAGCGGCCGCTGCTGGCTGACTTGGCGGAGGAGTTGGCCGCGCAGCAACCGCACAACGCCCAGGACTGGGACGAGATGGAAGCGTTTATGAATTCCCTGGAAGAGGTTTGAGCATGACCCCGAACACCACCGCCCGCATTGCCGAAAAGTTCATCGGGTTATCGCTCGAACAGCGTCGCCAGTTCCTCGCTAAATTGCAGCACGACGGCAAGGATTTCAGCCTGCTGCCCATCGTCGCCAGTCGTCATCAGCAGCCGCATTTGCCGCTGTCGTACGCCCAGCAGCGGTTGCTGTTTCTCTGGCAAATGGAACCCCACAGCGCGGCCTACAACATGGCCGCCGCCTTGCGCTTGCAAGGTTCGCTGGACGAACAACGGCTGCAAGCGGCGTTTGATGGTTTGCTGCAACGCCACGAAACCTTGCGGACGGTGTTTCAGGTCGAAGGCGAGCAGGCCGAGCAGAACGTGCTGCCGGCCCAACGCTTTGTCGTGCAGCGCAGCGACCTCAGCGAGTTGCCCGCCGAGCAGCGTGAGGCGCAGGTTCAAGCGCTGGTGGAAACCGACGTTGCGCAGCCGTTCGACTTGCTCACAGGCCCGCTGCTGCGCGCCAGCCTGTTCAAACTCGCAGGCGACGAACACGTGTTGCTGGTGTGCATGCACCACATCGTCTCCGACGGTTGGTCGATGGACGTGATGGTGCGCGAATTCGTGCAGCTTTATCAGCATGGCCCGGGCAGCCTCGCGGCATTGCCGGTGCAATACGCCGATTACGCGCTGTGGCAGCGGCGCTGGTTGGAGGCGGGCGAGGGCGAGCGGCAATTGACCTACTGGCGCGAGCAGTTGGGCGATGAGCATCCGTTGCTGGACGTAGCCGCGGATTTCCCCCGGCCGCCGGTACAAAGCTATGCCGGCGCCACCGTGCGCTTCGACTTTGGCCCATCGCTGTCGCAACGCATGCAGGCGCTGGCGCGCAGCCAGGGCAGCACGCTGTTTATGCTGGCCTTGGCCGGCTACGGCTTATTCCTCGCGCGCCACAGCGGCCACCACGACATCCGCATCGGCGTGCCGAACGCCAATCGCGGCCGCGAAGAAGTGGAAGGGCTGATCGGCTTTTTTATCAACACCCAGGTACTGCGCTGCCGGATCGACTGGCGCCAGAGCTTCAACGCCTTGCTGGCCCAAGTTCGCGAAACCAGCCTGGCCGCCCAGGCCCATGAGCAATTGCCGTTCGAGCAACTGGTCGAGGCGTTGCAGCCGCAACGTAGCCTCGGGCACAACCCGTTGTTTCAGGCCAAATTCAACCAGAACGGCGGCCTGCAAACGCGCGAAGCCTTGCAGCTGCCGGGGCTGAGCATTAGCGAATACCCGCTGCACAAAGTCGGCACGCACTTTGATCTGGCGCTGGATATCACCGACACCGGCACCACCGTGTTGGGTGAAATGACCTATGCCAGCGACCTGTACCAGCCCGCCAGCATCGACGGGTTTATTGCCAGCCTGCGCGCGTTGTTCGAACAGGTACTGGCCCAGCCGGACGCGCCGCTGTGCAGTCTGGTCAACACGCCGGCGCCGACCGCGCCGGTTAGCCGCGCTGCGCTGCCCCGCGTGTTGGAGCGCTGGAATAAGCAGGTGGCCGAGCAGCCGCAGGCGCTGGCGGCGGTGTGCGGCGACCTTCGCCTGAGCCACGCCGAGCTGGAGGCTCAGGCCAACGCATTGGCCGCCCACCTGCAAAATCGTGGCGTGCGCGCTGGCATGCCGGTGGCGGTGTTGTTGGAGCGTTCGATGCCCTGGCTGGTGACGTTGCTGGCGACGCTGAAAGCCGGCGCCGTGTATATGCCGCTGGATGTGAAAGCGCCGATCGAGCGTGTAGTCGCCATGCTGCAACGGGCCAACGCCGCGCTGGTGGTGCTGGCCGCTGACGATGAGCGCCGCGAGCAACTGGGCGGTGCCGTACTGGCTTATGCCCCGCAGCAATGGCCCGCCAACGCCACGCCGTATCCGGTGGTGTTGCAGCCAAACAGTCCGGCGTATGTGATTCATACCTCCGGTTCAACCGGCCAGCCCAAGGGCGTGTTGGTGGCCCATGGCGCGCTCGCCAGCTATGTCGACGGCGTGCTTGAACGCCTGGCCTTGCCGGCCGGCGCGAGCATGGCGCTGGTCTCCACCATCGCTGCCGACCTCGGCCACACCTTGGTGTTTGGCGCGCTGTGTTCCGGGCGGCCATTGCATGTCATGGAGCCGGAGCTGGGGTTTGATCCGGATCGCTTCGCCGCCTATATGGCCGCCGAGCACATCGCCGTGCTGAAGATTGTTCCCAGCCACCTCAATGGTTTGCTGCAAGCGGCGAACCCCAGCGATGTATTGCCCAGCCACGCGTTGCTGGTGGGCGGCGAGGCGTGCTCGCAGGCGCTGTATCAGCGGGTGCGCCAGCTCAAGCCGGGGTGCCGCTTTATCAACCACTACGGCCCGAGCGAAACCACGGTCGGCGTGCTCACCCATGAGCAAACCGGCGAGCTGCTGGAAGGCAACGTGCCGCTCGGCACGGTGTTGCCGGGCGTTCAGGTGCAGGTGCTGGATGGGTTTCTGAACCCGCTGCCAGAGCGCGTGGCCGGTGAGCTGTATATCGGCGGCGCCAGCATTGCCAACGGCTACCTGGGCCAGCCGGCGCTGACAGCCGAGCGCTTTGTGCCGGACCCGTTCGGCGCGCCCGGCTCACGCGCCTACCGCAGTGGCGACCGGGTGCGCCGCAGCGCCGACGGCGTGCTGCACTTCCTTGGCCGCAGCGACGAGCAGGTGAAAATTCGTGGCTACCGCGTCGAGCCCGGCGAAGTGGTGAAAGTGCTGCGCCAACTGCCCGGCATCAGAGACGCCGCCGTGCTGGCTCAGCCGGTGCAAGAGCAGCTGCAACTGGTGGCCTATTGCGTGGGCGATGTGTCGGCAGCGGTCATCAAAGACCACCTGCAAACCCTGCTGCCGGACTACCTGATTCCCGCCCACATCCTCACCCTTGAACGCCTGCCGCTCACCGCCAACGGCAAGCTCGACCGCCGCGCCTTGCCCAGCCCGCAGGTGCAGCAACTCGCCTACGCGGCGCCGCGCAACGAGGTGGAAAGTACCTTGGCGGCGATCTGGCAGGACGTGCTGAAAGTGGCGCAGGTAGGCGTGCACGATAACTTTTTCGAGCTGGGCGGCGACTCGATTCTGAGCCTGCAAATCATCGCCCGCGCCAAGCGCCAGGGCCTCAAGCTCACGCCGCGCCAACTGTTTGAAAAGCAGACCGTGGCGCAACTGGCGCAGGTCGCTAAACCGGTGGTGGCTAAAGCGGTCGCAGCCGTCGCCAGCAGCACTGACATTCGCCTGCTGCCCGTGCAGCAGCGCTTTTTCGAAATGGCCCTGGAACAACCACAGCATTACAACCAGGCGGTGCTGCTGACCCTGCGTCAGCCACTGAGCGCCGACTCACTCGGGCGCGCCTTGAACGCCTTGCTGCAACAGCACGAGGCGCTGCGTTTCAGCTTCCATCAGCATGAGGATCGCTGGCTGGCGCGCACACGATCGGTGGTCGACAGCGACGTGTTGTGGCAGCGCAATGTCGCCACCGCCAGCGAACTCACCGCCATTGCCGAGCAGGCACAACGCAGTCTCAACCTGAGTCAGGGTCCGCTGCTGCGCGCGGTGTTGTTCACCCTGGCCGACGGCACTCAGCGCCTGTTGTTGGTGATCCATCATCTGGCCGTGGACGGCGTGTCTTGGCGCGTGCTGTTGGAAGATTTACACGCACTGTGCGCCGGACAAACGCTTGACCCGGCGCCGAGCCAACAGCGCTGGGCCGAGCGCCTGGCGCAATGGACCCAGCAACAAGGCGCGGCTTCGGTCACTCACTGGCAGCACGCGTTGCAGCACATCAGCGCCGAGTTGCCGGCCGCCCGTGCCGGCGCCAGCCTGAACCTGGAACACAGCCACAGCCTGTATTGCCGCCTGAGTGCCGAGCACACGCGGCAACTGCTGCAACAAGCGCCCGCCGCCTACCGCACCCAGGTAAACGATTTGCTGCTGACGGCACTGGCGCGCACCTTGTGCCACTGGACCGGCCAGCCCAGCGCCTTGATTCAGCTCGAAGGCCACGGCCGCGAAGCGCTGTTCGAGGACATCGACCTGTCGCGCAGTGTCGGCTGGTTCACCAGTTTGTTTCCCCTAGCGCTGAGCCCGGCCGCCACGCTGGGCGAATCGATTCAAACCATCAAGGAGCAACTGCGTGCCGTGCCGCACAAAGGCATCGGCTTTGGCGCGTTGCGTTACCTCGGCACGCCCGCCCAGCAAGCCGCACTCGCGGCATTGCCGCAGACGCGCGTGACGTTCAATTACCTCGGCCAGTTCGACCAGAGCCTGGCCGCCGACGGCCTGTTTGCGCCGGCTGACGAAGCCATCGGTGCGTTGCAGAACCCGAACAACCGCCTCGGCAACTGGCTGAGCATCAACGGCCAGGTGCTGAACGGTGAGCTGGAACTGGGCTTCACCTTTAGCCGCGACATGTTCGCCGAGGCCGACATCGCCGCGCTCGCCGAGCGTTACGGCAACGAGCTGCGCGCCGTCATCGCGCATTGCCTGAGCGACAGCGAAGGCGGCGCCACGCCCAGTGATTTCCCCTTGGCCGGGTTCACACAGCAGCAGTTGCAGCAACTGCCATTCGACCTGCGCCAGGTCGAGGCCATTTACCCGTTGTCGCCGATGCAGGAAGGCTTGCTGATGCATACGTTGCTGGAGCCCGGTTCCGGCATTTACATGATGCAGTACTGCTACACCGTCGACAGCGCCATCGACCCCGAGCGATTCCGCCGTGCCTGGCAAGCCGTGGCCCAGCGCCACGACGCGCTCCGCACGCGGTTTTCGTGGACCGTGGGCGAGCGCATGGTGCAGGTGGTGCAGCGCGTCGCCACGCCCGATGTGCAGATTCACGATTGGCGAGCCGTGCCGGCCAACGAACATGAAGGCAAATTGGTTGCCCTGCTGGCGGACGAACGCCGCGACGGTTTTGACCTGCAAAACGCCGTGCCTTTTCGCCTGCGCCTGATTCAGTTGAGTGCCCAGCGCTTCGGCTTTGTGTTGAGCAATCACCACATTCTGATCGACGCCTGGTGCCGCTCGCTGCTGATGGACGAGTTCTTCGCCGAGTACGCCGCGCTGGCTGACAACCGCAGCGCCGCCTTGCCGCCGGCTTCGCGCTACGGCGACTTTATCGCCTGGCTGCAGCAGCAAGATCGCCCGGCCTCGGAACGTTTCTGGCGCGAACAACTGGCCGGCTTCGAGCAACCCACGGGCCTGCCGTTCGACCGTCAGCCGCTGCGCGAGGCCGGCCATTCGTTGATCGATGATGTACAAACCCAGCTGAGCCGCGAACAGACCCAGCAGTTGCAGGCCACCGCGCAGCGTCTGCAACTCACCGTCAACACCTTGGTGCAGGCGGCGTGGGCGCTGACGCTGCACCGTTACAGCGGCGAGCGCGACGTGCTGTTTGGAGTGACGGTTGCCGGTCGCCCGGTCGATATGCCGGACATGCAGCGCACCGTTGGCCTGTTTATCAACAGCATCGCCCTGCGCGTGCATCTGCCTGAGGCCGGCAGTGCGACAAGCGTTGGCGAATGGCTGCAAGCGCTGTTCGCCCTCAACCTGCGCCTGCGCGAGCACGAACATTTGCCCTTGGTGGACATTCAAGCGTGCAGCGAAATCGGCAAGGGCCAGCCGCTGTTCGACAGCCTGTTTGTATTTGAAAACGCGCCCGTTGAAGACGGCGTAATGGAGCAGGCGCAAAGCCTTAACGTCAGCTCAGACTCCGGCCGCACCCACACCAACTACCCGATGACCGTAGTGATCTACCCCGGCCAGGCGCTCGGTCTGCATTTGTCGTATGACCAGCGCTGGTTCGAGCGCAGCACCGTCGAGCAACTATTGGCCGACTTCAATTACCTGCTGCTGCAACTGGCCGAGCAGCCGCAACAGCGTTTCGATGCGTTGCCGTTGTTGGCCGAGGACGAACGCCGCCGGTTGCTCGTCGACTTCAACCAGACCGCCCGCGACTACCCGTTGCAGCACGGCTACGCGACCCTGTTCGAGCAGCAAGCGCACCAACATGCGAACCGCGTGGCGGCCCGCTGCGGCGGCGAGCAATGGCATTACCGCGAACTCGACAGCGCCGCCAACCGCATGGCCCAGGCGTTGCTGCGCGCTGGCGTGCAACCGGACCAACCGGTGGCGCTGCTGGCGGAACGCGGGTTGCCGCTGTTGGGCATGATCGTCGGCACCCTGAAAGCGGCGGCCGGCTACCTGCCGCTGGACCCGCACCTGCCGGCCGAACGCTTGCGCCATATCCTCAGCCTGAGCCGCGCGCCCGTGCTGGTGTGCACCGCCGAATGCGTGCCAGCGTTGCAACCGCTGCTCGCCGCTGTCGACGCCAGCCAGCGCCCGCAATTGTTGATCTGGGAACAGCTGCAACAGACCGGCGACGCCAGCGCGCCAAACCTGCCCATTGGCCCGCGTCACCTGGCTTACGTCATCTACACCTCCGGCTCCACCGGGCAACCCAAGGGCGTGATGGTCGAGCAGGCCGGCATGCTCAATAACCAGCTGAGCAAGCTGCCGTATTTGCGCCTGAGCCACGACGATGTGATCGCGCAAACCGCCTCGCAGAGTTTCGATATTTCCGTGTGGCAGTTCTTGACCGCCGCGCTGTGCGGCGCGCGGGTGGAAATTGTGCCGGACGCCATCGCCCATGATCCGCAGGCGCTGCTAGCCCATGTAAACGCCGCCGGCATCAGCGTGTTGGAAAGCGTGCCGTCGCTGATTCAAGGCATGTTGGACGGCGAGGCCGTTGCCTTGCCCGGCCTGCGCTGGCTGCTGACCACCGGCGAGGCGATGCCGCCGGAACTGGCGCGGCGCTGGTTGCAGCGTTACCCGCATATTCCGCTGATTAACGCCTACGGCCCGGCCGAGTGCTCGGACGATGTGGCGCTGACGCCCATCAGCGAGGCGCATACCGCGAGCATTTATCTGCCCATCGGCTTGCCCACCGACAACAACACGCTGCACGTGCTCGACGGCCAGTTGGAGCTGGTCGGCGTGCGTGCCGTGGGCGAGTTGTGCGTGAGCGGCACGGGGGTGGGGCGCGGGTATGTCGGCGACCCGGTTCGTACCGCGCTGGCCTTTGTGCCAGACCCTTACGCCAGCACGCCGGGCCAGCGTTTGTACCGTACCGGCGACCTGGCGCGGCGCCGCGTCGATGGCGTGTTGGAGTACGTCGGCCGTCGCGACCACCAGGTGAAAATTCGTGGCTTGCGCATTGAACTCGGCGAAATCGAAGCGCGCCTGAGCGAGCAGCCCGAGGTGCGCGAGTGCGCCGTGCTGGCCCAGGACCAAGCCAGCGGCCGGCATTTGGTGGCCTATGTGACCGCCAGCGAGCCAAGCGGCGACGAGGCGCAACAGCGCGCCCTGCGTGATCGCCTCAAGGCGGCGCTCAAGCGGCATCTGCCGGAGTACATGGTGCCGCAGCAGTGGGTGGTGCTCGACGCCATGCCGCTGAACGCCAACGGCAAGCTCGACCGCAAGGCGTTGGCGGCGATTGAAAGCCAGGCCGTGTACGGCGATTTCGTCGCCCCCGAGGGCGAGCTGGAAATGCAGCTGGCGGCGGTCTGGCAAGAACTGCTCGATGTTGAGCGCGTTGGCCGGCACGACAACTTCTTCGAACTCGGCGGCCATTCGCTGCTGCTGGTTCGGGTGATTTCCCGGTTGAAAAACACCCTCGGCGTCGACCTGCCCATGCAGGATTTCTACCGCGCCAGCAGCGTGGCCGAACTGGCCGCATCCATTGAACAGAGCAGGGAACACGGCAGCGTCGAAGACGACTACGACGCCATCTTCGCCACCCTCGACGAACTGGAGGAGGCGTAATGCTCAAGCAGCCCTCGGCACACACCCAAGCACTGGTCGACCGCATCAAAGGGCTGGGCTTTGCCAAGCGCCGTGAACTGTTCCAGAAGCTGGCGCAAAAGGGCGTCAACGTCGGCCGTTTGCCCATCGTGCCGGCCAGCGAGCGCGACGCCTTGCCTTTGAGTTACGCCCAGCAGCGCCAGTGGTTCCTCTGGCAACTGCAGCCGGACAACAGCGCCTACCACATGCCCACCGCTATTCGCCTGCAAGGCGCGCTGGACCACGATGCCCTGCAATACGCCTTCAACGCGCTGGTGGCGCGCCACGAAAGCCTGCGCACGGTGTTCGAGCTGCATGACGGGCAGCCGCAGCAACGTATTCAAGCAGCGGGCGCAGTCACCATCGAGCGCGTGCCGATGCCCGCTGCCGATCTGCCGGCCATCACCGAGGCGATCAGCCGCCAGGCGCTGCGGCCGTTCGATCTGCAACACGGGCCGCTGCTGCGCGTGCAGCTTCTGGAAGTTGCCGCCGACGACGCCGTATTGCTGATCGTGCAACACCACATCGTGTCCGATGCCTGGTCCATGCAGTTGATGGTCGAGGAGTTGATCGGCCTGTACCAAAACCGGCGCCTGGGCATTGAAGACGCGCTGCCGCCGCTGCCGATTCAGTACGCCGACTACGCCGCCTGGCAGCGGCAGTGGATGGAAGCCGGCGAAGGCGCGCGGCAACTGGCGTACTGGCGCGAACAATTGGCCGGCGCCGACACCCTGCTGGAATTGCCCGGCGACTGGCCGCGCCCGGCGCAGCGCTCCGGGCAGGGCGCGCGCCTGAGCGTGGAGCTGCCGTTTGCCCTGGCCGCAGCCATCAAACAACTGGCGCAGCGCGAAGGCTGCACGCCGTTTATGGCCCTGCTGGCGTCGTTCCAGTTGCTGTTGCAGCGCTACAGCGGGCAAACGCAGATTCGCGTTGGCGTGCCCTCGGCCAACCGCAACCGGGGCGAAACCGAGCGGCTGCTGGGCTTTTTCGTTAACACCCAGGTGTTGAGCGCGAACGTCGACAACCAGGCCTCCTTCCGCGACCTGCTCAAGCGCGTGCGGCAAACGGCCGTAGACGCCCAAGCCCATCAGGACCTGCCCTTCGAACAACTGGTCGACGCCCTGCAACCCGAACGCAGCCTCAGCCACAGCCCGTTATTTCAAGTGCTGTTCAACCATCAGGTAAGCACCGCAGCGGGCGAGGGCGTGCACCTGCCGGGCTTGCAGGTCAGCCAAGTGCAATGGGCAATGCCGACCGCGCAGTTCGACCTGAGCCTGGATTGCACCGAGCACCCTGGCGGCATCAGCGCCGACTTTATCTACGCCACCGACCTGTTCGCCGCGCCGCGCATTCAGCGTATGGCCCGGCACTGGCAAAACCTGCTGCACGCCATCGTCGCCGCGCCGGATGCGCGCTTGGGCGAGCTGCCGATGCTCAACGAACAGGAACGCGAGCAGCTGCTGATCGGCTGGAACCAGACGCAGCGGCGCTATCCGGACGCACCGTTTGTGCACCGACTGTTTGAAGCACAGGTGACGTTGCAACCCCACGCGCCGGCGCTGGTGTTTGGCGAAACGGTACTGAGCTATGGCGAACTCAACAGCCAGGCCAACCGCCTGGCGCAGCACTTGCAAACCCTGGGCGTTGGCGCTGATGTGCTGGTGGGCATTGCGGCCGAGCGCAGTGTGGAAATGGTGGTGGGTTTGCTCGCCATTCTTAAAGCGGGCGGGGCTTATGTGCCGCTCGATCCGGAGTATCCGCAAGACCGTTTGGCCTACATGTTTGAAGACAGCGGCATCGCTCTGTTGCTGACGCAATCGCACCTGCTCGATGCGCTACCCATTCCCGTTGGGCTGACGTGTTTGGCGCTGGACCAGCCCGCTGCCTGGGCGGATCAATCAGGCGAAAACCTTGAGGTTGAGCTGCACCCGGAAAACCTCGCTTACGTGATTTACACCTCCGGCTCCACCGGCAAACCCAAGGGGGCCGGCAACCGCCACGTATCGCTGTACAACCGCCTGGCCTGGATGCAAGACGCCTACGCGCTGGATGCCAGCGACAGCGTGTTGCAGAAAACGCCGTTCAGCTTCGACGTGTCGGTGTGGGAGTTTTTCTGGCCACTGATGGTTGGGTCGCGCCTGGTGGTCGCCGGCGTTGGCGATCACCGTGACCCGGCCAAGTTGGTTGAGCTGATCACCCGTGAGCGCATCACCACGCTGCACTTTGTGCCGTCGATGTTGCAGGCTTTTGTGGCCGACGAACTGGCCGCGCAGTGCCAACAGCTCACGCGAATTATCTGTAGCGGCGAAGCCTTGCCCGTCGAGTTGCAACGGCAAACCCTGGCGTTGCTGCCCAACGCGGGCCTTTACAACTTGTATGGCCCCACCGAAGCCGCTATCGACGTCACCCACTGGACCTGCCGCGAAGAAGGCCGTGATGCCGTGCCCATCGGCCAACCCATCGCCAACCTGCACACCTATGTGCTCGATGCCGAACTCAACCCGGTCAGCCCCGGCGTGATCGGCGAGCTGTACCTGGGCGGCATCGGCTTGGCGCGCGGTTATCACCGTCGCCCGGCGTTGACCGCCGAGCGTTTTGTGGTCGACCCGTTCCGCGCCGGGCAACGCCTGTACCGCACCGGCGACCTGGCCCGTCAGCGCGAAGACGGCGTTATCGAATACGCCGGGCGCATTGACCATCAAGTGAAAATTCGCGGCCTGCGCATTGAACTGGGGGAAATCGAAGCGCGCTTGCAGGAGCTGCCGGCCGTTCGTGAGGCGGTGGTGGTGGCGGTAGACGGCAAGCAATTGCTCGCCTACGTGGTGCCGGAACCGCAAAGCCTGGCCCGCGCCGAAGCCGAGGTACAAGGCGGCTACCTGCACGCGCTCAAGGCCAGCCTGCTCAGCACATTGCCCGACTACATGGTGCCCACGCTCTGGCAGTTACTGGAACGGATGCCGCTGTCGCCGAACGGCAAGCTCGACCGCAAAGCGCTGCCCAAGCATGAAGCGGCGCCCACGCAAACGGCCTACCAGGCGCCACGTAATGAGCTGGAGCATCAGTTGGCCGCCCTCTGGCAAGAGGTGCTGCGCGTTGAACAAGTGGGCGTCAATGACAATTTCTTCGAGCTGGGCGGCGACTCGATTATTTCCATCCAGATTGTCAGCCGCGCCCGCCAGGCCGGCATCCGCTTCGCCCCGCGCGACCTGTTTCAGCACCAGACCGTGCGCCGCCTGGCCGCTGTGGCGCAGCGCAGTGAAGCGTTGCAGGTGGAGCAGGGACCGGTGACCGGCGAGGCGCCGTTGCTGCCGATTCAGCAGGCATTTTTCGCCACGGCCATTCCCCAGCGTCAGCACTGGAACCAGTCGCTGCTGCTGGCGCCGGCGGTCGCCTTGGATGCCGCCTTGTTGGAGCAGGCGCTGAGCACGGTGGTCAACCATCACGACGCCTTGCGCCTGCGTTATCGCCAAGTGGGCGAGGGCTGGGTGCAGGAACACGCGGCGCTTGATGGCAACGATGGGCTGCTCTGGCAAACGCACTGCGACGACGTCGCACAGTTGCCGGCGTACTGCAACGACGTACAACGCAGCCTCAACCTCAGCGATGGCCCGCTGCTGCGCGCGGCGCTGCTGCACCTGGCCGACGGCACGCAACGGCTGCTGCTGGTGATTCACCATTTGGTGGTGGACGGCGTGTCGTGGCGCATCCTGCTGGAAGACCTGCAAAGCGCCTACCGCCAGGGTCGTCTGCCGGCGAAAACCAGCGCCTACCAAACCTGGGGGCGGCGCTTGCAGCAGCACGCGGTCAGCGCGGCCATGGGCCGCCAGCTCGCCTATTGGCAGCAGGCACTGGCGCACGCGCCGCATGACCTGCCGGCTGACAATCCTGCCGGTTCGCTGCAGCAACGCCATGCCCGCAGCGTGGCCACACGGCTGAGCGCCGAGCACACCCGGCAGTTGTTGCAACACGCACCGGCTGCCTATCGCACTCAAGTCAACGACCTGCTGCTGACGGCGCTGGCGCAAGCGGTGTGCGAATGGAGCGGACAACCCTCGGCGCTGATTCAACTCGAAGGCCATGGCCGCGAAGAGCTGTTCGCCGACATCGATCTGTCGCGCACGGTGGGTTGGTTTACCAGCCTGTTCCCGGTCTGCCTGCAACCGTCGGCCGACCTGGCGGCGTCGATCAAGCACAGCAAACAACAGCTACAGAACATTCCCGACAAAGGCCTGGGTTTCGGTCTGCTGCGCTACTGCGCCAGCGCCGAGATTCAGCAGGTGCTTGCCGCCTTGCCGCAGCCGCGCATCACCTTCAACTACCTCGGCCAGTTCGACGCCGACTTCGCCGCCGACAGCCTATGGACGCCGGCCGAGGAAGGCCGTGGCGCCGGGCAGGACGAGGCGGCGCCGCTGGGCAATTGGCTGAGCGTGGACGGGCAGGTGTATGGCGGCGAACTGAGCCTGAACTGGACCTACAGCTGCGAAATGTTTAGCCAGGCGCGCATTCAGCGACTGGCCGACGCTTACCAGCAGGCGCTGGTGGCGCTGATCGAGCATTGCCTAAACGACGACAACGCCGGCCTTACGCCAAGCGATGTGCCGATGGCCGAACTGACCCAGGCGCAACTCGACGCCTTGCCGGTGCCGGCACGGCAGATCGCGACCGTGTACCCGCTGTCGCCCATGCAGCAGGGCATGCTGTTTCACAATCTGTACGAGCCCAATGGGCCGACCTATATCAACCAGATGCGCGTGGATATTCACGGCCTCGATGTGCCGCGCTTTACCGCCGCCTGGCAGCAGGCCGTGGACCGCCATGAGCTGTTGCGCGCCGGCTTCGTGTGGGACAACGGCCTGGAA
>Ga0157370_10004859_pt1 | contig 15261 bp, 12 predicted proteins | sample C35metaG_FD_113463 | JGI IMG/M metagenome (GOLD analysis project Ga0157370, IMG submission 113463) | Corn rhizosphere microbial communities from Kellogg Biological Station, Michigan, USA - C3-5 metaG | ecosystem: Host-associated > Plants > Roots > Rhizosphere > Soil | place: USA: Michigan...
CATGGAGACGGAGTCAACGCGAAATAATTTTAATTACACCAGTGTTGACGGAAGCATCATTATTCCAAAACCTGACATCACGGCAAACGAATCAGCAAATGCTGATTCAATAAAAATTTCCGGAAAATATATTTCGTGGGTTATTGCAAAAGAAGTGGATGTGGCTTCAAAAGATTTTGATCGCTATAACCCCGGCTTTGATGATATACTGGCTGCCGGCGCTGATTATACCATGCGTTTGCCAGTTGATAAAATGAAAGTTTTTGCTGAAAAAAAATATTCAATATTAAATGATTGTATTCAGCAATTATTGAGCGAAGCAAGCATCCCGCCAGATAATTCAAAGAAAAAAAATAAATGAGACGTTCTTAGCCAAGCGATTTTTTTATCGCCTCTATCTTCACCAGGCATTCATAATATTCCTTCTCTGCTATACTTTTCCATGTAATGGCAGCACCTGCCTGCACAGAAACATATTTTTTTGTTTCATTATAAAGAATACTTCGTATCACCACATTAAAATCAAAATCTCCACCAGGAGTAATATATCCAATCGTTCCTGAAAATAACCCGCGTTTTGTCCGTTCGTATTTTTCTATCAACTCCATTACCCGCCTTTTGGGCGCTCCTGTCATGGAGCCCATGGGAAATGTGGCATGAAATATTTTCCGCATGGAAATATCTTCTTTCAAAATTCCGGAAACCGTAGAAATCATTTGATGAACATTGGGAAAAGAATAAATATTTAAAAATTCTTTGACTGCCACAGATCCCTCTTCACAAATCTTTGCAAGGTCATTGCGCACCAAATCCACTATCATTATATTTTCCGATCGTTCTTTTTCATCATTGCGCAGCTTTTGTTTTTGTAACTCATCATCTGCTTCACGTACTATTCTTTTGGCGGTACCTTTCATGGGCTGTGAAATAATATTTTTACCGGATTTCTTTAAAAACCGCTCGGGGCTTGCACAAAGCAGGTATTTATCATGAAGCCGGTAAAAGGCAGAAAAAGGATTCGGCGAAAGATTGCTCAGTTGTCGGTACACCACAAGCGGATCAATCACTTTATTTAAATAAAATTCCTGGCAAAAATTTATTTCGTAACAATCACCTTTTAAAATATGTTGTTGCAACTTTTCAACCGTTTCAACATATTCTTTTTTTGTAAATCTTGCTTTCAATTCCAAAGCAGCACCGGCTGCTTTTGATTCATCTATTCTTGTTGAAATAATGGAAGTAAAAATTTCATCTGCATTCATGTCTGCATTAAGTATGCCAATCTGTAATTGATGATTGGTAACTATGAAAACTATTTCAGGAACAAAAAAATAAAAATCAGGAAACAATATTGAATCAGGATGAGAAGAGGCTAATGTCTCAATTTCGTTTTTAATATCGTAACATACATGGCCAAAAATCCAGTCTTCATGTTTGTTTTTAAAAATGTCAATAGCCGCTAAACCATTACCATCACCGGCACTTACAAAATCAGCAATACCTGCCGCTGCTATACATTCATAAGATGCATCAAAATTGTAATGATGATTATCCAGGAAACAAAAAATGCCAAACTTCTGTAAAAAGTTCAGCATTTGATTTTTAAAAATTGGGAAACCGGTTATTGAGTATGAAGAAAATTTTCTTTTTATAATTTCAGGCAAAACACAATTGCATATTAATGAGCGAAGTTAAAAATCATCTTCTTCATCATCCATATCATCCGATTCGTTAAAGAGATCGAAATCTTTAAAATCCTCGTCCAGCCCAAAATCGTCTTCTTCTTCCTTACCTTTTTTGCCGGAAGATTTTTTCGTTTTTGATTTCGGAATATCAAATTCCTCAAAGTCGGGATCATAATCATCCTCATCATTCTTTTCCCAATCATCTTCTACTTCCACATCATCGTCATCATCATCGTCCTCCTCGCTTTTCTTTTTAGCAGAAGCAGCCTTGTTTTTTTTTGAAGGGACATCATCATCATCTTCCAAATCATCATTGTCGTCAAAGTCTTCATCTTTTTTCTTGGGAGATGGTTTTGAAACTGATTTTTTTTCGGAGAGCTTTTTTCCCTTATCAGATTTTGCTTTCATAATTTTATGAAGGATTAATACTGTAAAATTTCATTATGATTTTTAAATTGCCAAAAAATATTTCTGTTTTTTTATTGTACAATCATGATGCCACAATGAGTTGGTCGCTGGCAGCGCCATTAGAAATGCAGGTAACAGGCACGCTGAGCGCTTTATTAATATAATCAATATACACTTTCATTTCCGGTGGCAAGTTATTAAAATTTTTTATTGATGTTATGTCTGTCTTCCACCCGGTAAATTTTTTATATAAAGGCTCCATCGAAACCCTGGCCATTTGAAAGGGTACTTCGTTAGTTTCTTTACCATTTACTTTATACTTATCACAAACAAATAACTGATCAAATGAATCAAGTATATCTGCTTTGGTCATCACCAATTGTGTAACGCCATTAATCATGCACGCAAAACGCAATGCCACCAAATCTATCCAGCCACATCTTCTTGGGCGGCCCGTGGTGCTTCCATATTCATTACCTGCTTTGCGCAACAGTTCACCGTTTTCATCATTCAACTCCGTAGGAAAAGGGCCGCTTCCCACGCGGGTGCAGTATGCTTTGGTAATTCCGAAAACATCTTTAATTTTTTGCGGAGCCACGCCCAGCCCGCTTCCCACGCCTGCCGTAATGGTATTGGAAGAGGTAACATACGGAAAGGTTCCAAAATCAATATCGAGCATACTTCCCTGTGCGCCTTCCGCTAATATTTTTTTACCCTTCTGCAAAGCATTGTTTATAAAATACTCGCCATTTACTATTTGTAGTTGTTTCAAAAATTCAAGCGCTTCAAAAAATTCTTCTTCCCATGCAGAAATATCTTCTGCAAAAGAAAAGTTTTCCAACAGCTTTTGATGTTTTAGCCGGAGCCGTATGTATTGCGAAATAAAATTTTTATCAAGCAAATCGCCTACACGCAATCCGTTGCGCCCGGTCTTATCCATATAAGACGGGCTGATACCTTTTAAAGTGGATCCGATTTTTTCATTGCCCTTGGCTAATTCACTCGCTTTATCAAGCGCGCGGTGCGAGGGTAATATCAAATGAGTTCTTGCGCTGATGTATAAATTTTTTTTGCAATCCACGCCCATTGCCTCCACTGAATCACATTCTTTTTTTAAAGTAACCGGGTCAAGCACCACTCCATTACCAATGAGGTTTATTTTGTTGGGGTGAAAGATGCCCGAAGGTATCTGGTGCAATACAATTTTCTTATTATTTACATACAGCGTGTGGCCTGCATTTGGACCGCCCTGGAACCTGGCAACCACATCATATTTGGGAGCAAAGTAATCTACAATTTTACCTTTCCCTTCATCGCCCCATTGAAGGCCAAGAATTACATCTACCATTTTTTAAGAAAAAATTTTTTATTGATGCACGATGCATCATAGTTAAGAATAGCGTAAAAATAAATGTAAATAAATAAACAGGGAAAGCAAGTTCCGTTTTGTTTACAACTGGTGTGAAAATAGTAGTTAACAATTTTTAATAACAATAAGAAATTTATGCCACTTTCAGCATGCTCAGTTTGCTGATCTTAAACTTGTGCTCAGCATATTCACGTGTTACGGTGAAGGTTTTTACTTTCTGTGAAGGGAGTTCGTACATGGCATCGGTAAGAATGCTTTCACAAATGCTCCGCAAGCCGCGTGCGCCCAATTTATATTCAATGGCCTTGTCAACCATAAATTCGTATACATCATTTTCTATGATGAGTTCAATACCTTCAATATCAAATAATTTTTTGTATTGTTTTATCAGGGAATTTTTAGGCTCTGTTAAAATATTCCGCAGCGTTGTTTTATCCAACGGGTTCAGGTAAGTAATGATCGGAAGCCTTCCCAGCAGTTCTGGTATCAAACCAAAACTTTTAAGGTCTTGTGCATTTACAAATTGCAATAAATTTTTCCGTTGAAAATCCTGTACTTCTTTATTTACATTAAACCCAATGGCATTGGTATTAATACGGCGTGCAATCACCCGGTCAATACCATCAAAAGCGCCACCACAGATGAACAGGATATTGCTGGTATTTATTTTTATAAGTTTTTGTTCCGGATGTTTACGGCCGCCTTGCGGAGGCACCAATACTTCAGTACCTTCTAAAAGTTTCAGCAAACCCTGCTGCACTCCTTCGCCGCTTACATCGCGGGTAATGCTCGGGTTATCGCTTTTGCGTGCAATCTTATCAATCTCATCTATATAAACAATTCCTTTTTGCGCAGCATTTATATCAAAATTGCATACCTGCAATAGCCTGCTCAGAATGCTTTCCACATCTTCGCCCACATAACCTGCTTCTGTAAATACCGTTGCATCTACAATAGCAAAAGGAACATTCAATATACGGGCGATGGTTTTTGCAAGCAACGTTTTGCCGGTGCCCGTTTCGCCCACCATTACGATGTTGCTTTTTTCTATTTCAACATCATTATCTATTTTTTGATTGAGCCTTTTAAAATGATTGTACACAGCTACTGCTAAAACCTTCTTTGCATCGTCCTGGCCAATCACATATTCGTCTAGGAATTTTTTTAACTCAAAAGGTTTTTTTACAGAAAGCTTATAAGAAGAAGGGGTATTTTTTTCGGCCATCGGAAATATTTCCTGCGTAATTATTTCCTGCGCATGCTCTACACAATTTTCGCATATGTGTCCTTCCTGGCCTGCAATTAATATTTTTACTTCGTCGCGGCTGCGGCCACAGAAAGAACAATGCAAAGTTTGCTGTTTTGCCATTTTTGAGATTGGGTTTGTAATTTTATAACAATCGAATGATCGTATGCAAAATTACTTTTTTAAAAGGACAACAGGATAACGCAAAAAGTTGCTTTATAGTTTGCTGATAATTGCGTCAACAATGCCGTATTTTTTGCTTTCGGCTGCATCCATCCAGTAATCCCTGTCAAAATCTTCCATTATTTTATCATAAGATTGCCCGCAGTTTTCTGCAAGAAGTTTGGCGCCCAATTCTTTTGCTTTTAAAATTTGTTCGGCCATTATTTCCAGGTCAGCGCTGGTGCCCTGTCCGCCGCCACTGGGTTGATGAATCATTACTTCGCCATGTGGGAATATAAAACGTTTCCCTTTTTCGCCACCACTTAGCAATATACTTCCCATACTTGCTGCCAAACCCATACAGACGGTACTTACTGGTGATTTGATCATCTTCATGGTATCATATATCACCATGCCGCTGGTGATGATGCCACCCGGGCTACTAATAAAAAAGGTAATTTCTTTTCCGGGATCTACAGCATCAAGATACATAAGGCGATTGGTTATATCGCGTGCGCTTTTATCATCTACCTCGCCCCAAAGAAATATTTTTCGCTGTTCAATAAATTTTTTATCAAACATCAAACCGCCCATCATCTTTTCCATTGGGTTTTCGGGCATTTCTTTTTTAGGATCTTCTTCTTCCAAACGCTTTATATGTGGCATATATAAATTCATCGCTTTATTTTTTATTTTTTTTTGCATTAGTTAATAACACTTCATCTACGAGGCCATAAGTTTTGGCTTCCGTCGCGGTCATCCAGTAATCGCGGTTACTGTCTTTGGTAACTTTATCCATAGGCTGCCCGGTATGCAGGCTTAAGATTTCGTACAATTCATTTTTTACTTTACGCACTTCATTTACCGTTATAGCTACATCAGATGCCTGGCCTGCCGCGCCACCACTTGGCTGATGCATCATAATGCGGGCATGTTTTAAAGCGCTTCTTTTACCTGCAGCGCCTGCGGCCATCAGCACTGCTGCCATACTTGCTGCCATACCGGTGCAAATGGTAGCAATGTCGGGCGTTACAAACTGCATGGTATCGTACAACCCGAGACCGGCATATACTGCGCCACCGGGAGAATTTATATATAACTGAATATCTTTTGTGCGATCAGTGCTTTCTAAAAACAATAACTGGGCGGTAATGATATTGGCAACTTCATCATTTACCGGGTAGCCGAGAAATATTATCCGGTCCATCATTAAGCGACTATATACGTCCATCACGGCTACATTCATCGGGCGCTCTTCAATAATGTTTGGCGTAAGGTTGGTGATGTTGTGATTGATATAACCATGAAGTGTGTTGCTACTGATTTTTTTGTGCTTCACGGCATACTTTTCAAATTCTTTTCCTGTATTCATAAATAATTTTTATTTATCAATTTATCGCGGTGAAGTTCCCAAATATTATGCTAATAAAAAAAAGAGACAAAAGGGCAGGGCGGAAATAGCCGTTAGTCATTAGTGATTCAGTTCTGTCCATTGACGATTGACAATGAAAAATTAAAAATGCAAAATGTAAAATTGACGATTTAATAAAATACCCTACCTTTTACAACCATTCACAATTCACCATTCACAATTCACAATTCACAATTCTCGATTAATGATTAATGATGATGGTGATGTTGCATAGCCATCAGTTCTTCGGGCGAAGATTGTTTTTCGCCGGGCGAAACCTGTGTTTCCAGGAAATTAAATAATTTATCGGTGAGCACTTTCCGGTAATTATTGTCCACCTGTTTTTGATCACTCATCATTCTATCAATATAGCTATCCATCCACTGCAGTTCTTCACCACTCGCATTGGTCTGTCCAAAATATTGCAGCATCTCTTCTTTCATATTTTTTCTCACTTCATCGGGCGATACTTCTATTTTATTATCATGAATAACTTTGTCGCTAATTAAAGTCCATTTAAGTTGATTAATGAATGATGGGTATTCTGCTTCTACTTCTTCGGATGTTTTTTTCTTTTCCCCGCTAACGGCAATCCATCTTTTCAAAAAATCATCGGGCAATGTCAAAGGAGTATCCAGTAAAGTATGATACAACTGGTCGTGCAACTGGCCTTTACTTACAGCATCCCATTGTTGTTGCAATTGTTCATGCAATGCATCGCGAAAATCGTTTTCGGTTTTTAATTCTTTCGCCGGAAACAGTTGCTTAAAAAATTCTTCATTCAATGCTCTTTTTTCTACAAGGCCTATTTTTGTAATCGTCATCTTAAAATATTTTTCACCGGAAGCAGCATCCTCTTTATTCAAACCCAAATCAGAAAAAATCCATTCTCTTTCCTTTTCCGGAAAAGCATTTTTTAATTGCAATACTATTGTGTCATCCTGCTTTTTCTCTTTTAATTCAGCCTGCATGGATTCAGAAAAATATTTCAGCAAAATAGAATCATCCTTTACAAACGAGCCTGGCAGCAGGTTTCCGTCTTTATCACATTCCTGGAAAGTAACGTTCAGCACATTTTCGGGAACAGTAATTGTTTCTGCATCTTTCAACTCGCCATACTTTGTAATTAATTTTTCCACTTCATCATCTACCATTTCCTTTGTTACTTTCACTTTATAAAGCGTAGGCTTTGCATTTGATAAATCATTAATAGCTATCTCCGGTTTCAATCCTATTTCAAATGGAAAATTATAGTCCGATGGATTTGCCATGTCAATATTCCGCATATCGCTTTCCATGGGCAAAGGCTGCGCAAAAATTTGCGGCTTTTCTTTTTCGAGGTATTCCTGTATTTGTTTTTCTACCGACTTCAGCACTTCATCATAAAAAATAGATTCGCCATACATTTTTTTAATCATTCCTGCAGGCACCATTCCTTTCCTGAAACCCGGCATATTTACTTTTTTACTGTATTCTTTCACTGCTTTTTCAAAAGAAGGATAATAATCTTCTTTGGAAACCTTTACTATTAATTTATCGTGCAGCTTACCGATGGGTTCTTTTGTTATACTTGCCATGACTTATATGTTTTATACCTGTTAGCAACGGAAAATTTGCCGTCCTGTTTGGAGTAGTGCGCATGGAGGGACTCGAACCCCCAAACCTTGCGGCATCAGATCCTAAGTCTGACGTGTCTACCAATTTCACCACATGCGCTTTTGGGGCGGCAAAATTAAAGGATTTTTTTTACATGATTTTTACCAAATATGAATGAAAATATGCGGAGTCAAAGGCTACGGTTATTATCATAGCTCAACGAACATAAAATTTTTTCAACGTAAATTCGTAGGCTATGGATACTGTTGCAGACATTACAAAATATTCGCTGAACGAGGAAGAAGAAAAAAAAGAAATCCTTCGCCATTACCGTGCATTGTTACGGGCATTAAAACCCAAATTGAAACCAGGCGATAAAGAACTTGTCCGTCGTGCCTTTGAAATTTCGGCAGAAGCTCATAAAACTATGCGCCGCAAAAGCGGCGAGCCTTACATATTACATCCGTTAGCAGTGGCTATGATATGTGTTGAAGAAATAGGGCTGGGTGTAAGAAGTACCATTTGTGCATTACTGCACGACACCGTGGAAGATACCGACATCTCCCTGGATGATGTGCAACGCGAGTTTGGAAGCGAGATAGCAAAGATTGTAGATGGGCTTACTAAAATCTCCAACGTACTTGATACAAATACCACAAAGCAGGCAGAGAATTTCAAAAAAATATTGCTTACCCTCACCGATGATCCGCGGGTAATTTTAATAAAACTTGCCGACCGGCTTCATAACATGCGCACACTCGACAGCATGAAGCGCGAAAATCAATTAAAAGTTTCATCGGAAACAGTGTATGTATATGCTCCGCTGGCGCACCGCATGGGTTTATACAATATTAAGACAGAGCTGGAAGACCTTGCCATGAAGTATATGGAGCCGGATAGTTATAAATACATTGCTCAAAAACTGGATAATACCAAAAGAGAACGCACCCGCTACATCAATGAATTTATAAAACCCATAAAAGAACAATTGCAACATGCACATTTTAATTTTGAAATTTATGGGCGGCCAAAAAGCATTCACTCCATCTGGAACAAGATGAAGAAAAAAGGAGTGTCGTTTGATGAAGTGTATGATTTATTTGCAGTGAGAATAATTTTAAATTCTCCGCCGGAAAAAGAAAAAGAAGATTGCTGGAAAGTATATAGCCTCATCACCGACGAATACACCCCTTCGCCGGAAAGATTAAGAGATTGGCTCAGCAATCCGAAAAGCAATGGATACGAAGCACTGCATACCACCGTAATGGGGCCGCAGGGTAAATGGGTAGAAGTGCAGATACGCACCAAGCGAATGAATGATATTGCTGAAAAAGGCCTGGCAGCTCATTGGAAATATAAAGAAGGTACCGACGAAGAAAATCGTTTTGATAAATGGTTTCAGCAAATAAGGGATATGCTCTCCAGCCAGGATAGCAATTCAATTGATTTCTTACAGGATTTTAAAGTATCATTTTTAGCAGAAGAAATTTATGTATATACTCCCAAAGGCGATGTGAAAATGTTACCCATTGGTGCATCGGCTCTTGATTTTGCATTTAGCGTGCATACTGCAGTGGGAGAAAAATGTATTGGTGCAAAAGTGAATCATAAGCTGGTGCCCATTAGTCATAAACTACGTAGCGGCGATCAGATTGAGATAATCACATCATCCAAACAAAAGCCTAATGCGGAATGGCTGAAATACGTAGTAACTACAAAAGCGAAAACCAAAATAAAAGATTCGCTCAAAGAAGAAAAAAGAAAAATTGCCGAAGAAGGAAAAACGGCTCTTGAAAAAAAATTACATCACGTCGGCGTTCCAATGAATCAGAACAACCTGGATGAACTGATAACTTTTTTCAAAGTGCCTTCGCCCCTTGATCTCTTTTACGACATTGCGGTGAAAAAAATTGATCTGAAAGAATTGCAGGGTTTCTCTGTGGTGGGCGATAAACTTTTCATTCCAAAAGTTGCCAAGGTGGTAGTGCCTGAAGAAAAACCCGAACCGGAAAATAAAAATCTGAATAAAAAAGATACCGAGCTTATCATCTTCGGCGAAAGCAGTGATAAAATAATGTACACACTGGCTAATTGCTGCAAACCGATCCCCGGCGATGATGTATTTGGTTTTATCACCCAGGGGGAAGGTTTAAAAATTCACCGGACTAACTGCCCTAATGCAGCAAGGCTCCTGTCTAATTATGCGCACCGGGTAGTAAAAACAAAATGGGTGAAGAACCGCGAAATTTCTTTCCTCACAGGTATTAAAATAATCGGGCTCGATGATGTGGGTGTTATCAATAAAATCACCAACCTCATCAGTGGTGAAATGAAAATAAATATCAGCGCCCTTACCGTGGAAGCAAAGGACGGTTTGTTTGAAGGAAATATAAAAATTTTCGTGCACGATAAAGATGAATTGGATGATCTTGTAAATCGCCTGAAAACACTTCCGGGCATTGAAAGTGTTGACAGGTATGATACAGAATAGAGGGCAGATTAGTCATTAGTCGTTAGTCATTAGATTATTGATCATCCTGATTACTGATAACTAATCTCCAACATGACTATTACCTATCTTCGCAGCCGCTATGTACAAATTGCTGCGCAATATTTTGTTTTGCTTTGATGCCGAACGTGTGCATTATTTTTCAATGAATAGCTTACAACTTATTTGCTGTGTTCCTATTTTTAAAAATTTACTGCAAAAAATATTTTTACCAAAACAATTAGAAAAACAAATCTGGAACTTATCATTTCGCAACCCTGTTGGGCTTGGCGCCGGCTTTGATAAAAATGCCAAATACCTGCGTGAGTTGTCTGTATTGGGTTTTGGATTTGTTGAAATTGGTACAGTAACACCCTTGGCGCAACCGGGCAATGCAAGGCCACGGCTGTTTCGCTTACCAAAAGATAAAGCCATTATAAACCGGATGGGATTTAATAATGATGGCACTGAAATAATTGCTCAACGATTGAAAGCTTTCAGGCAACACAATCAAACATTAATTATTGGCGGCAATATTGGCAAAAATAAAAACACACCCAATGAAGATGCATGGAAAGATTATGAAATAAGTTTTATTGCACTGCATGATTATGTAGATTATTTCGTAGTAAATGTAAGCTCTCCCAACACCCCGGGGCTTCGCGAATTACAACATAAAAATTATCTGAAAACAATTTTGGAAAACCTGCAACAGATTAATGCAACAAAAAAAATAAAGAGGCCTGTCCTATTAAAAATTTCTCCGGATCTTTCAAAAGATGAATTAGATGAAATTATTGACCTGGTAATGGAAATAAAATTGGATGGCATAGTGGCCACCAACACTACCGTTTCAAGAAATAATCTGTCTTCCTCAAAAAATAATATTGAAAAAATTGGAAACGGAGGGCTGAGTGGTAAGCCACTTGCAAAAACATCAACAGATATTACCCGCTATATTTTTGAAAAAACCAACGGCAATATTACTATCATCGGCAGCGGGGGAATTTTTACAAGCGCTGATGCAAGTGAAAAATTAAAATCCGGCGCGGCACTTATAGAAGTATGGACAGGTTTTATATACGAAGGCCCGGCTGTGGTTAAAAAAATTTGTAAAGGGTTATAGTAAATTTGACATTCAACAACAGTATGCATCAACTATTCACGATTAACAGTCTCATTAGCTTTTTAATATTGGTAATATTAGAAATTGTATTAGGTATTGATAATGTAATTTTCGTAAGCATCATCATCAATCGCCTTCATAAAAAAGAACATAAAAAGGCAAGGTTGTTTTGGATTGTACAGGGTATTATTGTAAGAAGCTTGATGCTGCTGGGTTTGGGCTGGTTGCTATCGCAAAAAGGTAAAACGGTTATTACCCTATTTTCCAAAAGCTTCGATATTGCAAGCCTGGTAATGCTTGCGGGCGGGCTTTTTCTTATTTACAAATCAGTAAAAGAAATACATCAAAAACTTGAAGGCGATGATCACGATACGATGAATATAAAAAAGAAATTTTTAAGTTTTACTCATGCGGCAGTGCAGATAATACTGGTGGATATGGTTTTTTCTTTCGACAGCATCATCACCGCAGGCGGCACGGCAAAGTATGTGGAGATAATGATAGCTGCCGTTGTAATTGCGCTCATCCTGATGTTTTTGTTCAGCCCTAAGATTGCGGAATTTATTCATCAGCACCCTACCTTCAAAATGCTGGCGCTTTCCTTCCTAGTAATGATTGGGCTAAGCCTTGTGATTGAAGGATGGGACTCAGAAAAAGCCGAAGACCTGCATTTGAAAAATTATATTTATTTCGGCATGGCTTTTTCATTTTTTGTGGAACTACTGAATATGAAAGCAAGAAAGAATGCAGCGGCGAGGCTGCCGCAAACCAGCCATGCAACGAATGAACATAAAATGGAGTAAATAATAGTACCCTACTAATGACAACGGTTATTTGAAATAGGATTAAAATAAATACCCTGCACGAACGTCTTTGTAAAAAAGGAAGAGTGGCACGTGTATAAAATAACAGTTAGAAAAAAATATTAAAAGAAAAATACAGAACATGAACATAGGAATAGTTTGTTATCCAACTTATGGGGGAAGCGGTGTATTAGCAACAGAATTGGGAAAAGCGCTTGCAGATAAAGGACATTACATTCATTTCATCACCTATCAGCAGCCGGTAAGATTGAATGCGTTTCAACCAAATGTTTTTTATCATGAAGTGAGTGTGCCTACTTACCCGTTGTTCGACTATCCACCTTATGAAACGGCCCTTGCCAGCAAAATGGTAGATGTAATTATCAACCACGATATAGAGCTGTTGCACGTGCACTATGCCATACCGCATGCCTCCGCTGCTTACATGGCCCGGCAAATATTGAAAAAAGAAAATAAATATATACCCATCATTACAACACTGCATGGCACTGATATTACACTGGTAGGAAGGGATAAAACTTATTCACCCGTGGTCACTTTTTCAATGAATGAAAGCGATGCCATTACTGCCGTATCAAAAAACCTGCGCGATGAGACCTACAAGCATTTTAAAATGGAAAAAGAAATTGAGGTGATCTACAACTTTGTTGATATAAAACGTTTCGAGCGCACGCCGGTCCAGGCTTTCCGCCAGATCATTGCACCTAAAAATGAAAAAATTCTTTTACATGCATCTAATTTCAGGAAAATTAAACGCGTGAATGACGTGGTAGATATTTTTAAAGAAGTAAATAAAACAATTCCCTCAAAATTGTTATTTGTTGGCGATGGCCCTGAGCGTAGCCACATTGAAAGTGATTGTAGAGAAATGGATGCCCATGCAGACATTAAATTTTTAGGACGGCAGGAGCAGATGGAAGATATTCTTGCCATTTCGGATCTTTTTATTTTACCCAGCGAGTATGAAAGTTTCGGACTGGTGGCTTTAGAAGCAATGGCAGCAGGCGTTCCGGTAATATCCAGTAATGTGGGTGGTTTGCCAGAAGTAAATATTCAGGGCGTTACTGGTTTTTTAAATAATGTAGGTGATGTGGAAGGAATGAGTAAAAATATTATTGCTATTCTTTCCGATGAAAAGGCTTTTAAAAAAATGAAAAAAAATGCGTTTGAACATGCAAAGCAATTTGATATAAATTCGATAGTGCCCGAGTACGAAAATTTATATGAAAGAGTTTTAAGCCAGGTATCTTAAAAAATATTTAATGACGCAGCCATTGCTCAGGGTTCACATTATTTAATCCATTCATTAAAACAAAATCCAATTCTCCCTGGCCATCATCGTTTTCACCCACTTTACCAATTACCTGTCCTGTCTTCACATGATCGCCACGCTGTACTGATGCAGCACCAAGATTGCTATATACCGTATAATATTTTCCATGTTTAATAAAAACAACTTGCCGGTCGTCCATATAACTAACGGCAGTAACATCGCCTTCAAAAACTGCTTTCACTGGCTCGCCTACCTGTGCCCCGATATTTACACCCGGGCATGAGTAATCTACGCGGTCGGTTACTTTGTTCAAACCATAATGTTCAATCACATAACCGGAAACCGGCCATGGTAAAGAACCCCGGTTCTTTTCAAAATTTGCATCCAATGCTTTATCCGCTTCTGTGCTTACTAAAGGTCCAGCAGATCTATTGTTTGTTGAAGATGTTTTGGAATTAGCATTATTATTTTTTGCAATAGCATTATTTTTTGCTTCGGCAAGGCGTGCTGCTTTTTCTTTTCTTGCTTCTTCTTCCATTTGGCGTTTAATCATCGCCGTAATCATGTTTTTCAATTTGGCATCTTGTTTTCTTTTTGCCGCAATGGTAGCCATTAATTCTTTTTGCCGTCCTTTTAACTTATCTACAATAGCTTTTTTTTCTTCCTGCTGCTTTTCAATTTTGCTCATTTCTTTATCCTGTTCCTGCAGCATGGTATTCTTCTTTTGTTTTGTAGAAGATAAAAGTTTAATACGGTCGTTCAATAATTTTTGAGTACGCAAAATATTATCCGCCTGCATTTCGCGATAGTTGCGATAGTATTTCAAATAAGAAATTCTCTTTACTGCATCATTAAAATTTGATGAAGAAAAAATAAAATTCAGCAAAGCATAGTTGCTCCGGTTTTTATAAGCATACACCATGCTGTTGGCATATTCCTGCCTGAGCGTATCCAGCACTCTCGACATCCTGTTGATCTCTTTTTGAGCGAGGTACATGTTATCATTAAGAGACCTGATTTCATGGTTAATATTATCAATGATGTTTCCCTGCAGGTCCAGTTTTCTGTTAATCAGCGAGAGCTGGCCAATATTTACCTTGGCACTTTTTTTTGTTTCGTTCAGTTGTTGTTCCGTAGCATCAATTTCTTTTCTCAATTGTTCGCGCTGTTGCTGCAGCGCATTCGGGTCTGTTTGCTGGGCCATCACTTTGCCCGCCATTAATACAAAAAATAAAAATGTTGCTAATGGTTTTTGCATCGGTACATTCATTTTATTAAAACAAATAAGGTAGTTATTGGATCAGAGCGCCTGGATTTAGTGCTGAAAAGATTTTTAAAAATAACGTTTATTTCGATTTATAATTTTTTGGAACACTAAATGGGAACGATAATTCCTTGTTAAAGTCATATTGTTTAAAATTTAACGATATATCCACCTTGGTTTTTTCTGCAACAGTAATCTCCCGGTAAGTGGGAAAATAAAACGGACCCTTTTTTTCATAATCTCCATAAGTAATATCAGCGGTGCGGTTTTGATTAATGTCAATATCGTCCAACTTCGATCTTTCCAGCAAATTATTATCGGCAGAAATGGTCAATAAGTTTTTAAAAAGATCGCTCGTGGTTCCGAGCAATATGCGGTTAGCCGTTTCGCGAAATGAAACGATGCTATC
>Ga0157370_10004862_pt1 | contig 15250 bp, 13 predicted proteins | sample C35metaG_FD_113463 | JGI IMG/M metagenome (GOLD analysis project Ga0157370, IMG submission 113463) | Corn rhizosphere microbial communities from Kellogg Biological Station, Michigan, USA - C3-5 metaG | ecosystem: Host-associated > Plants > Roots > Rhizosphere > Soil | place: USA: Michigan...
GCATCTGACGTGCACGACGTGCAGCGACCAACACCAGGTCAAAACGATTACCAACTTTTTCTACTGCGTCCTGAACGGTTACGCGTGCCATAGGTGTGCTACTCCACAGATGAAGAAATGACTCGGCATCATACTGAAACTGGGTTCAGACTGCCAACAGTTTGCTGATTAAAGCATCATGGCGCGCTTTCTGACGGGCCATGCGCAGACGTTCTGCGCGAATAATGGTTTTCAGATCCGATAACGCCAGATCAAAATCATCATTCACAATTAAATAGTCGTATTCGGCGTAGCGGCTCATTTCTGCCACGGCCTGTGCCATCCGACGCGCAATGACCTCTTCGCTGTCCTGACCGCGACCACGCAGGCGACGATCCAGTTCTTCTTTCGAAGGCGGCAAGACAAATATGCTGCGCGCTTCTGGCATCTTAGCGCGAATTTGCTGCGCGCCCTGCCAGTCAATATCAAGAAAAACGTCCACGCCGGTCGCCAGGACCTGTTCAATTGCCTTACGCGAGGTGCCGTAATAGTTGTCGAAAACTTTCGCGTGCTCCAGAAAAGCATCTTCCGCGATCATTTTTTCGAACTCATGCTGTTGAACAAAGAAGTAATGTTCACCATGCGCTTCGCCCGGACGCATACCACGGGTGGTATGGGAAACAGACACTTGCGTATCATACAGCGGCTGCGTTTTTAACAGTGCCTGAATCAGACTGGATTTTCCTGCACCACTGGGCGCAGAAACAATATAGAGCGTACCTTGGGCCATGATTTTCTTGAATTGATTAAGTGCGGAGTCGGTTTCCTGCACAGTATACACAGCTTCCCCGCCCCACGCAGCGTTTGCGCCATCCTCAAAGCGAAAAGTTTATGCGACATGCTACGCAGCCCAGTCCGCAGCAGCTGAAAACACAACTCTTTGTTCGCCTAACCCGTTCCAGAACACAGGAACAGGGCTGGCTCAGCCTGATGTTCAGAGATTGAATGGTTCAAAATCAGGAGGTGACGAATGAGAGGGATGTTTATTGTTGGGCTGCTACTGATATTCAGCACGTTTTCTTCCCTTGCGGCTTTGTGCCCCGCCTGGACGTCAGCGCGTGCCGTCAGTGAGATCGCGCATTTGCAACAGCAACTTCGGCAGTGGGATAAGGCGTATTTCCAGCAAGGGCGCTCGCTGGTTAGTGACGCAGACTACGATAGCTTGCAGCAGCGGCTTAACCACTGGCAGCGCTGTTTTACTCAGGCTGCGGATGAATATGTGCCTGCCTTGCCTGAGGACGGTACGCAGTGGCATCCCGTTGCGCACACCGGCGTTAAAAAAGTACGGGATAAACGTGCGCTGGGTTACTGGATGCAGGCACGAAACGATCTTTGGGTACAACCAAAAATCGATGGCGTTGCCGTCTCCCTGATCTATCGACAGGGAAAACTGGTCTCGCTAATCAGCCGCGGCGATGGGTTACACGGCGAGCAGTGGCTGGCGAAAGCCCGTCATATTCCTGCCATTCCATCGGTTATCGACAGTCAGCAAGGCAGCATCGTCCTGCAGGGCGAGCTTTTTTTGAAGATGACCGGTCATCAGCAGGCTGTGGACGGCGGCAGGAATGCCAGAGCCCGTGTGGCAGGGGCAATGATGAGCCAGGCTGACTCGCCGCTGCTGGCACAACTGGGTATTTTTATCTGGAGTTGGCCTGACGGGCCGGCGAGTATGCCTGAACGTCTGGCCCGGTTGAGCTCATGGGGCTTTGACCTCGCCAGCCACTGGACTCAACCCGTTCAGGATGAAGAGGATGCGGCAAGCTGGCGCGAGCGCTGGTTTCACGCGCCCTTGCCTTTTGTTACCGACGGTATTGTTGTGCACCAGGCTGCCCGCCCGGCAGGAAAGTACTGGCAGCCCGGTGAGGGTGAGTGGGCCATCGCCTGGAAATACCAGCCACCGGAGGTGAGCAGTGAGGTACGATCCGTAGATTTCTCAATAGGACGAACGGGAAAGGTGGCGGTCGTACTGAATATTCAGCCCGTTCAGCTTGATGACAAAACCGTCAGGCGTGTCAACATAGGGTCGTTAAAACGCTGGCGAGAGCAGGATGTCATCGCGGGAGATCAGGTGACGGTTAGCCTGGCAGGACAGGGAATTCCCCGGCTGGAGCGCGTTATCTGGCGCGTGGCGCAGCGTGATTACCCTGAGCCACCGGGTTCTGAGCACTTCACTCATCTGAGTTGTTATACGTTAACGCCGGATTGCCATCGCCAGTTACTGGCTCGCCTGAGCTGGCTGAGTCAAAAGTTCGTGCTGAATATTCCCGGCGTTCAGCGCAGCACCTGGCAGCGACTACTGGATACCGGTTGTATTACACACCTGTTTTCCTGGTTGACGATTACGCCAGAACAGATTGCCGCTGCAGCAGGCATCTCCTCTGAAAGAGCACAGCAAATCTGGCATAGGTTCGAATTGACCCGCCAGCAACCTTTGCGTCGCTGGGTTAACGCATTGGGCATCGCGTTGCCCCAAAAGGCACTTCGCGCCCTGGCCGATAAAGAGTGGGAACCCTTGCTGGCTCGTGATGTGCAAACCTGGCAAGCGCTGCCCGGCGTGGGCGCAAGGCGTGCTGAACGCATTGCCGCACAATTTCAGGATGCCGGGCTGCGGAAGTTGATTACCTTTTTGCAGCAGCAGAGCATCCCGGCATCATCAGTGTTCAGGGTGGGGATAATTGAAGATGGGCAAGCCGAGTCGAAACCGCAGTGCCAGCAGGCGGGCAAAGAAACCGAAAAGTAAGGTGATGATGATCACCAGCTCATGTGCCAGAGGCGTTTTCAGTAGCAGGATGTACATCCAGCCAGAAGCGAAAGCGATACCGGCGTAAAGCTCTTTTTGAAAAACCAGCGGGATACGATTACAAAACATATCACGCAAAACCCCACCAAATACGCCGGTGATGACGGCACTTATCGCGGCAATGATCATGGCATGACCTGAATCCAGCGCAACCTGAGCGCCAATGATGGAGAACACCACCAGACCCAGCGCATCCAGAACCAGAAATACCTTGCGCAGATGTGTCATCAACGGCGCGGCAAAGGTGGTCACCACGGCAGCCGCGGCGACGATCATGATGTACTCAGGATGCTTTACCCAACCCAGTGGATAATGGCCAAGCAGAATATCGCGTACTGAACCCCCGCCTATCGCGGTCACAGAAGCAATAATGATCACGCCAAACAGGTCCATTTTACGACGGCCGGCGGCAAGTGCACCCGTCATCGCTTCAGCGGTGATACCAATGATATAGAGAACAGTAAGTAACATAGCAGGCTCCAGGAAGACGGCGGCAAGGCTACGCCACTGAAGAGCACGGCGCGACTGAGATTTTCTGTTAGTGACGTTAAAAGTATTAGTAAAAATTATCCCGTTCTGGATAAGACATTAATAATCAATAAGGTGCATGGGGGAAGACACCAGTAGAGATGAAATTTTTTATTGGTTTTAATCCAGACACGCCAGGGGGCGCTGACGCATTGCCCTGATCTTGCTCTCTACCATGACATTATGTTGGTCTAAACAGGGAAAGGAAACAACGCAAGAAAGCCATGCAGGGTGAAACCCTGTTGGGTGAATGGCAGCCCGCATGCAGAAGCCGGTGAAAAGCAGGACAGAATCCGCAGGAATAACCAATAACGGAAAGGGCTGTGTGTTCTCAAAAAAACGTGCTGACTGGCAGCACGTGAAGCCCTTTTTTCAGATGCCTGAAGTCCAAATACCTTCTTATCGCGGTACGTTCCTGATACAAACCTGGAAAAAGGTTTTCAGATTAAATTGATACTCGGGTTGAAACCAGACCCGGCCATAACAGCAGTAAGCCAGCATCCTTACTGAAATCATTGCCAGATAGCCCCATAACGCGCATAACACTGAAGGCGTGCTCCACACAGTCAGCAGCGTAATGATCAGTCCAACGAATACGGATGATATTTCACAAAAAGCGATATCGGAATACTGCTTTTCGCGCTGCAAGATCGCGCGGTAATGTTGACCCTGAGGGATGATAATAAAGATGACCGCTGCCATCTCCAGCATCATGGTAATCTCTGGCTGGTTAAAAAGATGATCGGCAACAATGCCGGAAATAAAAAGCGCAGAAAAAATCAGGAGGCCCATTAACACATTCCCCCAATATATGACGGACAACGTATTGTCGGAGAGGGGAGAATAGCGAATCACTTTGTTTGAAAAACCGCGATCCGCCAGTGTATCTATGACTAAAAGGCCGGCAATCACGACAGCCAGAAAATTGAATGCTTCTGCCTGCAGGATTTTACCCAGCAGGGAAAGTTGCAACACGCCAATGCTTAAGATTTTTATTGATGAAAGAAAGGGCCATTTAGCGTCAATAATATTTATTTTACGTATAGCCATGGTTTTTTCCATCGTGTAAATAATTATAGTGGTAAGTGGAGGTGAAATCCTGGCTTAGCGTTTGGTCTGTTTATACAGGTTATATTAACGGTCAAGCTGATGCTGTCGCGAACGGATCTATAGTGCTCATATTTCCCCTGGTGATGCTGAATCCCTGTTGTTGTTTTAATTATCCAGACGTCATTCATAATTATAACATTCATGATGCCATAATGAACATTACTGAACGCCTTTGTTATTTCGTTATATAAGTATTGCTGTGTGTAGGTGATTTATAGCGCTTTTTATTAGAAATAACATCATAAGGAAAATCTGATATACGATTTGAGATAGGCGTTAATATTGAGTGGCTGCATGATTTTTTTTGACTGACAGATAAAATCTACATATTTATTTGTGCCAGAATTCGGTGTGACTATCCAGCATAAAAGAGTGTGGAATAAAAAAGGCTTTTAAACACTGTACATAGGCACGCTGTGAAAGCGTGAGCCAGGATTTTTCCGCTATAAAATGCTTAAGCAGCGGCAAAGCATAAACACGTTTGTTACGCGCGTGAGGGGTAAATACTTAAACATTCTGAACATAAAAAACCAGAGCGTAAGAATGACTCAACCGCTGTACTGGCAAATTAGCCTTAGGCAGTTATTAAAGAACGCAGGGAAAGGCGGGGCTGGATAGGGGTTTCTGCTTTCAGGCTGAACCTGCCTTGTTTGCCGTAACGGTAAAACAAATCTCGCCTGAAAAAGTAAAGCAGGCCAGAGCCTGCTTTGTCTTTATACGTAAAGAGACGCTTCACCCGGTGGGCGCGTTTTAAACCGGCGATGTAGCCAGAGGTACTGCTCCGGCGCGCGCATAATCTGGCTTTCGATCACCTTATTCATGTAAGCAGCAGCGGCTGATTCATCTTTGTGAGGATAGTTTTCCAGAATCGGTTCAATAATCAGTTTATAGCCATCGTTGCCGGGATTACGAATCAGCATGATTGGCACCATAGCTGGCTTGGCCAGGCGAGATAAAACATAGGTACCGTTCGTTGTCGCTGCTTTCTCAACGGCAAACAGTGGCGCAAATGTACTGCCTTTAGGGCCGTAATCCTGGTCCGGTGCAAACCAGACGGATTCGCCCTGCTTAAGTGCCTGCACCATGCCGCGCAGATCGCGACGGTCAATCATCGCCTTGTTGGAACGCATCCGGCCTTTGGTTTGTACGTATTCCATCGCGCGGTTGTTATGCGGACGGTACATAGCCATCATCGGCTGACACAACCCGCTGATGCGGCCACCCAGCTCTAAGGACATAAAATGGATGCCGATTAACATCACGCCACGGCCTTCATTTTGAGCTGAATAGAGGTTTGCAAGGCCAGAGACGTTGAATAAACGTTTAACCGCATGATCAGGCCAGAACCAGGCAATACCCGTTTCAACCAGTGCCATACCGAGAGAGGCAAAATTACCCGCGATCATGCTTTCTTTTTCTTCGTCGCTGATAAAAGGAAAGCAGAGTTCAATATTACGACGGGTTATGCGCTCTCGACGCTGAAGGAAATGACGGGAAAGTTTACCGGCACCTGCACCCAATCTCATCAGAACAGGATAAGGGAGTTGAACCAGAAGCCAGAGAATGCCTAGACCGAACCATGTAAACCAATAACGCGGGTGTAAAAGTGTGCTGCTGAACTGCCTGGTGTTTTTCATCATTGACCTTAAAGGATTGATGGATGTAACGCAAAAAGACCCATTCCTTAAGTTCCCAAGCGGTACGGCTGTACTAACTACGACCAGCACTTTATCAAAAAGTGCCCTCTGTCACAGTGAGCTTTCGTCATCCTGTGGAGTAAGACGATCGATGGAATGGCCTACTGAACGAACAAAACAGGGTGGTGTTTTATTTTTTAATGATTTAAAAACAATGCCTTAAGTATACTCTTGTAAAGCCAGAACGTTAAGGGAAGCGTAGGGAAATTAAGACAGTTCTGTACTCACAAGCTAAAATCTTTTCGAAAAACTTACATTCAGAGTGGCAAAATTCTAAAAATTGGCTAAGGACGAGTATGCGCCGGGATGTGATGAAAAGCGACATGATCCGTGCGATAAGTGATTTCGGCAGATCATAAGAGGAGAGAGTGAGGACATGCGTCTTCACAGGCTATACACGTCTGTCCCTGTACGTCACATCATAGCCTGAAAGAACATGCTGTACAAAAAAGGAGCGCTAGTAGTAATTCACAGTCATCATGCGGTAATTACCGACTTTTTTTAACTGCATCGTGCCCAGCTTGAATGGCAAAGATTGCTGGCTGTCATTCAACCCTAGGGTGGCAGCTTCGGTTTTACCCCCTCTTGTGCAGCTTTGCTTAATCTGAGAATGAACAATCAGGGTATCACATCCGGTCTCCACAATAGCACCACGAAAAGTGATTTGGCCGCCAGTTGCAAATGACGAGGATGATAATGCCATTAAGACAAATACATAAGTTAGTTTTTTCATGGCTTCACACTCTGTGTTGAATTTCATAAACAAAGAACGGCACCAAATAATAAAACTTTAGTCGATCGTGCTTTTTTATTTTTTAAAAATTATTTTATACGATAGTGTGAGTGATTAGCACTTACAGACTCTTATTAATGCCGATTTCTGGAAGAAGCTTAGTGGATTATAGTTCACTACCTTATGGGCATTTGTTTTCTTAGTAAGATTTTCTCTTTTTTAACAAATCCGCCTGAATACTGGGCGGTAAATCACAAAATAACCGTTTCAATAATGCGTATGAAAATTGGGGTGCAGGTAGGCTGAAATGCGGCATACAGGTCATGTATCACCCAGATGAAAACATGTTCATTATCCGTACTTGGATTGTTGTGCGTCTGGGCTTCTTCGCGTTTTAGTTTCCGGCCTGCTTATCACATCTCACTATTCGGTTAGCGAAGGTTCTTCGGTGAGGACGGTTTACTTAAGAAATAAGGAGGCCTTGCCGAGAGGGCTGCATAATACTGACGATAAAAATCAATTCCATGTTCCGTTAAAAAAGGGAGCACCGAAAATGATAAGTTAACACTAAAGGGTTACAGATTTTATCTGTCTGACCAGAAAGCATCAGTAAAACGGGCGCCCAGTGCGCTTACAGCAGGTTGTTGAGCCTTTTTTACGCGCCTAAATTTGCTGAGCAGCAATGTGAAAAGTCCGCTATTACAAGGACTTGATAATTATGAAGTGACGTAGTAAACGCTATAAAGCGAAATTAGCTATTACTCAATATTTTGATCTGCTAAAAATAACGTTTTTATGACATTGATTTTATTTGCTTTTATGTAATTTTTTTACTTTTGGTACTGTATTTGGTACACATATTTTTGGCTATGTCTAAATTTTGAGCTATCAGAAGTAACCTTGTTTGGTGGAGGGTCTTTCCATTTACAACACTTTTCTTTGAAGACCTCAACACTTTAAGACTATTGCTTCGGTAACGGCTTTTCCAATTATATTATTAATAAGGTCATGAGAATTGGTTTCCCGATAACAAGAATATATTTTCTGACGACATGCTATTGTTTTTTATTTTAGATTAATTTAACCCTGGTGGTTAGTAACAGTTATACTAAATACTTAAAAAAGTTTACTCATTATTTCCTCCTCTCAGCGAAGAGAAATTGTTATCTATTTTTTGTATATTATGACGGGGTGGCAACGGTCATTACCACCACCAGAAAACTTTGAATAGATTACGGTATCGTCTACATCAGGTGTGCTCCCATAAACACTATCCGTATGAAAAAACACAGGCTTCCCCCCAGATAAAGCATCTATAAACCCATATTTCTTATAGAGAATGTTATTAACAACACCAATCTCTCTTTCATGAATGGAGTAACATAAATCCCCACACATTTTTACCAATTCATCAGCGGTTGGTCTTTTTTCAGGCTCCATTTCAAAGCACTTTTTGATGATAAAAATAATTTCATTAGATAAGTCTTTGAACTGGGTTTTTTGTGTTACAAATCGGGGGTATTCCTTGGGGACTCCAGCCAAAATATTTGGGATGGCAAGATATCCGGCTCCAAATGGATAATTACCTGTTAGCACCCTGTAAATCATTGCTCCGATAGCCCAAACATCAGTTGGTTTGGCAATATCTTTTGGACTATTAATTATTTCAGGTGCCATGTAAGGTAACGCGCCTATAGCTGTTTGTGAGTTAGTAAGGGACTCTTCACCGCCCTTTGCGGCATCATCAATTTCTTCCTCAGCCATTTTAGAAATGCCAAAATCTGTTATTTTAATTTCCCTGATATTCACATCGCCAGTTACCATGATATTAGTGGGTTTTAAATCACGATGAATAACGCCAACATGATGTGATGCTGCTAATGCTTTCGATAAATTATGAAATATGTGCATAGTCATTAATGGGTCTACATGACTATATTGACCGAGAATGGCTTTATCTAAATCTGTGCCTTCAATGAATTCTTCAACCAAATATTCATTGCCATTATGGATAAAATAATCATATGTTTTAGCTACATTGGGATGATTAACTTTTGCGGCAACAATAGCACTCCTCTTGAATCTTTTCTGAGCGGAGGGGTTCTTTGGGGTTTTTAGAGCTACCTTTCTATTTAAGATGTTATCGTGAGCGGAGAAAACATATTGCATCCCACCCTCACCAATCTTCTCACCTAGTTCATATCTATTGATTAACGTAACCATTATAACACTACCTCCGGATGAGAGATGTCAAAGGTTATGAAAACTCTTTGACTATTATGTCTGTGTGCACCACCGATAATAATTACACAAGAACCGGGAAGTATGTCTCCAGTTGATGCAGTTCTATTATTAACTGAGACCTCTCCGATTACATTGTCAAGAATGAAATCAAATTCATTATAATGAATTTTTAAAGAACCAATATTTCCAAAGCTCAAGCTAACATCAGGAGTGTTTAGGTCTAAAAAGTTACCTTTACCATTAAACACTACATTTGCTTTGTGAGTTCCTTGCAATATCTTTTTTTTCAAATAGCTTGAAACTTCTTGCATCGTTGGTCGTTCATTTGGGTTATATGATAGACATTTAAATAAAATGCTTTTCATCTTATTGGACATTTTGAACGGAGATGAGTTAAATGGGTTTGCCGTTAATCTTTTATTGATTGTTTTTAACTCAGCAGGAAGTTCTTCAATGCCACTAAGGCATAATGCTGTAACGCCAAATGCAAATACGTCAACAGCATTAGTAAAGTTCACTACTCTTTTATCGAACAAAAGCTCTGGAGCAGCGAATGCAGGAGTACCAACAAAACCAACAGTAGCCGAGTTTTCGACAGTTCTGGATAGGCCGAAGTCGAAAATTTTTACAATACCCTCACCATCAATTTTGATATTGTTTGGTTTTATATCTCTGTGAACAACACCAAATCTGTGTATGTCAGCAATACCACTAGAAATCTGCCATAAGATAGCAGTTAAATCACCTGTGGTTTTTATATGTTCTTTGTATTCGAAGAGATCTGGTCCATCGATATATTCTTCAACAATGAATATTTTTCCGTCATCGCTTCTGATTATGTCATAAAGCTGCACTACATGTTTAGAGCGAAGCATCAACAAAGCCGATATTTCATCTTGCACTCTTTTTCGTTCAGTCAAATCTTTTACTGTTTTTATCGCTACCTTTCTTTCAAGGTGTGTATCATTACAAATAACTACATGACCAAATCCACCAGAGTTACTCTCGCCGGTAGGAATATATCTTTGTTGTAAGTTGTTATTCATCATCCTTTTTCTCCCCACCGCCAAAATTTATGTTGACTTGCTCATCTCTTTCTTTCGTTTTTTCTTTTGCCTTAATGTTTCTTTTTGAGGTTTTTGTGGTTCTTTTGTTGATGTTCCTGAGTTTTAGGTCTCTTTTCTTTATTAACTCTTCTTCTTCCTCTTTTGTTAAGACTGGTGAGATCAAATCACTTCTTGGGTTTATTTCCTGTGTTTTTTTTATGGAGTTTATATCACAAGCAATTCTCAACTCTCCAAATGCGTCCCAGAGCTGAATCACGTTGATTTCTGTATCAACCGATGACTTATAATTTTCTTGTATGTCAATAGTGGCAATAGATGCGTTGTCTACGCCTCCAAACCAATTTGCTAGCTCAATAACTCTCTTTGACAATACTGCTGAATTTGCACCACCTTTGGAAAGTTTGAAAATATTTTCATCACCAATTACATGGGCGCCATCAGACGTTATAATTATTTTGTTAATGTTTCCATCTGAAAAATTTATCAAATGGGCTTCTATTGGAACTTCTTGGCCAACGTATTGGACTAATTCACGTCCAAATCCATCAGCAACCGGAGAGTCGTTTATTTTGTATTTCTGAGCAAGAGCTGCAATTGTGTCGTCTTCGGTTAATTGTTCAATGGATGTATTGCTGAGTGAATAAATCCTGCTGTCACCTACATTTAAACCTCTTATGATTCCATTGTTATTCATAATGATGGCAGATAGAGTTGCCCCACCTTCACCCTTATATTTATCGTATACTCTACTATTAGCATAGTTAACCGATTTGCGCAGGCATTCATCTATTGATTCATTAATTCCACTATATTCATTAATTACTCCCCATGAGAAACTCGATAATGCTATTGAGGCTGCATCTGCCCCTCCGATCATACCACCCATGCCATCAGCCAATACAATCAACATCACATCTGAATTATCAGAAGCAGATTTGAATCTCATAACTAGCAAACGATCCTGATTTTCTTTCCTCTGTATACCTATGTCAGAAGCTAATGCCACAGGTAAATCTGAGACTCTCCTAACTGATGAAGACACAAATTTTCTGCAGAGCCAAGAATATATCTGCTGTTCAATAAAGTTATACGGATTATGATTCACCCAGCCCCCTAAGATTGAATGCAATTTCCCATAAGATTACAGGAAACTGACAAGACATTATAGGCAATAGGAAAAATTAAAAACCTTGAATATCAATCCCTTGATTTACTTTTTTAATCTTTTAGTTCTGTTCTGGTGAACAGTGTTATCCCCGACACGCATGCCAGCCTGAGGCATTGTTTTGCAACTAAAATGTGAATACACACTTATTTATACTCGCCACCATGCAGTAAATCTTTAGTTTTTGGTCAAAAAATGTGATATTTGTCACATTAATGAATGATTTTTTTTATAAATCTTAATCTTTTCTTCATGGATATCTTTTTAAATATCTTGAAGTAGCCTCCTGTACTGCTCTGTTTTAGACTTCTGCGCGCACTCGTAGCCCCGCCACGCCTGCGCACTTCGTGTAGCGGTTTTCATGCACCTGCATGAGTGGCTCCGGGCCGGGCCGCTGCTGGCCTTTGCTGTCGTTTCTGGATGCCTGAGACTCATGCGTTTTCATGCAGCATAGACATGCACTCACGCAGCAGGCGTAAAAAAGCCCGGCAGGTGCCGGACTGAGGGGTGTTATTTCTGGCCGGGGAACCGTTTACGCTTGCGCCGGTCCTGCCAGGCTCCCCGAAAGGGGTACGGACCTGCAAGGCTGATAACATCATCACGAAACATCAGCGGCAGCTCTGTATTCGTCCAGTGCAGCATCAGATTCATAATATATCCACGGTAAAGCGTGTCTGTATCGTTTGCCCCTTCAAGTACGCCCGGCGCATGGGGTGAGCCGTCGCGCTCAAACTGGCTGTACTTCATTCTGAGCAGGCTGGTCAGCTCCACACCATGCAAGATAAAGAATTCATCAATGAGCGCATCGATGCGCTCGTCCATGATGCGCTCATGGCAGGTGACGTAAGCGTGAGCCTTTTGCCCGGTCACGTCGGCCAGCCCCGGCAGCTGCTTTTCCCTCTGGGTAATAAGTCCGGCCAGCTCGGTCGCCGTTTCCTGCTGCTCCAGATACCCCGCAGGCAGCGCCTTCATCTCCGGCGTAACGGTGCCGCCGTTCTGCTCCAGCAGCTCACGAAAGCGCGCCCGGTTAACGGTAAAAAGATAATTGGTACATCAGATGGTAGAATATAAGCGCGAGGTTTTGCGAGAAGTGATGATTCTAAATGAGACAATAAAACCCGTAAATTACGGGTTTTATTATTGTTATGTCATCGTATGAAAGTAAGTGAGAAATTACTCAATATTCTGGATCTGCTCGCGCATCTGTTCAATCAGCACTTTCAGCTCAATGGCTGAATTGGTGATCTCTGCATTAATCGATTTCGAGGCGAGAGTGTTCGACTCGCGGTTGAACTCCTGCATCATGAAGTCGAGCCGACGTCCGACGGCTTCTTTTTTCTTCAAAATGTTGTACGTCTCTTTAACGTGCGCATCCAGGCGATCCAGCTCTTCTGCTACATCCACACGTTGCGCCATCATCACCAGTTCCTGCTCCAGGCGGTTGTTTTCCAACTGCACTTCGGCGTCCTCCAGTTTGGCGATCAGCCTTTCACGCTGCCACTTAATGACATCAGGCAGTTGAGCTCGCACTTTACTGACTTCATGCGTTACCGCTTCCAGACGCTGCTCGATCAGGGATTTCAATGCGCTGCCTTCGCTCTCACGTGCAGCAATGAAATCATCCAGTGCGCCATCCAGCGCCTGAATCAGCTGTGTATTAATCGCGTCCAGATCCTGTTCTGGCGCAGACATCACGCCAGGCCAGCGCAAAATATCCAGTGGATTGATCTGGCCTTCGTCGCTCTGCATCTTCACCCAGTTAGCGGCCTGAACCAGCTGTTTAGCCAGCGACTCGTTCAGCATCAGCTCGCCTTGTGCGCCGGGATCGGCATCAAAGCGCAGATTACATTCGATTTTACCGCGCGTCAGACGCTGGCGAATGCGTTCCCGAATCATCGGCTCCAGTCCGCGGAACTGCTCTGGCAGACGAATATAGGTTTCAAGATAACGTTGGTTAACGGAACGCAGCTCCCAGGCGGCGCTGCCCCATTCGCCTTTAACTTCACGGCGGGCGTAGGCGGTCATACTGCGGATCATAAGCGTTACTCATTTTCAGAAAGATTAAAGTCAGTATAACGAGGCAAAGCTAACCATAACAGGTGTAAGCAGCAGCAGGATGAGAGAACAAATTATTTCCGCTTTCAGCAACAGGCACTTATGCTGTTTACTGGCTTACTCGTTGAGGACCCCGTTTATGTCTCACGTATTACGCTTTCCTGTAATGCTGACCTTACTGCTGGCTGGCTGTCATTCGCCATCACCGCCACCTGTGCCATCAACCCGACCTGTTCCCATATGTGCTGGCGGTGAGGTGATGATGCAAACCACATTGTGGTTTGGTCTCAGTAAGCCACAAGGCGGTAGCGTGAGTTCGCTGGACTGGATGAATTTTATCGATAAACAAGTGACGCCTCGCTTTAAAGCCGGGCTCTCGGTTTATGATGCGCAAGGGCAGTGGTTGGGTGAAAACGGTCAGCTGGCGCGTGAGAAAAGCAAAGCGCTGGTGCTCATCTATAACTTTGACAGCGATAACAACAGCCGTGTCGAAGAACTACGTGAGCAGTATAAAAAACAGTTTGGTCAGGAATCGGTCATGCGTGTCGATTCGCCTTCCTGCGTGAGTTTCTGATGCCATTAACGGCGGCCCAGGCCGCCGTAAGATGATCAGATAAACAGTCCGGCGAACGCAGCCGAAAGCAGGCTTACCAGGGTCGAACCATAAACCAGTTTCCAGCCAAATCGGGAGACGACGTTCCCCTGTTGTTCGTTCAGCCCCTTAATCGCGCCTGCCACAATACCAATCGACGCAAAGTTAGCAAACGAGACCAGGAATACCGACAGGATGCCTAATCCACGCGGCGTCATGCCTGCCGCCACTTTCTTCAGTTCGATCATGGCGACGAATTCATTGGCCACCAGTTTAGTGGCCATAATGCTCCCAGCCTGAAGGGCGTCGACGGCGGGGATGCCGATTAACCAGGCAAAAGGGTAAAAAACATAGCCCAGGAGCTGCTGGAAACTGTAGCCGAATAGCGCTGCGAACAGCGCATTGACGGCCGCGATCAGCGCAATAAAACCGATCAGCATTGCCAGAATGATCATCGCCACTTTAAAGCCCGCCAGGATGTACTCTCCCAGCATTTCAAAGAAACTCTGCTCCTCATGCAACTTATCCAGGGCTACAGGCTGTTCCTCGCTTTCCTTACCGGGATTAATAATCGACAGAATGATAAAGGTGCTGAACATATTGAGCAGTAGCGCCGCCACGACATAGCGAGCCTCAATCATCGACATGTATGCACCGACAATGGAAAGCGAGACGGTAGACATAGCGGTTGCCGCCATGGTGTAAAGGCGCTTCGGCGGGATATCCGCCAGAATACCTTTATATGCGATGAAGTTTTCAGACTGACCCAGTACCAGCGTACTGACCGCATTAAAAGATTCCAGCTTTCCCATGCCGTTGATTTTAGACAGGACAGTTCCCACCAGGCGGATTAGCAACGGCAGAATGCGCCAGTGCTGCAAAATACCAATCAGGGCGGAAATAAAAACAATCGGGCAAAGTACGCCAAGAAAGATAAAGGCCAGGCCCTGCTGACTCATGCCGCCAAAAACAAACTCTGTGCCTTGTGCAGCAAAACCCAGTAATGTTTCAAAGAAGCTGCCCACCGCTCCCACGAGCGCCAGTCCACTGGCAGAATGAAGGAAAAACCAGCCCAGCGCGGCTTCAACGATAATGAGCTGAATGATATAGCGCGGACGAATGTGTTTACGGTCATGACTGACCAACAGCGCAAGGGCGAAAATCACCACCAGCGCCAGCAGGAAATGTAAAATAGCGGCCATAGTTTAATCTGTTCGTAA
>Ga0157370_10004864_pt1 | contig 15246 bp, 12 predicted proteins | sample C35metaG_FD_113463 | JGI IMG/M metagenome (GOLD analysis project Ga0157370, IMG submission 113463) | Corn rhizosphere microbial communities from Kellogg Biological Station, Michigan, USA - C3-5 metaG | ecosystem: Host-associated > Plants > Roots > Rhizosphere > Soil | place: USA: Michigan...
AGTGCCCGGCGCTGCAATCACTCAACAACTTCGCCAGGACTGCCGCGAATCCGCCCGTGCAGATGCCACCCGAAGCGGCTTCGCTGCTGGGTTTCCGCATGGTGCTGGACAAGTGGGACATCGGCCCGCAGATCGCGGGGCGCGCGCTGGTCGCCAGTTCCAATCCGGCCGGGCTGGTGCAGAAGATCCAGCAGACCATGCCGCAATTCGCGCTGAAGACCATCCCGACCGACGGCAAGCCCGTGGCCTTCGACCTGCCGCCGCGCATGCAAGCGATGCTGGGCGGCAACAGCAACCAGGGCTGGATCGCGGCCAACTCGAATGCGCTGGCGGTGGGCATCGGTGACGGCGAGGACGCCAAGCTCGGCGGTACGCTGACTGCCGCCGCCGGCAACGGCGACAAACTGCTGCGCATGCACTTCGACGGCAAGATGTATCAACTGCTCGGTAGTTGGATGGGACGCTTCGCCGCGATGGCGCCGGCGGCGAGCCAGGCGCAGGTACAGCAGCAGGTCGCGCTGTTCACCCAGATGGGCAAGATGGTCGAGTCCGGCGACATCGACGTGAGGCTGGACGACAAGGGCCTGCACCTCGAAACCGATGTGAAGCATCGTTGACGAACGGCGCCTCACGCGCCGGATCGAGCTTCGCACACGAGGCAACTGTTGTGAAAAATCAGGCCAAGGATGGCCGTTCTGGCGTCTCGCAGAGCAATGGCCATCCTGTTGCAAGCATGAATCGGAATGCAGCGATCAGGGACAATCGCACGATCAAAGCCGGTGCCCCTTGTCGACACTCTCCACCAGCTCCACGTCACCGAGGCCCTGCGACAGCGAATGCGCATCCCCGCCCTGCGCCAGCTTGATCGCAAGCCGCACCTCGTTGGCCGAATCGGCGTAACGCAGCGCGTCCTCGTAGCTGATGTGGCCGGCGTGGTACAGCTCCACCAGGTTCTGGTCGAAGCTGCACATGCCGAGGTTGGTGGACTGCTTCATCACTTCCTTGATCTTGTGGATCTCGCCCTTGCGGATGTAGTCCTGCACCAGCGGTGTGCCCAGCATCACTTCCATCGATACGCGCCGGCCCTTGCCGTCGGGAGTGGGAATCAACTGCTGCGCGACGACGCCCTTCAGGTTCAATGACAGATCCATGTACAACTGTTCGCGCACGTCCTCGGGGAAGAAATGGATGATCCGCTCCAGCGCCTGGTTGGCGTTGTTGGCGTGCAGCGTGCACAGCACCAGATGGCCCGTCTCGGAGAAGTGGATCGCGTACTCCATGGTCTCGCGGGTGCGCACTTCGCCGATCATGATCACGTCCGGTGCCTGGCGCAGGGTGTTCTTGAGGGCGTTTTCCCAACTGTCGGTATCGATGCCGAGTTCGCGCTGGGTGATGATGCAGCCCTCGTGCTTGTGCACGTATTCGATCGGGTCTTCGATCGAGATGATGTGGCCCGTCGAGTTCTGGTTGCGGTAGCCGATAATCGAGGCCAGCGAGGTGGATTTGCCGGCGCCGGTGGCACCGACGAAGATCACGATGCCGCGCTTGGTCATCGCGAGCTGCTTGACGATGGGCAGCAGGTTCAGTTCCTCGATGGTCGGGATCTTGGATTCGATTCGGCGCAGCACCATGCCGACGCAATTGCGCTGGTAGAAACACGACACGCGGAAGCGGCCGACGCCGGCGACGCCGATCGCGAACTGGCATTCGTGGGTCTTCTCGAACTCCTCGCGTTGCTGCGGGTTCATCACGTTCAAAACCATGTCGCGCGCTTCCTGCGCGGACAACGGCGTCTGCGTGATCGGCACGATGCGGCCGTTGACCTTGATCGACGGCGCGACGCCGGCGGTGATGAAGAGGTCCGACGCCTTCTTGTGCACCATCAATTTGAGAAAGGATGAGAAATCGACTGCGCTCATGGGTTTGCTCCCGGGATCAGTGTATCCCGCGGTCTAAAACTGGACCCCGTGTCATCGGCCATCCGTGGCCTGCACGGGGTGACCACATCCTGTGGTCACTTGAATGTCTCTTTCACCTTCGCGCGCGCCAGTGCATCCTGGCGCGTCACCAGGCCACGTCGCACCAGGTCCTGCAGGCACTGGTCCATGGTCTGCATGCCGAACTGCTGGCCGGTCTGGATCGACGAGTACATCTGCGCGACCTTGTCCTCGCGGATCAGATTCCGGATCGCCGGGATGCCGACCATGATCTCCCATGCCGGCGTGCGCCCGCCGCCGACTTTCTTCAAAAGCGTCTGGGTGATCACCGCCCGCAGCGATTCGGAAAGCATCGAGCGCACCATCGCCTTCTCGCCGGCGGGGAACACATCGATGATGCGGTCGATGGTCTTGGCCGCCGAGTTGGTGTGCAACGTTGCGAACACCAGGTGTCCGGTCTCGGCCGCGGTCAGCGCGAGCCGGATGGTCTCGATGTCGCGCATTTCGCCGACCAGGATGTAGTCCGGGTCTTCGCGCAGCGCCGAGCGCAGCGCCTCGTTGAAGCCGTGGGTATCGCGGTGCACTTCGCGCTGGTTGATCACGCATTTCTGCGCGGTGTGCACGAATTCGATCGGGTCCTCGATGGAGAGGATGTGCCCGTAATGGTTCTTGTTGACGTGGTCGACCATCGCGGCCAGCGTCGTGGACTTGCCCGAGCCGGTCGGGCCGGTTACCAGGATCAACCCCTGCGGCTGGTCGATCAGGTCCTTGAACACCTTGGGGGTACCCAGGTCTTCCAGCGTCCAGACTTCGGCGGGAATGGTGCGGAACACCGCGCCGGCGCCGCGGTTCTGGTTGAAGGCGTTGACGCGGAAGCGCGCCAGACCGGGAATCTCGAACGAGAAATCGACTTCCAGGAATTCTTCGTAATCGCGGCGCTGCTTGTCCGACATGATGTCGTACACCAGCGCATGGACCTGCTTGTGTTCGAGCGCCGGCAGGTTGATGCGGCGGATGTCGCCGTCCACACGGATCATCGGCGGCAGGCCCGCCGACAGGTGCAGGTCCGAGGCCTTGTTCTTGACCGAAAAGGCCAGCAGTTCGGCGATATCCATGAACCCCCTCCCAAGAATGCGCCCGCTTGCGCGGATCGGCGGCAACCGGCGTCACTGTGCCCGACACCCCACCGCGGTGCAAGTTCTGTTCCAGTGCTGGCGGCGCGGCCTCCAACCGGCGCCGAGTATACGCCTTGCATACCGTGGGAAAACGGGACCCAATCGAACGAATCCGGCGTCAATCCTCGCCGCCGGTTTCGAAATCCAGCGTCGCCACGGCACCGCGCTCTGCCCGCGGAGCCAGCGTGACCCGCCAGCCGTACAGCTCGCACAAGCGGCGTACGATCGCCAGTCCAAGGCCCGCACCCTTGACCGTTTCGCCCTCGCCACGCACGCCGCGTTCGAACAGGTGCTCGGCATCCTCGGCCTTGATGCCGGGCCCGGTATCTTCCACCCGCACCCGGCCGGCCTGCACCCGAACGATGATTTCGCCTTCCTGGGTGTACTTGCAGGCGTTGCCGACCAGGTTGCCCAGCGCGACCGCGACCACCGAGGCCGGCGCCTCCACCGTCACCTGCGCTTCGACCTCCGCGCGCAACTCGATGGGCTTGCGACCAATGTCGGGACGATGGGTATCGATTACTTCCGCGACGACCTTGGCGACGTCGGTGGTTTCGCCATCGACGGGTCCCGAGCGTTCCGCGCGCGAGAGCAGCAGCAACGCCTGGGTGAGTTCGGTCGCCTGCCTCACTGCGCGTTCGATGCGCTGCAGTCGCGTGTGCAGTTTTTCGGGAAGGTCGGGCGTTGCCACCAGCAGTTCGGTGGTGCTGGCGATCACCGCCAACGGCGTGCGCAGTTCGTGGCTGACGTCGGAATTGAATTCGCGATCGCGCTGGATCAGCGCGCTTTGTCGCTGCGCGTAGTCGTCCAGCGCGGCGGCCAGTTCGCCTACCTCGTCTTCGGCGAAATGCGGCGCCAACGATTCCAGTTGCCGCCCGCTGCGGAAGGCGCGCAAGCGCTGGGCCAATTCCGTCACCGGTCGCATCACCCGCCGCGACAACCAATAACCGACCGCCAGCGACAACAGGGTAAACAGGATCACCGCCGCGACCAGCGCCGTGATCAACTGGCGCTTGCCGATGTCCTCGCGGCTGATGTCGTAGGTGAGGAACGCGTCCAGACCGTACTTGCGTACCACCGCCAACTTGTAACGCCGCGGCATGCCGTCCGAGCCGCCGCGCATGTCATACACGCCCGGCGTGAGGCCCTGCCATGCCAGCGGCGCCTGGTAGACGGTGCGGTCGCTCCAGAACCAGACAACGATCAAGTCCGAATGCGGCGGCTGGTTGGGATGCAGGTGCTTGTTTTCGACTGCCTGCCGGAGGTCGGCCTCGAGGCTCTGGTCGATCAACTGGTTCTCGACCTTGGCACGCACGTACAACGAAGCGACGGCGAACAATGCGCTGAGGCCGAAGCCGAACAGCACGAAGGTGACGATCAGCCGGAAGCGGAGCTTACGCCGGGACTGCATCCGGATCGACCATGCGGTAGCCGATGCCGTGGCGGGTGTGGATCAGCGGCTTGTCGAAGGGCTTGTCGATGGCCGCGCGCAGGCCGTGGATGTGCACGCGCAGGGAATCGGAATCCGGCAACTCTTCGCCCCACACTTTCTGTTCCAGATCCTGGCGTGTGACCACCGATGGGCTGGCTTCCATGAGCGCCTGCAGAAGTTTCAGGCCGATCGGATTCAACTGGATCGACTGGCCGGCGCGCGTCACCACCAGCGTATCGAGGTTGTAGGTGAGGTCGGCGATCTTCAGCACCCGGCTCTTGGGTCCCTTGCCGCGCCGCGCCAGCACTTCCAGACGCGCCGCCAACTCCTGCAGCGCGAATGGCTTGGTCATGTAGTCGTCGGCGCCCGATTCGAAGCCGGTGAGTTTCTGCTCCAGTGCGTCGCGCGCGGTCAGCATCAATACCGGCGTGTGTTTGTGCGCTTCGCCGCGCAGCTTCTTGCAGACCTCGATGCCGTCCATGCCGGGCAGCGTGAGGTCCAGCACGATCACGTCGAATTCGTTGACCACGGCCAGGTGCAAACCGGTCACGCCGTCGCCGGCGAAATCGACCACGTGGCCGCGGTCTTCCAGATAATCGCCGATGTTGGTGGCGATGTCGTTGTTGTCCTCGATCACCAGCACGCGCATGGCAAGTTCCGAACGGCGCGCTTTCGTGCGCTAAGTCGCAAGCTTACCGAGAAATTCGCACGCGCGCTTCAGGCGGGTGATGGGTGTTCAGTCCCTTGGCTGCAGAACGCTGACGTCCGGCCCGATGTCGGGTACATGCCGGCAGATATGCGTACCCGTGGTGACGAGGCAGGCACGCGCAGCGGCGTCGCTCGCAGCCTGCGTACCCAAACCCAACTGGAACGTGAAAGCTTGGCGATAGCGCCGCCCGGGCACCGCAGGCGGTGCGAACCGCCAGTTCGCCAGTGCCTGCAACGCGGCAACATCGAACTGATCCGCGCTCGAATTTACGACTTCCAGATCGCGCGGCACGCCCGCCGCATCCAGCGCGAACTCGACCACGACCTGTCCCTGGATTCCGTTCAACAATGCCTGCGATGGATACGCAGGAGCCACCGTGCGCAACGCCTTTGGCGTTGCAGATGATGATGCTTCCACCGTGTGCGAGGACACCGCGACGGTTGCAATGGGCGCGAGGTGCAGCGCCATATTTGCGAGATCGAATGTCGGTCGGCCGACCGAAGGCGCCCGAACCGGAACATCGGACGGCGTCGCTGCGACGTCAGGTGTGGATAACGTCCCATAGCGCAGGGGCTGCAAGGATGGTTTCGCGAAGGCTGCGCCCGGCAACGACAACGTGGATGTGCGCAAGACATCCTGCATCGCATAGCGCAAGACCGATGCGTTGTTTGCCGCCACCAACGCCGCGGTACGTTGCTGCCACGCCGTATCGCGCCACCACATCCAGCCCGCTCCCGCGAGCGCCACGGCCGCCAGCATCAATATGGCGTGATTCCGCAGATGCCGCTGCGGGTGCTTCTTCGGCGCGGCGCCCGCGATGAACCAGGCACGTTCCGCCAGCACGCCGCCGCTCGCGGCCAGCGCAAGATCGGCGTGCCCGGCCCGGAATTCTTCAAGGCTGGCCAGGGCCGCCACGAAATCCCGGCGTTCACCGTCGGTCACCCGCAACGCCAGCGTGTCGCAGCACAACTCGCGTTCGTTGCGCGCCTCCCGCGAAATCCAGTGCACCACGGGGTGATAGAAGAACAGTGTCTCCAGCACCACCTGGAACAAGTTGGCGATATGGTCGAAACGCTTGAGATGCGCTAGTTCGTGCGCCAGGACCAGATCGATCTGCGACGCCGGCATGCGTGCCAGCAGCGCCAACGGCAGCACCACCGCAGGCCGGAGCCATCCGGCAAGGCTCGGGGTTGCGACCCGCACGCTGGCCAACACCGGAACCATCCGGCGCAAGCCCATGCGCTGGGAAAAAACCCGCGCGCGCGCCTGCCAGACCGGGAGGCTTTCCGCCATCCGCAGCATCGAGCGCAAGCAGCGCCACTGCCGGAATACCCGCGCGCCCAGCGCAGCGACCCCGACGGCCCATGCCAACACCAGCCATGGCAATGCGGTTTGCAACAGCGCTTGCCAACTCCATGTCGCCCTGGCTGACGCTGAAACTGCGGATGTTCCGGTCACGACCGCGTCGGGCAGCACGCCGGCCGGCACGCTGGTCGCGATTGCGTGCCAGGTGAAAATCGGGCACGCCGCCAACGCGATCAGCGCCGCCATCGCAGCCAGATAGCGCGGATTGCCGCGCGGCAGGAAAGGCCTCACGCAGGCGTACACCGCGCCCACGACGGCAGCCTGCCACACGAACTGCAACAGGCACCAGCCCAACGCCGAAATTCCAGCGGAGATGATCCCGAACGTGTTCATGTCCCCGCGTCCTTGTCGAGCCGGTTCAGCAGCGCACGGATTTCGCGCAATTCCTCGCGGCTGGCCTTGTGATCGCCCAGCGCCTGCAACACCAGCCGCGAAGGCGAGCCATCGAACACGCGCTGCAGCATGTCGGACAGGAATTTCTTCTGGGTGCGTTCCTTGCTCACCGCCGCCCGATAAACATGGGCGCGTTGCGACTCGTCGCGCTCGACCAGACCCTTGTCGAACATGATCTGGAGTTGCTTCAGCGCGGTGGTGTAACCCGTGCCGTCCCGCTGGTGCAGGATTTCATGCACGTCACGAACCGTGCAGGCGCCGTGTTCCCACAGCACCTGCAGGATTTCGAGTTCGGCCTCGGTGGGCCTGGGCAAAGCCTGCTTGAGATTGGTCATCCAGCCTGGCTCCGACAATTAGCGGACTGCGCGCATTCAATCTACATCATCGCGCTTGCAGCCCCTCGAAAGCGAATTTCCCAAGACTCCTCGCACAGTCATCGCGTTGCAACCGCAAACCCTATCCGCACTTGATCTTTGTCGGATGCCAGTGGCAAATCACCTTTCAATGGCCGGGGCCAACCCCTGGCGCCGGACTTATTTGTCGTTGAATTTGTCGCATCTGCTCCAGGTGCGCCTTGGAATTGTTTTGCTCATTTTGGATCTCTCCCAGCGTACGGCACACCATCTTTGGGAAATGGGTTCCGACAGGCGTCTCGTTCCAGCAGATCCGCCGATTGCTGTCGTAGCGGGCGAGCACCTCGTTGATGGAGTTTTGATCATCCAGCAATCTTCCCTGGGCGACGGGGCCCATCTTGTCCACACCGCCATACTGATCGAACAATGTGCCCATGTCCGTCAATCCGGCCTCCACGGTGTGACGGCCCGTCTGGGTGACGAAAGCAAACCGGCCACCCGGTTGCATTTCCTTCCGGATTGCCGCAGCCACGGCCTCGAAGTTGTCCTTGGTATCGGCCGCAATAACCGGCTTGCCATCGTTCTCGGGAATGGTGGCAGTCGAATTTGAAACCGATGCGGAAGTTGCCGCGGCCTGCATGGGTGCACTTGCTGCTTGCGCCGTATCCGGTCGGGTTTCGCCCGTCTGCGCGCAGCCTTGCAGGACGACCAGTGCGCCGATCGCCAACACCAGGTTCAATTGCTGGGACTTCAGTTTCATTTTTCTCCCCTGCCTTTCAGGTTGTCGCGCTTCATCCGCGGGTCCCTGCATCCTAATCACGCTCGCAATCGGTTGTCAACGATATATTTCGTACTAAGTTAATCGTGTGTATCTTGCAGTCATCCATTCGCGCCTGTCGCTGACGGGCTGGGGCCGCGATCCGGTCGCGTCCGCACCGCCTCAAGATGCCCGATCACCTCATCGGCCACGTTCACGCCCGTCACGGTTTCGATGCCCTCGAGGCCCGGCGAGGCGTTGACTTCCAGCACCAACGGACCGCGGCTCGAACGCAGCAGGTCCACGCCGGCGATGCCGAGGCCCAGCACCTTGGCCGCCCGCAGTGCGATGCCACGCTCGGCCGCGGATAGCCGCACCGGACTGCCGGTGCCTCCGCGGTGCAGGTTGGCGCGGAAGTCGCCCTCGACAGCCGAACGCTGCATGGCCGCCACCACCCGATCGCCGACCACGAAGCAGCGGATATCGCGTCCGTTCGCCTCGCGCACGAATTCCTGCACCAGGAAATTGGCGTAAAGACCACGGAACGCCTCGATCACGCTCTGCGATGCGGCGGGCTTTTCCGCCAGTACCACACCCGAACCCTGCGCGCCTTCGTTGAGCTTGATCACGTGCGGCGGCGGACCCAGCATGTTCAACAGATCCGAAGTGTCATCGGGGTTGTCGCCGAACACCGTCACCGGCAGGTCGATGCCGTGCTTTGCGAGCATCTGCAGGCTGCGCAGCTTGTCGCGGGCACGCAGCACCGCTTCGGACGGGTTGGGCGAGTGGACGCCCATCATCTCGAACTGGCGCAGTACCGCGGTGGCGTAGAACGTGATCGAAGCGCCGATGCGCGGGATCACGCAATCGAACCCCTTCAGCGCGCGCCCGCCGTAATGCAGGGCAAAGTCCCCGTGTCCGATGCGCAGATAGCAGCGCAGCGGATCGAGCACCCGCACGCGATGGCCGCGCGCGCGCGCCGCCGCGACCAGCCGCATCGTGGAATACAGGCGCGAGTTGCGGGACAGGATTGCGATTTTCACGACGGGACTCTAGGAACGCTGACAAACCGGACCTCGAGATATTTTGCTCGAAGCCGCTTTGGTTGAAAGTCAGGCCATGGAAGGCCGTTCTGGTGTTGACGGTTCCGGGATCCTTCCAGTCGCGACACGGTTGCAGATGCAGCGATCATGGACGATCGCAAAAAATCAAGCGGGTGAAGGGAATCGAACCCTCGTCAGTAGCTTGGGAAGCTACAGCTCTGCCATTGAGCTACACCCGCACCGGAAGCAGGATGGTAGCGATGCGCGCGTCGGCCGCGCAACGACCTTCGAACGCAGGTTAAACACTTTCTTAGGCCTTGCTTTGGATAGTAGCTTCAGCAGGCCGGCGTTCAGCGCGGCCGACTTGAGATAAGCGTGTCGGGCGAGGGGCGCCGCGCCGACGCCAAACAACGCGCCCGGGTTCACCACGGGGGTTCCCATGTCCCGCTTCCATCTTTTGCGCTGGATGTCGATCGCCGGCGGCGTTTGCGCCCTGTTGCTCGGCGCAGCCGTGGCGCAGGCCCAGCAATACGACGACCCACAATCAGCCGACCAGACCCAGAGCTACGACAACGCCGAGCAGGCGCCGGGACGTGTCGCGCGGCTCGCAGATCTTTCCGGGCAAGTGCAGTTCGCACCTGCCGGCGAGAATGACTGGGGTTCGGTCGAGGTCAACCGCCCGATGGTGATCGGCGATCGCCTGCTGACCGGCGATGACGGTCGTGCGGTGCTGGAGTTGGGCGATGCTTCCGTCCGCATCGACAACGACAGCGCCTTCGATTTTCTCAACCTGGATCAGGACAACGTCCAGATCGAACTTTCGCAAGGCACGCTGAATCTCGCCGTGCACCAACTCGACCAGGGTGAGAACTTCGAGGTCGACACCCCGACCGTCGCGTTCGTGGCCTCGGCGCCCGGTGTTTATCGCATCGACGACAGCCCGAACGGCACCGGCAGCATCGTCACCGTGTTCCGCGGCTCGGGCACCGTGTACGGCGAGAACGGCGTCAGCCGCCAGGTGGCCGAGGGCACCTCGTACCGTTTCAACGATTCGGCGCTGGCCAGCGTGGACGTCACCGGCCTGCCGCAACCCGATGATTTCGACCGTTTCTGCGAGGCGCGCGACGCGAATTACCAGCGCTACGCGCAACAGCAGGACCAATACGTCCCGCCCGACATGATCGGCGGCGACGACCTGTATCAATACGGCCAGTGGGACACCGTAGCCGACTACGGCAACGTGTGGTATCCGACCTCGGTGCCGGTCGGCTGGGCGCCGTACCGCTACGGCCACTGGGCATGGATCGATCCGTGGGGCTGGACCTGGGTGGACGACCAGCCGTGGGGCTTCGCACCCTTCCACTACGGCCGCTGGGCCTACGTTCGCAATCGCTGGGGTTGGGTGCCGGGACCGGTGCGCGTGCGTCCGGTGTACGCGCCGGCATTGGTGGCGTTCGTCGGTGGCTCGGGTTTCTCGCTGTCGATCAATGTTGGCGGCGGTGGTCCGGTGGGCTGGTTCCCGCTGGGTCCGCGTGACGTGTACGTGCCATGGTTCCACGCCTCGCGGCGCTACTTCACCAATGTCAACGTCACCAACATCCGCAACGTGTACGTCAACAGGACGGTCATCAACAACTTCTACACCAACTACCGCGCGGGCCGGATGCCGCCGCGCGGCAGGCACGACTACGCCTACCGCAACATGCTGGGCGCGGTGACGGCGGTTCCGCGCAACGTGTTCATCGGTGCGCGCCCGGTGCATCCGGCGGTATTGAAGTTGAATCGCAACCAGCTCGCGCGCGCCGACGTTGCCCTGCGGCCCGGCGTCAACCCGGGCAAGGCCAGCATCGGCTTGCGGCGTCCGACCGCACGCCCCGCGGTGCTTCATGGACGCGAGCCATTCGCTCGGCCCGTCGTTGCCCGTCATCAACCTCCACCGCGGCCGGTCGGATTCGCCGCGCGGGAAAAGATCATCGCCCGGCAGCACGGCCAGCCTTTGACCGCCGCGCAAATGCAGGACCTGCGCAAGACCCATCCGGCAACCGGCTCGCGCAATGAACGCGTGAAACTGGTGCCGGCGGTGGCGGGCGCGGCCGCTGGTGCCGCCGCGATCGGCGCCGCCGCTCGCCACGGCGCGACACCACCGCGTGCCATGGCACCGGCAACGCGCAATCAACCATCGCGGCCGGTCGCGGCGCCGAGGGCCGCCGAGCCTTCGGGCCGGCGCGTCGGGCAGGTAAATCCGCGCAATCAACCAGTGCAGCCTGCGCGACGTCCGGGCGAATTGCCCAGCGCGCGCTTCGCGCATCCCGGCGAGCGCACGTTGCCGCGCGCGCCGGTGATCCGTCCCTCCGGCGAACCGCAACGCAACGCGTCCACACCGGGACGCTTGCCCGTGGTGCGACCGGTGGAACGCGCGCCACAATCCACCCCCCAACACGCAACGCCGCAACCGCGTCAGGCGGACATCCAGTCGCAGCAGCGCCAGGCACAGGCGCAACAACGCCAGGCGCAGATGCAGGCACAACAGCGTCAACGCGAACAGGCAGTGCAACAGCGCGCCCGTCAACAACAGGTGCAGCAAGAGCACCAGGTGCAATTGCAAACGCAGCAACGTCAACGCGAACAGGCAGTGCAACAGCAACGCTCGATGCAGATGCAGCAACAACAGCGCGCCATGGAAATGCAGCGTCAGCAACAAATGCGTGAGCGGCAAGTGCAGCGGGCACCCCAACGCTACACCCCGCCGGCGCGCAACCGGCCTGCACCCGAACACCGCGAGCCGCCGCCGAAGAAACATCCACCTCCGAGCAGCGATCATTGATTTTGCGGCGTCCATGATCGCGACCGCATGAAACGAACCCACATGCAGGTCAATTTGCAGCTTTCGGGAGATACCAGAACGCCCTTCCCTGCCTGGCTTTCCGCAACAGCCGCTTCGGATGAACATTTGACCCAAGGCGTTACACTTTGCGGATGAAGATTTTCCTCAATGGCCAGGCGTACGAATGCGCGACCACCGCGACGGTTGCTTCGTTGCTGGCCGAAACCGGCCACGGCGAACGGCGCGTGGCGGTAGAAGTCAATCGCGAAATCGTGCCACGCAGCCGGCATGTCCAGCACGAATTGCGCGAAGGCGATCGCGTCGAGATCGTCCAGGCAATCGGGGGAGGGTGAGAAGCAGCGTTTACACGATGCCAGTGGCATCGTGTGCTGCTTCGAACGCCCGAGGCAGGATGCCGAGGGCCGGGTTGCTTGGCGAGGCCCGGAAGGCCGAGCCTAGCAACAGCGTCCGCTCGCGTAGCGAGCGTTAACCGTGTACCTGTGACATCCGCGAACGCCCGAGGCAGGATGCGGAGGGCCGGGTTGCTTGGCGAGATCAGAGCCTGCCCCGGATTGATCCGGGGATGATCGAGCCTGGCAACAGCGCTCGCGGCGCAACGCATTACAATCGTGCTTTGGTTCTTTCGATCCACGCACGCCATGAACGCCCTGCCGCAAACCATTTCCCCTGATATCTCCGATCCGCTGGTCATTGCCGGCCGCGCGTTCGGCTCACGGCTGCTGACCGGTACCGGCAAATTCAAGGATCTCGACGAAACGAGGCGCGCGACAGAAGCTGCGGGTTCCGGAATCGTCACTTTCGCGGTACGGCGGATGAACCTCGGCCAGAAACCCGACGAACCCAACCTGCTGGACGCCCTGCCGCCGGATCGCTACACCCTGCTCCCCAATACCGCGGGCTGCCACACGGTCGAGGAAGCCCTGCGCACCTGCCGACTGGCGCGCGAATTGCTGGACGGCCACTCGCTCGTCAAACTCGAGGTGATCGGCGATCAGAAAACCCTGTTCCCGGATGTGGTGACCACGCTGGAAGCCGCCGAAGTGCTGGTCAGGGACGGCTTCGACGTCATGGTCTACACCACCGACGATCCCTTGCTGGCACGGCGTTTCGAGGAGATGGGTTGCGCCGCGGTGATGCCGCTGGCCGCCCCGATCGGTTCGGGGCTCGGCATCCAGAACCGCTACACCATCATGGAGATCGTCGAGAACGCGAACATTCCGGTGATCGTCGACGCCGGCGTCGGCACCGCATCCGATGCAGCGCTCGCGATGGAACTCGGCTGCGACGGCGTGCTGATGAATACCGCGATCGCCCACGCGAAAGATCCGGTGCTGATGGCGCACGCGATGAAATGCGCGATCGAAGCCGGACGCGCCGCATTTCGCGCCGGCCGCATACCGCGCAAGCGCTATGCTTCGGCGTCGAGTCCGGTCGAAGGAAAGATCGCTTGAGCGCAGGTTCGCACGACGCCGACCGCCCTGAACATCCGCGCACCATCCGCAGCTTCGTGCTGCGTGAGGGGCGAATAACGCCCGCGCAGCAACGCGCGTTCGACCAACATTGGGCGCACTTCGGCGTCGACTACACCGGTGCGATTCGCGACCTCGATGCGTTGTTCGGCCGCCGCGCACCCCGCGTGTTGGAGATCGGCTTCGGCAATGGCGAGGCATTGGCGTGGGCGGGCGAACACGATCCCGCGCGTGATTACCTCGGCATCGAGGTGCATCGGCCCGGTGTCGGCCGGCTGATGAATGCATTGGCTGCGCACGCCATCCAGAACGTGCGTGTGTGGAACCACGACGCCGTCGAGGTGCTGCAGCACGAAATCCCGCCGGCTGCGTTGGACGAGGTACGGATCTGGTTTCCCGACCCCTGGCCCAAGAAGCGCCATCACAAGCGGCGCCTGATCCAGCCCGCTTTCGTGGAACTGCTGGCGACGCGCGTGAAACCGGGCGGTCTGTTGCATCTCGCAACCGACTGGCCCGAGTATGCTTTGCACATGCGGGAAGTGCTGGCCGCGCAGCCGGGCTGGCGATCGCGCGAAGGGGAAAGTGGTGGATCAAGGCGACCGGAATGGCGAATCGAGACGCGTTTCGAACGACGCGGGATCGATCTTGGCCATCCGGTTACGGATTTGTTGTACGACCGTGTGCCACCATCACACGATCCAAGGCTTCTGCCCCCTTGAGTCAAGGGGGCGCCAACGCTTGCTTGCAAGCGTTGGCGGGGGTTGTGGGAGCACGGCGATGTGAAGGTGAGCGAAAAGCTCTCAAGATTGACCTTATTTATCCTACCCTGACCGGACATTGGCCCCGATGGAGCTGACCCTCACCCCCGACATGATGCTGGTGCTCGGGTTGGTCTGCTTCACCGTGATCATGCTGATCCTGGAATGGGTGCGCGCGGACATCGTCGCGCTGCTGGTCGTGGTCGTGATCGGGATAACCGGTTTGATGCCGGTGACGCAACTGTTCGACGGCTTCGCCTCCAATGCGGTGCTGTCGTTGATCGGCATCATGATCATGGGTGCGGGACTTGATCGCACCGGCGTGCTGAACCGCGCGGCGTCCTTCATCCTGCGCCTGTCCGGCGGCGTCGAAAGCCGCGTGTCGCTGCTGCTCAATTCCACCGTCGGCGGTTTGTCCTCGATCATCCAGAGCCAGGCGCTCGCGGCGTTGTTCCTGCCGGTGGCCAGCCGCATTTCCGCGCGCACCGGCGTGCCGCTGAAGCGCCTGCTGTTGCCGATGGCGTGCTGCATCCTCGCCGGCACCAGCATGACGCTGATCTCGAATTCGCCGCTGATCCTGCTGAACGACTTGATCGCGAGCGCCGATCGCAACCTGCCGCCCGGCGCACAGACCATCGACCCCTTCTCGCTGTTCTCGATCACGCCGATCGGCATTCCGCTGCTGCTGGTCGGCATCGGCTACTTCGCGTTCTTCACCCGACGCGTGATGCCGGACGACAGCGAGGACCGGCCCAAGGTCACGCCGGGCCGCACCGAAAGCTACTTCGCGGATACCTACGGCATCGAAGGCGAAGTCATCGAACTCACGGTGACGGCCGACAGTCCGCTGGTCGGCATGAGTATCGGCGAGGCCGAAACGCTGGAACACGCACCGCTGATCCTCGCGATCAAGAACGGCAACGAGTCCCGCCTCGCACCGCCTTCCGACCAGATGATCTGGGTGGGCACGGTGCTGGGCGTGCTGGGCTCGCGTCCCGAGGTCAACGAAT